>Ga0102832_1001853_pt1 | contig 14482 bp, 12 predicted proteins | sample EBPBio282013_DNA_FD_88942 | JGI IMG/M metagenome (GOLD analysis project Ga0102832, IMG submission 88942) | Wastewater treatment Type I Accumulibacter community from EBPR Bioreactor in Madison, WI, USA - Reactor 2_5/28/2013_ DNA (Illumina Assembly) | ecosystem: Engineered > Bioreactor > EBPR >...
AGGCGAAGGTCGGTGCGCCCGATGAAGGTGCGCAGCAGCCCGACCGGCAGGGCGGCATGGAGCTGGACGCCCGCATCGCGCAGGCGCTTCGGCTGGGGGCTCTTCCACCACTGCTTGGCGCCCATCGCATCGATCAGCAGGCGGCACTGCACGCCGCGGCCGGCCGCGCGGATGACTGCTTCGAGAACGTCGTCGGCCGCCCCGCCCTCGTTCCAGATGTAGAACTCCATCAGGACACTGGTCGCGGCCGCATCGACGTCGCGCACGATCGCGGCCAGGATCGCCTGGGTATCGGAGAGGAGTTCGAAGCGGTTGCCGCGCACGGTGGCGCCGCCGACCAGCGACCGTCCCAGGCGGTCCATCGCCGGGGCCGCCGGCGGAAGCCCCGACCAGTCGACCGCGGTGTGCTCGGCCGGGATCGTGGCCCCGGCGATCCCCCTGAAGTCGCTCCGCAGGGCGTCGAGGCCGTGCGAGCGGGCCCGCCCGATCCGGCGTTCGCCGATCAGGAAATAGAGCAACGCCCCGACAAAGGGCATCGTCGCCACCAGCAGCAGCCACGACAGCGCGATGCCCCGCGCCGCCCGCCGCATGATCACGCGAACGCCGATGCACGCGACGATCGCGGCATGGCTGGCCACCAGGAAGCCGGACGATTTGAGCAGCAAGTCCATGCGCAACTATCGGTCAGCTCGCGACGGATTGCACGCGTCCCGCGGGTCGCTTCGGGTCGGTCCTTCCTGCTGGAGGGCCCTGGCGATCTGGTCGACGTTGCGCGACGGCGGGACTTCGGAAACGCCTACTCCAGGCGCCTTGCGGACCCGACATCCTGTATTGTCGTCGTTCCTGACCATCTCCAGCTTCGGAGTTCCTTCGATCCCAAAGCCAACCGGCCCCACTCAAGGCAGCCTCGCGCCCGGGACGGGGTCTCCGGCGGGCGCGGCGCGCGTGCCCGGGGAGCGAACGGGCACATCGCCCTCTCGCGGTCCCGTGCCGCCGGACCGGCGATCGCGGCGGCGCGTCTGCGTCCTCGGGGCCACCGGCACGATCGGCCGCGCCACCGTGCGGGCGCTCGTGCGGCGCGGATACGAGGTGGTCTGCCCGGTCCGGGCCCGCGCCGGCGTCGGCGGCGCGCTCTCGCCGGCCGACTGCGCCAGGCTGTTCGCGGGCGCGACGGTCAGGGTCGTGGACCCCGACGACACGGCGTCGCTGGCCCGCGACGGCTTTGCCGGCGAACGCTTCGACGCCGTGGTGTCCTGCATGGCCTCGCGCACCGGCCTGCCGGCCGACGCCTGGGCGGTCGACCATCGCGCTCACCTCGATGCGCTCGACGCGGCACGGCACGCCGGCGTCGGCCACTTCGTGCTGCTGTCCGCCATTTGCGTGCAGAAGCCGCTGCTGGCCTTCCAGCGGGCCAAGCTGGCCTTCGAGGCAGCGCTGATCGACTCGGGCCTGCGCTACTCGATCGTGCGCCCGACCGCCTACTTCAAGTCGCTGTCGGGCCAGATCGAGCGCGTGCGACGCGGCCGGCCGTTCCTGCTGTTCGGCGACGGGACCCTGACCGCGTGCAAGCCGATCAGCGACGACGACCTGGCCGACTACATCGCGCAGTGCCTCGAGGACGAGGGCCGATGGAACCGCATCCTGCCGATCGGCGGACCGGGGGAAGCGATCACGCCGCGCCAGCAGGGCGAGGTCCTGTTCGACCTGCTCGGTCGCCCGCCCCGGTTCCGCTCGGTGCCCGTCGCCCTGCTAGACGCCATCGCCGGGGGTCTCGGCGTGCTGGGCCGCATCGCGCCGTCGCTGGCCGACAAGGCCGAGCTGGCGCGTATCGGCCGCTACTACGCCACCGAATCCATGCTGGTCCTCGATCCGAAGAGCGGCCGCTACGATGCGGCCGCCACGCCCTCGACCGGAACCCAGACCCTGTTCGACTTCTACCGCCAGGTCGTGGCCGGGGCTGCCGTGCCGGATCGTGGCGACCACGCCGTCTTCTGAGAGGCCGTCCCGACGCGTGCCGGCGGGCTGCACGGGTCACGCTCGCGCGTGGACCCGCGACATGAACAGACTGTCGGTGGTGCCGGTGTCCGGTTCACGCGGGATTGGCGTGCCGGAGTGCTCGAAGGAGAGAACTGGCAGGCCAAGATCGCAATGTAGCCTATGGTCCCCTGCTCGGCTTTCGCGCCTTCAGAGATCGGTTCCTGGTGTGTCCGATCCGGGCGTGACCTGCACGTCGACCGACATGCCGAGGTAGGCGTCGGTCATGCCGAAGAAGGTCCCGACGACCGGCATGGCCTGGTCGATGCTTCTTCCCACCGCGATCGGGATCAGGTTGAAACCACCGAGCGCACGGTGCGTCGGATCGAAGGTGATCCATCCCGGACCCGGCAGATAGACCTCTGTCCAGGCGTGGGTCGAGCCACCATCGACCTGCAATGGCTGCTTCGGATTGTACAGGTAACCGGAGACCAGCCGTGCTCCGAACCCCAGGGTCCGCGCCGCCTCCGCGAACAGGACCGCGAAGTCGCGGCACGACCCCCATCCCCGGTCGAGTGTCTGGCGCGGTGTTTGGGTCCCTTCCTGCTCGCGGCTTTGATAATTGATCTGGGCCGCCGTCCCCGCGACCAGGTCCTTGAGCAACGCCAGCGTGTCGGTCTCACCACCACAAATGAAGGACGAGGCCCAGTCCGCCAACCGGCGCGCCGGATCGAAGTATTGTGGCAGGGCGAGCGATCCGAGATCGACGATCTCGTCGCGTGAATAGAAGAACGGATAGCGCTCCGCCGAGGTGGCCACGTCGAACACGGGCCAAGGCTCTGCCGCGAGTGCAACGACAGCCGTGCTGTCGATCACGAGATCGTCGGTCGGCGCATCGAACTGCGCGGTCGCAATGGCATTGCCGAACACGTCGTTGGTCCAGGAAATGCGCGCCTCGGGGTTCACCGAGATCTGGCTCGAGATCAGTCGTACCTCGCGCGCTTCTCGGGGACGCAGCATGAGGCGGTGCTTTCCCAATTGCACCGGGAGCCGATACCGGTAGCGGGTTCTATGTCGGATGGTCAGGAGGTTCATTGCGGATATCGGCGCGTCATCCACCGCAATGTCCAATACAAACGGGCCTGTCCCGCGAAATATAAGTCACCCGCTGGCCCTCACGCATTGATGGTCGGATCACCATCTTCCCAACAGTGCCGCTCGCACCATGACCGTTCCGGCGCGACGCCGCCGGGAAAAAATCCGGCGATTGCGACGCACCCGAAAGGTCGCTCGATGTCTCAAACTCGCTTTTCGTGGAAGCATTGGCTCGTCCCGCCAGTGCTGTTCCCGGTCTCCCTGGTGGCGTTGATCGTCATTTACGCGCTCCTGCGCGCTCCGGCCTAGACCTTGACCAGCCATGCCCCGTCCCGCGCGACGCTCGAAGCCTTTCAGCGCCTGTTCTATGCCGCACGCGAAAAGGCCAATGTCGCAGAGGGATCGGCCGTTCGCTTCGTGGCAACGATGAACGGCGACACGTTGCGGCAACTCGGCCGCGAAGTCGCAATGGGTGGCGTCGTTGCGTTGCTCACCCTTCCCGCCGCGTGTGAAGAGGCGGCCGCGTTGGCGAACAGCGCGACGGGCATCGTTCTGTGGGATGTGGAACTCGTGCTGGACGGCAGCTTGGGCGATAGCGAAATCCGGATGACGGCGGCGTCTTCAACGGACGGACCGGTAGCGCCATGACGGACAAGCCCGCGGACCTCGACCGACATCACGGGATGAACGCACAAAAGGCGACCGGCCTACGCCGTCTCCTGGCGGACGGGTGAGCGCCGACGACCCGCTGATGCCGCGCTTCGCGGGCGCTCAGTTGCTGGTGCGCGTGAGGGCGGCGTGTTGGCCTTGGGCACGACGCCGACCTTTTGTGATTTCGTTCTTCATTCGGACAGGCCTATGGCCGTTCGCAGCAACACAAGGGTGGATCACCGTATGCCGTTCCGATGCAAGATCATCCGTGATCCCCCATTCGTTGAAATTACTGCCGACACCACGATCACGCCCGATGACGTGGAATCACTGATCAATCAACTCCGGGACGAGAAGGCCCTTCCATATCCCAAGCTCCTCGACGCCTCCCTTGCGAAGGATCTTCTCTCGATGCCTGCGCTCAGGAGCATCGGTCTTCACCTTCGCCAGATCATGATGTCCGGGAATGGTCCACTAGGCCCGCTCGGCATCGTTGTCACTTCTAGAGAGGACTTTCTGCGCGCCGGGCAATACGCTGATGTATCTGGCGCGCTGCGACCTCTACGGGCATTCCGGACTCGAGACCAGGCTGCGGCTTGGCTTGCACAGCTAGCGACACGGTAGGCCGTTCGCCGTACGGCCAGCACGTTCTCGAGGTCCTCGATCTTCATGCTCTGCGGTGCCGAAGTGGTCAAAGGAGAGAACTGGCGGATCGTTCTCGCCGTGCGGTGACACGGACCGCCCCGGGGCTTACCGGAAGCCGCACTCCTCGGCGGTCACCATGGCCGCCGACCATCGATTGCCCTGGCGGTAGCATCCGTTGCTCCAGGTGCCGCGAAAGACCTGGCCGTCCGGGCGGGTCAGGGTTCCGGGGCCGTTGGGCTTGCCGTCCCCCAATTCGCCCTCGTACCGAATGCCGTTGGCGAACGTGAACACACCCTTGCCCTCGTACTTGCCGCCCTTCATCTCGCCTTGGTAGCGATTGCCGTTCGCCCAGGTGAGGGTGCCCTGGCCGCTGGCGAATCCTTCCACGCAGGATCCGGTCCAGGTGAACCCGGCGCCCGCGCCGATGCGGCCCGCCCAGACCCGGCACCCCGACTTCGGATCGGCGAGCCAGCCCGGTGCCTGGGCGTGGACGAGCGCCGGCGCCAGGCACAGCACGATCGACCACGCGGAAAGCTGCCCCATCTCGGACCTCCTGCGCTAGGCTGCACCCTTGGGCGACACCCCCTCAAGACCTAAGATGCGGCGGCCGCGGTCCAATCCGGGCCGGGGAGGCGGGTGCGATGAAGGCTGAGCCCTATGACGTCGCCATCGTCGGCGGCGGCAGTGCCGGCGTGGCGGCCGCCATCGCCGCGGCGCGTTGCGGTGCCCGGACGATCCTGCTCGAGCGCGCGGCCTGCCTGGGAGGCGCCGCGACCCTGCGCAACGTGCTGACCTATTGCGGCCTCTACACGCTGGGCGAGACGCCGCGCCGCGCCGTCGCCGGCGTCGCCGATCACGTGCTGGCCGGGCTTCGCCGCCTCGATGCCGTGACCGAGCCGCAACGCCATCGCGGCGTGTTCGTCGTGTTCGATCCCGAAGCCCTGAAGCGCGTGCTCGATGGCCTGTGCGCCGAGGCCGGGGTGGACGTGCGATTCGGGGCGTTCGTGTGCGGCGCTACGCGGGTCGATGGGCGCATCCTCGACCTGTCCTGGCAGAATCACGGCGGCCAGCACACGATCCGCGCCCGTGCCTTCGTCGACGCCAGCGGCGAAGGCGACCTGGCCCGGTTCTCGGGAGCGTCGACACGCTATGGCAACGAGGGCGCCGTCAATCTCGGCACCCTGGGCACCCGCTTCGGCGGCATTCCGCGCGACGTCGCGGTGTCGGCCGAACAGGTGACGGCGGCGGTGCAGGCGGCGCGCGCCGCCGGCCTGGCGCCGCTCAGCAAGGATCGCAGCGTGATCGCCCGCGTGCCGCTGTCCGGCGATCTCGTCTGCTACCTGGCGTCGGAAGACTACGATCCCCGCGATGCGGCGAGCCTGAGCGTCGCCGAGCGTCGCGGACGCGAGCAGGCCTGGGCCTACCTCGAGGTCATTCGCAGCCTGCCCGGGTGCGAGCGGGCGTACCTCGCGTCCTCCGGCCCGGAATTCGGGACGCGCGAGGCACGGCACATCGATTCCGTCTACCAGCTCACCTGGCAGGACGTGACCGAGGGGCGCGCGATGCCCGATGGCATCGCCCTCGGAGCGTGGGGAGTCGAATGGCATGATCGTCAGACCCTGCAGAGCAGCTTCGTCTATCCGCCGGGCAAGACCGCCTACGAGATCCCGTTGCGTTGCCTCGTCAGCCGGGACACGACGAACCTCTTCGCGGCCGGACGCGTCGCCGATGCCGATCGCCAGGCCGGCGCCAGCCTGCGCGTCATGGGGACCGCCCTCGCCACCGGACAGGCGGCGGGCGTGGCCGCGGCGTTGCTGACCGATCGAGGCGCCGCGAAGGCCAATGACGTTCGCCAGGCCTTGCTCGGGCAAGGTGCCCTGGTCGACGTCAGCCAGCTTGCCGATCCGGCATAGGGACCGCGGCAAGGTCGCGGCCCCCGGGGCCACATCTTCGCTGCCCGATATTGTCTCGCCTTGCAGGAATGGCGTGCCGGAGTGGTCAAAAGAGAGAACTGGTGCGCCACCTTGGAACACCACTTCTTGAGGAGTCCAAGGCGCAGCGCCTCGGCCGAGGAAACCTCGTCTTACAGCGGGGGGCATCCCGCTGTCGCACTCCGTCCCCATGATGAACCGGAAGCAGGCGCCGCGCAAAGGCGCGAAGGCGCGCCTGATCATTGAGGGGCGCCAGACCGGTACGATCAAGTCCCCAAAATCCATATCGCTCGCATCCTGCAGTTGCAGTTGTCGATGATTGTTCGAGGTGATGTCTAGGGTATAGTTCTGCATCCGAGACTGAGCTTCGATGAGAGAGCGATCCTTGCATAGACCATCAATCCGAGCCGCGATGGCCGGTTGCGCCCTGATTGCAAGTATCCTGCTAGGCATCGGGCCGTCCTGGGCCGCCGACGACGTCACCCGGGGCGAGTATCTCGCCCGCGCCGGCGACTGCATCTCCTGCCATACTGCCAAGGGCGGCCCGCCGTTTGCCGGCGGGCTGGCGATGGCCACGCCCTACGGCACGCTGCTGACGCCCAACATCACGCCCGACGACGCCACCGGAATTGGCCGCTGGTCGAAGGACGATTTCTGGCAGGCCCTGCATTTCGGCATCAACCGGCGCGGCGAGCCGCTCTACCCGGCGATGCCCTACGTGTTCTTCACCAAGGTGACGCGCGAGGACACCGACGCGATCTACGCCTTCCTGCGCACGCAGAAGCCGGTGAAGCACGCAGTCGACATCAATCAGCTGCGCTGGCCGTTCGACATGCGCTTGGCGGCGATGACGGCGTGGCAGACGCTCTACTTCACGCCGGGCGTCTTCCAGCCCGACCCGTCGAAGTCGGCCGAGTGGAACCGTGGCGCTTACCTGGTCGAGGGGCTGGGTCACTGCAGCGCCTGCCACACGCCGCGCAACTTCATGGGCGCGGTCGAGACCTCCGAGCGCTTCACCGGCGCCACCGTCGACAGCTGGTTCGCGCCCAACATCACGCCCAACCTGCGCAACGGCATCGGCCAGTACACGGTCGACGAGCTGGCGCAGTTCTTCAGGACCGGCGTGATGACCCGCACCGCCGAGCAGTACTCGAATGCCGTCAATGTCTACGGCTTCTCCGCCCGCAAGACCGTCGAGCAATTGCCGACGGCGGTCGGCCCGATGGCGGAAGTCTGGCACAATAGCCTGCGTTACCTGACCGAGGCCGACGCGAAGGCGATGGCGACCTACCTGCTGGCGCTGCCCGCCGCGACCTCGCCGCTGACGCAGCAACAGGGAACGGTCCAGCCGTACCGGCTGTCGGTCGGCGCGCGGCTGTTCCTCGAGAACTGCGCCGGCTGCCACATGCCGAATGGGCAGGGCGGCATCGGCGCCGCCCCGCCTTTGGCCGGCAATCCGATGGCGATCGCGCCCAGTCCCAACAACATCCTGTCGATGGTCCTGGGCGGCCAGGCGGCCCAGCACGGCACCGGCTCGATGCCGCGCTTCCGCACCCAGTTCACCGACGCAGAGGTCGCGGCCGTCGTGAGCTACGTCCGCAGTTCCTGGGGCAATGCCGCGCCGCCGGTGACGCCGGCCGAGGTCGCTGCGTTCCGACAGACCAACTTCCCCGGGAAACTGCCGCAATGAGGATCTTTCTTCTGCTGCTCGCCCTGCTGGCGCCGCTCGCCGCAAACGCGCAGGAGACGGTGAAGGTCCATTCGCCGTGGCCCGAGGCGCAGCGGCAGGCCGTGGCGGCGGCGGCGCCGGGACTGCGGCTGCAGTGGGTCCCGGTCGGCGAGGCCGAGGTGCTGCTGGGCATGCCCGTGCGCGCGCTGATGGCGATGGAACGCGCCGGCCAGCTCGAGGCGTACACGCCCGCCGGCGCCCACCTGCTGCGCGCCGGCTTTCGCTCGGCGTCCGCGCCGACCGGCTGGGTCGGCCTGACCGCGCGCGCGCCGGCGATCTGCTTCAACACCATCATCGGCAACCAGACCTACGCGATGCCGCAACCCACGACGTGGGAGACGCTGGCCGGGTCGGCGTTCAGGCTGGGCTACGGCATCGGTCCGCAGCTGCGGGTCGTCGACCCGGCCATCGCTCCGGTCGGGGCCGAGCTGCTCGTGGGATGGATCGCGGCGATGGGCGAGACCGCTGCCGCGCGGTTCGTCCGCGCGCTCGCCCCCAACGTCGCCGCCGTAACCGGAGATCCGGCCGAGGCTTGCCGCGCCGTGGCGCGTGGCGAGGGCGCGGTCGGCATCGGCGTCACCGCCGACGCGCTGCGCCTGGCGCGCGAGGGCGCGCCGCTGCAGGTCATCGTGCCGACGCCGGTCGCCTACGACATGGACGGGCTGGCGCTGCGCAAGGGAGCCGGCGCCACGGCCCGCAAGGTCGCCGACGCGGCGCTCTCGGTCGAGGCGATGACGGCCTATGCACGCGCCTCCCTGATCGTCGGCCGTCCGGGCATTCCGGGCACGATCGACGCGGCGCCGCCGGCCTCGAGCCGCGACCTCGAGACCATCGACTTCGGCGCCTTCGCCCGGCCCGCCGCGACCCTGCTCAACGAGTGGCGCTCGTTGCCTGTCCCGAAGCCCTGAGCCCCCGATGCGATACGCGGCCCTCTCCACCCCCCTTGCGACCCTGGCGGTGATGACGGGAGCCGCGCTGCCCGCAGCCGCACAGACGCAGCCCCCGCCCCCGATGCCGACCGCCGCACCGGTCACCGCCGACGGAAGACCGGCTGAAAAGCGCGTCGACCGCCGCGTCGGCAAGCTGCACGACAAGCTGCGCACCCAGAAGGAGACCGACCGGGTGGCGCGCGAGAAGCGCAAGGCGCGCGAAGCCGCCGAGGGCGAGAAGAGCAAGGACCCCTACGCCTACTACCTCGACTTTAAGAAGGAGCTGGAGGGCTTCGGCATCACCTACCAGATCGCCCCGACCCTGATGTCGCAGTGGGGCTGGCCGAGCGGCATCCCTGGCGCGACGCAGAACGCAGGCTTCGGCGCGGTGCAGTTCATCATGTCACCCAACGTCAACTGGGACCTCTTCACCTCGCCGGCGATCGGCAGCGGCTCGGTCCAGTTCTCGTACAGCTACAACACTTACACCGGCGGCCAGAACGGCGCGACGCTGTCGGGCAACCTCGCGGTGCTGTCGCCGGTCAACGACACGCCGACCTTCGGCTACTCGTGGGCCCAGCTCACCTACACCCAGGAGCTGCCGCACAACTGGGTGCAGTTGACGGCCGGCCAGTACCAGTTCACCCAGTTCGACTACAACCAGTACGCCGGCAACCAGCAGACCAACTTCGTCAACTGGGCGCTGTCACAGAACGCCTCGCAGGGTTACATCCCGGCGAGCCTCGGCGCCTACGTCCAGGTCAATCCGACGGACACTGTGTCGATCGTCGGCGGCCTCCAGGATGGCAACAACACGACCGGCGACTACGTGCAGTTCAGCACCTTCGGCCAGGGACCGTGGGCGTGGTTCCTGTACGGCCAGTGGACGCCGTCGGGGAAGAGCATCGGCCTCGGCTCGGGCCAATACGGCGTACTCTACTACAGCCAGCCCAACATCGTCGGCACGCCGGTGATCCCGGCCCAGCCGGCCAGCCAGGGCTGGTCGATCAACGCGACGCAGAACCTCGACGCCAACTGGGGTCTGTTTGCGCGCTTCAACACGGCGACCGGCATCTTCCCGTTCATCCAGACCTCGGTGGCCGGCGGCTTCATCCGCAACAACCCGTTCGACTTCGGCGCCGACCATCAGGTCGGCGTCGGCTTCGCGTGGAACAAGACCAACCTGCAAGCCTTCCAGGGCCAGCTTGCGCGCGCCTCCGAGACCGTGATCGAGGGCTACTGGAACTACACGGTCCGTGACGCGCTGCAGGTCGGACCCAGCCTGCAAGTGGTGCTGAACCCCGCACTTTACACCCAGTCCTACGCCGCCGCGATCCTCACGCTTAGAGTTAGCGGCACATTCTGACCGAACAGGGATTCGAATTCACAGTCGCTTCATTGGATAATTGCCATCTAGTCTCTGCCTTGGCGTAGCAGTGAATCGCGGCCATTCCGCTGTTCTTGCTTTTGCACAGGAATGGCGTCCCCGAGAGGACTGGAGACGTAGGATCTCTCAAGTGTAGACAAGCCAGCATTTCCTGAGCTAAACGGCACAACGCTACCCCTAAAACATACCCCTAATGGGATCGCTGTGCCCGGCACGTACCTGAGACGGCAAGGACGCAAGTGGTGGGCACGCTTCCAAGTGCCCGCGGACGTCCGTGATGCGTTCGGCAAGTCCGAGGTCTGGATCAACCTGGAGACCGAGGACCACAGGCTGGCAGAGGCTCGAACGGCTCGAAGGGCGAGTGAGTTTCGCGCCCGCGTTCTTGAAGCGAGGGGGAACTCTGGGACCATCGAGGCAGACGCCTTGGTGTGGCGGCGTATGATCCGAGAGGAGCCTCAGGGGCCAGAGGACCCCATCCTGATGGTCGAGGCAGCGATCCGCGCGGCATCCGACAAGTACGTGCGCGGCGGGTATCAGGCCGTCCGACGAGCGGCCGACCACTTCCACGAAGGAAACGAAGGCGCTGCCCTAGAGGAGATGGGGGGCCTTAAGGCGAAGACTTTCCTGAGCATCGCCATCGGCGGTGCGGCCCCACTCCGTCCGTTCGTCGATGGGTGGGCCGAGGTCAGAGAGGCGGAGGTCGAAGCTAAGACAGCTGCGATGGACAAAACCGCGGTCCTCCGCTTCGTCGAGAGCTTCCCCTTCATCGACTCGGTCTCCAAGCCAGCCGTCCATGAGTGGGCTCAGCGGCGAAAGGTTCAGGGAGAGCTGTCCTCCACCACCGTCCAACGCGAGATGTCTGGGATTCGGAGCTTCTGGGCGTACCTACGGCAGCGAGGCGAAGTGCCCGATGATGCGCCAGATCCCTTCGCCGGGCTTCGCTTCAAGAGCCGCGCCAAGGACACTGTGCGCGCCCGCCGGGAGGGGTTCACCCCGGCAGAGGTTGCCAGGCTTTTTGAAGCCGCAACAACCATGGGGGACGCGGACCTTGCAGACCTCATCGCCCTTGCCGCTTACACGGGAGCTCGCCGCGAGGAGTTGTGCAGCCTCAAGGTCCAGGATGTGACGGGGGGCTGGATCAAGGTCCAAGACGCCAAGACACAGGCCGGGACACGCGACATTCCAGTTCACTCGGAGATCAAGGGGATCCTCACACGCCGCATACGGAAGCGGTCCGCGGGATTCCTGTTCGAAGATTTCGATGAGGATCGCTTCGGCAAGCGCGGGGATGCGATCGGAAAGCGATTCACGAGGCTGAAGAAGTCCCAGAAGCATGGTCCGACGAAGGCGTTTCACAGCATCCGGCGAACGGTGGTCCACATGTTGGAGGCCAGCGGCGTAGCGGAGAACCTCACGGCCGATCTCGTCGGCCATAAGAAAACCGGGTTCTCCTACCGCACGTACTCGGGACGCGGCGCGACGCGAGAGCTGCTTGGAGAAGCCATAGCCAACCTCGCATATCCGAAGCCGCTTGGGCGTGGGGCAGCGCCCGGCAAAGTTTCGAGAAAAAATCTGTGAGCCCAACCGCATAGGGCGTCTCTGCGAAACACCCCCAGTAGGGGCCACCAGGCATTAGGAGAGGAGCGGCCATGAACGTCACGAAGCTCACCCATGTCGTCCGCGGAAAGGCCATCGATCCCTCTAGACGCGTCGCCTTGTTCGACGCCGAACAGCTCGGCCTGTTGCTCGGTGACCTCGCGGCAGGCAGGAAGCTGGCCGCCGCGGCACGACGCAACGGAGGCCGAGTCGGGCCGCGGGAGTTCGGCATCATCCAAGCGAGGACCGACGCGGCGCTACGAAGGGGTGCTGAGCTGCTGGAGCCTAGTCCTCGGCGAGTCCGACGAGAGGTCTCGAAGGTGGTCGTGAAGCACCGGAACGGACGCCGGGAGGGGCTCGACGCGGAGACGGTCAACCTCCTCAGCGAAGCAAGCTGGGCTTACTTCCGGATGACCGCGCAGGCGCAGAAGGGGCGAGTAGGTCCCATCGTGCTCTCTCGGTTCGAGAAGGCTCTGGCGGCGCTGGATGAGCGCCGAAAGTCCGCCTGAGTCAGCCTGCCGCAGAACTGTTACATTTACCGCAACGTCCGTTGCTGCTAATGTTACACCCTCATAGGGAGGCAGCAGATGGCTTCAGGACGGTACGTCGCCTACTACCGCGTAAGCACTGCCCGGCAGGGCCGCAGCGGGCTTGGCCTCGAAGCGCAGCAGGCGGCCGTGCGGGAGTACCTAAACGGCGGACAGTGGCAGCTTGTCGAGGAAGTCACTGAGATTGAAAGTGGCAAGCGCAACGACCGTTCCCAACTCGCCCGTGCCTTGGCCGCCTGCCGGGTTAGGAACGCCACTCTCATCATCGCCAAGCTAGATCGGCTCGCCCGGAACGTAGCCTTCATCGCCAACTTGATGGAGGCCGGTGTCGATTTTGTCGCCGCGGACCTGCCCCATGCTAACCGGCTTACGGTCCATGTGCTGGCGGCGATTGCCGAGCATGAAGCTGCTGCCATCTCAGCACGGACGAAGGCTGCCCTAGCTCGCGCGAAGGCCAGGGGAACACGCCTAGGCGGTGACAGGGGCAATCTGCCCGCCGTGGCCAGGGCAGGCGCGAGGGCCAGCGCCGAAACCAGACGGGCGGCAGCGGCTGCCAGAGCAGATTACCTCGCTGCGGTAGTGACAGATCTTCGGAGAGAGGGGCGCATCTCACTGCGCAGCCTAGCCGACGGACTGAATGAGCGAGACATTCAAGCGCCTCGTGGAGGGTCTTGGCAGGCGGCGCAGGTCGCCCGCGTGCTGGCGAAGGCGGGAGTGAAGCCTTGAGCGACAGGCCCAGGCAGACGGTACTCCACGCTCTTTCGAAGGGGAACTTCGCCCAGACCGATGGCGAACGGCGGCCCCGCGAAGAACGCCAGAATCTACCCCTTCGCCGGGATCAGGAAGATGCTGCCTAGCAGACCGGACCGCCTGGGAAGTCTCGAGGCTCTGCTCCTCCCGTGGATTAGGTTGCACCCTTGCACCAGCCCCCGGTGAGGATAGTAAGGGATATCTAAGGATGATCCTTTGGATCACATAGAGATCTCCGAGTGATTCCCCAGAGATCCTCTCTCACTTGTCCCTCCCCCCCCTGTACTCCCTCCCTTGCAACATCTAGGGCTCCATCGAGGCAGTCGTTAGAAGGGTAATCCTTTGGATCACGCAGAGATGTCCTACCGATTCTGCAGAGATATCCCTTCTTGCTGGTCCCATCAGCACGTACCCCTCGTTGATTGAGCCTAGGATTCCACCTTGGCGCTCGTGACAAGGGTGATCGTTCGGATTTCCCATCGATCTCCAACTGATCCTCCAGCGGTTTCCTCCATACTAGCCTCCACCTCCCGTGCTCGCTCCGTAGTGGCACCTAGGCTTCCACGCTGGGGGACTCGTAAGGGGGTCTCTAGGCCTCCTGCTACTGGAGGCCATTAGAGCCGCACCAAGCCCTATCGGGCTGTTTCTGGTAGGGTGGTACCAGGAGGAGGCGGCAACCCCTCTCAGCGGACTCCCTAGAGTCACTGCAGCCCCATCGATGCCGAGTCGGCCGCTGCGAGCACTCGCCCTGAGCACTTCGCCCCTAGCCCCCGCGAAGGCATGAAGGAGAACCATCAGTTCTTTTTTGTCTCCGTAAAGGCGCACAGTTCGAAGTCCAGGCACCGGGTGTCGACGAAATGCGCGCCAGCCTTTCACAGGTGGCGTCCTTCCGGACGATCTGCCACCGTCTCGATACGGCAGACGGCCCGGGACGCAGCGACCCGGTCCTTGGCCAGAGCCTAACGCGACAGATACCCGATGCAAAAGAGGGCCGCGGTACTTCGCGGCCCCCTCGACGCCCCGATGGCGAGCTCGGGTGTGTCCATATCTGTTCCCGCGCGGTGTCGCGGGAGGTATCGCCCTGATCCTATGCCGCACGCGCTGGGCGCGAGACCTCGGAACGCAGAGCCCGATTGACCTCCTTGACCACGTGGAATCGCATCATCATCACCGTAGTGAGCGCATGCGGAGACAGCGCCTTATCGATGTCGCCGGGCGTCCACGTTCTACCGTTGGTGAGATTGCGG
>Ga0102832_1001857_pt1 | contig 14445 bp, 13 predicted proteins | sample EBPBio282013_DNA_FD_88942 | JGI IMG/M metagenome (GOLD analysis project Ga0102832, IMG submission 88942) | Wastewater treatment Type I Accumulibacter community from EBPR Bioreactor in Madison, WI, USA - Reactor 2_5/28/2013_ DNA (Illumina Assembly) | ecosystem: Engineered > Bioreactor > EBPR >...
CCTGGCGTAGGACCAGGTGAGCCGGCGCAGCAGCCCGGAGTGCAGCATGGCCCAGGTCAGAAGGTGTGCGGGCAGCCGGAGCGGTCCCTCGAACTGATGATCCATCAGCCCGTAGCTCCCCATCAGGATCCCGGCGCGGGCCCCGGACGGACAAGACAGCAGGTGCCCGATGGTCAATCCGCCGCCCAGCGACAGGCCGCCGACGACGTAGCCCCGCAGCTGGAGCGCGTCCACGAACTCGCCGACATAGCCGACCAGGCGTTCCTGGCTCGCGGCCCACGGTGCCTGGGGGCTTTCGCCGTAGCCGGGATGGTCCGGGGCGATCACCCGATATCCCGCCTGGGCCAATGCCGGCGCCAGGCCACCCCAGGAGAGCTCGGCGCAGTCCACTCCGCCGCCGTGCAGCAGCAGGATGTCGCTGCCCGCCGGCTCGCCGTCCGGCAGCCATTCCAGGTAGGAGACCCGGCCCCAGCCCAGGTCGATCGTCCGTCGCGCCGGCATCGAGGCGATCGTCAGGCCCGCGCCGCGGCGTAGGCCTCGAAGGCCGCGCCGATCAGGCCGCTGTCGTTGCCCATCTGGGCGGGAACGACCTGCGCCTCGACCTGGAGCAGCGGAAGGAACTGATCGGCATCGTGGCTGATGCCGCCGCCGATGATCACCAGGTCGGGCCACAACAGGCTCTCGGCGTAGGCGAGGTACTCCTGCAGTCGCGACACCCATTGGGCCCAGGACAGGTTTTCCTTGACGCGGGCGGCCGCCGAGGCCCAGGGGCAGCAGTCGAACCCCTCGATCGTCAGGTGCCCGAGCTCGGTGTTCCACACCAGGTGGCCGTCGGTGAACAGCGCGGAGCCGATGCCGGTGCCGAGCGTGACCACCAGCACCACACCCTTCCGATCCCTTCCGGCACCGAGCCGCATCTCGGCGAGTCCGGCCGCGTCGGCGTCGTTGAGCAGGGTGGCCGGCATGCCCAGGGCGTCGCGGAAGAGCTGGTCGGCGTTGGTCCCGATCCAGCTCTGGTCGATATTGGCCGCGGTCCGCGTGATCCCGTTGCGTACCACCGCGGGGATCGCCACGCCGATCGGGGCGTCGGCCGGTACCTCGGAGAAGTAGTCGCGCATCTCCTTGACCGCCGCAGCGACGGCGGCCGGGGTCGCGGGCTGGGGTGTGGCGATGTAGTGCCGCGGCGCCGTCAGCTCTCCGGTCCGCAGATCGACCGGTGCGCCCTTGATGCCGGTTCCGCCGATGTCGATCCCGATCGCGACGATGCCGGTCGCCTCGTCGGTGAGCGGAATGTCAGGTGCCTGCGTCGACATCCGGGGGTCCTTCCACGTCGAAGTCCGCGGGCCAGCGGTAGGGGTCCGATGGGCCCGATTCGAACGAGAGTATAGGCACAGCGGACCTGGCGCCGGGCCACTTTTGCGAAGCTCGAATCAGCCGGCAGCGAGGATCTGCCGCAGGACGGTGAGCACCCCGCCCTCCAGGTTGGTCGGCGCCAGGTAGTTGGCCTCGCGAATCACCTCAGGGTGCGCGTTGGCCATCGCGAACGACATGGTGGCCTCGCCCATCATCTCCAGATCGTTGAGGTAGTCGCCGAAGATGACCGTCTGATAGGGACGGACGCCCAGCGATGCCTGGAGCTGCCGGACGGCCACCCCCTTGTTGATCTCGCTCGGCATCACGTCGATCCAGTGCGGGGTGGAGGCGATGGCGCGGCAGGGCTCGGCGATCGGCGCGATCAGCTCCGCGTGCGACTCACTGGTGCCGTCGGCATCGTAGATCGAGAACTTGAGCGCCTCGTCGGCATCCCGCAGCAGATCCTCCACCGGATGCAGGCTGTGGAAGAAGCGAGCGGCCGAGGCGAGGAATTCCGGGTCGCTGCACTCGACGAAGGCGCCGCCGCGGCTGCACCAGACGACGTCGAGACGGTTGCCGGCGTCGGCCAGCGCCCGCACCGAGCGGACCAGCTGCTCGGAGTAGTCGCGGGGGAGCGAACTGGAGCTCAGCTCCTCGCCGTCGCGCACCACGTAGGTGCCGTTCTCGGCGATGAAGACCATGCCTTCCCGGTGCGCGGCGAACATGTCCTCCAGAGTGGCGAACTGCCGTCCGCTGGCCACGGTGAAGATGATGCCGCGCTCCTGCAGCTCGGTCAGGAGCGGCCAGAACTCCGCCGGCACCCGGCCGTCGCCGTCCAGCAGGGTGCCGTCGAGATCGCAGATCACCAGCCGCGGGTCGACGGCCGGATCCGTCCAGTCTGGTGAGTTCACAGTGAGGGTGGTCATCGGGTCCTTCGTGAGTCGGTGAGCGCGGGTCGGGTTGCGGTCCAGCGATCGATGGCCGAGCGCAGGTAGCGCTGGAACAGGCCGACCAGATCGACCTGCGGATCGAGCAGCCACTGCAGCTCGAGGCCGTCGGCGATGGCGGCGAGCAGGCGCACCTCCTCGTCGATCTGGGCCTCGCTGAGGCCGACCTGACCGAGTTCGGCGGCTTCGCGCAGGTGCGTGGACCAGAGCAGGCGGATGGCGTCGTAGCGCCGGTGGACGAACTCGTTGGCCGGGTGGTCGTCCCGGGTGGCCTCGGTGGCCAGCGTGAGGAAGAGCTCTAGGAGGCCGGGGTGGGCGACGTGGAACCGCATCAGGTCGCCCAGGCTCTCGAAGAAGTCCAGGCCGACCCGGTCGGTGCTGGTCAGCCGCGCCGTCCGCTCCTCCCAGTCGTCGAGGACGGCCATCAGCAGGCCTTCCTTGCTCCCGAAGTGCTGGATGACGCTCGCCGGCGACACGTCGACCCGGGCAGCGATGGCGCGCAGCGAACCACCCGCGTAGCCGCGTTCGGCGAACACCTCGCTGGCCTGCCGGCGGATCAGTTCTCGCCGGCGCACGCCATTGCGGTACGGCCCGCGCGTCGATTCCGCGGCGGGATTCGCGACCATGTCACACCTTCCGGGTGGGCTGACTGTCATTGTGCCGAAACCTGTTGACACGCATTCGGATGCGGTCTACCCTTCCTACCAAACATGAACGAGTGTTCATATTACAGTAGCTCTGGCATCCCAGGAACGGCAGGCCAAGAGTATCCGTCGAGGACGACGAGGGAGAAAGCGATGCCCCAGAAGCTCGGGGTCGGCATCATCGGTGCGGGCCCGGTGACACAGGCGATCCACCTACCGGCGCTGGCACGACTGGCGGAGCGCTTCGAGGTCCGCGAGATCATGGACGCCGATGCGGGCGTGGCCGAGGCCGTGGCGCGTCGGGCCGGCGCCCGGGCCACCGGATCGGTCGAGGCGCTACTGGCGAACCCGGACGTCGACGTGGTCGCGATCTGCAGCCCGCACCGCTTCCACGCCGAGCAGACCATCGCAGCCTGCCGGGCCGGGAAGAAGGCGGTGCTCTGCGAGAAGCCGCTGACCCTGTCGGTGGCCGAGGCGGAGGCGGTCGCGGAGGTCCAGCGAGAGACCGGCGTCCCGGTGATCGTGGGAACGATGCACACCTTCGACGCGGCGTGGAAGTGGGCCAGGGAGTCCTGGGGCGAGACGGCGGGCAGCGCGCACGCCATCCGGTCCTCGATCATCCTGCCGCCGAACGCCCGGTTCGAGGATTTCGCCACCGAGGTGGTCGCGCGGCCCGCCGATGTCGAGGCCGACCTGAGCGACGCGGCCGTCCGCGCCCAGATCGCCCATCTCGGCCTGATGGCCGTGGGCATCCACAACATGCCGCACCTGCGCTCCTTCCTGCCGCCGGGCGAGCCGGTGCGGATCCTGGACGCCGAAGGCCTGCAGCCGCCGTTCGGCTACCGGGTGCTGGCACAGGCGGGGGAGTGCCGCATCGACCTGCGCTGCCTGATGTACGGCACCTGGAAGCCGAGCTGGATCTTCGAGGCGTACGGGACGGACCGGCGCCTGCACATCGACTTCACGCCGAGCTACGTCCAGGCCGGCAGCGCCAGCGCCAGCATCTCCACGCCGCGCGGCACCACCTCGAACGCCCCGACCTCGCAGAACGGCTACGTCGAGGAGTGGGACGACCTGGCGCGACTGGCGCTGGGAGAGTTGCCAGCGCCCGACCTGTCGGTGGCGGTGGAGGATCTCCGGCTGGCGATGTCGCTGGCCGACGCGACCGCGGAGTTCATTTCGAAGGGAGCGGGTCAGCGATGAGCGCACGCACGCAGAGCAGCATCTGGATCGACGAGGGGCTGGAGGTGGAGGCGGGCGAGGCCGTACTGGAGTCGTTGCCGCTCTCCTTCGCGCGGGCCGGGAATCGCGCTGCCGCGGAGGTGGTCGTGGTGGACGGCCGGAGCCGGCGCTGGTCGCACGAGCTGGGAAGCCTCGCCGAGGGCCAGGTGGCGGTGCTGGTCGATCCGTGGGTCGACGGAGCGACGCCGGATGGCCGGCCGTTCGTGCTGGACACGCCCTGGGGCAGCAACGCCGCCTGCGCCGCCGCGTCCGACGCCTTCGGCGCGGCGAGCTGGCAGCGGCTCGAGTGCCGCGCGGTGGTGGCCGCCGGGGCCGACCTCGACCGGGCCCTGCTCCGGCTGGTCTGCCTGCTGCGCAGCGTGGATGTCGCGCTGGATCAATTGCGCGTGCTGGCCGTCAACGCCGGCGGCCTGACAGCGGTGGCCCGCTCGGGCGAGCACCTGGTCGATCTCGACCTCACCTGCACCGACGGGGTCCGCTCCCACGCGTTGCTGCGGGCCCTCACCGACGACGGTGACGTGACGGTCGTGATCCCGGAACCCGCTACCGCCCAGCCGGCCGAACTGACCCTGACCGATGCGGCTGGCTCGCGGCTGCTGCCCACCACCTGGGAGAGCGCGCACCGCACCACCTGGCGCCGGTTGCGGGAGAACCCCTCGCTCGACGACTCCGTGGCTTTCGCGAAGGACGCGGAACTCGTCGTCGGAGCCCTCGCTGGAAAGGAATCGGGACGATGAAGCCCACTCGCGTCGCCTTGATCGGCGCCGGAAACATCTCGGATCAGTACCTCACCAACCTGGGTCGGTACCCCGACATCGAGGTGGCGGCGGTCACCGATCGGGATCCGGAGGTCGCCCGCCGGCAGGCCGAGAAGTACGGTGTCGCGGCGTCCGGCACTCCGGACCTGGCGCTGAACGACCCGTCGATCGAGCTGATCTTCAACCTCACCATCCCCAGCGTGCATGCCGAGGTGAGCGCCGCGGCGCTGCGGGCCGGCAAGCATGTGTGGTCGGAGAAGCCACTGGCGCTGGATCGCGAGTCGGCCCAGGAGCTGCTCGACCTGGCCGCGAGCCGGGGCCTCCGCCTCGGTTGTGCCCCGGACACCGTGCTCTGCCCAGGCATCCAGGGCTCCCTCGCAGCACTGGGTGAGCTGGCCTCCCAGGCCGGCGAGACCCCGTTCCGGGCCCGGATGCTGTTCCAGTACCACGGGCCCGATGCCTGGCATCCGAACCCCGAATTCCTCTTCCAGCCGGGCGCGGGCCCGTTGCTCGACTACGGCCCCTACTACCTGACCACCGCCGTGCTGGCGCTGGGACCGGTCAAGCGCGTCGCCGGCAGCGTCGGCGTCCGGCCGCGGCTGCGGCGTCAGGTGGAGGCCGGGCCGCTGGCCGGCACCGTCTTCGACGTGAACGTGCCCACCACCGTGGTCGCGCTGCTGGAACACCAGAGCGGGGCGTTCACCGACATCACCCTGAGCTTCGATGCCCACACCCTGCGCGAGGAGGTGGAGTTCCAGACCGCCTCGGCCACGGTGATCGCCACTGACCCGAATCGGTGCGACGGCGTCGTGCGCACGATGTTCCGGAAGGAAGAGGTGTCGAGCCGGAACACCGACGACCCGGTCTGGGGCCGTGGCGTCGGCGCTGTCGACATGGTTCGCTCGATCGCGGCGAACCGCCCGCACCGGGCCAGCGGCGAGCTGGCCTACCACGTTCTCGACGTGATGCTGAGCATCGCCGACTCCATCGAGACCGGTGAATCGGTCACCCTGACCTCCACCACCGCACCGGTCGACCTGATCCCGGCCGGCTGGCGGCCGGACGTGGCGTGGGTGTAGGCCACTGACGGCCTGACCTCCCGCCTCGACGTATCCCGTTCATCTCCACACAACCTGGAAGGAATCCGAGATGAAGAAGTCTCTCAAGGGAGTGGCGGCGCTGGCCGCGGCACTCTCGCTCAGCCTGGCCGCGTGCGCGTCCACTCCGCAAAGCGGCGGAGCGACGACGGCACCGGGCGGGGAAACCCCGGCACCCGGCGGCGACGTCAAGGTGGCCGTCATCCTGAAGACGCTGGGCTCCGAGTTCTGGCAGAACATGAAGGCCGGCATCGAAGACGAGGCCGCCAAGCTGGGGGTCGAGGTCGACATTCAGGCCGGCAACTCCGAGGACGATGTCGAGGGGCAGGTCAACCTGGTCCAGAACGTCATCTCCAAGGGCTACGACGCCATCGGCGTGGCGCCCATCTCGCCGGTGAACCTCAACAACGTGCTGGCCGAGGCCACCAAGGCAGGCATCAAGATCGTCAACATCGACGAGCAGGTCGACCTGGAGAACCTGCGCAGCCTGGGCGGCGGCATCCAGGCCTTCGTCACCACCAACAACGTCGAGGTCGGCCAGATGGCCGGGGAGTTCCTGACCAAGCAGCTCACCAAGGGCGACCAGGTCGCGATCATCGAGGGCAAGGCCGGCGTCTCCTCCGGCGAGGCGCGCAAGCAGGGCGCGACCGAGGCCTTCGAGGCTGCGGGCATGGAGATCGTCGCCTCCCAGCCGGCCGACTGGGACCGCACCCGCGCCTTTGACATGGCAACGAACTTCATCAACAAGTTCGGCGATCTGAAGGCGATCTACTGCGCGAACGACACCATGGCGATGGGTGCGCAGGAGGCTGTCGAGAAGTCGGGCAAGCAGATCCTGGTGGTGGGAACCGACGGCAACTCCGACGCCATCGAGTCGGTGCAGGCCGGCGGACTGGCCGCCACGGTCAAGCAGGACACCGCGACCGTCGGAAGCACCGCGCTGAACCTGCTGCTGGAGCTGGGCGGCTCCGATGAGGCCATCGACATCGCGGCCGATCCCGAGTTGGTCTACGCGCCGCCGGTGCTGATCACCAAGGAGGGCTGACCCCCGATCACAGGGCTGGTTGCGTCGCGGGAACGGACGCAACCAGCCCTGTCGCCGTTTCCGGACGCCCTGACAGGCAGTTCGTGTATCGTTCTAGTACACGCCCGGTCGTTCGGAGTTCAGATGAAGCGCCCCACCATCAAGGATGTTGCCGCGCATGCGGGAGTATCGAAGGCGACGGTCTCGCTGGTGCTCCGCGACAGCGACCAGATCCCCGAGAGCACCAAGGCCCGGGTCCGCGGCTCCATGGCTGCGCTGGGCTACGTGTACAACCGGCGCGCCGCCGAGATGCGTGGCTTCAGCTCGCGGACCCTGGGGCTGGTGGTCGCCAATATCCGCAATCCCTACTTCGCCGAGCTGACCCAGGCCGTCGAGGATCGCGCGCACGCCGACCGGTTCACGCTGCTGCTCGGCTGCAGCAACGACGACGTGCAGCGCCAGCGGGAGCTGCTGCGGACGATGGCCGAGCAGCGCGTTGACGGCGTTGTGCTGCTCCCCGCCAACCGGACCGCTCCGGCCGACCTGACGGCGACGCTGGACGAGGTCGGAATGCCGCACGTGCTGGTGGCGCGGGCGGTGCCGGGTTACCAGAGCAATTACGTGAGCGCGGACAACCGCGCTGCCGGACGGCTGCTGGGTGAGCACCTGCGCGAGCGGGGAGCGCGGTCGGTGGCCTTCGTGGGCGGAGTGGCGGATTCCGTCCCGCGGCAGGACCGGATAGCGGGGCTGCTGGCGGGCCTGACGCCACGCGTGGATGGGCTCGCGGTCGACATCCCCAGCGAGCGGGACGCCGACTTCGAGGCGCCGCAGATCGTCGACGCGGTGATCGGGGCGGTCCCCGGCGCCCCCGATGCCGTGGTGGGCTACAACGACATGTACGCACTGGGCATCATGAGCGCGCTGCGCTCCCGCGGGCTGGAGCCCGGGCGGGACGTGATGGTGGCCGGATTCGACAACGTGCCGGAGGCGGAGACCCGCTACCCGGGGCTCACCACGGTGGACGGGTTCCCCGCCCGCGCCGGCGTCGCGGCCACCGAACTCCTGCTCGACGCACTGGGGGGTCAGGAGCCGTCCGAGCCTCAGGTGGTCTCGCTCGAGCCCGTCCTGCGGGTTCGGGGCTCGACGGTGGCCGATCAGACGTAGGCGTCGATGCCGCCGTCGCGGAGCACCTGCTGGAACTCGACCAGATCCTCTTCGTGCAGCGCCGGGACGCCGTCCATCGTGTACTCCCAATCCAGCAGGTCGTACTTGCGTTCCCCGAACTGGTGGAAGGGCAGGAGCTGGAGTTCGGTGACGCCGATCGGCGTGAGCAGCCGGGCGAAGGCTGCCGCGTCGTCCAGCGAGTTGTTCACGCCGGGGATCACCGGAATCCGCACCAGCACCGGCCCGCCGGCCTTGATCGCCGTCGTGAGATTGCGCAGTGGCAGTTCGTTGCTGACCTTCGTCCAGGTCTTGTGGAGCTTGCGATCGTGGTGCTTGACGTCGATGATCAGCAGATCCACCTCGGCCAGGATCTTCTCGAAGATGCCGGGTGCGGCGTAGCCGGTGGTCTCGATGGCGGTGTGGACGCCCTTGGCCTTCAGCTTGCGCAGCAGGCGGGTCGTGAAGCGGTGCTGCACCATCGCCTCGCCGCCCGACAGGGTCACGCCGCCGCCGGATTCCTCGTAGAAGGGGAGATCCTGCAGGCAGATCCGGATGACCTCGTCGATGGTGTAGTCGCGACTGTCGGCGATGAGGACGTTGGGATCGTTCGCGTCGCGCATCTGCAGCACCTGGAGTTTGCGCGAGTTGGGATTGGAGCACCACGCGCAGCCCATCGGGCAGCCCTTGAGGAACACCACGGTGCGGATACCCGGTCCGTCATGCAGCGAGAACTTCTGGATGTCGAAGATTCGTCCGACGTCCTCGCTCATGGGTAGGCCTCCGCGCCTTTCGATATTGGAGTGCTTGGGGTTTCGTCTGAAAGTATACTATGGTTCGATATACAGTCAACGTGGCGAAGGGGCCGGCAATGGGCGACCGACGGTCGAGGATGCTCGAGTACGTGATTGACAACGAGCGTGTGGATGTCAGCGAGCTGGCAGGCATGTTCGCGGTATCGCAGGTGACGGTCCGCAAGGACCTGGATCAGCTGGAGCAGCGCGGGCTGATCCGGCGCGAGCACGGCTATGCCGTGGCGATCGCCCCCGACAACCTGCACAGCCGGCTCGCCTTCCACTACGACCTCAAGCGCCGGATCGCCGCGGCCGCGGCCGAGCTGGTGCCCAACGGCGCCACCGTGATGATCGAATCCGGCTCCTGCTGCGCGCTGCTGGCCGATGCGCTGGGCCGCACCAAGCGCGGCGTCACCATCGTGACCAATTCGACCTTCATCGCCGACTACGTGCGCGCGGCGACCGGGGTGTCGGTGGTCCTGCTGGGCGGCGACTACCAGCCGGAGTCCCAGGTCACCGTCGGCCCCCTGGTGGGGGAGTGCCTGCAGAACTTCCACGTCGAGCAGCTGTTCGTCGGCGTCGACGGCTACACCATCGACGCGGGGTTCACCGCGCGCAATCATCTGCGGGCCGCCGTGGTCAAGGCCATGGCCAAGCGCGCCGACGAAGTGGTCGTGCTGACCGAGTCGCTGAAGTTCCCGCGCCAGGGTGCGGTGCCGCTGCTGTCGGTGTCGGCTGTGGCTCGGCTGGTGACCGATACTGGGCTGCCCAAGCCGATGCAGGATCATCTCAGCGCGGCCGGCGTCCGAACCACCAAGGTTCCGGCGGACTGATCCCCGAAAAGGGTTGACCCGAGCCCTTTGAGGCGGTTTACTAAAACGAACTAGTAGAACGAACTAGTAGGAGCGGGATGCCAAAAGAGCTTCGTTGGGGCCTGGTAGGGGCGAGCGACATCGCAGCGACGCGGGTGTTGCCGGCGATTCGCCGCGCAGGCGGGATCGTCCAGATCGTGCAGAGCGGATCGAAGGATCACGGCCGCGGTTATGCCGCCGGCAACGAGATCCCCACGGCGACCACCGAGCTGTCCGAGGCCCTGGCCGCGGACATCGACGCGGTCTACATCTCGTCGCGCAACGACCAGCACGCGGCGCAGGCCCTGGCCGCGGCGGCGGCGGGCAAGCACATCCTGCTGGAGAAGCCACTGGCGATCGACTACGCCGAGGCGCAGTCCGTAGTGGCCGCCTGCGAGCGAGCAGGTGTCGTGCTCGCCATCAACCACCACCTGCCCGGCGCCGGGACGCACGCCAGGATCCGCGAACTCGTGCGCGGCGGCGCCATCGGACGGGTGCTCAGCGCGTCCATCCGGCACGCGGTGATGCTTTCGGAACGGCTGCGGGGCTGGCGGCTCTTCGGCACCCCGGGCGGCGGGGTGATCCTCGACATCACGGTGCACGACGCATCGGTGCTGAACCCGCTGATCGGGCACCCCGCGCAGACCGTCACGGCGCTGGCGACCAGCCAGGGCCGGTGGCCCGCCACCGCCGAGGACGCGGCGATGGTCGCCATCACCTACGGCGCCGACATCCTCGCCCAGACCCACGACGCCTTCACCTCGGCCTTCACCGAGACCCGGCTGGAGGTGCACGGAGAGGAAGGCAGCATCGTCGGCAGGGGAGTGATGACCCAGGATCCGGTCGGGCAGGTGTTCCTCACCGACCGGTCGGGCGAGCGGGAGATCCCGGTCGACGACCGCCGCGACCTCTACGACATCGCGATCGGCGCCTTCGCCGGTGCCGTGGCCGGTGAAGGCTCGCCGGCCGCCAGCGGCGCCGACGGGCTGGCCGCGCTGGCCGTCGCCCAGGCGGCCCTCACCTCCTCGCTGACCGGCCGCGCCGTGCCGATCAGCGACATCACCAAGTAGCCAGCGAGGCGAAGGATTCCCATGCGAACTGTCCGTGTGCTGAGTGCTCGGGAAGCGGCCGAGCTGGTTTCCGACGGCGCCGTCGTCACGGTGTCGTCCTCGTCCGGGCTGGGCTGCCCCGATTCGGTGCTGCGCGGGATCGGGGAGCGGTTCGCCGAGACCGCCTCGCCCCGCGATCTCACGACGCTCCACCCGATCGCGGCCGGCGACATGTACGGCATCAAGGGGATCGACCACATCGCCCGGCCGGGCCTGCTCAGCAAGGTGATCGCGGGATCCTATCCCTCCGGTCCGTCGAGCGTGGAGCCCCCGCTGGTGTGGCAGATGATCGATGCCGGCCAGCTGCAGGCCTGGAACCTCCCCTCCGGGGTGCTGTTCCAGATGCACCGCGCGGCGGCCACCGGGCAGCCGGGAGTGCTGACCCAGGTGGGCCTGGACACCTTCATCGATCCCCGCCGCCAGGGCGGCCGGATGAACGACCAGACGCCGGGCGACCTGGTCGAGGTCGTGGAGTTCAAGGGGAAGGAGTACCTGTTCGTCCCGGCGATCGTCCCCGACGTCGCGATCATCCGGGCGACGAGCGCTGACCCCCAGGGCAACCTCACCTATGAGGACGAGGGCTCCGCGCTGGGTGCGCTGGATCAGGCCTACGCCGCCCACAACGCCGGCGGCGTCGTGATCGCCCAGGTGAAGCGCCTGGCCGACGAGCCGCACAATCCGCAGGCGGTGCGGGTTCCGGGCATCCTGGTGGACGCCGTCGTGGTCGACCCCGACCAGCTGCAGACCACGCAGACGCCCTACGATCCGGCGATCAGCGGCCAGGTGCGCCGCAGCCTGGACGTGATCGAACCGGCCGAATGGGGGTTGGAGAAGCTGATCGCCCGCCGGGCGGCCCGGGAACTGGGCCGTGACGAGATCGTGAACCTGGGCTTCGGCATCTCGGCGGTCGTGCCGCGGGTCCTGGTCGAGGAGGGCCACGGCACCGACGTCACCTGGGTGATCGAGCAGGGCGCGGTCGGCGGCATTCCGCTCACCGGCTTCGCCTTCGGCTGCGCGATGAACCCGCAGGCCCTGATGCCCTCGGCCGACCAGTTCACGCTGCTGCAGGGCGGTGGCTTCGACCACGCGATGCTCTCCTTCCTGGAAGTGGACCGGCACGGCAACGTCAACGTCCACCACCTCCCCGGACGACGCCACGTGACGGCCGGCGTGGGCGGTTTCGCCGACATCACCACCGGCGCCAAGTCGATCGTCTTCAGCGGCGGGTTCACCGCCGGCCGGCGCGACATCGAGCTCGACGGCGACGGCATCCGGATCGTCTCCGACGGCGCCGTCGCCAAGTTCGTCGAGGACGTGGCTGCCGTGACCTTCTCGGGGCGGCGGGCGCTGGAACGTGGTCAGCGGGTGCTCTACGTCACCGAGCGCTGCGTGCTGGAACTGCGTCCGGAGGGCCTGACCGTGATCGAGATCGCGCCGGGCGTCGACCTCGAGGCCGATGTGCTCGGCAAGGCTGCCTGCGAGCTGCTGGTCGCCGACGACCTGCGCCTGATGGACGCCCGGCTGTTCCGGCCGGAACCGATGGGTGATCTCTTCGCTACCGAAGGAGCCCGATGACCGCCGAGAACCACGGATCGATCGCGCTGGCGATCGACGGCCCGGTCGCGACGATCGCGCTCGACCGGCCGGCCAAGCTCAACGCCCTCACCCCGGAGATGCTGGAACAGCTCTTCGACCTGCTGGGGGACGTCCGCCGTTCCGAGGCGCGGGTGGTCGTCGTCCGCGGCAACGGTGACCGGGCCTTCTGCGTGGGCGCCGACATCAACCGGTTCGCCGACCTCAACTCGGTGCAGATGCTGGACTGGACCGGCCGCGGCCATCGGGTGTTCGACGCCCTGGCCGCGCTGCCGCAACCCTCGATCGCCGTGCTGCACGGGCCGGTGTTCGGCGGCGGCCTCGAACTGGCCCTGGCCTGCGATCTGCGGATCGCCAGCGACACCGCCACCTTCGGCCTGCCGGAGGTCGGCCTGGGCACCGTCCCGGGCTGGGGCGGCACCGAGCGCCTGGTCGAACTGGCCGGACGCAGCCGCGCCAAGGAGGTCATCCTGGCTCGCCGCACCCTCGATGCCCGGACGGCGCTGGAGTGGGGCGTTGTCAACCAGGTCGCCGACCCGGCCGGGCTGGAGGCGGCCGCCGCCGAGCTCGCCGAGCGGATCTGCGCCGCCGGCCCGGTCGCCGTCCGGATCGCCAAGACGCTGATCGACGCCGCCGCGGACGGGGCGCCGTCCCGGGTTCTCGAACAGCTCGGCGGCGCCGTCACCAGCGCCACCCAGGATCTCTCGGCCGGCATCACAGCCTTCCGCAGCCGCACGACACCCACCTTCTCCGGGAACTAGCAAGGAGCCACCCATGACCGCCGAAGCCAGCCTGAGCGCACACCAGCTCACGCATTCCGACCTCATCATCAACGGCGAGGAGGTGGCCGCGCGCAGCGGTGACGCCTTCCAGCGGGTCTCGCCGGCCCACGACGTACCGGTCGGCAGCTATGCCCGAGGCGACGCCGACGACGTGGCGGCAGCCATCGCCGCCGCCCGGACGGCCTTCGACAGCGGCCCCTGGCCGCGCCGTTCGGGTCAGGAGCGGGCGCGCGTCCTGCACCGGACCGGCGAGCTCATCCGGCGGGAGCGGGAGGATCTCGCCCGGCTGGAGGCCCTGGAATCCGGCAAGCCGATCACCCAGGCCCTGGACGAGGTGGACGCCGCGGCCGATCTCTGGGAGTACGCGGCCACGCTGGCCCGGCACAGCTTCGGCGAGGCGCACAACCACCTGGGCACCGACGTACTGGCCATGGTGGTCAACGAGCCGATCGGCGTGGTGAGCATCATCACGCCGTGGAACTTCCCGTTGCTGATCGTCAGCCAGAAGCTGCCCTTCGCCCTGGCGGTGGGGTGCACGGCCGTCGTGAAGCCCTCGGAGCTGACCCCGGGCACGACCGCCCGGCTCGGCCGGCTGCTGCTCGAAGCCGGCGTGGATCCGGGAGTGGTGAATGTGGTCACCGGCCAGGGCGGAGTCGGCGCCGCGATGAGCGCCCATCCCGACACCGACATGGTGAGCTTCACCGGCTCGACAGCTGTCGGGCGCAAGGTGGCCGCTGCCGCCGGCGCCCAGCTGAAGCGGGTCGAGCTGGAGCTGGGCGGCAAGAACCCGCAGATCATCTGCGCGGACGCCGATCTGGATGCCGCCCTCGACGCCGTGGTCTTCGGGGTCTACTTCAACGCCGGCGAGTGCTGCAACAGCGGCAGCCGGGTACTGGTGGAGGCCTCCATCGCCGCGCAGTTCCAGGAGGCCCTCGTCGAGCGGGCCAGGCGGGTGCCGGTGGGCGATCCGCTCGACCGGGCGACCAAGGTGGGGGCGATCACCAGCGCCGAGCAGCTCGCCACCATCGAGCGGTACGTGGCCGAGGGCCGGCAGTCGGGCTCCGATCTGCTGATGGGCGGCGCGCGCCGG
>Ga0102832_1001862_pt1 | contig 14408 bp, 10 predicted proteins | sample EBPBio282013_DNA_FD_88942 | JGI IMG/M metagenome (GOLD analysis project Ga0102832, IMG submission 88942) | Wastewater treatment Type I Accumulibacter community from EBPR Bioreactor in Madison, WI, USA - Reactor 2_5/28/2013_ DNA (Illumina Assembly) | ecosystem: Engineered > Bioreactor > EBPR >...
CCCTTTTCTAATCGAAAAGCTGATAATGAGATAAGTTATGAGCGTGCTGAACGTATATTTTATACAGCTTTGGCAAAGTTTATTTAACATGGAAAGATCAAATATATTCCTGACAGTCAGCTACAAACTGTTATGGATTACTACATTCGTAATGGAGAGTCATAAATGGTTGATAGAATGGCCATTTATTTTGACCTTGAAAAAATTGACCAAAATATTGTTGTCCAGTTCCTTTTACATCACAATTTGGTTGTCAGTTTGGCACACATTTGTACACAAGGAAACGAAAGTTTATTTGTGACTCCATTTGTAAAGTTCTGGGGAGTATCATAAAACTTTAAGAAAAAGAAGAATCTTGAGTAAGCTGGATAATATGCGCTAAAAGCATTGTGGTACATGAAGTTATGTTTACAAAGAAACTGGATATTAAAGTAATACACAGTGTAGAAATATGCCCGAATGATAGGAATATTATCGAAACAATTTTTGAACTAGAAAATCCTAATAGGTTTGTTATAAATCCGTCCTTAATATTGCTTATAGACCTTGGGCTAATATTTCACAATAGAGAATGCCCAGATTATGAACTAACTTTAATAAGTGTATTACCCTCTGAAATAGCCAGCACAGTGGATTTAGCCACGACCATATAATTCTAATTTATAGCTGTTGATGTCAACTATAGAAATGTTCATAAGAAAATGTTACAAATCCTCAAGTCAGTACAGGCAATATACTTGTGTCTTCTTATCCAGGGTACTGATCAACAAGACTGTCAGGTATACAGCTGACAAATGCTTCTAAATATTGATAGACTTGATTCAATATTATCGCTAACTGAAATAAATAAACTATGGGTTGTAGTAAAAGATGATCATGTAATTCAGAAACGAATTGTCATCTTATTGCACATTTAGCGAAATGGAGTTTGATGAAATTCTCGCCTCGAGATACATTGTCAAAATACTCACTTTGGTTTATTATGAACATCAATAATTTATAAAGAGCAGGCTGTACACATTGTATGAAAAAAGCAGGGACTGTCAGTTAGTCGATTTACAGGCTGAAATTTCTTTCCTACAGGGTAACTATGCCAATTGTATTGAAATCTACATGAGGGCAAGAGATACCCAGAAAATTCTTATTTATGACTTTTTATAAGGGTCTTTTAAGAGGCTTGTTCTTTAGAAAAGAAAGCAGCAAAAGTAAATGCTTTCATCATCAATCAAATCACAAATAAAGTCATTGGTACTTCTTAATCCCAGAAAAACAAAGTCTCTCATTCAAAGTTACATCCCTTAAATTCACTAAGAACTGATCTAAGCATTAAAAGATGACGAATAATTACAGTTAGATTACTTGAACGATATTGTCAATGACGAGTACAACCCGAATTTAAAGCAGTCACTTTCATAAACATCAATTCTGAGGTACATTTAATTGATGTCCATTCACAAACCATAATAGTTACTCTCCACATTTAAGAAGAATCCCTTTTTCCCTGTTGAAGAAAGTCTCAAAATATGTGAACAATACGAAGTTTATGACTGTATTTAATACCTGTATGAAAGAATGGGCTGCATATCATAGGCGGTAAAAATAGCGGCATTAAGAATTGACAAAATCCTTAGAACAAGAAATAACTACAGTGAAGATGACTTCTTACCTTACATTCAGATAAAACAAATTCTTGACAACTCAATTTAAATTTGTAAAAAAAACCACTCATAAGAAATTTGGTAGGCACTTTTGGATTCGTCCATTGAGCTGTACAAAAAGTACCTCAACTCATAATTGCCATAAGATGAGATTGAAATCTTTTTCTTTATTAATGGTGAAATCATGGAAAATCTTGCATCAAATTGTACTATTGAACACACTATTCACCTTTTACAAACAAAATATAACAATCTCAATATGGGTGGTAAGATGACCAAAGCTTTTATTAACATTCTTGAGGACCTTTCTCATATGATCAATATCATGTACATTTCTACAAATCTTGTGCAGTAAGGTTTAAGGAAATAACTTTAAAACGACTATTATCAGAAGTTGAACTGCTTCAGGACTGATTGGGATTGTGAAACTTGTAGGTATCCTATCGACTATAGATAAAAGTCAATTCATTTTCAATGTGGACATGCTTACCATAAAGAGTGTGTCGTCTGTCCTGAACCCATGACTTGTGTAGCTTGCCTCATGAGCAAAACTGACCAATTTTAGTACTATCTTAACACTCTTAATCCTAAGTTCCCTAAAATAAAAAAAATACAAGAACTTTTTAAGAAATTTGATTAAAAATAGATGGAAATGACATAAATCTTCAAAATCTAAGAATACGAACAAAGTCAAAAGGCTTATTAATAAGGTGACAGGACAGTAAAAAACATCGAAAAACAAAAGAAATAAAAATTTTAAGATTTCGACCTCCAAGTTTTCTAAATAGAGACAGGAAATAGAAGAGTTTAAGAATAACTCACATTCTGATTCGATTTATATCATCTTTAACTTTTTTATACTTATATGAAATTGTATTTTTTTAGTTAAAATAAAAATGAAGGTAAATTATTGAGTAGAAAGATCATTCCTCTTTTTGTTTAGTTTCCCATGAACTGTACAAATAAATGATAATGAATGCGAAAGTTGCTAATACAGTTGAAAACAAACCAAAGAAGTAAGGATAGGCAACAAACAAAAATCTCTCGAATTCATCATGTTTATAAGGACGGATTGTAACTCTTTCTGCAAGACTGACGAAATTATATCCTGGTTTTTTGTAAATTATCTTGAATTGGTAAATACCTTCTTTTTGAGGTGCCTAAATTAAATATCAAATTACATAAAATTCAGCAGTATACTTGCCAGTCTTTGCATCGGCTAAAGTCAAAGGAACTCTTACCCATGGATCAAGCATGACCAATTCAACTTGAATGTCACTTGCGATGTAAGGCTTCCATGATTGAGATCTTTGATCGAGTTCTTAGATTTCAGCTTCGAAATAAAGTTTTTCGCCGACATTAAATAAAGTTTATTTTCCTTGAGCATTATCTCCGAAATAAGTCATTGAGTTAACTCTTACTTGACCATTTTTCTTAAAAGTCCATGAAATCAAGTCTCTCACGGCCTGATCATTTCCAAAATTGCCTTCCTTAAGGAATTAGTCACTGAAAAAGTCCAAACTTCCTGAGATAAGAGCTCTGGCATTGTTAAGGCCTTGAACTCCAGCAATTAAAGAGATTTCAGTTCCAACTCTTGAAACTTCATTTTTAATTTCGTTTTTAGCAAAAGATGTTGGTTCAGCTTTCACAAGATTGTAAAGTTGATAATTTTCATAGTTAACAAGTTGAAGACCAGTTCCTCTGTAAAGTAAAGGTTTGTTAGCATTTGAGAAGAAAGGATTGATAGGTTCATAATTTTAAGTCACAATAACATCACTTTGTTTGTGATTTGAAAAATGATCTTTGATTTGGGTACCCTTTAATAACAAAAATAAGTACAGTTTAATCGAGGTTGATACCAAATGAGAAGAAAAGTTTTCTAAAAGATACACTTGTATCAATGTCACCAACGACAATAACGTTTCCTCCTTCATCAAAATAACTGACAATATCTTTAACTTTAAGTTTGCTGCTCATTTCTAAATCATTTCAAAAAAGTACATTTTTCAGAAGTGCACATAACAACAATACTGTCATATCTGAATCTGTCATAGTTTTTGAGTTCGATTGCTTGAGGACCGAATGAGTAAGCAATTTAGACTTCATTTTCTTTTGTTCTGTTATTCCTTGGACTGGCAAGTAATGAGAGTAAACGACTATGTGTGGTTTTTAGTTGGGCGTTGTCTAAAATGACAAGAATTTTGTCAGTCTGGGCGATAAAGCTGACAGCAAGAATGATGCTGATGATGAAGAAAGAATGCTTGGTCATGTCACAAGATTCAATATCTTAATTTTAATTAATAAATCTTGAATTATCACGTAGAATGGTATATCATAAGTTTGAATTTTTATAATCCAATGACTAATAAAGCAACTTTGGGTCAATTATAACATCTCGTAAATTAATATAAAGCTTAACTTAGTATACAATTTTAATAAAAATAGTCAACAAGGAAAGCCTTAGCAAAAAAAATAAACGAAAACAAAATGTAAAGCGAGAACAAAACCCATTTAAACAATTCGAATACTGAAATCGAATAATAAATTGTTCTGTTTAAATTCAAAAGAGCTTTCAGAGAGGAAAGTTTTGATGAAATAAGTACCTCGATAATTTATCATTAGAAATCCATTCTAAAAAGGTAAAGGCAAATCCTGAACTGAATGAAAAAGCAACTTAATAGTATAAAAAAAGACATTTCCTTGATCGAGAAGCTATGTTAACTGAAATGTTTCAAAAATTAGAGTTACAAAATAATCAATCTGAAAGTAAAAAAGCTTTAAATGATAAAAACACAGAGCAATCTTCACAAAAGAAATCGTCTTATTTTTTGAAAAGGTACTTTTAATAATTTATCACATAGGGTTGAATTATAAGAGTTACCTTCGACATAATAACAAAAACCTTTAGCAAATGAGTAAATAAAAATCGAAGCAAACAGAATTAGAGGCGAGATTCGCAGACAAGGTTTATAATAGAGACTGAATAGAAACAGAGGAATATTTCCAGCTACAAATTAAGGATAAAAAAAGAGAATAAAATACAAGATTATTGATATAAGACAGGAAAATTTGGTGTAACTTAATGGTCAAAAGATCGAATATGAAGACCTATCTAAAGAGTATAGTGAAGAAGAAAAGTTGAGAATGGGTACGGTTTATGACTATTACGTTCTAAGAAAGGGACAAATTACAGGGAATAATGGTTACCAACCTGAAATTATCCTGCCATAATAAGCTTAATATCTGCTGGATGAAGATTAAGGGCAAAGAATGAACGAATAAAGCCCATAGTAATCCGAAGACGATTCTAACCGCGAGGACCGTTCAGATTACGACTACCCCTAATAAGATTATCGTGAAGGAGACTCAGATAACGAAAGTGAAGACATCATCTCAGGAGACAAAAACATGGATAGTGACTATGATGGCTCAAATTAAGACTATAACTTGAAAAATGATTACAGGGATGCTGAAGATTAGGAAGAGTATTATAGACAGTATTTGAAAAGATGCAGGAGAAAAGAAAAGGGTGATGACTAAATTACCTACTTGTATAATATGAAGCCTGCTAAGTATGAAGACGACTCCGATTAATATTGATTTATTAATACAGAAAAACGGGTCTTTCAAAAGAAATCACAAGAAACGATGAATAAGAGTTTTGAATTCTTTACTAAATTTATGATAATTTTTTGTCTTTTTTTTCTTCGAAATTTAAATTAATACATAAATTATAAAATTTGGTCGTAAATTTCATCATCCAAATCAACTTTGGTGTGATAAAACAAATTAAGAATGAAATTTGAATAATGTTCATATTAAAGTATAATTATTGTGAGGGTTTAGTTAATAACTTATAAAGGGAAGTTAAATAATTTTATCTTTTTTCTATTAAATGTCTGAAGCAGTCAAGGTCATGGTCCGTTGTAGACCTATGAACGGAAAAGAAAAGTAAAGAGGTATCATTTTATCTAAGTTTCAGGGTGCGTCAATGTCGTTTAAGTTGATTTTAAGAACAATCAGATCAATCTCGTCAAAGAGGACAATAATTAACCACCGAAAAGTTTCAGTTATGATAAAGTATTCGGAGCAGATTCTCCACAGTCTCTCATTTATGAACAAAGTGCTTTCTCATTAGTTGACAGCGTTCTCGATGGGTATAATGGAACTATTTTCGCATATGGACAAACTGGTTGTGGTAAGACGCATACCATGATGGGTGTTCCTGATAACGAATAATTGAAAGGTATCATTCCCAGAACTTTCAGTCAAATCATCACTGTCACTAAAAATGACGTATCGAAAACACATCTTATCCGTTGCAGTTTTATAGAAATCTACAATTAAGAAATTCATGACTTATTAGGAAAAGATACCAAAGCCAGAATGGACCTTAAGTAAAGTCCTGACAAAGGTATCTTCATCAAAGATCTTACACAAATCGAAGTAGATTCTATTTCCAAAATGTAAAAGTACATGGACATGGGTTTTAAGAACAGGGCAACAAGAGCAACAAATATGAATGCATAATCATCACGATCTCACAGTATTTTCAGCATTTACATTGATTCCCAGTAGCAAGATGAAAAGGGAGATTAAAAGTATAAAGCATCAAAGCTTAACTTGGTAGATTTGGCAGGTTCATAGCGTGCTAGTAAAACAGGTGCAACAGGTGACGGTATGAAATAAGCTACAAAAATCAACTTGTCATTGAGTGCCTTGGGTAACGTCATCTCAGCTTTAGTTGATGGTAAGACCCATCACATTCCTTATCGTGATTCAAAACTTACACGTTTGTTACAAGATTCATTGGGAGGCAATACCAAGACAATTATGATCGCAGCAGTTTCTCCCGCAAACTACAATTATGATGAAACTTTAAGTACATTAAGATATGCAAGCAGGGCAAAGTTCATTCAAAACAAGCCAAAAATCAATGAGGATCCTAAAGATGCATTGTTGAGAGAGTACATGTAAGAAATAAAGAAACTGAAAATGATGTTGTAAGGAAAGATGCCTGTAAACATGAATGCTTTGCAAGTTGCGGTTCCAGGTGGAAATAGTCAACCAATTGTAACTTAAAAAGTAGTTTACAGAGACGTCGAAAACAAGTAAAACAACACGGTTCTCGAATAATAATTGAGAAACAAATAAAACCTTTTACTTCAATAACAGTAATAAAAAAGATTACTTAAATAAAAGTTGTAAAACCTCCAAAAAGTCTTTTCAAACACTAATAAGGGACCTGACCATGAGGATAAGGACTAGCTATAAAAGATAAAGAAACTAAAAGAAAAGTTAAAGTCACAAAAGAAAAAATAGTAATAGTACCAAAAATAAAAACAAAAAAGATAATAATAACTTTTACACATAGAAAAAAATTATAAAAATCTCAACTAGTAAGTAGATTAAGTTAAAGAAAGATTCGCTTAAATAAAAAAGAAGTACATTGCGAACTTGACTTAACTGAGAGATATTCAAAATTAGCATTAAGACTAAAAATAGGAGTTACTTGATACGATAAGGTATCAGGAAAAATAAATAAAAAAGTTCTCAGCAATCCTTAACATACTGATGAGTTCAGATCAGATTGATCATATTGTCAACAATTCTTAATGGGATGAAGAAAAAAGGTAATGGAAGATTCCTTTCTTTACCTACAGGTAAAAAAATGTCAATCTTCCTAAATTGATGAGTAAATAAATGACTAAAGATCTTATTGAGACCGAAAAATAAAAAAAGGAACTTTTCTTCCGTAACTCTAAGAGAGACAATTAAAAGAAAGTATCACCCGATTAAGGTTTCAAACTTAATAATATCGTAAAAAATGCCAGATAAGTCAACGATCATGACAATGGATATGCAGGACGAACCACGAATGTTGTCAATAGAGCACATTTAACTCCTTTGAAGAACTAGTCTTATGAAAGAGCTCGTGGAAACCTTATGATGGCAGAAGAAAAGAGGAAACGTACAACAAATTAAAGACTCGACCCAATACCTATAAATGGAGATAGTAGAAAGTATCTTTGAAAGATGGTGATTTTATGTAATATTTTTTTTATTTTTTCTTAATGAAATCGAATAAAATACTAACAACTTCAAAGCTCTTAGAAACGGCCAAACCACCGAAGTTCATAAAAACGACATCGTTGTTGGAGATATTCTCCTTATTGAAGGCGGAAACTAAATGCCTGCTGATGGTATTGCAGTAGCGACGGAAGAAGCTGTTGTAGATGAGGGCTCGATTACTGGGTAGGCTATTGAGAAGTATAAAGCTCCTCTTGATCAGTGTCAGCCTGATGCTGGTGAATAAGCCCCAAGTCCAATCTTAATAAGTGGTACCAGTCTCACCAGTGGTTTCGTTAAAATGTTAGTTCTCGTTGTAGGAAAATAAAGCGCTGCTGGTAAACTTAACGAACAAATCTTCGATTAAGATAATTAACAATAAACACCACTCGAGCTTAAACTTGATAAATTAGTCTCTAAAATCGGCAAATTAGGAGTCGGAACGGCCATTCTTGTTTTCCTTGCATTAACCATCAGACTTATCATTAGTGACCTGATACCTCATGGATGGAGTACAAATTTCATTAGATAAATTCTGAGATATTTGATTCTTGGAGTTTCTATCGTGGTCGTTGCTATTCCATAAGGTCTACCTTTGGCTGTTACTCTTTCACTTGCTTATTCAGTCAAGCAAATGCTTAAATAAAAAAATCTCGTACGTAAACTTGCCTCATGTGAAACCATGGGTGGAGCCCATGTCATTTGTACAGATAAAACAGGAACTTTGACTCAAAATTAAATGTTTGTTGTATAAGTTTGGAATGGAAAACTCCTCGATTCATCCGAATTCAAAAAAGTCATATAATCATCAAACAATAAAAACTTCATCTTAAATTCCTTGGCATTAAATACTAAAGCAATTTTATAACCTAAACCTCAGGGATCATCGACATAATTGGCATTGTTAAAATTCGTTCGTGATGCTGCTCCTGATTATTTTTCGGGAATGATAAAATTAAGAGAAAGCAAAATCTTAGCCATAATTCCTTTCAACTCTGATAGAAAAAGAATGAGTGCTTTAATCGAGTAAAATGGTAAAAAAATCATGCTTCAAAAAGGTGGTGTATAAATTGTTATCGAAGCTTGTGATAAGATGGAAGTTAACGGAAAGGTTCAACCAATAAATAAAAACGAGATTAATCGATTCGTATAATAAATGGCTAAAAAGGGCCATAGAGTCATTGCACTTGCATATAAATAAGTAAAAGATGTCTCAGAAATTCCAAATATGAAAGGATCCAAACAAAATCCAAACGAAACTTCGAATTTGAGAGTCTCCAAAAAATAAAAGAAAGATAAAAGTGGAGGAGTCTTGAACATTTAAAAAAGTGGATTTACACTTCATATGTTGATTGGTATTCAAGATTTACCAAGAAAATAAACAAAGGCTGCCATTGAAAGTTGTCATCGAGGAGGAGTCGTCGTTGTTATGGTAACAGGTGACAACAGATTGACAGCAAGAGCAATTGCTGATCAGGTTGGAATCACAACTCCAGGCGATACAACTTAAGGTTTAGTAAGAGAAGGCAAGTAAATTTAACAAATCTCACCTTAGGATCCTCCAGAAGTTATCGAGAAGTACATTAAGAATTTGAAAGTTCTCGCCAGATCTCGTCCTGAACATAAATATCGTTTGGTTCAATGCATTCAAAAACTCCACAACGTTGTTGCTGTTACAGGTGATGGAACAAATGATGCCCCTGCTTTAATGAAAGCTGATGTCGGTTTTTCAATGGGTGTGAAGGGTACTCAAATCGCTAAAAGTGCTTCTGACATTATCATTATGGATGATAATTTCCACTCTATTGTCCGTGCATTGATTTGGGGACGTAATATTTACGAATCAATAAGAAAATTTTTACAATTCCAATTAACAGTCAATATTGTTGCTTGTGCTATCGCTGTGATATCATCAGTCGTAATCCGTCAATCCGTCCTTACTGCCATTCAAATGCTTTGGATAAATATGATTATGGACAGTTTGGCATCTTTAGCTCTTGCCACATAACCACCAAATGGAGAGGAATTATTGGACAGAAAACCATTTGAAAGAAACGAACCACTCATCACTAACACAATGAAAAAACACATTATCGGTCAGGCATTATTCCAAATCATCATCTTACTTTTATTGATGTTCTTCGGTCAACACATCATTCCTGAATATGCTGATGAATATGACACTGTTATTGGAAGTGACCTCAATGCAAAATATTACATGGGTCAACCTTAAGGTACAGTAACAAATGGAATGTTTTATTCATTGTCAGGCGAGGATAACTACATTACTTATTACAACAAATATAAAGTGCATTCAAGACATTTTACTTTTATTTTCACCACTTTTGTAATGATGCAAATCTTCAATTTCTTCAATTGTAGAAGAATCAGAGATGAACCCAATATTTTGAGCAACCCATGTTCTAACTGGTTGTATTGGGCAATCGTTATCCTTATCTTCGTTCTTCAATGGGTTATCACTACTTTCCTTAATGTCTTCTTCAAACTTTACAAATACCATGGTCTGACTTCACAACAATGGCTTTTAGCAGTATTTATTGCTGCTTTCACATTACTTTTATCACAAATTCTCAGATTGGTTCCATATGGAAAGCCATAAGATGGCTCTGATGGTAACAGACTTCAAGCTGATTAGTTACAAATCGCTTATCGTAATATTGAAACTAAAAAAAGTAGATTCAGACAATGGATATCAAGAGGATAAGAGAAGTAAGAGAATACAAAAGTTTGATTAAAATAAATAAATTTTTATCAATTTAAAAAATCAACTAAATGGCATTTTTAATGATGTTTATATTTATGCTATTTAGGAAATAATTTTTTATTTATACAATTTTATATGATGCTTTGGATTCTATTGGAGAAGCTGTTAAAAGGGTTTTTATTGAGTTTGTATCTTTTTAGGAAGAGTTGTTTATAATGGGTGTTCCCTTTTCTAATAAATCGAAGCTAGTCAAAAATAGAAATTAAAAATAAATTTTGATCGATCATGTAAGACAATCAGCAACACAGCAGCAGCATGCCAATGCTCCACAAGCAAGGCAGCACTTTTTCAAACAGCTGTGATCTTTTTCAGGTGTTCCATAAGTGTAAGGTCCTGGTCCTCCTTGTCCTCCATATTGATCGTATCTGTTTTTGTTTTTTCTATTTGAAGATGATGATGATGAAGAGGATCCACCTTGAACGATTGGTCCCATTTGTTCATACTTATTTGAAGTACTGTAAGAGCCTTTTCCGGATTGCTTGTTTAAATTAAGATTTTACTTGACCGAAAATGTATCCACTGTTTTGATTCATTCGAAGATTAATTTATTATTTTTATTGAACTTAAATCATTAATACATTTATCTTATTAAAATAAAACTAATCGCTTAAATCAACATTTTTTATAAATCCTTTTTTATTAAAATCTTTTTTATGTCAGAGATAAAAGATAAACAGACGCTTCAAACTAAACAAGCATTAAAACAGGAACTCCCAGTTTCAACTGAATCCACTCAAGTTTAGAAAGAAGAATCAAAACTTTAGATTCAAAAAGTTAAATAATAATCCTTAGAAAAAGATGTTAAAAAAGTCGATTTAAAAAACAGAAAACTTGAGAGTAAAAGATTGGCACTCGTATTTTATGAAATAGCAAAAAGCAAATAATCAGTATTCACTGAGGAATAAAAATACCCAATCGTAGCTTCAATGGGCGGACTCTTTATGACTTTATGTTCAGCCACTATTGTTAATTTTGGACAATCAATATTCAAGGTTGATCAAAAAAAGAAAAGACTCTTTTTCATATTCGGTGCAGCCAATATCTTTGCTTCTCTTTTCCTTGGTGGATATAGCATTTATAAAATATCTGACATGTATATGAAAGTTCCAGAATAACAATGGGATAGAATCGCAAAATAAAAATAATCTTATGACAAATTATCATTTTCTCAGAAAAAGGCTTTCTTAGTAAAAGATTTTAATCAGGAACAAAAAGACTTAGTATAAGCTGTTGTTAAAAGTTAACTTTTAAAAAATAAATAAAGAGTTGAACTCACTAAATGATACAATACTTGAAAATAATGAGTAATATTGATATCAACTTCTTAATTTTTTTAAACTCTTTTGTGGTCAGTCCTCCATTATTTCATCATCATGACGGTTATCAGCTGGAATTTATTTCAAGAAAACTGCTTTTTTGTTTTCTCCTGAGAAACTTGCCGACATTTCATTCCAAAGCTCAGCGAGTTGTTGAGTATTGACTTTCATTTTAATTGTCAACTCTTTGAAATTCTCACAGAATTTAGTAAAGCTTCTATCAAAGTTACTGTTACTATTTTTATGAGTTTCATTAATATAAAAAGCGACAAAATCTCTTAATCGTTAAACTTAACGATTTTCTTTTGGTAACATAATTTTGAAAGCTTCTCCTTTGTCATGTATGATTTATTTTGGAATTTATTTGGCTTCTTTTGATGGGAGATCCCATTTGCTGACATCATGAAGGTTGTAGATTTTTTATTTCTTTCTGTCAAGGTTAGTTCTAGCTCTCATAAATTATTATTCAAGGACTTGTTATCTTTGGAAAATTTAAATATATGCGTGAAGCTAATTTCTAATGTACTTGAAAAATGTATTGAAATTCTTTTACAGGAATTAATGTTGATTTCTTATGACATTACCCCATTCAATTAACATATTATTTGAAGTAATGAAAATTTAATTTAATTTTTTCAACCCAGTAGATTTTGGTAACTTGTTTAAAATTTAGCGTGAACCTTCATGTAATTCAGCAAATTGATTTCCCATTTCGTAAAGCGTATTGACTTCTTGTGTGTACAAATTTTGAAGAGCTTTACTGTTTCTTGTAAGCTGCTTGTATGTTGTTTCCATCTTTGGAATGAACTTTTCCATCTCGCGATAATAAGCATTATTTTATTAAGTGAGCTTAACATTCACAACTCCTTCATAATTTTAGCAATCAGAAAAGTGATTGAATCCCTTGGCTTTTTATGAATCTGACTTTAAGCTGTTAAACTTTGGTCCATCGGAGATACTTAAAAATCCTTGGACGTATTTGCTGTTCAAAAATTCTGGAATGTTCAATAAATCGTTCAAAAAGTATTCTAAAACTCTCATTCTTTTTTCAACATGACGCTTTGTTCTTTTGGCAGCTTTCTTTTATGGAATTGGAGGTACAATTTGACTTGGGTACATTTTAAGCAAAAAGTTTCTCAACCAAATAAAGTCACTGTATCTTCTTCCGACTTCCCATTTCAGGGCAGGAGTTTTAACTTTAAATTCCAAAAATGAAGTTTGACCGATTCCAAAGAATCCGCCTGTTGTCTTACGTTATGGACTTTATTTTAGAAAAATAAGTACTCAGAAATGTAAACCCTAAGATTTTCAACATCAGCGAATTTGTTTTAAATCTTTTTGCATTGGTAAGACTTACTAAATTATGGTTCTAAAACATTAGGTTGGAGTTTTGTCTGAATTTAATGTAAAAATTACGAAAAGAATTTGTTTAGGTTTTAGGTTGGTAACGGATTGTTTAAGTTATGTAATAGAACTTTGAATGGGGAGATTATTCGACTCCATAGATTATTCATTTCGTGATTATTCTTCTGGAGGATTTTTCATCATTTGAAATTCGTAAACGACCTGTCTGAGTTAGGCATAAGTGCATAAGTCGAGATTGTCGCCAATGCTTAGCTTTTAGTTCATGAAATGAATGAACTCTTCAGCATCATACTGTTTTTCAAGAATCTGCTCACGTAAAAAAGTTTGTTTTTGTTACTTATCTGCGTCCATTTGAAACACTTTTTAATTACTTTTTCAAAAATTATAAATTCGATTTCTTATCTACAAACAACCAAAATGATATGAAGCTTATAAAAAACTGAAATCAATTGATTTTGAAGAATATAGAATTTTGAACGAGAAATTATCCACATCTTGTAATAATCCCTGCCATCAAAAATCATTGTTTATGCGAATGCAAAGGAAAGTTACCTCTATTAATGATAGTAACATAGAAATGTTTGCATTCAAAAAAATAATGAATGATCTCAATCAAAAGACTTGCTTTCATTTAAAACGTAAGTTCATCCATATTCTCTCTCTTTTGAACTTTACATTTTAAATCACATATATTTTTATAAACTTTGTGATTAAAATTGATTTAAATTGAAAAAAAAATATAAAAGTTTATTAAGTAAAAAATTATCAAATTTAGTATTGGGGTCAGACCCTCCCGAATTATTGAATTTAGGTCTTGATTCCAAGTGCAGGAATGGATCTTTTCAATGTTTGGAACTTCATAAATGCTTATTTATTTCTGTCTCTAATTTAGAGATCTTTTATTTGGATTTTATCAGAAAAACAGAGTTAACTTTTTTTACGAATCAACCCTGGTAATTTCTTTTCGTTTTTTTAAAGAATCGTCATCAAATTACTTGATGATTTATTATTTTGTTGTTATAAAATTGACATTTCTCTTTCATTTGTTGACTATTTTATTGATTAAGAAATTTGTTTCAATATTTAGCTTTTTCTTTTTGGTGTGAATAGCGATGAAGAAATTGACGATTTTTTAATTTGGCCAAGAGCAGATCCTGCTGATAAATTGTTCTTGACATGGTTCATTAAATCAGTTGAGCATATCATGTCTTGAGA
>Ga0102832_1001864_pt1 | contig 14375 bp, 14 predicted proteins | sample EBPBio282013_DNA_FD_88942 | JGI IMG/M metagenome (GOLD analysis project Ga0102832, IMG submission 88942) | Wastewater treatment Type I Accumulibacter community from EBPR Bioreactor in Madison, WI, USA - Reactor 2_5/28/2013_ DNA (Illumina Assembly) | ecosystem: Engineered > Bioreactor > EBPR >...
GCGCAGTTCGGTGAGCGCCGAGCCGTCCAGCAGCACCGAGGGAGTGAGCGTCTCGGCGTCCATCAGCACGTACCAGGCCCGGATCCGCGGCAGACCGCGGGCAGGGTTGTCCGGGGCGACCGACAGCACCTTCACCCCGACCGCGTCCGCTGTCTGCGAGGGCATGATCAGCAGCTGCCCGGCTCCGAGCTGCGGGCCCGAGCGCGGCGGATCGCCGGCGGGATCGAGCCCGCCGACGAGCGCCTCGGACAACAGCCGCCGAGCGGCGTCCGGCGAGATCCTGCGCAGAATCTCGTCGGCGCCGATCCACTCAGGCGTGGTCTTCGACATGGTCCTCGGTGATGGCGACATGCTTGGAAAGGTACGCCGCGACGAAGGAGATCGCGCATACCGCTGCCATGTAGATCGCGACCGGGATCCAACTGCCGCTGAAGGCGGCCACCAGGGCGAGGGCGATCATCGGGGCGGTGCCGGAGAACAGCGCCGAGCCGATCTGGTAGCCCAGGGTGATGCCGGTGTAGCGCACCTCGGCGCTGAAGGTCTCCGACATCATGGGCCGCCATGCGGGCGAGGGCAACCCCGTTGTCGTCCTGGCTGGCGCTGAGCGGAACGGTCTCGAAGCGGGAGGCTGCCGCGCTGGTGCATCGGGCTCGCGAGGTCGCCGGGCACGATCGGGTTCGCCAAGCGGCGCTAACCGGGCAGGTCGGAGTGAGCCAGGCCCGTGCGATCGCGGGTGTCCTCAGCCAGCTGCCGGGCGAGCTGGATGTCGCGCAACGGGAGCAGGCCGAGAACCTGCTGGTCACGATGGCCGAGCGGCTGGATTCCGGTGAGCTTGCACGGTCGACCGGTCAGGTACTGGCTGCCGTGTCGCCACAGACGGCAGCGGATGACGAGGAACGGCGGCTGCAACGCCAAGCCGAGTTGGCGCACCAGCGGCGCGGGCTGCGCTTCTTTTCGGACGGTGGTTCCGTCCGCTTCGACGGCTCGCTGCCACGGGCAGACGCGGAGGCGTGGATGGCGGTCCTCAATGCCCATGCCGAATCCCAACGTCGCACGATGTTGGAGGCGCGGGATCCCCTCGCTCCATCGGTCAGTCCGGAGCAGCGACGAGCGGATGCGCTGGTGGCGATGGTCAGCACTCACCAGGTGTCGCGGCAGGCGCCATCCTCTGGTGGGGATCGGCCGCGGATACTGGTGTTCCTGGACTACGCACGACTCCGGTCCCAGGCCGCGAGCGCCGGCGTGATCGGTGACGGTGCGGAGTTGTCGGCTGGTGAGCTGCGTCGGCTCTGCTGCGACGCCGGGATCCTTCCGGTCTCACTGGGCGGTGAGAGCGAGATTCTCGATGCAGGACGCGAGCACCGGCTGGTCACTCCCGCGATCCGCGCTGCTCTCACCGCGCGCTACCGTGGCTGCGCCTTCCCCACCTGCACCGTTCGTCCGGCGATCTGCGAGGCGCATCACATCGTGCCCTGGTGGCAGGACGGAGTCACCGCGTTGCCGAACCTGGTGCTCCTGTGCCATCACCATCACGCACTGGTGGAGCCGGCCAAGCATGCGACGCGTGACCAGTGGCAGGTGAGGATCGCCGTCGACGGGCTGCCGGAGTTCATTCCCCCTCGCCGGATGGATCCAGAACGACACCCGATACGGCATCGACGGTTCCACCCTGCAGACGGCGAGCGTGCGGATCGTGAGAGTGCCGAGGGGACAAGGAGAAGCGAGAACGCGGGGAGGGCGAAGGACAGAGGGGCTCAACCTGCTTCGAGACCGCGGCTCAGCCGGTGTGCGCCGATCCGGCCCAGGGCGAACGCGGTCGGCCCACCGGGGGCATCCGAACTTCTCCCTCAGCGTGAGTCCGTGGCGATGGAAGCGGGATCAGGAGGTGAAGCGGGGGGACCCCCTTGATGCCGATGTGAGGAGCCAGGCGCAGTCACGGCACTTCCGACCTCAGAGACAAGGCCCATCCGCAGCACCACCAACCCCAGAAACCAGGCCCAGCCCGCAGCACCACCAACCTCAGGAACCGGGCCGGGCGGTGTCGATGTCGGGTTCGAGGTAGAGGGCGGTGACCTGGGGCTCGACGGCGCGGATGGCGGATTCGGCGGCATTGATCACCTCGGCGACGCGAGCGGCGGAGTCGGTGGGCTCGACGGCGATCTTGGCGGCGACGAGCACCTCCTCCGGGCCGAGGTGGAGGGTCTTGAGGTGGATCACGCGGTTGACGCCCTCGGTTGCCCCGAGCGCGTCCCGGATCCGTCCGACCGCCTCGGGGGAGGCGGCCTCGCCCACCAGCAGGCTCTTGGTCTCGACCGCCAGCGTGACCGCGACCGCGATCAGCAGCAGGCCGATCAGGGCGGTGCCCGCCACATCCCACAGGCCGTTGTGGGTGAGCAGCGTCATCCCGACCCCACCCAGCGCGAAGATCAGGCCCAGCAGGGCGGCCGAATCCTCCAGCAGCACCACCGGCAGTTCGGGTGACTTCGCGGTGCGGATGAACCGGCCCCAGCTCTGCCGGCCCTTGGCCGGGATGGATTCGCGGATAGCGGTGCGGAACGACAGGCTCTCGGCGATGATCGCGGCCACCAGCACCAACAGCGGCACCCACCACCAGGGGCCTTCCAACAGGTCGTTCGGGTGGCCGGCGAGAATCTCCTCGTACTTGTGGAAGGCCTCGTAGAGGGCGAACAGCCCACCCAGGCTGAACAGGATGATCGAGACCAGGAAGGCGCTGATGTAGCGCTCCCGGCCGTAGCCGAAGGGATGTTCCTCGGTGGCCGCGCGCTTGGCCTGACGCCCGCCGAACAACAGCAGCGCCTGGTTGCCGGTGTCGGCCACCGAGTGCACCGCCTCGGCCAGCATGGACGAGGCACCGGTCAGCGCCCACGCCCCGAACTTCGTCAACGCGATGAAGCCGTTGGCCGCCATTGCCGCGACCACCGCGCGGGTACCACCGTGTGAACTCACGGCGCAGATTCTATTCCCCGGCTCGCTGGCCAGCCCTGGCGTCTGCCTCCGCGAACGTCCGGCAGGTTCAGCCCTCGTCCAGGAGACGGCCGAGCCCGACGCGCAGGTAGGCCGCTGCGAACAACCCCTGCTGCAGCACGCCCGCGTACCGTTCGACCTCGCTCCCCTGGTCGTGGACGATCCGGCAGACGGTCACGTCGCGCTGCGCGGCCAGCCGCTCCAGCCGGCTGCGCTCCTCGGCCGCGGCCTCGTCGTCGAGCCCGTCGTCGATGAGCACCAGCACCGGACGCAACTCCGGCGCGGCATCCTCGAACGGATCGGCGAACGGATCTCGCAGCGCCACGGCGTCCACCAGCGGCTCCAACGCGCCGGCGTCGGCGGAGAGCACGACCCGTCCGGAAGCCGAGCGCAGCGCCTCGGAGATCCGCCGGCTCGCCCGCGCGGCCAGGATCGACCCACCCCACACCAACGGCTGCGCGTCGGCCAACTCGAGCGCCGCGGTCTTGGCCGGATTGACCGTGACATCGAGGGCGTAGGACGACTGCTCGGCCACCCGATCCATCACCGCCGCGATCTGCTCGGCGTCCACCGCCGGGCCGAGCCCGAGCCGATGCAGGGCGTCGAGCGTGACGATCGCCGCGGCGAGCGGATCCTGGGCACTGGTCGGCAGCAGGGTGGTCGCCGACGAGGCCGACTGGCGGGCCAGCGGGGAATCGGGCGGGCAGGCCACGATCAGGCGAGAGCCCCGCCGCACCGCCTCGTAGGCGGCCGCGCAGGATTCCCGGCTGCCCCAGCCCATCACCACCACGACGTCGAGCGGACCCACCCAGCCCGGCAGGCCCAGCCTGGGCCAGGCCAGGAACGGCACCGGGCAGATCGGCTCCAGCACCGCGCGCAGCAGCCGGGCCTCCGGCCCGAAGGCGATCACTGCGCGCGGTCTCCCCTCACCGGACAGCGCGGCGAGGGAATCCTGCGCCAGAGCGGCCTCGCGCCGCACCCGCGCACCGGCTTCGGCGAGCGGACGCAGCACCGGATCGGCCAGGCGCAACGCCGCCGGATCCGCCAGGCGGGAATCGTCGAAGTCCACGACGGCTCGCTCAGTGCCCGGCCGGGCGGCGGGCCTCGTCCACCAACAGCACCGGGATGCCGTCGCGCACCGGATACGCCAGCGCGCACTCCGCCGAGGTGCACAGCAGCTCGGAAGCCTCGTAGTCCCACGCCAGTTTGGTGTGGCACGACGGGCAGACCAGGATCTCCAGCACGTCGGCAGGCAACTCGGTCATCGATCTCCTCCTCGAATAATCGCCAGCGCGCGATCGCGCAGCCGGACCATCGTGGCATCGTCCCGCGCCTCGACGTTGAGCCGCAGCAACGGCTCGGTGTTGGACGACCGCACGCTCACGGTCCAGCCTGCACCATGGACGGCCAGGCCGTCGGCCCAGTCCAGCTCGTCACCGGCGAACTCCGCCGCGACGGCGGTCAGCGTGGCCGCCGGATCGGCCACCACGACATTGATCTCACCCGAGACCGGATAGACCGGCACGGTGGCGGCCAGTGCCGAAGCAGGCTGCGAGCCGTGCCCGACCAGCGCGAGCACATGCAGGGCGGCGAGCATGCCGGAGTCGGCGCCCCAGAAGTCGCGGAAGTAGTAGTGGCCGGAGTGCTCGCCGCCGAAGACGGCATCGTGCTCGGCCATCAGCGCCTTCAGCCTGGTATGCCCCACCGGCCCGACCACGAGCCGGCCCCCGGCTTCCGCCACGATCTCGCCCACCGCGGCCGACGTGACCGTGTTCACCACGATCGCGGCCCCCGGTTCGCGCGCGAGCACCGACCGGGCGATCAGCGCGGTCACCACCGACGGGTCGATCAACTCCCCCCGCTCGTCGAGCAGCAGGCAGCGGTCGGCGTCGCCGTCGAAGATCAGCGCCAGATCGGCACCATGCTCGAGGACGGCACGCTGGGCATCGACCCGGTTGGCCGGCTCCAGCGGGTTGGGCGGATGGTTCGGGAAGCTGCCGTCCAGCTCCAGATGCAGCCCGATCAGATCGAGCCCCAGCGGCCCCAGCACCGCGGGAATGACGTGCCCGGCCATGCCGTTGCCGGCGTCCACCACCACTGTCAGCGGGCGCAGGCCGGTGCAGTCCACCAGCGCGTGCAACCGGGCGGCGTAGTCGGCGAGCGTGTCCAGTTTCCGCCGGGTGCCACCGACTGCGGCGTCCGGCAGCGCGGCCGAGCTCAGTTCGCGGATCCGCTCGAGCAGTTCGGGCGTGACCGGCGCCGCGTGCGGCAGGCAGAACTTGACGCCGTTGTACTCGGCCGGGTTGTGCGAGGCGGTGAACTGGACGGCCGGCAGCCCGGTCGCCCCTGAGGCGTACCAGACCTGATCGGTGCTGGCCAGGCCGAGATCGACCACGTCGGCGCCCAGCCGCATCGCCCCGGAGGCGAAGGCCCGGCTGAGTTCGAGGCCGCCCTCGCGCATGTCCCTGCCCAGCAGGAACTCGCGGCCGGCGAGCTCGAACGCCGCGGCGAACGCCGCCCCCAGCCTGGCGGCCCCGGCGTCGTTCCATTCGGGGTGGTCACCGGCGACCAGCCCGCGAATATCGTTGGCTTTGAAGATCTGCGGCTGCAGCATGGGGCAAGCGTAGCCATCGGCTTCAGCCCTCAACGACACCGTCCTCGTTCGCATCGAGGAGCACCCTGCGGACGCCAGCGACTCGCCCGCCGATGTCAGTCCGGATCTGCCACGACCGCGAGATGCCCGCGGCGCCTGGTGAGCTGCGGAGCTGGTTCGGCGGTCTCACCCAGCCCCACCCGCCGGACCGCTTCGGCCAGGGCCATCAGGTCGTCGGCCAGCGGACGCGGGGCGTCCGGATCCTGCGGGAGCCGGATGACCTCCCAGCCGCGGGGAGCGCTGAGGTTGGTCGAGTGCCCGCGGCACAGGTCGTAGCAGCCCGGCTCGGCGCGCAGCGCGAGCGGACCCACGACCGCGGTGGAGTCGGCGTACACGTAGGTGAGGGTCGCCACCGCAGGCTGTGAGCAGGTCGAGCGCGAACAGCGTCGGTTGATCACGGGGTCACGCTACCCGCGCCAGACCGATCCCGGTGGCAAGCACGCGGTGGTGTCGCCGCGTAGGGTGATCGGTGTGAAGCACCGGGATCGCCATGGTCGTGGCATGCGCGGGGTGATCGCCGCGCCGAATCGACTGACCGGCGCGCCGATGCCGATCCCCTATCGCGCGGTCGGCGTCGGGTTCTTCGCCGACTGCCTGCGGGCCTCCGTCGCGCGGGTCGTCGAGACCTGCCCGCGCGCCCTGGTCGGCGTCGACATCGGCTTCGAGGACGTGCCCTCGCTGACCGAGGCCTGGTACGACAGCGTTCCGCTGGCGGCGGCCGTCTCGGCCCGGCCGGAGCAGCCCGCGCAAGTGGTGCTGTACCGTCGCCCGATCGAACACCGGGCAACCGGACGACGCGACCTCGCCAGGCTGATCCACCGCACCATCGTCGAACAGCTCTCGGCGCTCACCGGCATCCAGACGTCGGAGATCGATCCGGCCGCCGACGACTGGGAGTAGCCGGCCCTTCCGGGGAGCGAATCCCCGGCTCAGCGGCCCGCGTGCGGATCGAAACGCACCGGCGGCGCCTCGAAGTCGGCACCGCGGGGGGTGACCAGCGGGACGATGGTCAGGGCGTCGATCCCGCCGAGGCGCTCGGTGATCTCGAGCGCGCCGCGAACCGAGGTCTCCGCAGCCTGCACCCTCACCCACGACGTCGCGGCGCCGGGAATCTCCACGGCAACGGTGCTACCGGCCGGGACCATCTGGCGCAGCGTCGCCCCCGACACGTCCTGCTGGTCGCCGAGCGTGACGGCCAACTCGGCGTCGGCCTGACCGGGATTGGCCAGGAGCAGCCGCACCGTCGCCTTCGCGCCGGCCGGCACCGGCCAGAGCCCGTCGGCGCCGATCGCCGGAACGGCCGATGCCCAGGCCGGATCCTGCTTCTCCGCGTCCTCGGATGAGGATTGCCGGATTCCGGCGACGATCGGCTGCTCCGACTCCAGCCGGAGCGCGATCGGCTCGCCGGCCGTTCCGGGGCCGAGGTCGAAACTCTGAGTGGTGTTGGCCGGCAGGTCGAGACGGTCCAGGCCGGCCAGGGCGCCTCGACCGGATTCACCCAACGACTCCACCGACACCGCGGTGGTCCGCTCCCCAGGGTTGGTCACCACCAGTTCCCGGGTGCCTTCGCCGGCCGCGACCCCGGGCAGCACCAGCTCGGTGTCCGGCGCCTGGGTGGGGGCGATCCAGTCCGACCCCAGAACGGTGGTGTCCTGCCACAGGCGCTGTCGCAGCGTGGCGGAGACCCGTCCGGCGGAGCTCTCCACCAGCAGGGTCACCGGAGCGTCGACCGTCGTGAGAACGCTGAGGGGGACGCTGCGCGCGGTGCCGGGCTCGACCACGATGCCCCGCGAGCCCGGGGCGTTGATCCGGCCCTCCGGCCCGAAGATGGTGATGTCGACCGCGGCATCGATGGTGTCGGAGTTGGCCAGCACTAGGTCGGCCTGGGCGTCCGGGGTGAGCAGCACACCGGCGAACCAGCGCGCGGTGGCGGGCGCCTCGCAGGCCGTGGCCGACAACCCCCGGTCGGCGCCGGACGACCCGCGGACCAGGCTGATTGCGCCGAAGGTGGACGTGCCCGCCGCGCTGACCAGCACCGGCTGAGCCTGATCGGTGAGCACGGTGACTCCCGCCGCCTCAGCGGCCTGATCCGGCTCGGCGAGCGGGGCGGTGCGGAGCTCGTCGGCGAGTGCGGTCGCCGCCACCCGCACCGTTGCGGTGGCGCTCTCGAAGGCGGGGCAGACCACCGTCACCCGCGTGTTGATGGTGGGGACCGAAGCCGGCGGTGGCGTGGCGGCGGGCAGCACGGTCATGGTCAGCACCACCGTGGCGCCCACCGCGACGACGGTCAGGCCGGGGACGAGCCAGCGATTCATCGCTCACCTCCGGCAGCGCGGCGCGGCGCAGACGCAACCTCGTCCACCATCGCTCGGGACGCGACACGGCGCGGTCCGGAGCTCTCCCGGGGACGACGCAGGCCGGGGGCGGCGAGCAGCAGGAGCGCCACCAGCCCGCCCAGCTGCACCCAGGCCCACGGCAGCGGCTCCGGCAACGCGATGCGGAGCGTTCCCGTCGCGCCCTGAAGCGGATAGACCTGCCCGGGCCCGGCTCCGGGTTCGGCTACCAGCGGCCGGTCGCCGACCGTGACCTGCCAGCGCGGATCAGCGGGCTCAGCCAGCAGCAACTCGCGTCCAGTCGTGACGCTCGCGCCGTCGCCGACCGGTTCGCCACCGTCGTCGCCGAGCACGACCGCCCGGGCGGAATCCGGCACCGGCCACACCATGGTGTCGCCGTCGGCGGTGCCGATCCCCAGGCCGGGGGTATTGCTGATAGCGAGCTGGTGGTCGGCTCCGCCGCCCCGCAGCCAGATGTACGAGACGCCGAGCCGGCGAAGATCGGTGAGGAGTTCGTCATCGGCGGTGCCGGCGACCAGCCGGCCGGCCACGGAGGCCGCCAGTTCCGCTCCCTCGGCGTCACCGGAGAACACCAGCCCTCGTTCGGCATCGCCGAAGCGCGGCATGGCGTCGGCGAGCAACACCCAGCCGACCTGTTCGGCGGTGAAGTCGAGGGCGAGCGTACGCCCGGGAGTCTCGGAGAGCTGGGCGTTGCGGACGAACGGCGGCAGCGCGTTCACCGGGCCGCGGTGGAGCCCGGACTGGCCGGCGAGAACCCACCAGCCGGCCGAGACGGCCACCACCACGATAGAGAGCCCGGTCAGCAGCAGCGCACCGGCGTGCCGCAGCCCGAGGTTCGCCCCGCGCAGTTCCTCGGCCAGCCCGTCCAGCCCCCAGGCGCCGGCCAGCACCAGCCCTGCGACCACCGCCACCTGCCACTCCAGCGCGTCCGGACGAACCCACTCCCCCGGCGGCACCCACACCAGCAGCCGGGTGAGGAGCAGGGCGACCACGGCCGAGGCGCCGGCGACGGCCAGCGCGGCGGTCGCGCGACCGCCACGGCGCAGGGCTCCCGCACCGGCTATCAGCCACAGACCACCGAAGACGACGATCGACAGCCACAGCGGCGGCGGGCTGCCGCTGCCGCGCCCGAGCAGCACCTGCCAGGGCTCGACCGCGGCCGTGCCGGCCAGGGTGGGCTCGATGCCGGTCAGCAGGCGTCCCGGGTAGGCCAGGAGGGTGTCCCGCCACGGCCCGACGACCAGCAGCAGGGGCGCGACGGCAACCAGGACGGCCCGCAGCCAGGCGCGGGTGTGGCGAACGATCACGACGACCATGGCCAGCACCAGCGCCGCCCAGGCCAGCGGCACCACGGCGACCAGCAGCAATGCCGACAGCCCGGTGGCGGCGGCGCGGCGCCACAACCTCGGGTCGTCGGCCAGCCAGCCCCGCAGCGAGTAGCCGAACACCGGCAGGAAGACGGCCCAGACGGCCACGCCGACGGCCCCGGCACCGATCGCGCCCGTCATCACCGGTGCGATCGCGTAGCCGGAGGCGCCGAGTGCCGCCATGGTGGCGCTGGCCAGTCCCTGCCGCAGGAAGCGGTAGGCCGCGAACCAGGCCAGCGGGACGCACCCGAGCACGAACAACCCGACCAGCCACTCCGGCTGGCCGCCGGCGATCAGCGAGCCGAGGGCGGTCAGCCCCGTCCAGGCGGGTCCGGCGAGCGCGGCCGTGCCGGGCACCGGGTCGAGGTAGCCGCCCAGCAGGTCGAGCCAGCCGGCGGGGGCCGGCAGAAGCCGCTCGGCCTGCAGGGATCCCGTCCCGAAGGTGAACCGTCCGGCCGCGACGGCCAGCCCGACGGCGGCCAGGCCCCCGATCAGCAGGACCGGCGCCTTGGCCCTGCGCTGGCCGCGGGCGGCGAAGTCGTCACCGGTGAGTTCGTCCAGGCTCACGGCCTGGCCCGGACCGGCGAAGCTGGCTCCCCATTCGGCGATCCGTTCGCCGACACCCTCGATGAAATGCCAGGTTCCGGAGCCGGGCCGGGGGCGCAATTGTCGGATCCGGGCCCGCGCGCCGGGAGCGGACGCGACACCGCGCAGCGAGACGGTCAGCGAGCGGCGAACGGAGCGGCGGGCCAGCCAGCGCCCCAGGCCGGCGAACTCGGCGGCAGCCTTGCCGGGAGCCTTGCCGAGCAGGTAGCCGAGAGCTGCCAGCAGGCTGGTGAGCACCAGCCACAGCCGTCCCAGCAGGCGACGGCCCCGCGGCAGGTGGGCGGCTACCAACGCGAGCCCGGCTGCCCGGGAGTCACCGGCATCCGGCGGCTCGGCGTCGCTGACGACCTGGGCGGAGGGCTCCACCGCCACCTCGTGACCGGCCAGGCGAGCTCGCCAGCAGAACTCGGCGCCGCGATAGTCGGCCGGCAGGGCGCGGTTGAAGCCACCCAGTGCTCTCCAGGTCTCGCCGCGCACCAGCATCCCCGCGTCGGCGGTGGCGAGCGAGTCGGTGGTCTGCAGTTGGCCCTGGTACAGCTCGCCGGGTGGCACGAGGCCGCGGATCCGGCCCGTGGCCGTCACGGTCTGCCCGAACTGCCGCACGATCGTTCCCGGTCCGCGGCGGCGCGGCTCCACCAGCAGCGGGCCGACCACATCGAGCTCGGGCCGGCGTTCGAGGGTGACCAGCAATGCGTGCAGCGCCGTGGGCGCCGGCTCGCAGTCGGCGGGCAGCAGCCACAGCCACTCCCCGGCCTGGTCGCCGCGGATGTCCTCCACCACGACGTGGTGCGGAGCGGGTTCGCCGGCCTCGACCGCGGCCCGGCAGCGGGCGGCATCCACTCCAGGTCGCGGCTCGACGATCGCGGTCACCTCGACGTCGGCGCGGTGCGGCCCGTCCTCCTCGCCGTGGGAATGCAACCATGCCCACGGATCCTCATGGCGGGGCAGGTCGATCACGAAGTCTCTTCCGGGTAGGGGACGCGCACAGCGCACCCAGCCTACTGCCGAGAACCGCAGCCGGTCCGCTCAGCGAAGCCGGTCGGGCCGTCGCCTCCACCTAGGCACCGCAGGATCAGATGGCCTGCTTCTTCAGCCGGCGGCGCTCGCGTTCACTGAGGCCGCCCCAGATGCCGAAGCGCTCGTCGTTGCCCAGCGCGTACTCCAGGCATTCGCTGCGCACCTCGCAGGAGAGGCACACTTTCTTGGCTTCGCGGGTAGACCCGCCCTTCTCGGGGAAGAAGGCTTCAGGATCGGTCTGAGCGCAGAGCGCGCGCTCCTGCCAACCGAGCGCGCCTTCGTCATCTTCGCTGACGACTAGCAACAGCTCGTGCATCTACCCTCCTCGACCGACGTGCAGCATGCCCACACGAAACTACTTGGAGAGAATTACACGCCTGTCATTCCCGATAAGTCAACCCCGATGCGTTACCATGCCCACTTCTTGGCCAACGCCAGAGGCTCAGGAGCTGGCGGGAGGGCGCCAGGCATCGTCCGCCGAGGCACCGGGTAAGCCGGGCTCAGCCAGCGGCGAAGCCGCCTGGCCGCCGGTCCCGATCACTCCCAGCGAGGTGGTACCCGGCGCTCCCGTCGCCGCTTCGTCCGCGGTGCGCCAGACGGAGCCAGTGGCCTGGTCCGAGCGCCACACCGTCGGGTCCCCAGCCGGCTCGTCAACGGCTGCCCCCTGATCGGCCGGCTCGGCGTCCTCGTCGGGATCGCCCTCGGCCGACTCGGGCGATCTGGCCAGCGCCCACAGCGCGATCGCCGCCACCACCCCGACCCCCGTGTTCACCAGCGGGTAGAGCAGGCCCATCAGTTGCCACGAGGACCATTCCGATATCCAGGCCGGCCAGCCGGCGGGCGTCAGCAGGCTGAGGACCGCGAACGCCCACGGAAGCGCCGTTGTCAGCGCCACCACCCACGCCGCCACCAGCGCGATCGTCCGGGCCCGGGGTACCGCCGGGGCGAGCGCGCAGGCCCAGGCCGCCGCGACCAGCGCGAACGTCAGCCCGTAATCCACCGTCTGCAGCCCCAGGACCCAGCCGAAGATCACCTCGGAGTCGAGCAGGTACATCGAGAACTGCAGGATCAGCATCAGCAACGACAGCCCGCTCAGGGTGATCAACGCCCACGCCAGTGGTTCGCGAATCCGTTTGAGGTTCTCCACCATGCCTCCTTGCGGTCACCCTATCCCGCGGGTGCCGGGCGGAGCCGTCCTCGCGGGAACTACGCGAACCGGGGCCCGGCCTGGGCTGCGACCTCGGCGACCAACTCCTTGACCCGCTCGGCCTGCTCGAGCGGGACCACGAGGGTGACGTTCGCGGTACGGACGACCACCAGGTCGTTCACGCCGACCAGGCCGATCAGGCCGGTGGGGTCGGCGTTCACCACGACATTGCCGGTCGCGTCCAGGCTGACCACCGCGCCGGACACCGCGTTTCCGGCATCGTCGGGGGCCAGCACCCCCGCCAGGCTGGCGTAGCCGCCGACGTCCTTCCATTCCACGGCAAGCCCGACCGCCACCACGTGTGCCGAGCCCCGACCGTGCGAGACCGGCTCCATGATCGCGTAGTCGACCGAGGTCTTGAACAGGGTCGGGAAGATCTCGTCCAGCCGCCCGGGTTCTGCGGCCAAGGCGGTCACGCCCTCGTAGGTGGCCGGCAGCAGCAGCCGCACCTGCTCCAGGACGGTTGCTGCCCGCCAGACGAACATGCCGGCGTTCCACCAGTACTCCCCGGAGGCCAGATAGGCCTCCGCGACCTCACGCGGCGGCTTCTCGGCGAACTCCCGGACGGCGTACGCCCCTGGACGCCCGGGCATCGGGTCGCCGCGATGCAGGTAGCCGTAGCCAGTATGCGGCGAGGTCGGGACGACGCCGAGCGTCACCAGCGCGGACGGGTCGGCCTCGGCGAGGGTGAACGCCTGCCCGAGGGTGGCGACGAACTCGGCCACCGGCTCGATCATGTGATCGGCGGTGACCTGGGCGATCACCGCCTCCGGATCGCGCCGGGCCAGCACGGCCGCAGCCCAGGCGACGGCGTTCAGCGAATCCCGTCCGACCGGTTCCCCGAGGATGTTCTCGGCCGGGAGCTCGGGCAGCTGGACGGCGACCTGGTCGGCATAGGCGGCACCGGTCACCACCACGATCTGCTCGGCCGGCACCGAGGCGAGCGATCGCTCGAAGGCCAGCCGCAGCAGGCTGCGTCCCCCGATCAGCGGCAGGAGCTGTTTGGGCGTGCCCTGCCGCGACAGCGGCCACAACCGGGTGCCGGAGCCACCCGCCATGATGACGACATAGCGCATGGCCCGACGCTACCCGAGTCGGAGGCGGCTCTACGATGGTGGGGTGCCCGCCGCCCGCTCGATCATCGACGTACTGGCCGATCGCGTCCGCACCGACGGCGGCCGTCCGCTGCTGACCTACTACAACCCGCCCAAGGGCGAGCGGGTCGAGTTCAGCACAAGGTCCTTCGCCAACTGGGTGGACAAGACCGCCAACCTGCTGGAGACCCTGGGCATCGAGGGACGAGTCGCGGGCCCGGTGTCGGTGGCCCACCCCGGGCACTGGATGAGCCTTATCTGGCCGCTGGCGGCCTGGCAACGCGGGCTGGCCTACGAGGCGGTCGAACCGCCGCTGCCATCGGAGGCCGAACTCGCGGTGGTCGGCCCGGAGAATCCCCAGCCCCTGATTCCGGGTGGGACGATTGCCTGCTCGCTGCACCCGTTCGGCCTGGGCCTGCGCGATCTGCCGGCCGGTGTGCTGGATTACTCCGGTGAGGCGCTCGCCGAACCCGACGCCCATTGGGCGGTGCCGGTCGAACCCGACGACCTCACCTGGCTGGACGAGCGCCGCCAGGTCAGGCACGCCGAGTGGCTGGGGCTGCCGCCGGAGCCCGATCGGGTGCTGCTGCAGGTACCGGGGTGGCTCCCGCCGCAGGTGACCCTGCAGGAGTCGCTGATCCGTCCGCTGCTGGGCGGTGGCTCCGCGGTCGTGGTCGACGGGCCAGTGAGCTCCGACGAGTTGGCCCGTATCATCGCCAGCGAACGCGTCGCCCACGAAGCCGGCGAACAGAGCGGCCCGAGCGAGCGCACCTATCCCGATGTCGGCACAGGAAGGACATCATGACCCGACAGACTCCCACCGGCATCTCGCGCCGGCAGCTGATCGTCCGCGGTTCCGCGCTCGCGGTCGGCGGCGCCGCCCTGCTGGCCGGGTGCGGCGGGCCGTCCATCCCCACCCCGACGGCTTCGCCCACCGGAACCATCCGCGCCCAGCTGGACGAGGCGATCCGGACCATCGCCGACGGCTCGGACGCCCTCGGCGTGGCGATCCACGACCTGCGCAATGGCGCGGTGTACGGGTTCAACCCGAGCTATGCGAGCCAGAGCGCGTCCATGGCCAAGCCGATGATC
>Ga0102832_1001865_pt1 | contig 14363 bp, 14 predicted proteins | sample EBPBio282013_DNA_FD_88942 | JGI IMG/M metagenome (GOLD analysis project Ga0102832, IMG submission 88942) | Wastewater treatment Type I Accumulibacter community from EBPR Bioreactor in Madison, WI, USA - Reactor 2_5/28/2013_ DNA (Illumina Assembly) | ecosystem: Engineered > Bioreactor > EBPR >...
AAAAATCATCAAAGAATCATAAAGTTTTGATCAAATCATATCATCCTTCGTTGACTTGGTATAAAAAATGCATAGTTTTTTGGACAAACCAACATTGACAACTATTGAAAAATCAAGTATTGGGAACCCTCAATAATTTTACTAAAGATTTCAATAAGAATACATGAATCTAGTATAATAAAATTTGAAAATCAAGTATGAAATGAGCCAGAATTACGAAAGAAATATCTTCAAAATCAAACAGTTAGAATCTATGATTGAGAAACTTGAGAATGAGAATTTTGCTTTGAAAAATAAATTATAGAAAAAGTCAAATAAATGTCTTGTGCTTGAATTGTAAAAAAATAAAATTGTTGAAAATGAAAAAAATAGAAGGAACTTTTATTCTCCTTCCTATAAAGCATTAAATGAAGATAAATTGAAAACAAATAGAAGCAAGTCTCCGTTTGATTTTAAACCCTGTATTTAGTTATGGAGTAAACAAGGGATACATCAAGATAGAATAAAAGATATTTTAAATTGAAAAGAATGGTAAATTAGCCTTGATTAAATTTAATGCCAAACAAAAACCTCAAATAAATGTTTTGTATTAAGGAAATCTTGCTTTGATTTATATTTTAACCTTATTATTTTTTGTAATATAGCTGAAAAAATCTATTGAATTCCTATAATTTATCAATTTATAAATTCTATTCAAAAAGGATAAATTTGATGCTATAAAAATAATATAAGAGTCAATAGCAAACTAAAGAATTCAAATCAACAAACTAAAATGGGCAATATTTGTGGTACAGACCTTTACAAGCAGGTCAAAGATAAATACAGAAGCGAATTTACCAAATTCATTATAACTCGTCATACAATATAAGTTTTGGATCAATAAGTAACAAAATCAAAGAAAGAAATCGCATAAAAATTAACAGAGGTCAAATAAGAAAAGCTCAATGCTATAAATCATGCATCGACTTAAATTAACTAAAATTACCTTACTAATAAAAAACTGTTAGATTAAAAAGTCCCAGGCGGAATAAAATCTGTGTAGAAATTGAAAAAGGCTAAAATTGAAGATATTATGGGGTATAGCTACTATTAATAAAAAATAAAAGAACTAAAAATGAATACGAATGAAAAGTTTGACTCTATACAAAAGTAACTTCTTTTACAAATCGATCTGATTCACCGTTATCATAAAAACAAACTTATTGAAGATTAGCCCGATCTGGTCTTGTTTAACTAATTACAGCCCTAAGTTCAGAAGAATCTCTACAATCAGGGACTCTAAGAGTTTAAGTAACAAGTGAAAAAATCATAAAATCATCTCAGAAATTCTCTTGGCAATAAGCTCGATGCCAAATACCATATCAATAAAATACAAAATATTCTTCCACAATAAAGTATCTAAGGCCTTGTGAATCTTTCGAAAGAAAAGTTCTAAAATGCTATTGAAATCCTTTCTCCAAATGGAAAAAATAACAACAGTATGCCCAAAATTTTCTGATTTTTCTTCATGTAATATACTATTTTTGAAAGAAATTATTTTTAGCTTTTAAAAAAATCTTAATTAGTTTGATCAGGTTTTAAATATTATAAACTTTAAGGAAATGCTCCCTTCTTCCAATAACGATCCTAATCGAAATCCTAATGAAGCTCCATAATTACCCAAATGCGATTAATTTTTTGCTGGAATACCATTCACTTGCTTGATATTTTATTTTACACTTGTCACTTTATGGGTCATTGATTTGTTTACAGGAATTGGAACAGACTACCTTTACAATAATTACGAAAAATCGATATCAAATTATCAAGTATGGAGACTCTTGTCTTCAGCCTTTTTTTAGCCATCATTAATGATGATCTGCTTCATGATATTTAACTTTCAAAGTTTTCTGCCATTTTTAGTACATGAAAAATTAATTTTAGGAAAGAAAAAAAGGATCAACATTTTTAATTGTGGATCTGATTTCACGCAATTTTAAAGTCCAATTACTATTAGTGTTGATTGAAATGATCCTAAATGCATTGGAAGTTAAATTTTTCAACTTTAATGGTGGATCTTTAGGTCTTTGGTTTAATTACATGACAGTCTTTTGCTGGATGAACCCAAAATAAATGAAGCTTTGTTGTTTCAACGTGAAATTCAATAGAAAATTTTATCCAATAGTATTTGGCCTAATTATTTCTTTTTTAACATGGCAAGTTCGTCTGGATTTAATCGTTGGTCTTATTTTAGGCCTCGTACAAGCAACTTTACTGAGAAATACAAAAGATTTGTTTCAATCTGATCATTATCAATCAATCGAAGCTTTAATGGAAAAGCTCAGCCTTACAAGTTTCAGAAACTGGGTAAGAATGAACCCTTCTCGATTTGTCGATAAATTATGTACATCAAATGTATATTCAAACATAGAATTCGAATAAAACCAACTCCTCAACTCAAACGACCAAATTTAAGAAAGATCGACAAAATATTCATCTAATTCAGATAAAAATTCCGATCACTTTTCAAACCTTAAAGGAGTAAGGATTGGAGATTATTGAAAACGAATAATCCAGACCATATTTTTTTGTTTTTTTAAATTTATTAAATTTTGATTAGAAAGTAAAATAAATAGGAATAAGATTTCATTATACTTAATGCAATTAAATAAATCTAAAAGAGTAAGAAGCGCATGCATTTTGAGAAATTCTCCATAATTGAAACCCTTTCAGAATCAGAATGATTCTACTATTAAGAGAGATTCATTTGAAAAAAATTCGAATAAAACGTTTCTAAAACAATCTTAATCTCCGTAAGATCAAGGAATTAAATAAAAATCAAGCCTTTTTAGAAGTGGCATTAAGAGCTTATCGCAAACCTTTTCTATGAAACGATTTAAGTCTAATTTAGGCTTCACGTAATACAATCATGAAACTTGGAGAGTCGTAAACACAGCAAAGTCCCTTAATCGCCTTGAAAGTATGAAAAAAATCAACAATAAAGATCCAATAAAAATCAATCTCCAATAAAAACTGTAAAGAATAAAGTCAAAACATTTTGAAAATGAACATAAAACATTAGATCAATCTTTTTCACTTAAAAAAAATGAAAAAAATAAAAAGCTTTTACAATATCCATGTACAGATAATTCGGTTTAAAATAAAATAAACTAAATTTTAGAAAAATGGTAAAAAGGAAAATTGTATTCTTCCGAAGTCTATAGAAGAAAAATATAAATAATTTCCCAGGAATCACCTATTAAAAAAATCACTGAAAAACAATTGGGTTTCAATATTAAAACGCTTTGAGTAAATTCGAGAAATTAAAAGCTAAACGAACTGGGTAATACTTTCACATTTCTCTATTTCTATCTTTATATTTTTTTTGACTCTACATATTCTTGAATTTGATAATAAAGAATGAAAATATTTCTAATTTAGAATTTAATTGCTTTATATATATGTAAAATTAAATCGCCAAACATCAATAAATTTTTGTTAACCAACTCGAAAATTTCCAAACAAAAGAAACTTGTTTAAGAGTCTTTCCAATTTTCATGAAGCTCCAATTTTTTTCCCTTAACATTGAATTTCTAGAACCTAAATCGAAGGTTAATATCGAATAGAAGCGATCCAAATAATTTAGGAATCAATTTAGGTTCTTAAATAAAGTTTTTATCAAAGATTATTGAAAATGTTTGAAATAAAAGTAAAAATCAACAATGATCTTTAATAAAAAGAAATAAAAATAGTGTAAGATAAAATAGAAGAAATTGAGAGTTGACTATGAATAAAAAAAGATGAAAAAGATGAATTGTGTGTAGATAAGGATATGAGTGTTGAGTTATAAAAGTTTAAAGATAATAATAGAAAAAAAGGTATTATCTAAAGCAGCGATTTATTAGGGATTTATGCCAGCTGAAAATTTTATTTTTGTTTTTTTAAATTAGCGACCGTCGAATTTTCTTTATAAATTTTAATATGTATAAACAGGTAGCCATACTGTTGGTTTGTCTTGTTGCCTTCTCAGCAGCACAAACCTGCTCTACTAGTACTTTAGACTATATCGAATCAGGAACACTCACCTTAGGTGTTCCAACCAATACTTTCGCTCAAAAAGACTATAATGTCACATTGGCTGGAAAACTCGGACTTTCCGCCAAGATTCACACTGCCTTCGCCATTGCCGGTTTCCAAGGATCATGTACCCAAACCTATTTCGCTCTCGGCGTTGATACAGTATATTTCGAAAACTCAAATACCAAAATGAAATTCTCAATGAACTATGTTTATAACGACAATACAACTACATATACCAGTCAATGGACCAGAGTAAAACTTAACTATCTTTTGGTCTCAGATTTGTTCGAATCATACAAAGCCACAAACTTTGGTGGAAATTACATTTGGGCTGATTCAGTTTAATTCACTGTCACCAAGGGAGGTGTTTATGGTGTCTGGGGTGCTGGATCAATCTTCCAAAACAACACTGATTTCTCCGCAGATAGTTGTGGTTACATGAACTTAGCTCCATCATCTTCATCTGCTAAATTCGATTCAAATTGTCCAGTTGCTGATAGAATTATTCCTCACTATTATATTATGGGATTCCAATTCGCTCCAGGAACACAAACTTTGGGAGCTATGGCCAAAATTAACTCTTACCTTGCCACTGATTATATTCAAAACGCCGTGTTCGGAACCTCCGATGCTCAAGGATGGGGACCACTTGTTTAATTCAATCAATTCGGTGGATCACTTAAAAAACTCAAAATCGCCGTCGTTCTTACCACTTTAAGAGATGCAGCTCAAAATCGTTATCCAAACACCATTCAATCTTTCGGATATTCAGGTGTCTACATGCCAATTGAAATTAAAAACATTTACAGACCAATTGTTCAAGGAAATAAAGTTGGAGATTACAACAAAGAAAGATTTGACTTGGCCAAGTTAACCTATGGAATTTATGGTTTGGCTTCATTCTCAATTTCACCATCAGCCTCATGTGTTGCTATTGATGTCGATGTTGAAATCAAGGATCTTTACAACGTTATCGTCAGAACTGATAACACTGATGCTTTGAGTGATGTCTTTGTTGCTGCTGATTTCTTCAGTAGAACCAGTCTTAACCTCTGCAGTGCCTCATCATCACCATCAAGAACAATGAACCAAATCACTTCAAGAACTTACTTGACTGTTCCAGAGTTGACCATTGACACTCAAGATATTGCTTTGACCAACAACGATCCAGCTGAATTCACTTTAACAGGATCTTCAGTTACTGGAGGAAGCTCAACCATCACTTATAACATTACTTCAAACTATGAAGGATTCATTTCAGGAAATGCCTACAAAGTCACTATTGAATTAGCTTAACAAAACAATGGTGATTGGGCTACTTCATTTGCCAACAATCAAATTCCATATATTAAATGGGTCACTCAAATTGATGGAAAAACCGCAAATGATGTCAACCTTACTAGCGTTGTTACTCCTTCTACCTTGAAAAGCTCTAACAAAGTTTTCGGTATTGCCATTAAGTCAACCACTCCAGTTGTTAGATTCCTTGTCACCATTCCAAGACCAATCCAAACTAATCCTGCAGCTTCAGCCATTGGATTCAAAGCTCTTCTTAGAATCAAAATCGAAGAATTTACTGTTGTCTACGACCCAACTACTGATTGTTGTACCGGTCAATGTCCTGAAGGAAGTGGAATCAATCATTTGTCAACTCCACCAAGCTGTATTGTTTGTAAAGGTGATTCCAACTTAGCCTTCGACACCAACACTGGTATCTGCTCATGCAAAACCGGTTTTTACAACGTTCTTGAATCTGCTTCAACTGGTTCTCTCGTCTGCTTCCCATGTTTGGCCAAGCTTTGCGGAACCTGTGCTGCCACTAATGTCACCAGATGTACAACTTGTGTTGTCGGAGCTGCCCTCGGATCTGACAATGTCTGCTCATGTGTTTCAGGATATTATGAATCAAACGGTGAATGTAAAGTTTGCCCAGCCAAATGTAACGGATGTCAAGTCAATGGTGTCTGCAACACTTGTGCTGATCCATTGAGAAGAAAACTCGACCAAAACTGTGATTGCCCAGCTGGATTCTTTGATGATGGTTCATCTAACTGCAAAACTTGCAACTCACTTTGTAAAACTTGTACCAACTCAACCTCATGTACTTCATGCTTCAGCGAAAACAACAGAACTCTTGTCAACGGACAATGTGTTTGTGCTTCAGGATTTTATCAAGTTGTTAACTCTGATAACACTGTCACCTGTAGAAAATGTTCTTCAGAATGTAAAGAATGTTCAGGACCAACTCTTTGTCTCAACTGTGATGCTGCCAGCAACAGACTCATCGCTTATGATGATTTTGGAAGACAAACCTGTTCATGTGCTCCAGGATACAACGCCTTAAAAGACGGATCATGTGTTCAAAACGGTTGTACTGCTGATCCTTTCTGTCAAGATTGTGATGATGCCAGAGGAGTTAAAGTTTGTATTCAATGTGTTGCCTCAACCAACAGAATTCTCGCCATTCCTCAATATGCCTGTGTTTGTAAGGAAGGTTTCTATGATGATAAGGGAGTTTGTAGACCATGCCCATCAGGATGTGCAAAGTGTTCAAACGCCACTGTTTGTGAAAGATGTGCCGTCTCAGCCACTAACAACACCAACGGAACTTGCTCATGTCCTCAAAGCTATTTCTTCGCTGTTGAACCATTGAGATTCTGTAAGAGATGCAAACCATACTGTTTGAAATGTAACGATTAAAACTCATGTGAAACTTGTTTACCAGGATTCACCCCAGGATCAAACGGAGAATGTGTCTGTGCCAGAGGAAAATATGTTAACAGCAATCTTCAATGTGTCCCATGTATCAACAACTGTACTGTTTGCTCAAGTGAAACCAACTGTACTTTATGTGCTGGTGGATATTTCTTACAAGACCAAAAATGTGTCACCAGATGCAACCTTGGATATTACATTTCAGGAGTTGTCTGTGAAAAATGCCAAGACGGTTGCGCTCACTGCGACAGAGCCGGATCATGCCTTATTTGTGAAGCTGGAAGATATGCTTACAACGGATTATGCTATGTCAACTGTCCATCAGGATCTATTGCTGAAGTCACCAACATGACTTGTCTCGCTTGTAACTCACCATGTGGAACATGTACTCAACATCCAAGCAAATGTCTTACTTGTTTGTCAGGAAACTTCTTCGAATTTGGTTGTGTTGATTCATGCCCAGTTGGAACCTACAGTGAAAACAAAACTTGCAAATATTGTTCTTTCGAATGTGCTTCTTGTCTTGGTTCTGCCAACACTTGTATTGCCTGCCCTGATGGTCAATACTTATTTGAAGCCAAATGTTATGCCAAATGTCCAATTCCATTGGTCAACGGAAAATGTCCAAACTTGTGTCCAGCTGGATACTTCACTCAAGCTGCCAACGGAAACTGTGTCAAATGTAGTGACAAATGTAAATCATGCGATGGATCTGCTGATAAATGTACTTCATGTGCTTCAGGAGTTGCTTCAAACGGAGTTTGTGTCTCATCATGCCCAGCCAACACCTTGAACGTCAACGGAAACTGTGTTCCATGTGCTTAAGGATGCAATGGTTGTACTGGATCAATTGATAAGTGTTCAGCCTGTCAATCAGGATTTTTCCTTGCTGGAACTAAATGTCAAGCTTCATGCGAATCAAACTATTTCAGAGATGGAGCCAATGGATGTAGAAAATGCCCAGACACCTGTAAATCATGCACATCAGCCACAGCTTGTACTTCATGTGTTGAATCAAGAAACCAACCAATCAACGGAGTTTGTTACACTTGTATTTACCCATGTACCAACTGTACTTCTTATGAACAATGTACTGGATGTTTGAATGGATTCAGCCTTATCAGCGGAAGATGTACCAGTCAATGTCCAGCTGGATCATCACCAGTCAATGGAGTTTGCAAATGTGTCAATGGAGTCTTCCAAAACGGTCAATGTACTGCCAGATGTTCAAGTGGATTTACCAACATTGATGGAACTTGTCAACAATGTTCAGAAAACTGTGTTGAATGTTCAGGAAAAACTACCACCTGTACCACTTGTAAATCAGGATTTTTGTTGAACTCAGTTACTGGAGTTTGTGAAGTCAATAGAAACTGTCAATTCGGTGAATATTTCTCAACTGAATCAAGCACTTGCAAGAGAATCTGCCCAACTGGATACTCATATCAAGACTCAGTCTGTGTCTCAGAATGTTTGTCAGGTTTCAGAGACAATGGATTCGGTGGTTGTATTGAATTAGGAGTTGTTAGTGGATGTTCATTCCCATACTTCTATCAACAAGGCTCATGTGTTTCATCATGCAATGCTGGATCATATCCAAACTCAGCCAGCAGAGTCTGTGAAGCTTGCAGCTCAAACTGTTTCTCATGCATGTCATCAGCTTTCTGTACCAGCTGCAGTTCAGGTTTTGACTTGAAGAACAACATTTGTATCACTGGTGAAAGATGTGCCGCCAACAAACTCAAATACAATGGTGTTTGTCTCGATTCATGCCCAGTCGGAACTGTTGTTTCAAACGGATATTGTGCCAGAAGATGTGATCCAAACAGCTTCTTCTTGGACAACAAATGTTATGCTGATTGCCCAACTGGATTCAATTTCAGAACTGACGTTGCTTGTGTTGCTCAATGCCCAATCGGTTACATCGTCGATGGAAAAGTCTGTAAACTTGTTTCACAAAACTGCCCATCAGGACAATTCTATAATGCTCAAACCGGTGTCTGCACTGCATGCACATATCCTTGTACTGAATGTCAATACTCATCCAACTATTGTTCAGCTTGCCCATCAGGATTCACACTCACCTCAAGTAAATGTGTTGAAGCCAACAGCTGTGGAACTGGAAAATTCAGAACTTCATCAGGATCATGCTCAAATTGTCCACAAAAATGTCTTGAATGTGTCAGTGCCACTGAATGTGCCACTTGCGCTGCTGGATACATTTACAATGGAGCTGACTGTGTCTTGAAACTCGCCAACTTGAAAGAAGTCACAATGACCCAAACAGCTTTAAGCAGAAGAGCAGCAACTGTCTTCGTTTCAGTCAGACTTTCAATCATTCCAAACGGTCTTTCAAACGAGCAAAAGAACTCAATGTTCGTTGTCGTTCCATCAGTCACCGATAAGGTCAATAGAGTCAATCAATGGATCAGCACTTCTGATGCTAACACAGTAATCATTGCTGTTGAATATGCTTCTTTCCCAGCCTCAACTTCAACATTGTTCGTTGGATTGAATGCCAATATTTTGAGTTCATCATTGGCAAGTGTCGGATACACAGCCACTTAAAACAGTTTCTTGTCTGTTGTTATCAGTAACTCAATTTCTATTGCTCCTTCAACATTAACAATTCCAGCCACCACAATGTCTAGCATACCTGGTAGTATGGATTCAATTGGAAATAACGCTAGAAGAAACTCTATCAAAGCAACTTTGACACCATAAACTAGACTTGGTTGATAATGATAATCTTTACACATATTTTATTTTACTTTCAATCTTCAATTTTTTAAAATATCTATTAAAATATCAATAAAGTTTAATGAATCGTTAAATAAATTAAATACATAATCGATCGAAGTGAATAAATAAGTTTAAAAAACTAAAACCTAAAAATGCCTTATTAATGAGTCGTTTATACATGAAAATATTAGATAAGTTAATATAAAAGGTCATCCGTCCTTTCAAAATAATGAGTTCTATTTACAGTGGCTACTACGCTCAATATAGAAATAACAATCCCAGTACTAATAAGCGCACTTATCAAAATTCCTACACCAGTAGTTCCAAACCTATCTCCAGTTCTATTCGAAAAGACCCCAAATATCCTTAAAGTCTTCTTCAAAAAAATATTTATAACTCGCCATTGCAGTATTATCCCAGTCAAAGTGGCTCTAAAGTCATGATAAGTAGCCTGAAATAACCAAAAGTTTAAATCAATGATAGAAATTAAAAAATTCAAACTTCTCAATTCAGAATTAATGACCCTAAAAAATCTGAAACTTTTTTAAGAGGCGCCTTAAGGTAGTAAGATTAAAGAAAGCCGATCGATTCATACAAAGTATTTTTCATTTCATTTAGGATTATCGACAGGACTATCGCAACAGATAAGAAAAATACACAATCGAAGAAAAGCCAATTGGACTTGTTGGGCTTAATAACATCGGTAATACATGTTTTATGTACTTTTATTTTAATTTAGGAACTCTACTTTGCAATGTATACTGAATTTACCTTCTTTAAATAATTACTTTTTGGAGGATAGACATTTAAAATAAATAAAATCAAGTGGGCGAGTAACATCAGCCTATGCTAAATTATTGAAGGCAGTCAGATCAGGTCAGTATCGAGCAGAAACTCCTTCTTAATTAAAAATGGCAGTAGCTGCAAAAAAGCCTCGATTTCAAGGCTACGCTCAGCAAGACGCTCAATAATTTTTAACTGGAATTTTATAACTAATGAGCCAATAGTTAAACAGATCATCCAAACCAACATACAAGTAACTTACAGCCGACACATCGAAACATACTCTTTAACAAATCGTACATGATTTTATAAATAGAGCGAAGAATGGTGGAAATATAATAAGTAGAGATAAGACTCTATAATTACTGATTTCTTTACAGGACAGTTGCTTTCAAGAGTTGTCTGCTCAAAATGTAGAAATTAGTCAATAGCGTTTGATAACACATGGGACTTTGCGCTGAATTTCAACAAATATGATGATGGGGAAATTCTTACTATGGTTTAGAATTTTCTAAAAGAGGAAACCATATCAAGTGATTATTACTGCTCTAAATGCAAATGTATCTTTTTAATCACATTTTAGCCTTTAGATAATGCACACGAAAATTAGACTTCTGGAGATTGCCTAAAATCATAGTTTTTGAATTAAAAAGATTCTCATATGGAAAATATCGAAAACTTAAACTTAACAATCGTGTTAAAATCAGATAAACTTTGGACCTTTCATCCCTTACTAAACTTTCCAAGCATTCATCTGTCAAAAATCCTGTTTATGACCTTGTTGGCATCGTTAATCATTCTGGAGATATTGACTATGGTCATTACACTGCTGAATGTAGAAATTTGGGTAACAAAAAATGGTACACTTTCAATGATTCATCTGTTCATGAAAGTAATAATAAACAAAATTATTAAAGTGCCAATCCTTATTTGTTATTTTACGCTAAAAAATAAATTCAATGAAAATGCGCTTTTTCCGAATATTTTCCTTTGATAAATTTTTCTTTTAGTTTTTCAAATTAAATTCGTAAAACTTTGACTTTAATATTACCATTTTTCAAATTTTAAATTAATTAAATATCTTATTTAACAACATATTAATCCTTTTCGCTGGCTTAACAACCAAAATAAATCATTTTTCAATTGAGAAGTCAAACTTTTCTGATTTTACAAAAAAGAGATTCTAAGTTAGGTTTTAGGTGCTATGATGTTTTTTTTCTTCTTATACTTTCTTGACAATTTTATTGGATGATTAAAAATAAAGTTTGTTAAAGATAATCCTTTGAAATAAAATTTTAAGAAACTTGTTGAAAAAGGTTAAAATCGTTGAAAACGATTAGCTAAATAAAAAAAACGAAAGAATCTTGAAGATCGAGTAAAACTGTTAAAATCTGGAGAAAAATGATGATTAATCAGAAATAAATAATATGTGAAATCATAATAAATACAATGTCTTAAGGCTCTTTCAATTAGGAAAAAATCGAATCGGAACCTGAAATCACAAATACTGACCCTTTGATGCTTAGCGATAATGATTCTCAAAATTCTGATGTATTCGATGTTATTTACTATCATCGACAAAAAATTATCGAAAAAGGTAGAAAGGATTTCTACCTTTCTCGTCGAAGGTTCTTGAGAAAACAAAGAAAATAAGAGTTCGAAAGGAAGAGACTGTCGATTTCTAATGATTTACGTAAGCAGAGAGAAATGGAACTTATTTAATCGTTCATTAGTTTGGATGGTTCAAGTTCAAATTTTTTGTAACAAAATTCAATATAAATTGAGAGAGCAGATAGCATGAGCAAAGATTTCCTATACCAGAACAGCTTCTTACCTTTCGAGTATCGAAGCTGATGATATACGGGAAAAGCCATACTGTTGCTGCTCCCATATAAAATAACAAATTTTAAATAACAAATGATCTTCATATCCTTTAAATTAACACATTCTTCCTTCAATATTTAACCAAAACTAAAGCAAGTCTTAAGTTATTATACTTCTTCGATTTATGATGATATGATGACGTTTCAGGTCTAAAAACTCTTGGCGGATACGATCACAATAAATTAAAAAAATATTCGTCAGAAATCAACAAATATTTAATTGACCTTTAAATAATTTATCACTACTTTCATAAAGGTTTTTATGAACATAATTTCTATATTCAATTAACTGATGATAAAAAATTAATGCATAAATATCAAGTAAAATCGAATTGTTTATTTTGATCTTTTTTGGTCATTTTGAAGGATTCGTAGCTTTTTTCAACGAATGCAAATAATAAATTATGGGTAACTAAATAAAAATAGATGATACTTTGAGGATAAAGATTATAGCAGAACAGAAAATGGCAAAGCCATGCATTCCGTGAAGATTATTCCATACAACATTGTTTTATTCGTAAGCCATCCAGGTTGATGGTACAAAGAGGAAGAAAAAGATGTCTAACACACACAAGCCAATTATTAAATAGAAAAGCTGAATTATTAAGTATTTACGATTGTGATAGAGACGTGATCCTTGCGACTTACTAAGTAGAAGTAGGCAAAGAATAAAAATACAAAATTATAATCCGATCTGATCAGACAGGCCCATGCGGAGATGTGCTGAATAAACGAAAAATTACTAAAGTGGCCAGAATAAGCATCTCAATACGATGTGTGTTAATAGGATTTGATTGGTCAGCGATCATTGTGTCAAAAACGCTTTATCTTTTTACCGACTAATTATATAATTAACAGATTGTTTTCTTATTAAGAATTAACGAAATCTTTATTTTTTAGTTTATAAATTTTTACATTAATGATTTTCAATTTTATATGAAAACTCTTGATATAAATCAGTTGGTTTGTTTCATTATACTTTCTTTTTTTAGAGCTTCTCGAGAGCTTTTTGACAGGCTTTTATAAGACTTGTGTCGCCATTGTATGCTGGTGGAATGTACAATTTAAGAATCGTTTAGATATTTTGGCTCTATAATAATTTTCTTGACTCGGGCAAAGATAATAAATTCATTATTGCCATGACACAAACTTTCTTACAAGAAACACTCTTTTCATTCAGAACTAAATTTATCAACTGAAAGTTCACTCCATGCTTGATAAAATCTATATCCAAAGTTTGAGAGTTTCTTGCTAAGTTTCCCAATGCAGCAGCAGCATTCGATCTCGTCTTTTCCTCAGAATCTTTAATCAAATTTATCAGAATAGGTATTGTTGGCCTTAATGCTTCGTATAATGAATCATCATGGAAACTAGCATTTCCTAAAACTACACATGCAAATTTTTTTACAGTTTTATCCTGGTCTTCACAAAGCTGGATACATTGATTTAAAATCCCAGAATCTTTCAATTTTATATAAAAATATGAGGAATGTCGACATAAATTTCCTATTAAATTCAATACTTTGGCCCTGAGCTGTGAATCTGGATGATTGAGAAGTGATGATATTTGATCAAATCCATTTATTGAGTCAATATTTGGATAAAATTATTTAGAGGCTCTCGCTAAAAGGGAGAGAAAGTTACAAGAATCAATGAGTGCTGATGCTTCATAAATTTATTTGTTTAGAAGTTGGAAACGATTAAACAAGGCAATTCCATTGGCAGATATGAATTGGTATGAAAAAGTTTTGTCCAATTTATCATTTTTTTATATCTTATCCAGAACCAATAAATGGCTAAGGATTGAGATTACTGAACTTATTGTTTCTTCATTAAAATGCTTAGAGAAAAGAACGATTTGTTAGACTAAGCTTGATTCATACAAATATTTTGGAATTTGAGGATACTTTTATGCGTTTCTAAGTAAGTTCAAGATAATTATGCTTAAATTTCCAAACAAAATTGTAAGACAATTTTGCCCTCCTCCAAAAACTTGAGGCCATTAAGTTATTCCTTCAATTTGACTTTCCTTCATTAAATAGACTAAAGACTTTATAAATCCTTATTGTACGAAATCCTACAAAACTCCAATGTTTATGAGATCACCAATAAAAATCAAGCATGCAATAAAACCTCTTGGAGAAATGTCAGTTTTAGAGGAAAGTGCCTTAACCAAACAGG
>Ga0102832_1001866_pt1 | contig 14358 bp, 9 predicted proteins | sample EBPBio282013_DNA_FD_88942 | JGI IMG/M metagenome (GOLD analysis project Ga0102832, IMG submission 88942) | Wastewater treatment Type I Accumulibacter community from EBPR Bioreactor in Madison, WI, USA - Reactor 2_5/28/2013_ DNA (Illumina Assembly) | ecosystem: Engineered > Bioreactor > EBPR >...
TTGATTCTCAACAGCATCAACAACAGCAACAGCATCATTTCGCCTTTGCCTTGAACTGTAATCTGTTGACTGGAGACTGACGACTGGAGACTTGATTGGCTGTATACTGCCGCCGCCGCCGCCACTGCCGCCACAAAACAAAAAACCACCCTCGCGGATGGTTTCCTGAATGGAGCTAAGGACTAATCACTAACAGCTAACCGCTGCTTGCCACCTTGAACACCTTCACGCTGCCTTCGTCGTAGACGGGTTCTAAGTACGAGGCGGTGGTGGGGTCAAACGCGCCGAGTTTGGCTTCTTCGGGGCTGTAGAGCACATAGTCGACGCTGTAGGTATCCAGCAAGGCTTGGCGATCAACATCAGTCGTCGCTTCATTATAGAAGGCTTGCACCGCCGCGAACTTATCATGGAAGTTCAGGGTTTGCGCCCAATGCCCGACGAACGAACGCGCCCCAGTAATCGCCGGAACGAACTGGCCGAGGCCGAGGTTGGCGAACACCACATCCTCACCGGTGACCTGCGTTTCGATGTACTTGAGGGCGTTGTACTCGCCCTTGCTAATGAACAGGCGGTTATCGGACGCGCCCGCCATCGCGGGGTTATCCGGCACTTCGGCTTCGGTCGCCGCGCGTTTGATGTCCACAAAGCGCTGCCCGACGAGGTACAGGTTGGTGGGGATGACCGCCAGCAGCAGGACAACGGTCGCACCCAGCGCCAAGCGGGAGGGCGGCGTGTTCTTGAACCAGCGCTGGAGGATCGGCAGGACACGGGTATAGAGGCCAATGGTCGCCAGCACGCCGATGACCACCTGCCAACCACTGAGCAGGTGAATCTGGAAGTTCAACGGCAGGTAGATGAGGATGAAGTGCGAGACGAACCACGCCAGCAGGAACAGGTGGGTGTCGTCACGGTCTTTCCACGGCATTTTGACGCGGATCGACCAGAGCGCCAGCAGCCACGCGATACCCATGAGGATCGGCAGCAGGAATGGCGCGGGTGTCCACGCACCGGCGTTATCAAACTGCGACAGAACGCCCTTCCACACTTCATCGGCCTGTGTGATGTAGAAGGCTTGCAGCGCCGGCCAAACCGCAACGATCACGATGATGATGCCGACCTTAAGCATAAACACGGGGAACTTGCGGTCGCGTATCCACAGGAACAGCGCGAACATGGCGATGACACCGCAGATGGTGAAAAAGTCATAGGAGTGCTGGAGCGTGAGGATCAGGCAGATGATCGCGCCGTACCACGCATACTTGAGCTTCTGCGTGCGCTGTGCCAGCAGCACCATACCGAACACCAGCGTAATCAAGGCGGTGGCGATGCTAAAGTGCGGGAAGGCCATCGTCGTGAAGAAGCTGTTCGGCTCGGAGGTGTAGATGGTGAAGGGGAAAGGTGCATCCGCCGCTTTGGTCAGGAACTTGACGACGATCATGAACCAGCCGAGGCCGGAAGCCAGCATCGCCAGCAGGAAAGCCGTCCAGCGTTTGGCGCGGTTGGTAAACACGAGGCCGCAGAACCAGAAGATCGACACCGCCAGCAGCGCACCCGCCAAGAGGCGCGTAATCTGGTAAAGCGTGGCGTAGCTCAGGCCGGTAAGGCTCTCGACACGACCGAGCGTCCACCACAGCAGGTTAAACAGCAGCGGTGTGCTGGTTTCGGGGGTGAGCTGGTTCGGCACAAGGAATTTATCCTGCGCCTCGCGCATCCACGAGAAATATTGGAAGTGGTCGGGGATGTTGAAGATGATGCCCATGAACTGCTTATCATCACCCGCCAACCGCTGGGCGTAGAAATAGGGTATGCCCGTAATCAGCAGCAGCACGACGATAAAGATGCCCAAGTAAAGCCAGTCACGGCGGCTGGTGGTGGGTTGTGGGGAAACAGCGTTCAAGTTGAGTCCTTAATCAAGTAAATTAATAATAGGCCATACAATTTCAAACGGTGCGCCCATACTGCGGTAGTCAAGCGGGTGGACAATGTGGGGAAAGCGCTGGCAGGGAAAAGCGTGTCTCTACTAGCACGAGTTGTCAGTACAGTTAGAAGCCGTTTGAAAAGTATTTAAGAATGGCGGACAGCATGTATGCTGTCCCTACGCAACCAAATTTCTGTAGGGACGCGATACATCGCGTCCAACTTTTCAAACGGCTAATTAGGCTTTTTCGGCCTGTGCGTCCATCAGCTTGCGCCAGCTTGGCGGCATGTTCTTCATGACTTCGATGCCGCTAAACGGTGTGCCTTCCATCGGGCCGTGAGCCTTCGCCCAATCAGCGACGCGCTGCAAGCCGTCTTTCAGGCCAACCTTCGGGTCGAGGCGGAGGATTTCCTGCGCCATGCTGTGGTCGGAGTAGGCGACGTGTACTTCCTCACGGGCGGGCAGGTGAACGACGTTGTGCGGTACACCCATGACTTCGCAGCACAGGGTCGCCAGTTCGTTGACGGTATACGGGGTATCCGCGCCAATGTTGAAGATCTGGTTGCGCGCACCGGGGATTTCCGGCGAGGCGGCCATCGCGCCGACAATATCCCCCACGTAGGAGAAGGCGCGCTGCTGGGTTCCGTCACCGAAAATGGTGAGCGCCTTGCCCTGCATGGCGAGGTTCATGAAGATGCCGACCACGTTGCGGTACGGGTCGCCGAGGTTCTGGCGTTCGCCGTAGATGTTGTGCGGGCGGAAGATCACGTAGTCCATGCCGAACATATGCTGGCTGACCTTCAGCTCTTGTTCGACGGCGTACTTAGCGATGCCGTAGCTGTCGGTGGGCATCGGGATCATGTCCTCGGTCATCGGTGAGCGACCTTCGCCGTAGACCGCGATGGACGAGGTGAACACGAAGCACTTGATGTCGTGGTTGACGGCTTGGTTAATCAAGTTGACGCTGCCCACGACATTGTTCATGTAGTTGAAGCGCTTGATGAAGTGGCTCAACCCCTCGGCGGCGTAGGCGGCCAAGTGGTAGACGTAATCAAAGTTTTCGCGGTCGAACATTTCGGTCAGCAGGTCATTATCCAGAATCGAGCCTTTGACGAACTTGACCCCTGACGGCACATTTTCGGTAAAGCCGCCGCTCAGGTCGTCCATACCGACGACCTCATGCCCCATGTCCAACAGCGATTGGCACAAATGTGAGGCCAGAAAACCCGCTGCCCCGGTGACTAAACACTTCATCTTTATCCGTTCTCCTTTACGAGCGTATCAGACTGACTTATATCGTGAATTAAGGTGTGTAACTGGTTGGCAATCATGCCCCAGTCGTAGGTTTGCTGGGCAAGTGTGCGGGCGTTCTTTGCCAGCCGCGCGTGTAAATCGGCCTCGGTGAACACGCGCCTAACGGCAGCCGCCATTTGCTCCGGTGTATCCGCCAGCAGGATATCCTGCCCATCGTGGATGCTGATACCTTCTGCGCCCTTGCGGGTCGAGATGACCGGTGTACCAAGTGCCATCGCCTCCAAAATTTTGAGGCGTGTGCCACCGCCCGACCGCAGGGGTACGACCATCGCGGTGCTGGCCTGTACGGCTTCGGCCACGCTTGGTAGGTAGCCGGTGAAGGTGACACCCGCCGCGCTGGCGAGTTCTTTCACATCGACATCGCCTGTGCCGCCCGTCACCCGGAACTCGGCCTGTGGGTAGGCTGCCCTCACCAGCGGCCACACTTCCTTTATGAAGAAGCGTACCGCCTCATGGTTGGGCGCATAAGTTACCGCACCGGTGTAGATCAGGCGCTGCGGTTGGCGCTGAACCGCCGGGTTTGGTTGGTTGGCCTGTGTATCCACGCCATTCGGCACGACACGGATGTCGGCCTGCGGCGGGGCGAAGCGTTCGATATTGTGCCTTTCGGCTTCGGATACGACCGTGAAGGCGACACCCCGTTCCAAGAACTGACGCAGGACACTTTCGAACTTGGTGAGCGTCATCTGCGCCCGCAAACGGCTGGCCTGCCCCGAAGCCTGCTGAACCTGATTATGGAAGATAGTTGTTTCGATCTCCTCCAAAATCGCGGGGATGTACGGCACGGCATCAAAGTAGCGCATGGTCTGGAACTGGGAAGCGATGATGACATCGACACTGCCGGATGCACAGACGCGCTTGACCAGCACTTCCATCTCGGTGCTGTAGACATCGACCAGCGAACGCGGCCAGCGTGACAGATAGCCGAGCGTGGCTTTGAGCGCTCCCGGTTGGTAACGGGGCTTGGCGACCACCTCGACACGCTGGCAGATGCCGCGCATGTGGGCGATTTGCTCCGGCGTGGCTTCATCCGCTTCGGCAAAAGACAGCAGCGTCACCTGATGCTGTTCGCTGAGATGGCGCAGCAGGTTATAGATGCGGATCTTGGCACCGTTGTTGGCGGGATAAGGCCACCACCACGACAGGAAAAGGATGTGCATAACTTAGACGACAGCCTGACCGTATTTACCCATCGAGAAATCTTTGATGGCACGCAGCATGATGTTTCGCAGTGGACGGCGGTCTTTCCACTTCGGACGCACCGACCAGCTAACGAGCGTGCGCGAAAACTCTGCGCCGATGCCCAACCAGCTTCGCAGTCCGGCTTTGGTCTTGCTGGCGAACAGCAGGCGGTTCCGCGTCATGTAGTAGTAGACGCGGGGGGTGGTTGCGCGCGCATCCAATCCAATTTTATGCCACATCATCGCGTTTGGAACGTAAACGATTTTGTAGCCGGCACGGCTGGCACGGACGCACCATTCGGTTTCTTCGTAATAGATGAAGAAGTTTTCGTCGAGGCCGCCGACTTTTTCCCAGACTTCGCGCCGCGCCATTAAGGCACAACCGGTTACAAAGTCGGTCGGCTGTGAAATGTCACCGTACTGGCCTTTGTCTTCTTCGTTCAAACCCAACATGCTGGTGTTGCAGTTGTTCCAGTTGATCTTGCCGCCGACCGACCAGATGAGTTCCGGCGCGTCGTAGTAGTAAATCATGGGGCCGGTCACGCCAATGGTCGGGTCTTTTTCCATGGTATCGACCAGAATGTCGAACATATCCGGGGCGACGATGGTGTCGTTGTTCAGAAGGATAATGTAGTCCGCACCATGTTCGAGCGCGTACTTCAGACCAAAGTTGTTCCCTCCGGTGAAGCCCAAGTTCTTGCCGCTTTCGAGGATGATGACGCTGCTGTTGGCGGCTGCCCGCACCGCCGCAATCGACTCTGGTTTCGAGCCGTTATCTACAACAATCGGTTCGATGTTGGGGTACGTAACGTGTTCGAGCGATTTCAAGCAGTCTACTGTGAAATGCTCGTTGTTGTAGTTCAGCAGGATGATGCTGACTTTGGGCTTCATAAATCCTCCAGCCACTTGCGAATGACGACCGACCTGACAAATTGAGTGACATAAAATTATCATTCACGCCCTTGCATCTACCTTAAATAAAGGAAGGGCTATAGCAGTGGCTTTGTAAGGGAACGGGTGCAAGCGGGCGAAAAACGTAAAATCCCTAACGGGGGTGTTTTATCCCAAGCCATATCACAACTCTTAAAAACGAATACACGTTCTTAACACTTTATTTCCCAAATCGGTTGCGATAAACAGGCGGAGTCTATCATTATCCCAACCAAACAAATGTACCGATAACCCTTATTATTCCAATCAGAACAAGAGTCCACCTATCGCCTGTTCAAAACCTGTCGAAAACATTACCCAAATTGTGCATAACCTGTCTAAAAATCGAAGGAGGCTGTTCAAAACATTACCCAAGTATCCCAAGCCTTAAAATGCTATATCGCAGAAGTTTTGAACAGTTTCGACAGGCTGTTCAAAGTGTTGAAAACCCGCTTGAGTTATCGACAGGGGATGTCGAAAACTTTTAACCCACATCAACAGCATTTAACAATCCATCGGTGATATATTTGTGTTATAGCGCCCCTTTCCGAAGGGAAGTTGTGATAAATAACCCACAGGGCGATTTGTTACAAAAAGTTATGAACAGTTTCGACAGCACTACTAAAACTACTACCTTTATTCTAAGAGAAACATCCAGATCAATTCTCTTTTAAACAAGCAAACTCTTTTTTGTGACGATAACCCAAACTAATGCTACACTGAATACAGATTTACTTATTTTAGGAACGCTTATGTCCCAACCTGACGTGCATGATCGTAACCAATACCTTGAACGCAAAGTCAACGTCCTTAACCGGTTGGCGGATGTAAGCATTCTGCTGAACACAACCTATGAACTCGATTCGCTGCTCACCTATTTAATGGATGCCGCCGCCGCGATTACCGACTGTGAAGGGGCTTCGGTGCTGCTGTGGGACGAGCAGAACAACGACCTGCGCTTCGCCGCCACCACCAGCCAACAAATCGGTCTCAAGCTCATTGGGACATCCGTTCCCTTACAAGGAAGCCTTGCCGGTGCCTGTTTAACGGAAGGCCGCGTCATACAGGTTGACGACACGCAGCAAGACCCACGCCACTACACCAAACTCGATGAAGAAAAACAGTTTGAAACCCGTTCGCTGCTCATCGCGCCGATGCGCCAAGAAGCCAAGATTATCGGCGTGTTGGAAGTGGTGAATAAGCGGACACTGCCATGGACGGGGGACGACCACGATCACCTGATGGTGCTGGTATCCCAAGCGGCGGTTGCGATTGACCGCGTACAGATGGTGACGGAACTGCGGAAGGCTCACCAAGAACTGAGCGAACTGGATAAGCTCAAGAGCGATTTTATCGCCATTGCGTCCCACGAACTCCGCACGCCGCTTGCGGTTATTTTGGGATATGCCAGCTTCCTTAAAGATGAAGCGCAGGGCAAGATGAGCGAACACGCCGACAAGGTGATCGAGAGCGGCTTGCAACTGCGGCATATCATCGAAGACCTGATGAACCTGCGCTACTTGCAACAGAACGCCTCTGACTTGCATTTGCAACCAGCGCTGCTTTCGAGCGTGGTGGGTGACGCGGTGCAGGATGTTCAAAACTTGCTGGAAGCCAACGGGCATACTTTAATGGTCAATATACAACCGGGTATCGTGGTACAGGTTGACACCATTCTGACGGCGATGGGCTTTACGAACATCCTGAACAACGCGATTCGCTTCACGCCACCCGGCGGGCAGATTAGCGTGAAGGGCGAAATGCGCGAAGGTGCGGAAGCGTGGGTAACGATCAGCGATAACGGGATCGGGATCGAGCCACACCAGCTTGAGCGCATCTTCGAGAAGTTTTATCAGGTCGAGGATCACATGACACGTAAGCATGGTGGCCTCGGCGTGGGGTTGAGCATCACGAAGGCACTGGTTGAAGCAGAAGGCGGGCGCGTCTGGGCGAGCAGCGACGGCCTCGGCAAAGGGACGACGATTACAGTGGTGCTGCGGTTGGCGATGTAAATCAAACCCTCACCCCCACGATGGAACGTTCGCAGGCTCCCTCTACCATCAGCCTCTCCCTCATGGCGAGGGGCGCAAAATGCAAGTCTCGCTTGCTTGGCAACCACTAACTAAAAGGGAGCCACACAGGTGCTCCCCTGCAATCGTGGTAATAGACGTGGTTGGGAGAATGGAGGAGGTACGCCTCCTCCCTACATCTATGTTGCTGTGTTAATCCCCAGTCGCGACGACGGGTGTTACCGCGTCGGTGGGTACATCATCTTCCATGCGGGTGGCGACGGCGGGCAGGAACACCAGCGCGAACAACGCACCGGCGAACATCACAATCGCGCCAACCATCATGGCGTGGGTCATGCCATCCACGAAGGCGGTATCAACCGTCTTGAGGATGGTGTCCTTAAACAGCGTGGCACGCGGGTCATTGGCGACGAAGTGCGCGGCCTGAATGCTGCTGCGGATGGCTTCCATACCTTCTTCGGGCATCAACGGGATTTGCTCTTTGAGGTTGGCGACACCGGCTAAGTACTGGCTGTTGGCGAACGTCCCCAAGATCGCCACACCGAGCGCACCACCGAGCTGGCGGGTCGTATCGTTCATCGCGGAACCGATACCGGCTTTACTGACCGGAACGGCAGCCATGATCGAGTTGGTGGCAGGGCTGACGGACAAGCCCATGCCAAGCGCGAGGATACATTGACCAATCAAGATCGTGCTGTAAGGGGTATCCAGCCCAAACTGCGTGGACATGAAGAGCAAACCCGCACCCGCGAGACCAATACCGAGGGCGACGGTGTATTTCACGCCCAAACGGTTGGTGACGATGGCCGACCGTGAAGCAGTGACGGCCAGCACCAGCGCAAGCGGCAGGGTACGCAAACCGGCATCCAACGTCGAGTAGCCAAGAATGGTTTGCAGGTACTGGCTGAGGAAGAACACCCCGCCGAACAAACTGAAGTTGACGAAGGCCAGCGCCACGTTCGCGCCGGTGAACGACATATTACGGAAGAAGTGCGTGGGCAGCATCGCGTCGGGGTTGCGGCTTTCCCACCAGACGAACGCGCCCAGCAGAATGAGCGCGGCGGCGAAGGCGACCAGCACATTGGTTTCTGTCCAACCGACCAATCCGGCTTCGATGATGCCGTAGACCAGCGCGAACAAGCCTGTCACGGAGAGAATGACACCCGGAATATCGGCTTTCGGTGCGTGTTCATCCTTTGAGTCGGCGATAGTCCGCGCACCGCCGATGAGGGCGATGGCGATCACGGGCAGGTTGACGAAGAACACCGAGTTCCATTCGAAGTGCTGCAATAATGCGCCGCCGATCAGCGGGCCGATGCCGACACCGAGGCCGAACACCGCCGCCCACAACGCAATCGCACGGGCGCGTTCGGTTGGCGGGAAGGTGGCACTGATGATAGAGAGAGTTGCGGGTAAGATACACGCACCGGCGATCCCCAAGAACGCGCGGGAGATGATGAGCGTGTTGGTGGTGGGGGAAAGGCCAGCCGCCAGCGAACCGATGGCGAACAGCACCAAACCGATTTGCAGCGACTTTTTGCGCCCGTAACGGTCGCCCAAACCGCCGATGGTCAGCAGCAGCGCGGCGAACACCAGCACGTAAGCATCGACGATCCATTGCAGTTCACTGGCGGTTGCGTTCAAAGTGCGCGAGATGGACGGCAGCGCGACGTTGAGAATGGTGTTGTCGAGGCTGACAACCACCAGTGATATACAGATGAAGATGAGTGCCCGCCAGCGTGTGGCGTACCCCGGCAGTGTTTCTGCATTTTCGACTGGCAAATTCATACTTCCCTCTTTTCTACTCCCAAATTCGGTTGTGTGTACGGGAGTCAACAAAGACCCTCGAAGTTGGCGCACAAAACAAAGGTTATGTGTGTCATTCATAAGATATATTTTTAGGTACGAGCCGCGAGACTTTGAGCAAATAATCGAATAATGTCGGCCTGCTTCAGATCCGAAACGGATTGCAAGTCGAGGCTGAAAAAGAGGAACCCGTAACCGAATATGAGACAGGTGATGGTCGCCGCAACCGTACGCGCCTCGGTTGGGTCTGGCACAAAGCGACCTACTGACGACGCGATACGCTGCTGGAAGGCCAAATGCTTGTGGTGGAACATCTCACGCTCATGGGCGGTCATGCGCGGGAACTCGGTCAACATCCAGCGGAGTTTTTCCATGCGGGCGGGGTTGAGCGCACCTAAACGTTCGCCAAGCTGCACAACAAACTCCTGTAGTGTTTCCGCCGTTTCACACTCATCCACGATATGAATGAGGTTGGGGATTTGGGAGCCGATGACCGCTTCCAGCAGCCCGCGCTTACCGTCTTTGAAGTGGTAATAGAGCGCCGCTTCCGTCACGCCGACGGCTTCCGCGATCTGGCGAACGGACGTGCCATCATAGCCATGCTGCAAAAACAGACGACCGGCAGTTTCGACGAGATTGTCACGGCGGTTGGTGCGTTCAGCCATAAATTGGTTTCACTTAACGGGCGTTAAGTGTCAGGATAGGCTCAAAAACAGGCTGTGTCAAGAGAACCAAAACCGATTATTTGGAAAACTGTACGAAAGGATAGGTCGCTGATTTGCTAGAGTTCGCTGCAATCCCACATGAAGCCGCAGCGCTGGCAGCGGACTTTACAGGCGCGGCGAATAGTCGGCGCGTTGCAAGCCGGACACACGGTCGATAGGGTGTAATTCGGCAGGGGCGGCGGCACGGCAACCGCGTAGGTAATCGGTTTGGGCGCTTCCGGTTTATCTGGCTTTTTCATGTTCCGCCCACCTTAATTTAACCCGATTGTCCCGCCCATCGGCACTTCCACCGTGACGGTTGTGCCGACATCGAGTTGGCTGGCGATGGTCATAGTGCCGTTCATCGAGTCAATCGCATCTTTCACGATGGTCAAGCCGATGCCGAGACCCGGCACTTCGCCGATATTCGTAGCCCGGTAGAAGGGTTCTAGGATGCGGTCATGCTCGTCAGCGGGGATACCGATGCCCTCATCGCGGACTTGCAAGACGATTGCGTCGTCTTTGACCTCGCCGGTAATGGTGATGGGTTTGGACTGCGGGGTGTATTTGATCGCGTTGGCGAGCAGGTGCGTCAGGATTAAGTAAATTAACTGCTCGTCCGAATTCACCACATTCACATCGCCTTTGAGTTCGAGGTGGATAGTGTGCTGGGAATGCAGCAGTTCTTGTAGTTCAGCGATGAGGGTTTCGCACGTCTGGCTAATATCGTAGGGCGATGGTGCGAATTCCAAGTTATAGGAGATGCCTTTCACCACCAGCGACATATTGTCCAACATGCTGGTGAAGTGCTTAATCTGCGCTTTGATTTGTTGCAAACGGTCGTTGCGCTGGGTTTCGTTCATGCGCTGCCAGTACATTTCGAGCAAATCGGCAGAGGTCGCAATGACGGCGAGCGGCGTGCGTAACTCGTGCGAGAGGCGCGACATCATGCGCGTTTTAAGTGAGCTGAGTTCCTGTTCTTTTTGGAGCATGACGAGCAGTTTTTCCTGCTCCAGCATCGCCCGCTGCATCCAGCGGCGTTCACTAATATCGCGCGAGGCAAACACCGCGCCCCCGAACTGCCCCTGTGGGTCAAGGATGATCGAACCGGTGGTCTCCATCCAAATATAGTAGCCGTCGTGGTGGCGGTAGCGGAATTCAATCGTATCCGACTGCAACTTGTCCATCGCCAACAACGTTTTTGATTTGACCAGATCAAGGTCTTCGGGATGTACTAACTCGAAAGCTGATTTGCCGAGCATTTCTTCCGGCTTATAGCCAAGAACGCGAATATGCGAGGGCGTAAGGTAGCGGAACTTGAGATCACTATCGGCTAAAGAGACGAGATCGTGCAGGTTGTCGGTAATCAGCCGCAGCTTTTCTTCGTTTTCGATGAGCGCGTCTGAAATACGCTTACGCTCATCCACGTTTAGCACCGTGCCGAGGAATTGGCTTAAGCTGCCATCGTGCCGCCGGGCAAAGGGTGTCCAGCGGTAGTAGCGCCACATATACCGGCCATCTGCACCCAGCATCCTGAACTCGTATTCGAGCATTTCACCATCGGCGGCGGTTTGCAGCTTCCGTATGATCTCGTCATGTTTGGCTCGATCATCAGGGTGGATGAGGTTGGTGAAGAAATCGGCAGAAGCGTTGGTCATGATGGCCGGGGCGAAGCCCAAGTCTGACGGCCGGTTTTCGTAGATGTTGCGCTGCAAATCGTAGTCATAAATGAAAATTTGTATCGGCGCGGCTTGCGTTAAGCGCTGGAACAAATGCTGGCTTTCGCTCAGAGCGGCTTCAATTTCCTTACGGGCGCTAACATCTTCTACCGTACCGAGGTACTGCGACGGTGTACCGTTTGTGTGGCGCTGCAACACCATATTGCGGTAACTGCGCCACATATAGGTGCCATTGACGCGCAGCATTCTGAACTCGCCCTCGACATAGGCCCCATCAGGACTGGCCGCGAGGCGCTGGTGGAAATCGTCATAACGGGCGCGGTCATCTGGATGCACACGGTTGCCAAAGTACTGGCCGCCGGGTTCCATACTCGGTTGGGGGTCGATACCGAGGTTGGTGGGACGATTGGCGAAGATCGTTTTTTGGGTATCGACATCAAAGATATAAATATCCATCGGCACGGCGGTCGTTACCTGATGCAGCACCTGTTGGCTTTCGCGCAGCGCCGCTTCCGTACTTTTACGCGCGGTGATGTCTTGAATCGTGCCGAGGAACTGGCTGGGTGAACCGTCTGCGGCGCGGGCGAATACAATATCACGAAAGTAATACCAGCGCCATTCACCATCGGCGTGTTTCATCCGGTATTCACTCTCAATAAGTTCGCCGTCTTTCGCGTTCTGGAGGCGGATGCCATTTTCGGCGTGCAGCGCTTTATCGTCAGGATGTACGAGTGAGGCGTAAAAATCACCGGACTGCTGGCTATCCAGCACATCGAGCGGATAGCCCATGTTCTGTGTACGATTGAAATAGATATTTCGCTTCTGTTTGACATCGTAAATGTAGATGTCGAGTGGAACCGTATCGGTGATCTTTTGGAGAAGATGCTGGTTTTGACTGAGGATTTCTTCCGACGCTTTCCGTTCGCTGATGTCTTGCATGGAACCCACGAATTGATAAGGCACACCGTTCGCATCACGCTTGAATACGCTGTCGCGGAAGTAAAACCATGAGTAACTGCCATCACCCCGGCGAACCCGGTTTTCGCTTTCGATGACTTCGCCATCTTTGGCTTCCATGAGCCGCTTCTGGTGAGCCTGATGCTGGGCCTGATCATCAGGATGCACATAGTCATTATAGAATTCACCGGGGGGATTTTCGGAATAATATTCCAGAGCCGCTTCCTGAAGCAGGCGTTGATTGTGGTAAACATCTCGTTTTTGGTTGACATCGTAGATATAGATGCCAAACGGGGCAATATCCGTAATCTGGCTCAGGAGCCGTTCCTGTTCATGCAGGGTCTGCCGGTTCTTGCGTAATGAGGTGACTTCGCGGCAGGAAATGACAATCGACTGTAGATTGCCTTGCTCATCTTTAACAAGGTTGTAGACGATTTCGATCCAAAGGTAGCTGCCGTTTCTATGACGGAAGCGCATTTCCAGCGGGCTTTGAGCAGGATTTTTTAGCGCGTCAGTGAAATACGCTAAAACGGACGGCACATCGTCCGGGTGGACACTTTCAATATGAGATTGTCCGATCAATTCTTCCGGTTTATAGCCCATAATCGGCAGACACGATGGGCTGATATAGCGGATTAATCCATCTTCGCCGATCTCTAACACAATGTCGAGCATATTGTCTGTAATCATTCGCAAGCGCTGTTCGCGTTCCTTGAGTGCGAATTCGTTCAGCTTATATTGATGAATGTTGCGGATGATCGACATGAGGGTTATCTGGTGACCGTGCTGATGGTAGATCATACCGAGAATGGCTTCGCACCACACATAATCCCCGTTGGATTGGCGGATACGAATTTCTTTTTTGACGTTCTTCGCATCCTCACGCACTTCTTCTATCGCGTCAAGGATGGTGGAAATATCTTCCGGGTAAATCCACTCCTGCCAGCGCCGACCGATCACGTCATCAATTAGATAGCCGAACGCCTGCGTTACCGAGGACGTGACGTAAACGAACTGCCCTTGATAATTCGTGATGGTCATCACGTCGGGGTGATTTTCGAGGAGCAGGTCGTTACCGTTTTCGCCCATCAACAGTCGATTTTCGGCACTGCGAAATGTGGTGGTGTTATGGAGCGTTAGCATGAGGGCGGTGCGGCCGTTATAGTCGGTTGGCGCGGCGATTATGCTTACCCATATTAAGGAAGGCTTGGCTGTTTCCAGGCGAATATCCAGCGAGGCATTGGCGCTCTCGTCCGGCTGTGAGCTGTACCACGTATGGAAGATGACACTGCTGGAGGCGTGAATGAGGTTTGAAATGCCCATCATGAGCATTTTTTGCATGGAATAGCCGGTTAGCTTTTCCGCCGCCTGATTAGCGAATAGAATATTGTTATTCTGGCAAATCAAAATCGGCGAAGCGACAGCATCCAGAATAGTGTGAATTGACGGTGTTTCGATAATCATAAGCGGCGGATCTCAGTTTTCTACGTCTCACTCATAAAAAGTATAACACCACTCATTTATGAACATCACAACCGTTAAATTTTTAGTGACAATCTCAATTCTTAGTTAATTTTCCAATGAGGACGAGTAAATGCCTAAAATCGTTACACCGGAATGGGTCAAAGACGCGGTTTTCTATCAAATTTTCCCTGATCGTTTCGCAAAAAGTGATATGGTACTCAAGCCGCATAACCTTGAGCCGTGGGATGCGCCCCCGACTTCACAGGGGTATAAGGGCGGCGACCTGTACGGCGTGATCGACCACCTCGACCATATTCAAGATTTGGGGGCGACGGCGATTTACTTCACCCCCATTTTCCAGAGCGCGTGTAACCA
>Ga0102832_1001867_pt1 | contig 14352 bp, 10 predicted proteins | sample EBPBio282013_DNA_FD_88942 | JGI IMG/M metagenome (GOLD analysis project Ga0102832, IMG submission 88942) | Wastewater treatment Type I Accumulibacter community from EBPR Bioreactor in Madison, WI, USA - Reactor 2_5/28/2013_ DNA (Illumina Assembly) | ecosystem: Engineered > Bioreactor > EBPR >...
GGCGTTCGATCCAGGCGACCTTGCCGAGCTTGCGCACCACCACGAACTCGTCGCGGTTGGTCCCGATCGTGCCGTAGTAATTGAAGCCGTAGGCCTGCTGGGCATAGCCGCCGATCATGTGCGTGGGCTTCATGACCACGCGCGTGACCGAGTTGTGGATGCCGCCGCGGTTGCCGGTCATTTCCGACCCCGGCACGTTCACGATCTTCTCCTGCGCGTGATACATGAAGAGCGTGCCCTCCTTCATGCGCTGCGAGACGACGGCCCGTGCGACCAGGGCGCCGTTCACGTTGAAAGCCTCGACCCAGTCATTGTCGACGATGCCCGCGCGGGCCGCGTCGGTCTCGCTCAACCAGACGATCGGCCCGCCGCGCGAGAGGGTCAGCATCATCAGGTTGTCGGTGTAGGTGGAGTGGATCCCCCACTTCTGATGCGGCGTGATGAAGTTCAGGACGATCTGCTTCTCGCCGTTCGGTCGGATGTCGATCACCGGCTTCACGGCCCGAAGATCGAGCGGCGGCCGGTAGACGCACAGACCCTCGCCGAAGGCCAGCATCCAGAGATGATCCTGGTAGAGCTGCTGGCGCCCGGTGAGCGTGCGCCATGGGATCAGTTCGTGGACGTTGGTGTAACCGGCGTTGTAGCAGACCTTCTCGCTCTCCAGCCCCGACCAGGTCGGTGCCGAGATGATCTTGCGCGGCTGGGCCACGACGTCCCGGAAGCGGATCTTCTCATCCTCCTTGGGATGCGCCAGATGAGTGTGGTCGAGGCCGGTCGTCCGCGAGAGCGCCGCCCATGAGCGGACCGCAACCTCGCCGTTGGTCTCGGGCGCCAGCATCAGCAGCGTTTCGGCGGCATCGATGTCGCTTTCGATACGGGCCAGCCCCCTGGTCGGGCCGTCGGCCATGACGACGCCGTTGAGCTGCTTGAGGAGCTCGACCTCGTGGCCGGTCGGCCAGGCGATGCCCTTCACGCCGTTGCCCAGCTTGTCCATGAGGGGCCCGAGCGAGGTGAAGCGCTTGTAGACGTTGGGATAGTCGCGTTCGACGACCGTGATGGCCGGCATGGTCTTGCCGGGGATCGGCTCGATCTCGCCCCGCTTCCAGTCCTTGACGTCGAACGGCTGCGCCATCTCCCCGGGACTGTCGTGCATGATCGGCGTCAGCACGACATCCTTCTCCACGCCCAGAACCTCGGGCGCCACGCGCGAGAACGCCTTGGCGATCGACTTGTAGATCTCCCAGTCGCTGCGTGCCTCCCAGACTGGATCCACCGCCGCGGTCAGCGGGTGGATGAACGGGTGCATGTCCGAGGTGTTGAGATCGTTCTTCTCGTACCAGGTGGCCGTGGGAAGGACGATGTCGGAGTAGACGCAGGTCGTAGACATACGGAAGTCGAGCGTGACCAGCAGGTCGAGCTTTCCTTGCGGGGCCTCCTCGTGCCACACCGCCTCCGCCGGCCTGGCCTTGCCTTCCTGCCCCAGATCCTTGCCCATCACGCCATGGGTCGTGCCCAGCAGGTGCTTCAGGAAGTATTCGTGTCCCTTGCCCGAGGATCCGAGCAGGTTGGATCGCCACACGAACATGTTCCGAGGCCAGTTCTTCGGATCGTCGGGATCCTCGCAGGAGAGCTTCAGCTCGCCGCTCTTGAGCTTCTGCACGACGTAATCCCTGGGCTCCATGCCGGCGGCTGCCGCATCGCGCGACACCTGCAGCGGGTTGGTCTCAAGCTGGGGCGCGGACGGCAGCCAGCCCATGCGCTCCGCACGGATGTTGTAATCGATGATCGCGCCGTCCCATTGGCCCGGAGGCGCGGTCGGCGAGACGATGTCGCCGACGTTGATCGTCTCGTAGCGCCATTGGTCGCTGTGCGCGTAGAACGCCGACGTCGAATTCTGCTGTCTTGGCGGACGCCCCCAGTCGAGGGCGAAGGCGAGCGGCAACCAGCCGGACTGCGGCCGGAGCTTCTCCTGACCGACATAGTGCGCCCAACCGCCGCCGGACTGCCCGACGCAGCCGCACATCGCCAGCATGTTGATCACGCCGCGATAGTTCATGTCGGCGTGGTACCAGTGGTTCATCGCGGCGCCGATGATGATCATCGACCGGCCATTGGTCTTCTCGGCATTGGACGCGAACTCGCGCGCCACCTGGATGATCTTGTCGCGCGAGACGCCGGTGATCTTCTCCGCCCAGGCCGGCGTGTAGGGCACGTCGTCGTCGAGCGAACGAGCGACGTTGGGCCCGCCCAGCCCCGCGTCGACGCCGTAGTTGGCGACGAACAGGTCGTGGACCGAGGCAACGAGCGTGTCGCCTTCGACCAGCTTCAACGACTTCACGGGAACGCGCCGCTTGAGCACGCCGGCATGATCCGTCGAGGCGAAATGCTCATGCTTGATGTTGCCGAAGTAGGGAAATCCCACCTCCACCGCCTCATCCCGCACGTCGGCCAGCGACAGCCGAGGGGTCACGTCCCTGCCCGTGGATTCCTTGTTCTCCAGGTTCCACTTGCCGCTCTCGCCCCAGCGGAAGCCGATCGATCCGCGCGGCGCCACGACATCGCCTGTCGCTTCATCGAAGGCGACCGTCTTCCATTCGGGATTGTTGGACTCGCCCAGCGACGTGTCGAAGTCGGACGCGCGCACGAAGCGATCGGGAACGTACATTCCGTCGCGCTTGGCGAGCTTCACCAGCATCGGCATGTCGGTGTACTGCCGGACATAGTCGCGGAAGTACTTGGCCTGCCTGTCGACGTGATACTCCTTCAGGATCACGTGCCCCATCGCCATGGCCAGCGCCGAGTCGGTGCCCTGCTTAACCGACAGCCAGATGTCGCCGAACTTCGACGCCTCCGAGTAATCGGGACAGATCACGGCGCTCTTCAGGCCGCGGTAGCGGGCCTCGGTGTAGAAGTGGGCGTCGGGCGTGCGCGTCTGCGGTACGTTCGAGCCCCAGAGGATAACGAAGCCCGCATTGTACCAGTCGGCCGACTCGGGCACGTCGGTCTGCTCGCCCCAGGTCTGCGGCGAGGCCGGCGGCAGGTCGCAATACCAGTCGTAGAAGGACATGCAGACGCCTCCGATCAGCGACAGGTAGCGCGAGCCCGCGGCGTAGGAGACCATCGACATGGCCGGGATCGGCGAGAAGCCGAAGATCCGGTCGGGCCCATGGGCCTTCGCTGTATAGGCATTGGCCGCGGCGACGATCTCGGTCGCTTCGTCCCAGCCGACGCGCACGAATCCACCATGTCCACGCTTGCTGGTGTAGGCCTTGCGTTTCTCGGGATTCTCGACGATCGACGCCCAGGCCGCGACCGGTGACAGGGTGGCGCGCGCCTCGCGCCACAGCCGCAGCAGGCGTGAGCGGGCCAGTGGATACTTCACGCGGTTGCCGGAATAGAGGTACCAGCTGTAGCTGGCGCCGCGAGAGCAGCCGCGCGGTTCATGGTTAGGCAGTTCGGGGCGGGTGCGCGGATAATCGGTCTGCTGCGTCTCCCAGGTGACGATTCCGCCCTTGACGTAGATCTTCCACGAGCACGAGCCCGTGCAGTTGGCGCCGTGCGTCGAGCGCACGATCTTGTCGTGCTGCCAGCGCTTTCTGTAGGCATCCTCCCAACTGCGGCTCTCTTCGGTGGTGATACCGTGACCGTCGGCGAACGGCTCCCTGACCTTCTTGAAGAACGTCAGGCGATCGAGGAAGTGCGACATTATCCGTATCCTTCAGCGGGCGGGTTTCGGAGTGGGAGCGGACATCGATGCGCCCTTGCGCTCGACGTCGAACAGCAGGCCGCCCCGGCGGGTGTAGAAGAACCAGGTGGCGAAGATGCAAGTGAGGTAAAAGGCCAGGAAGCCGTAGAGCGCACCCGACGCACTGCCGGTCATCGCGATCGACGATCCGAAGCTCTTGGGAATGAAGAAGGCGCCATAGGCTGCGATCGCCGACGTGAAGCCGATGATGGCGGCCGACTCCTTGTCGGACTGCATGCGCCGGGTGTCGGCGGATGCATTTGGCATCAGCCGTTCCATGTCCTTGCGCATGATCGCCGGGATCATCTGGAAGGTCGACGCATTGCCGACGCCGCTCGCGAAGAAGAGCAGCAGGAACATCGCGAAGAACCCGGCGAAGTTCTTCTCGCCGAGGAAGTGCACGACCCCCAGTGCTCCCAGCGCCATGACGACGAACACCCAGAAGGTGACGCGGCCACCTCCCCAGCGATCGGCGACCCAGCCGGTCAGCGAGCGCGACAGCGCGCCGACCAGTGGCCCGAGGAAGGCGTACTGAAGGGCGTTGATCTCGGGGAACTGCGTCTTGGCGAGCAGCGGAAATCCCGCCGAGTAACCGATGAATGAACCGAAGGTGCCGGTATAGAGCCAGCACATGATCCAGTTGTGCCGGCGCTGGAAGATCACCGACTGCTCGGCGAACGAGGCCCTGGCCGACGCGATGTCGTTCATGCCGAACCAAGCAGCGAACGCCGAGGCGGCGATGAACGGGGCCCAGATGAATCCGGCATTCTGCAGCCAGAGCCTGGTCGTGCCGCTCGCCTCCCGGGCGACCTGGGCATCGCCCCCGAGCCAGCCGAACACGCCGGTCGTGATGACGACCGGAACGATGAACTGCACGACGCTGACGCCCAGGTTGCCGAGACCGGCATTGAGGGCAAGGGCGTTGCCCTTCTCCGCCTTGGGGAAGAAGAACGAGATGTTGGACATCGACGAGGCGAAGTTGCCGCCGCCGAACCCGCAGAGCAGCGCCAGGACCAGGAAGATCCAGTAGGGCGTCGCCGGATTCTGCACGGCATAGCCAACGCCGATCGCCGGGATCATCAGCGACCAGGTCGCGAGTGTCGTCCACAGCCGCCCACCGAAGATCGGCACGGTGAAGGAGTAGAAGATTCGCAGCGTCGCTCCGGAGACGCCGGGCAGCGCCGCCAGCCAGAACAGCTGGTCGGTCGTGTATTGGAAGCCGATCGCCGGCAGCTTGGCGACGACCACCGACCACACCATCCAGACCGCGAACGACAACAGCAGGGCTGGGATCGAAATCGCGAGATTGCGGCGCGCGATCCGCCGGCCGGTCTGCTCCCAGAAGGTCTTGTCTTCCGGCCGCCAGTCCTCAAGCGTCTTGCCCGACAGCTTGCCGACATGCTCGGGACGGTGGATTTCCTGCATCTCGGGCAGCTGAGGCAGCCTGTCGAGTGCCTCACCGACCGCCTGCCGCTCCATGGCGCGGATCGCGAAATGCATCCAGGCAAGGGAGCCGGCAGCGACCAGGAACAGCAACATGAAGCAGCTGGTCCACACGCCGGTCAGGTCGTTCATCACACCGAAGAGGATCGGCAGGATGAAACCGCCGAGGCCGCCGACCAGGCCGACCACACCACCGACCGCACCGACATGGCTGGGATAATAGACGGGGATGTGCTTGTAGACGGCAGCCTTGCCCAGGCTCATGAAGAAGCCGAGCACGAATATCGCAACAGTGAATGGCAGCAGCCCCATCTCCATGGTGAAGGAGATCGGACCCTGGATGCCCTTGACGATATATTCGGTCGGGGGATAGGCGAGAACGAAGCAGGCCACGACTGACACGCCGAAGGTCCAGTACATGACGCGCCGCGCGCCATGCTTGTCGCTCAGCACGCCACCGTAGATCCGGAACAGACTCGCCGGCACCGAGTAGGCCGCGGCGATCATGCCGGCGGTGGTGATGGTGAGACCATAGACACCGATCAGGTAGCGCGGCAGCCACAGCGCCAGAGCAACGTATCCGCCGAAGACAAAGAAGTAGTAGAGCGAGAAGCGCCACACCTGGAGGTTCTTGAGGGGTGCAAGCATCGCCGCCATCGACTCGGGCTTGACACCGCTCCTGCGCCGCGCCTTGAGTTGAGGATCGTCCTTCGTGGTGAACCAGAACAGGATCGCCATGACGACCAAGGCGGCCGCCCAGATGTCGGCGACCGTCTTCCAGCCGTAGGCCACCATTATGAACGGCGCAACGAACTTGGTTACCGAGGCGCCGACATTGCCCGCGCCGAAGATGCCGAGGGCGGTCCCCTGCCGCTCCTTTTCGTACCAGCGCGAGACGTAGGCGACGCCGACCGCGAAAGAGCCGCCGGCGATGCCGACGCCCAGCGCCGCCAGAAGAAAGGTCTGAAAGTCGTAGGCAAAGGAGAGAAGCCAGGTGGCGACGGCCGCGGCCAGCATGACGACGGTAAAGACGACGCGGCCGCCATACTGGTCCGTCCACACCCCGAGGAGCAGCCGGATCAGCGCGCCCGTCAGGATCGGAGTGCCGACCAACAGGCCGAACTGGGTGTCGTTGAGGCCCAGATCCTTCTTTATCTGTACGCCGATGATCGAGAAGATCGTCCAGACGGCAAAGCACACCGTGAAGGCGATGGTGCTCATGCCGAGGGCCATGCCCCGCCCTTCTAGAGGGGCCTGTTGAACACTCGCCGATCGTTGCATTGATGCTCCCCTGCGCGTCGCACATCGACAGCGCAGATCGAGGGTCGGAGCGGGGAGCAACAGACTGCTTGATTTGAATCAAGCCGGAGGCCGGCATCGATTCTTTTGGGCTGTTTTTTATCTTTTGCGAATAGACATAGATAACATTTGGTAACACTTGAGCCTGCGCTGGATTGAGCCAGATCAACGACGCTTGCCATCTGGCAGCGCAACGATGTCGCGCGCAGGAGGCACAACCACATCATGCGTACAACCGATTTGCCGCTGATTCGTCGCTCCAGATTGTTCGCCCAGGTAGGAGAGATCGATCTCGCGGCGATGTTGACTACCTGCTTCGTCCAGACACTTCCCGCCGGCGCGGCCCTCTGTCACCAGGGCGAGAAGGCGGAGTTTCTCCATATAGTTCTGTCTGGTCGTGTCGGCTTGTTTGGCTCGGCTGGCCACGACGAGGCGTTGGTGGAATTCTTCGGGCCGGGCGACGCCTTCATCGTGCCGGCGGTAGTGCTCGACGCGCCTTACCTGTTGACCGCGCGAATTCTAGAAGAGGGGCGCATCCTGATGTGGCCTGCTGCAGCGTTCCGTGCCCAGTTGCGGGCCACGGGCAGCTTAGCCTTCGGAGCGGTGCTGCTACTGTCAGGTTACTGGCGTACACTCATAGGGCAGATCAAGGATCTGAAGCTACTTTCCGCAATAGAGCGGCTTTCGGCTTTCCTTCTCGCTTTGGCGCCACGCGAGACCGGCCCCGTCACGGTAACGCTGCCGGGAGGCCGGCGCCTCGTTGCCGGCCGGCTAGGCATCACACCGCAGAGCCTATCGCGCGCCTTCGCCGCGTTACGTCCTCTCGGCATCAGCGGTGGAGGCCGCCAGGTGACGATCGTCGATCCCGGACGCCTGCGCGAATTCGCCGGCGCCCGCGCCTTGAAGGGCCCGGATGGAGGGGCCTGATATTGGATGCGCTTGAGAAGGACCAACCATGGCTGCGATCCCTCGACTGAAGCCCTATGCTGGACCCGCTCTACTTTCCTACGGCTTCCGCCCCTTCTTCCTCCTGGGGTCGATCTGGGCAGGCTTCGAAGTGCTGGCGTGGCTGCCGATGTTCTACGGCGAATTGTCGTTCGCGACGGCCCTCTCGCCGCGTGACTGGCATGTCCACGAATTGCTGTTCGGCTCTGTATCAGCCATCGTCGCAGGCTTCCTGCTGACGGCCATCCCCAATTGGACCGGGCGGCTGCCGCTGCAGGGGTTGCCGCTGGCAGGGTTGGTGCTGGTCTGGCTTGCAGGCCGCGGCGCCATCACCATGTCCGCCAGTATAGGTTGGCTCGGTGCGACGGTCGTGGACTGCGCTTTCCTGGTCCTCATGGCGGCCGCGGTGGCACGCGAGATCTTGGCTGGCAAGAACTGGAAAAATCTCAAGATAGTCGCCCTTCTATCCCTGCTCGCAGCCGGGAATTTGGGCTTTCATCTAGAGGCGCATTTCGGGGGCATCGCGCTCTATTCATCCCGCCTCGGCATCGCGACGGTGCTCATTCTGATCATGGTGATCGGCGGCCGCATCATTCCAAGCTTCACGCGCAACTGGCTGATCAGGCGTGAACCCGGCCGGCTCCCGGTCCCCTTCGGACGTTTCGATATCGCCTGCATCACCCTGAGCAGCGCGGCGCTCGCACTATGGGTCGTCATGCCCGAAGAAGCACCAACCGGCGTCACCCTAGTCTCCGCTGCCGCTCTCAATGTCGTCCGACTCTGCCGCTGGGCCGGTGACCGCAGCTTCTCGGACAGGCTTGTCCTGGTACTGCATGTTGGCTACGCATTCGTTCCACTGGGTTTCCTGCTTGCAGGCCTCTCCGCCTTCGGCATCACGGCGCCAAGTGCGGGCATCCACGCCTGGACGGCCGGCGCCTTCGGCATCATGACACTTGCTGTCATGAGTCGCGCGAGCCTAGGCCACACCGGAAGGCCGCTTGTTGCCTCATCCGCCCTGCAGGCAGTCTACGCCTTCGCATTCATAGCCGCGCTCGCGCGCCTCGGCTCGATCATGGCACCTAACCATATCAGCCTGCTTCTCGCTGTTGCGGCGATGGCCTGGGCGGCCGCCTTCCTCGGCTTTGCCGTGCTCTACTTCCCCATTTTCTGGCTTCCACGCGCCCCCCAAATCAGATCAAATCTCATTCCGCGACTGGCGAAATGACGGTGGCCATGGGAGCCCACCTCTTGGTCCTCGCTGTCGCGTCACGACGATCTGGCTTCGGGCCTCGACGAAGTCGTAGGATCAGGCATGGGTGGGCCGCTTCGCCCGCAGACGGGTGCAGGAACTATCGTTGAGCCGCAGGCGGTCCCGTTTGGGCTACTTATGGGGAACTTGAGCCCCTCGCGCCGTCAGATCCGCTCGACCCGCTCGTTGTTGACCTGCCAGCCCGCCTGCCGCGGACATTACGCTTCTCCTATTCGCGGGCCGGCGAAAGCACGGGGTCACGCGTCGCGATTGCCCGCACCGATTGACCGGCCGGATGGTCAGTGGACTGCATGTTGAGGTTGCGCCGCACCACTTGCTGTCCGGCCTGTTTCAGCGTGTCGCCCGCACCACTGCGCAGGCACGGACGATATCGCCATCGTTCTGGTCCGACCCGAGCTCGGCGCCGACCGCGAGGACGGTCGAGAGAAGTACCGCGTTAAACAGCGAGCCCAATGATGATCGACGCCGTCTTCCAGACCAGCCTGCCCGCTGGCATCCGCTCCGGGTTGTCGTTCGAGCATGATCGAATAGCCGTTGCGGCAGAAGCAGCCGCGTCCAGGCCAGAAGAATACGTGACTGCCCGAAGCTGACTTTGCTGTCGAAGACGTCGATCAGCCATGCCCCCTGAGGTCGCGTTGGGCCGCACAACGAGGCTCAGGCCATGGTCGTCGGTAATCGTGCCGTAATTGTACCCGGCCTTCCGCGTGTCCCCGCAGTGTACCCGAAGGAGCCGGATTCTCGCGGACGGTCGCGAACAGTGCCGAACGCCAATAAACGTTCAAAGCTTGATCTTACGAGGGTTCTGAGCAATCGGCGAACGAGCGCGGACAACTAAGAACTAGGCCGGATGGAAAATGGTGCCCCGAGACGGAATCGCATTTTCTTCTATCTGACTGAAGAATCGTGCTTTTTTTAAAGAACATTTCCGAGTGTATCCACCAATGTACCCAGCGCTTCACAACGATGCGGCGAGTGGCGGTGCGGACCGGACGGACGAGTTTGATTTCTTAAGAGTCCCCAGGCGTCGGAGCGTTGCCCCCGAAGGCAGAGATCGTGACTTCGAATCTCGCCGAGTCCATCAATATTTGTTGTAACCCTACGGTAAACCCCGCGGAAGGCTGGTCCTCAGGAAGCGGGCGGGAGTAGAGCTTTGAAGTCGGCCAGCAGCTGGCGGAGGTATTCAACACCGGACGGCGTGAAGGCGGTGACGCTGGTGTCTTCATCGAGATCGACGATGAAGAGACGACCATCCTCGGGTTCCATGCCGATCGCCAGCTCTTCGAGCATGGCCGCGTCCTCGCCCAGAATGTCGGCAACCTTGGCAATGGTGAATACGTAGCTCGGGGCAGCCATGGTCAGGCGGCGTTGAGGATAGCTTTCTGGGGCGCCCAATGCCAAGGCAGCAGCTCATCGAGCCTGACGATGGGATGCTCGGCAATGCGCGCCAACACGTCGGCCAGCCAAGCCTGGGGATCGACGTCGTTGAGCTTGGCGGTCACGATCAGGCTGTAGAGAAGTGCGGCGCGCTCGCCACCACGATCGGAGCCAGCAAACAGCCAGGCCTTGCGGCCCAGCGCCAGGCCGCGCAACGCCCGCTCGGCGGCGTTGTTGGTGAGACAGATGCGGCCGTCCTCGAGGAAGCGGGTGAATGACGTCCAGCGCTTGAGCATGGCCAGCTGAGCACCGCTGATCGCCACCACGCCGCCCACCGGTGCCGGCCAGATGAAGCGCCCACGCTCCAGCCGCTTGATGTACAGCGCCATCCCCAGTCCGTCAGCCCACAGCACCTTCAGCAGGTGCCCGCGCTTGCCGCGGAATACAAAAAGATCACCGCCGTTCGGATTGAGCTTCAGAACCTGCTGCACCTGCAGCGCCAGGCTGTTCATGCCGCGCCGCACGTCGGTCGGGCCGCTCGCCAGCCACACCCGCACTCCGGCCGGCACCGCGATCATCAGCGCCGTTCCAGCACATCCAGCACCCGGCTCAGCGCCGCCGCATCGACGCCAACGTCGACGATGATCCGACGTCCGCTCGTCGCCACGATCTCCATCCGGCTCGACGGCGATGGCGATACCGTTCTCTCCGGCACAACGACTGCCGGAACAAACCTTGACGCCCCTGCCGCCTGAACACCGAACCGGCGCCGCCACGTCGCCAGCAACGATCGCGCTATCCCGTAACGCCGCGCCGTCACCAAGCCCAGGCGCGGGCCGCTTAGGCTCTCCATCACGATCCGCAGCTTCTCTTCTTCCGTCCAGCGACGACGACGGCCGGTCTCAACCACCTCGAGCCGCATCACTTCAGGGCTGTCCTTAACGCTTGCCATAAGGACAGTCTCTTAGACCACTGCCCAAACCCGACAAGGCGGCCTTCGCCGAAGGGTTACTATTTGTTGGGGTCGAGGCCACTGGAAACAGGGCCCGGTCACACTGATGTTGCAGTGGGGCTGGATCGATGGCGACTTTCCGTAAACGCAAAGGTAAGTGGCAGGTACATGTCAGGCGACAGGGACAGCCTGCCGCGCCAGGCCTGCCGGACTTCGATCGCCGGCGATAAGCGGGTCAAGGTGTCGATCACCGTCAAAGCGCGGATCTTGCGCCCGTCGAACAGTTGATCGTGCACGAAGTCCATGGCCCACACCTCATTGGGCGCTGCCGCAGACGAACGACCCTCGCGGGACTTCCCCTTGACCCGGCGCCTGGGCGATTTGTTGCGCAATTGGAGGTTCTCTTCGGGGTGCAGGCGCCACACCCGCTTGGCGTTGACCTGCCAGCCCTCACGCCGCAGAAGCACGTGGATGCGGCGATAGCCGTAGCGCACGCGATTCCGTGCAATCTCCTTGATGCGCCTGATGAGAGCGGCCTGACCGGTCCGTCGCGAGCGGTAGTGGTAGGTTGATCGCTCCACCGGCAAGGCACGACAGGCGTGACGGATGCTGACCTGCCAGGCAACACGCACGTGAATGACCATCTGCCGCTCCCGGCCACGCCTCAGATTTTGCGCCGGATGACGTCCTGCAGCATCTCCTTGTCCAGGCTGAGATCGGCCACCAGCTTCTTCAGCCGCTGGTTCTCCTCCTCGAGCTGCTTCAAACGCTGCGCCATTACGGAGCGATCGAACTAACGGCGTTGCGCAGGACGATATGGCTAAGGGTGCCGATGGCTCCCGTCGGCCCTATGTGGTGCCGAGCAGTTCCGATGTGACGGTTGGGCGACAGAGTTTGAATGTACATTCGACATAAGCCTGTCGTCGCACCCCTGCGCTCAACCGTTGCATGACGCGCGATGCTGCGACAATCGTCACTCGGATCCAATCGTTGCGCGCATTCCATTTGCTGGCAGCAACGCTGCCTGTCCACATGGGACGCTGCATCAAAGAGATTCCGACGACGTGGTGACCGCCAACCTGCGGCCATTCACTGGCCTAAGCATAGGCTGAGGATGCTGCTTCAGCCCTCAGCGGTTTGCTCATTCCAGAGTGGCAGTATGCCACGGCCGTGGTGGCTAGGGTCGAGACTCATTAAATCCACCATACGATAGCAGCGGCGAGGCAGACTGAGGCGAGGAAGTTTCGAGCTAACCTGTCGTATCAGGTGAAGATGCGTCGGAAGTCCTTGAGACGTCCGAAGGCATTCTCAATGCGGTGTCGTTGCTTGTAGGATTTTCTGTCGAAGCTGAAGGCCTGCTTTGGATTCGACCTGTTGGGCACAACCGACTTGGTGCCGCGCTTTTCTAACCACTGCCGCAGTTCTGCGTTGTCGTAGGCTTTGTCGCCGAGCAGCTTGGCGGCGGCCGTGGTGCGACGGATCCGACGCCGAGCCGGCGGACAATCGTGGGCCTCGCCACCGGTCAGAAGGATGGAAAGAAGATGGCCCTTAGCATCTGCCAGTGCGTGGATCTTCGTATTGCGCCCTCCTCGTGAGCGGCCAATCGCCTGTTTCGCCCCCCCCTTTCGGGCGCCCAACGCCGAGCGGTGGGAATTTGACATGCGTGCTGTCGATCATTTGCGTCGCCGTCGACCGACCGCGCTGGGCAAGCTCCTTGAACAACTTCGCCCCTCCGCTCGGCCCACCGGGCGAAGCGGTTGTAGACCATCGTGTATGGGCCGTATTCAGGCGGACAATCCTTCCAACGACAGCCACTCTTCAGCAGATGCAGGATGGCGCTGATCACCCGTCGATCGTCGACACGCTCCTTGCCTCGCACGTCGCTTGGCATATGCGGTTCGATCCGTGACCACTGCTCGTCGTCCAGCCAGAACAGATTGCTTCGCATCCTCTGTGCTCCTTGCCAGCACAGAATCATTATGCGTTTCTCTCCTCAAAAACTATATTGGGTTTCGATCCTAGATGTTTGGGCCAGCGCTATGCCTGAAACAGGCGCACGCTTGCTATTGCCACGATGATCATGCCCCAATGCCGCAGAGCGCATCCGCACGCTACTGAGCGATCAACTATTAAGGCAACGTCACCACTTGCCTCAAAACCGACGACGACTGCAATTATTTCTCGCTGCGCCAAAATGAAGACCGCAAGAGCTTCTCATGAAGTCTGACGCCGAACGTCGTTGCGACAAGCGCCAACGTGCGACAACGTCAGATCCGCAGACACGGACCTGAGAATGTTGGCCAATCTTCTGGCAGAAGACGAGTCCAATATTGGACACCAACCGGTCATATTCGTGGTGGTTGCCGATGCAATCGCAACACACCTTCGGCGAGACCCTTGGCATAAATCGTGCTGTCACAATCGCACTTGCCTTCTCTCTATTCCCGCGTGGAGATTGATGTGGCTCAAACGCTAGGGCCATCTCCTGAAATATGAAGGAGGCATTGATGTGAGTGGCAAACTCGTAAAGGAGATGAGGGACATGAAACTCGGAGGAATTTTCTCGTTAGGTCTTGCGATGGTCACCGCTGCATGCGGTCCTATGTCCACTGGGCAGGTCAAGGACCTCAACGTGAAGGACTGGGTCGGCCATAGCTCGGCCCATCTCATCCAGTCGTGGGGCAAGCCGCATCACGACGATCCGACCTCTGACGGCGGTCGCGCCATCGGGTATGTGATTACCAATCAGGCAGTGACGGGGCCGAAGTCGCAGGTCATTTTTCGAGCACAACGCTGCATGATCAACTTCACAGTCGATGCCAACGGCATCATCGATGATGCCACGGCGACCGGTTCCAAGTGCACGATCGGCCCGCACGGCGACATGCATCCGCCTGCCAGCAAGACCTGATTGCTCAAGCGACATTGCTGTCCCCGCCGCAGGCACCAACGCAAGGAGCGTCAGCATTGACGGTCCCCCTTCGTTGTCTTGCGGGCTTTTGTCCGGCCTGGAACACCGTGATTCATCGCGGTAGAATTCAGGTTGCGGCGCTCATGCACCCTTGGTTCCTATACCATCCGACACCTCGGATATCGGTCCAGGTATCCGTCTGGTGACAAAGATGGCATTTTTTGACCTAGGCATGAGGTTGGCCGGCTAGATGTTTACTCCCGGCATTTGCTGGAGCGGGTTGAGGGTGAATCGGTCTGGCTCTTTCGCCCGGAGCTTGCAGATGTACTCGTAGGTCGTGCGGTCTTTGAGGGTCTTGAGGCGTTTGGCGAAGTTGTAGGCGGTAACGAAGTCGGCGAGATGGCTGCGAAGCT
>Ga0102832_1001868_pt1 | contig 14349 bp, 5 predicted proteins | sample EBPBio282013_DNA_FD_88942 | JGI IMG/M metagenome (GOLD analysis project Ga0102832, IMG submission 88942) | Wastewater treatment Type I Accumulibacter community from EBPR Bioreactor in Madison, WI, USA - Reactor 2_5/28/2013_ DNA (Illumina Assembly) | ecosystem: Engineered > Bioreactor > EBPR >...
CTGTGTTCCAGCATATTTTACTAAATGCTGAAATAAAATATAACCGAAGGTAGAGTATATAGTCAGTGAAGTAGTCCATATACATATAGGACAATAATAACTAGCATCATAACTAACACCATAACTAAAGAGACTCACTGCCATTGAACATAACATCACCCAGAAATATCATCTCCATCAAGAACAAATTGAAACAAAAATTATAAATATCCTACCCATAGGCACTGTCTTTCTCCGAAGTTTATTACAGGTTTGTATGTACGTTTGAGGAGGATTTCAAGTATTTAATAGAAAAGACACAAAAGGATTTTGCTGTGTTCTTGAGTAATTCTTTTTTTTAATAATGAAATAGACATTGACTTTGCATTGATCACGCAATCTATTGACTTCCACATCTCCAAGGAGGACAATGACTATTTCAAGCAAAAGATATAAGAGTGGACGTCGTTTATCAAGTAGTCGCTAAAGTAAACTTTTATTATAAACAAAAAGGAACAAGCTGTACAAGTATAATGAGCCTATATAGCCAGTGCAGGTGTGTAACATATTGAGGAGTCAAATAAAATATTTGAATGAAAAGAGAGAGAAGTTGATGGAGACGATAAAGAAGTTGGGGATATCCAATGAGGATGAACTGGATGCCTTGCCTACTTTTTTGGAGTGTATTTTATAGGATGAGGTGTTCAATAAATATGGAATAGAGCAGGAACAGATGACTGTGGATATGATGCATTTATCGAAGAACAAGTAGTTGTAAAATCTGGTGGAATAGTTTCAGGTATTGACTGAAAAGATAGTTGAGGAAATGTATGAGTAAGTGAATAAGGAGAATTTGCATGATTAATAATCAAGGGATTAGATTTGATTAGTTAGTTTACTTAGAATTAGATTAAATTCAAAAGATAGATAGACAAATAGATAGTAGTGATGATTTATTTTGGTTATAAATTTAGAAGATTTTAATACATTCATTCTTTTAAGAAAATAAATAGATAGAGTTTGAATATAAATATATGCATGAAAAATGAGTTATTAGTTGAATTATTTATGTAGTTAGTTAGCTAATTAATTATTATGATCATAGCACAACATTTTATTGGACTCTTAAATAATGTCTTTTTCTATTCTAGATGATTATCTCGATTTTCACTTTTCTATAATTTGTACAATTAGTAATCAATGCGAATGCGAGTAATTCATTTCAATCAACTCATCAATATTCGAGTGATCATCAGAGTGGTGTTATTATACCTTAACCTACTAATTATTATTGCCTATTAACAAATTGTTTTAATGTTGTATTTAATGTATAACAACCTGTTTTCCGACCACAACTAAATCATCTAAACTCCCCGTCGGGTAATAAAACCCAACCTATGACGGTTGTTAAAGCTACCCTATATCCTCATCTTACATGAAATCCTCATATGCTTATAGAGAGATTCTTCTTGTTCTCAAATAAGTGAGTTCTTATAAGTTTTGAGTGGATTATCGTTGTTGTTTTGTGTTTGATAGGTTGTATTCGCTTTAGTAGTAGTCCCTTTTGGTGAAGAAGTCGCTGTGGTGGCTTTGCTGCAGTAACTGGAGTTGTAGGTTGTCTTAAATAAGCTCTGTGTGGAGGTCTTTGTTATTGTTTATATCATTGTTGTCTATATTGTTGTGATTGTCAATAATGATGCTGTCTCTTTGTAGGTATTAAGTGTCCATTTTGTTACTATTGACCTAATTGGTTTAATAGGATGAATAATCGGGTTTTTTCAATATCTTCACTGACTTTTACTTTGTCTTCTTAATTGGTGTGGTTGTATTTAATTAAATAGATAGGTTAATAGGAGAGTTGCTCTTTTTGGGCAGGTACTTGATAAAGTCCAACTACTACTAATGTTGTTGTTGATGTTTCTACGATTGATTGATTTTACTTTTCTATTATTTTATACCAAATGATTTAGTGATTATATCAATTCTGCACTAGTTATTAACATTAGAATTATAGATTGATGACTTATTTGTATTGGTAGTAGTAGATGATGATATTGACTTCTCTTATGGTGCTGCTATTTGAACTGCTGTGTGTATTTATTACTATAAGCTGTTGTAGTTTATGCTTTGGCAATTTGTGAAGTTGTTATTGTTGTTATTGATATTGTAGTTATTATTGTTGTTGTTAATAGCACAATAACTATTCATACTCTTCATACCACTACTACTACTATTGTTATTGTTATTGCTATTGTTACTATTACACCTCTTACTGTTCTTAACCGCCTTGCTATTCTGCTTCAACACCTGATAAGTATTACTAATAATATAACAAATATATCTTACTTAGCTTTAGTAATCAACGTAAATATAAAATTTATCTTACCCTTCATCTCCTCATCCTCTTATACCTTAACCTTAGACTTCACCGGCTTATAATTAGAAAACTCAAATATCAAATATGGCAAATCTATTTGTTTAAGAGAAGAAATACCCTTCAATGAGTCCACTATGTTAGTTTAGATGTTGTTCTCTTGCTCGTAAATGTAGTTCATTATTGTCGACAACACTGATGGCTTTATCTCCCGCATCTGGGTGGTGCTGTTCTTCTCGCCGATGAACTTGTTCAATCTGCGGAGACTCCTTCTCAATGTTGAGTAAAAATGGTTCTTTATGTCGTTGTCAGTTCTTATCTTATTAAATACATTACCTCCCCTCAAAATATCTCGACATCAATTTCCACTTATTCCCCAACTTTCGATGAATCTCAAACAATAACTTCTCCTCCTCATCAGTCCACGGTTTCTTATTCACTTCAGGGTTCAAATGGTTATACCATCGCTCTCTGCATTGCTTTCCTGTTCGTTCATTTATATTGTATCTTTCCTTAAGTTTTTATGAGATATTCGTCCAGTCCATGACTCCGAACTCATCGACGAGTGATACTATGGCTTGGTCTTCCTGGTATTAATTGCATAGAGTACTTATTGAGTCCATGATCTCCTGTCCATCGCGTATTATAATTAATTTATTTATTCAAACTCTAAAAAACATCAACAAACTATTAAAGAATCATTTTATAGTCCAGATTAAACTTGCTAGAAACTTAATTTTCTTTTATCATACAGTCTAAGGTATTGAAAGTAAGTATAGCTTGGCTAATTAGGATAAAATATAGTAAGTAGGGATAGAAATGAAATAACCATTGATTTTGAATAGCTTAATTAAGTTGAGATATTTAATTTTATTACTCATTTTATTCAAATTCTAAATATGTTTACTCAAATTTTAAATCTAATCAAATAACTAGTTAAAAAAATGTTTTAAATATTTTAATAATTATCATTATCATTAATCAACAAATAGACGATGTTTAAATGATGGTATTAAATAATATTCAGATTTATTACTTACTCTTTAATTTTTTAATTAAATATTTCAACGTTTATATTGATTTATCTTTTTTAAGTGATTTGAAAACTATTAAGCAAATAAAGAAACAAACCAATGGGTCAAGTAAACTGTCAATAATGCATCCCCAATCTTTATGATATCAGCTTCAATAATTAAATATAGAAAAGTAATCAACCCCTTCCCATCCCAACCCAAATGCATAGAATAAACATATTAAGCAAACATAGAAACTCACACTAGATATTCACCAAAAAGTACTCCACCCAAATCACCCGCTAAGACACTTAATAACAATCTTTATAAAACAAGTCTCTATTCAAATAAAAGGCCTCTATTATTTTATTAGCAAGTTCATAAAGATCTTATAGAGTAGAAGTATAGAAAGGGAAAAAGATTACAGTGGGTACTTCGATGAATTGTCATTTTCATATTCCATTAGGTAAGATGAATTTTAAAGTGAGTATCTAACATATTGATAATGGTATTTTTATTAATGACCTGGGTGTTGGTGGTGGGGCATTTGTCAAGTCATAAGGTTGTGTGTTCTAAAGAGAATAGAGGTCATAAATAAATCAGACAAAATTGTTAATGATAGGAGATAATAAATTGATACAGATTTCATTGAGTGAGTCAACAAAAACACTCAATCAAATCTCAATTACAATGAAGAACATAAACTAAGGGTATCAACATCATCAATAATTCACCTTCAACCATATTGACATATTGCTAAGAAAATAGAACAAAAGAACACTAATCGTCAACTAACTTGTCTTTTTACAGTTTTAGTTAATACTAAATCCATAGAATAAGTACTAAATCATCTTTAACAATAACTAATACTGTTGGAGGTACATTAACAAAAAGACTTTACTTAAGTAAAATGATATTCTTTGTCTTGGATTTTAACAGTTTAGAGTCAAAAGGATTATTTTATCATCATTATCATCGGATTTATTTAACAGCAATTAAAGCAATTCAAGTGATATTAAAATTGTTGACTTCTAATCGTGATCATAATATTGATAGGATGATATGATATGATGTAATAAAAGTTAAAAGTTAATAATCAAAGTTAATAATAACAATGATCATCATAAAAGATAAAGTGATTCTTAATATTTTCTATTTTCCATTTAATAATCATATTCTTCTTTAAATTAGATAAGTAAAAATAATATAGATAGATAAACAAATGTAAACACAAAACCTTTAACTCTCTAATATAGTTCTCAAAGAACAACATCATCTGCCATAAAGAAATAACCCCAATTTCAACTTCTAACTGTAGCCAATCACTCATAAAGGTAAAGTGACAGATAATAAACCCTCTTAAACCAAATTCCAAACATCTTAAACCAAATTCCACCAGAAAGACCTGAATGCAAGAAAGTAAATGATGTAAAAAGCATAAAAGCTAAGAAAGTAACTGTTACTGTAAAAGATAGCAGCTAAGAATATCAAGTATGAACTTCGCCAAAAGGCACAGAAATAAAACAAAACATTGGCATAAATAAAGCGTTAATAATAAAGCATCAATTATAATAATAAACAAAAAGATGTATAATAAAAGTAGAAACCCTTTAGTGTATAAAAAGTGAGTAACAAAAATTACAGAGTGCCTTTATATAAGGTGGAGAAAATCTATGTGCAAAATAAGAATTAGACTAATTTTGGATCTACGAAAGGGTTTGTGAGGCATAACGAGGATGAGATAATATAGAAGATAGTTTATAATAACAAGGGTAAGAATAATTTAAATAAACGATCATAGTCCAATAAGGAGGTGAAAATGATGAGAGGAAATAATGTGAAATTGCCAGAATTAAATTCATCAAAGAATAATCACAATCAATAATAGAAGAATAGTATCGGTCAATTATTGATGAATAATGATGAAAAGGATAACAAATATTAGATAGACACTTATACAAAAGAATAAAACTAATAAAAGTAACATTTAATAAACCCAATATTAAAGATAACAGATGTAAGATACTTTGGAATATAATAAAGAGAGGAGGATTTCTAAAAGATGGGTAGTAACTTACTTAAAACAATAAAGATAAAGTATTGGTGCTATGACTCATTGGAGAATTAGTAAATCTATTAGAACTTCTAAAACATCCTCAATTAGCTACTTATCTGATTGATGGTTTAAATATGTATGTAATATTTGTATCAATTATTTTAACTCTTTGATTTATTTATTTGATTAAACATTAAAGTAAAAGATTAAACATAAATAAAACAAAAATTAAATATTAATTAACAATCACCAATTATCCAAACCAGTAAAATTAAATAAAACAAATAAAAATAGAAAAAAATAGAAATTACATATATTTTGATCAGTAATATTTTTGATACTCTAAATCAATTCGCAATTCATCTTTTTTGTATTTTCTTTATATTAACCTTAAGGTTGAAGAAGAAATTGACCTCTTTTACATCAATATTGGTTATTACTGACAATTTTAGATCTTTTTGCAGTAAATATTTGAGTTAGATACTGGATTGATTTTTACTCACTAATAATTATATTCTTATGAGGTACTATTTCTTTATATTGGCTGTACTTCTTCTTTTTCATACTCAGGCACAGACTGTATTACTTACACCACTTCTACCTGCCAGTGCCTTCTAAAACGAGTTCTATCAGGTCAGATTCAGGGTTAGAAACCTTGTCGGTGCCAGGTTTTAGTTCAAGAATGTACCTTAATTTTTCACTGTCTCATCTGAAGGATTAATCTCAGGAGTACCCACTAAAAAAGGGTTGTATCCCATTGAAGTCACATTCTTCAATGATACATATCGAGATACTAAAGAGGTGATAATAGAGGTACGCCGCGGAACTAAGTTATAGTAATATAACAGTGAATCTCAGTAAAGTTTAGTTCTTTAATAGAACAAATTGAAATTAAAATAAGAATACCAATTCACTTACAATGAGGGGGATGAGTTAAGTATTGACATAAAGATAAGTGATGGAGTTAGTCCATATAGGTATGAGGTGATATACATGCCTGGGGAGTTGGAGTTCAATAACAAGACGGGAGGGATCAGTGGGGTGTTTAACAAGTATGGTGAGTATGTGTTAGGGGTAAGGGTGAGGGATAGTAGGAATAGTTAGGTGCAGGTGTTGATTAAGGTGATTGTGAATATGAAGAATATAATGGGATCGGGGTTATCTTCAAGTACTAGTACTAGTAATGTGAATAACAATAACAATAACAATAATAGCAATAAGTTGATATTCCGTCAAAGATCATTGATAGAGTTGAGTTTCTTGAGGAACAATAATAATAATAGTAATAGTAATTCATCAAAAGGTACTAACACCAATACCAATACTGGTACAAACACAAATGGTAATGGCAATAGCAATAATATTACCAGTAACAGTAACATAAATAGTGGAGAGAATACTAATAATAAGCCATCAACTACTACAACAACAACTACAGGAACATCAACATCAACATCTACAACAGTTCCAACTACAAACACGTCTTCATCTCCATCTTTATCTTCCTCTACAGTAATACCAAACAATATTCCTGTCAATACTAATAACAACAATATATAATCATCAAGGGGTAATAATGTCACTGGTACACAAGGCGGGGCCATTAATATCATCAACAATACTACAAGTAATACCCCATCTCAAAATACTATCAACAACAATAACAACAACAATAAGCATTTATAAAGTAAACCTAACAGTAATTAACCATCTACAAATACAAATACAACAACTAATACATCCACTACAATAACTAATACTACTCAACCAATCATTCCATAATAAATAACAAAATCAGCCTAATCCGACAAGAAGTCAACCTAAATCATCCCAACCTAAAACATCATCAACAAAAACATCACAAAAATAAATGAAACCATCAATCTGTAACAAATCCAGCAATAAAAGAACCTCCTAAATACAAAATTATAACTCTCCAAAACATAACTCAAACTATGTTACGACAATGTCTCCACATACAGAACTACACTTGACAACCTCCTCAACACATACAATATACAGTTCAACAAAGTAGACACACTCAAAAATTAACTGCAATAACTCAAAACCAAATCACAACGGACCACCATTGACTTAACCTAAAAAATTGACAAACTCAAAATATTCCTTACACAAAAAACATCAGCTGAACAATAATACAATCGGTCACTCTCCAGTTATTAGAATGTCAATTATGCCTATAATGGGTCACTGACTAATATCAACAAAAATCTATAAGATATTAATAAGAAACAATAATAGATTGATTACCATAAGAAGTAACTTGATTCACTCTATAAAGTGCTTGATTAAACCCTAACCAGTAATAACCAATTGGAACAACATAAAAATCAACTCAATTAACAAATCAAAAATGGTATCGGATTGACATACCAAATCGATACCACTAAAGTCAACTTTGGAGGCTGCGAAAATTATCAATTCCATCAAAAAAGTATCGGAGTTGGACAAATAAAAAAATCGATCGATAAAACATACCTTCTCACTAATAATCATTTCATCACTTTTGGCGACTGTACGGAACATACCGTCGCCAAACCTGGGGATTTCATCCAATGGAAAGGATACCTTTGGAAAGGATCCGTCTCAGCCTTAACCATAAAAAAAATCAAATGACTTTATTTATTTTATTTTTGAGTTTTTTCTTTTAATCTCAATATTATAAAAAAAAAAGTATATCATTTCATTTCATTAATTAAAAAACAATGATTTATACAAAAAATATGAATATAGAGATTAAATAATACTGTTATTGATCAAATATAAGCTTTTTCAATAAAGAAGAATGAGATAAAAAATGAAACAATGAATGAAAGATCAGTTAAGTACACAACTTTCGTAGGTGGGAATCATGTACTTGATATTGATAAAGGCATCTTACCCTCCAGTTTGTTATAAAAGTTCCAAAGTTTAAGTGATAAGGTCACCCAAATTGAGTCTTTTTCTTTGATTGTACTCCATTTTGTCACCAATGTTCGTATTGCTATTTCTGAAAATGTTGAAAATTGGTAATATTTGTCTGTAATAAGGCACCAATGCCTCACCAATCATTTCTCCACTGAGAACTAATTTTTGAATTATCTTCAACATTGTGGCGATAATATCAGCATCTCTTGTGTTCAAAGCGGCTAAAATTACACAAATATTTACTTTTGATTGGAATGATCAATTGTGGAATTACGGGCAATATTTTGTTTCCTCCTTTTTCCAACAAGTCATTTACTCCCAAAATAGCAAATGATCTGTAAGGGTCAATCTTTTATCTGCAGCCATCAACGAAAATTGGTAAATAATGATGGTAATCCAAATTTTACACTGCTACTTTCCATACTAATTTTAAGTTAGAGCTTTGATGGTCGACTCTGATTGGAAGATCACCACGATCGTAGTACCTTCTGAATTATGACTGAGGAATGTCTCTCTTTAGGAAAGCTCCTGATACTGGAACTGGCTTTTCGAATGTTTTCTTTTTCTATAAAGTTGAAGAACACTTTCCGCCTGTTCCTCTTGGTCGCTCGAATTTAGTTAATGAACCTGACATGGTCAATTAATGACGTGGCTCGTGCTTTTATTCGGGTAATTTTTCTTTAGGAAGATATTATTTGGGGAAGTCTCCGAATGGACTGTGTGGATTTTTAGGGGCGTAATTATTTTTCCATGGTTTATAGTTTTAATTGTTAGATCTGCCAAGGAATCCTTTGAGCTGATCCTCACCTGAAATGAGAGTAAAACGTACATTGAACTTGGAATGCGAGATTTTCCCTTTTAAGGGTTTGTGCGAGAGAAGAATTTTGAAGTTTAGGAAGCATTGAAATAATTTAATGAGAAATTTATAAGTTATATTTATTGAATGCTGAGCTGTATTCGATTAAAATTGGTATAAAATTTTCATTTAGAAATACAAAAAGAATAATCTAAAAAGCTACCAGAAAATAATTAAATTTTTTACTTTATTTAACAAGAAGTTAACTTTTATAACTCAAAAGTAGTTTTTTTTATTTTGTTGTAATTTTTGTATTTGATGATAAAAATGAAAAAAACTTAATCTCAAATGTGAGTTGATTATTATTTTTGGTCTTTTTCTTAATAAATATAATTAAAATCTGAGTCCAAAATGAACATTCTTTCTCATTAAGAGATGGTCAGCAGAGAAAAAGAACTTCTGCATCTTTACAATCATGGTGATATTAAATTTAAGCTCAATTTGCAACAACTCATTTAATACAAAACCAATAAAAAAGATCTTTTCTGCTTTACTCAGCCGGATGAAAATACTCGAATTTTATTACAAAAACTTGTACCTTTAAGAAAGAAAGTTAAAATGATTAAGTTGGAAGAGGAATAAAATGGATTCTTTAAAGTTTTGGGATACATTTTCTTGCTCATAATTTATAAGCGAAGGGATCAGTCAAGTGAATATTTCAAGTAACACTTAAAATGTTCACTTTACAGTTCTGATTTTGATTTGCTTCAAGTTCGGAACCATTCTTTCAATAAAAAAATGAAAAGTGATACCATAAAATCAGTCATTGCCACTTTATTCAAAGAAATTTAATATTTGCTGTAAACGGAAATCGTCAAAATAAATAAAATTAAACCTTAAGAAATGATAGCATTTGGTTTGTAACAAAATGACATTGTGGTCGAAGGATTCCATTTATTTTATCGAAGTATTCTTGCCAGGCTTGATGTGGAGAATGCAATCAATTGTATTGAAGATGTCAACCCTCAATAAGCTTTGGAACATCTTATTGAATATTTTTAACTTGATTGCAGAGTATTTGACAGCCTTTACTTTTTTAATTAAGCTGGTGTTTTTATTACTTTAATTAATTAAGAAATCCTTACTTTTGGAAGTTATTACGAAAATTAGCTTCATTTTCAATAAACTTCCGATGAAGAAACTTAACCAAATACTGTTGAAAAAACTGATTTACTTAAACTCAATCTTCCTAAAAAATTGATTTCGAACGACACTTAAATTTAAAAAGAAGATGTCAAAATATTTAACTTTTTACTTGATACAGATCGTAACAGTTCATGTATGGAATAAAGCTTTGCAGATAACGAAAGTCAAAAAAATGTGACACCCTCTTTTCAGCATAATGAAGAACTCAAATTTGGCCGAAAAACTGAGCGCTCAATTTAGAACAGTCTCAACAAAATAAAGGATCGTATTCAAAATTAAAAAATAAATGAAATCTCATCAGAATAATAAGAAATTCAAACAAGACAGGAAATTTCTCAATCTTTTAATGGAGACTTAAACAATAAAAATTCTTTACAAAATAGATTTTTAAACCTTAAACTTGATGATTCAAGAAGTATCAGTGAAGCTGATGCAGCTGATGGGACTGATGGAGCTCCAACTCCCATTTTAGGAGGCAACTAAGTTTTTCGTTTTGGAAAAATTGACCCACCTCCAAAAATAAAAGAAATTTAGGAAGATATTTACAATAATTAATTTAAAACACCAGAAAAAACAACTTAAAATTATTAAGGAAGCATCCCTTTAAAAAACAATGTCTTGCTCATATAAACAAAAGACATAAAAAAATCAGCCATTCGTCGGCAATCATATCAGGGTGAAAATTCAAGTCAAAGTAAAAGCTCAGACAATCTCAAAAAAGCAGAAATGAAGACCAGTAAAAATCAAATCCAAGTTATCGATCAGACAGCAAGTCGGGTCAGTTTGGTCAATGATCAAGATATTAAAAAAATGTCTTAAGAAGTTCTGAATGCCCGTAAAGTAACCATGGCTCACTGCTAACAAACTTCATCTTTTAGCAATTGTACCTGCCACTTATAAAAAAGGGCCAAATTTAAATTGAGTTCACAAATTATTTCAATGTCTTTTAACATTATGAGTTAAAAAGAACAAACTCTTTAAAATTTTGGTCGTACGGTTACAAATTAATCACCATTAAAACTTGAAAAGAAGATGAATTCTTTAGTTTCTGGTAATGAGTCTAAAAAATTTCTTTTCAAAACAAGCAGCAACAAATCGACTGAAAATCTCAAAGAATTTGTAAAGAAATAAAAATCACCAACAAAATAACAAAAAGATCATCAGAAAAGTCAATAATTTATAAACTTTTTAAAGAAAGATAAAACTTAATTGATAAAAAAACTCACTGAAAAAAGAAATGCCAAAAACCAAAATGGAGTTACGTAAAATGTCCATAATAGATTTGCATAACACAATAAAAACAATCAAGGTGATCGAAGATATGTCAAGCAATCAATGTTTGTAGGATCATATAATTTTCAGAATCCATAGAAATTCATGCACAACAGACTTGATAAAAATCTTTCAATTTCGCCTCATTATTCCATTGATAAAAATATGAAGCATAAATGTGAAGTTCGCGAAAGATCAAAGACTCCCAATCATGCAAATCCTAAAAATTAATTTAAATCGTAAGGTATTAAACTAATTCCTGCTTCAAATAAAAAGATTCAAAATTCATCAAAATAAAAATAAACAGCAGTAGGATAATATTCAAGTCAAGGAAATATTCCTCATCAAAAAGTTAATTTTGTTGTCTCAAATGTTCAAAAACCACAAATCTCGATAAAAATTCCAATTTCTCCTTTAAATCTTCATCAACCTCGTATTAACTTAACTCCTACCAATCTGAACTCAAAAGGGATTGAAGTTAGTTTCAAAAGATGATCAATAATAAGTTATCTCAAAAAAATTAATACTTAAAGTTTTTTATATAATTTTATTTTCAATTATTCTTTTTTATAAGAAAGATCTTTATTATTAATACTTTTTAATTTTTAGAAAGTATAAAATAAAAATATGTTTGAACAAAGCCAATCAAATGTTACAGTATAGAGCTTTAAAATTACAGATGATAGAGACGTTAATATAAGACTTTAGGATGAAAACGTAATGAATAAAAACTGGAGTTAATACGATTAGAAAAATATAAACATCCATAATGAAAGATAGGATGACAAATTAAAGAGTTAAAGAGATATTGAGTCATAAGTTAGATAGCAATAATGCAACAAAAAGTATAACTACATTACCAATTAGGAACCTCCAAAACTCTATTACGGTCACAAATATGCCAAACGATACATGGTCTGATAAGTTTATTTATTTACTCTGTATATTTAAAGTCAAACTAAAAAAGTTTAAGAAGAATTTTATACCTCCTATGCAGTTCATTAAATAAAAGTAGAGTAGCTCACATATTATCAAGTAAAAAGTTCTGAACACTTTCAGGGTCGTACCCCTTTATCTCAATTGCAAACCATATTTGTTACTCCCCAAATCCCATCATCAGCAAATCATTGAACCAGTAAGGTCTCTGCTTTTGGGATGTTGGCCTCGTGTTCATCGCTGATATCTTCTTCGCTTCTTCAAGTTCTTGTTATTCAAGCCTTCTTAATTACTTTTAAATCGCTTATTGCTCCATTTTTCTCTCAAGTTATTTCAGTTCAGCTGCTTAAATTTATTTACAGATTTGCTCATTTTAAGAAATTTATATCGCTTGCTGCATAAGGTCGTTTTAGCATTCTTATGTTTTTGAGTTTTCTTTTGTTTAAGACTCAATTCTTTCCTGTATGCTCATTTCTAAGGGATTGCAAGCTAAAAATTTGTCTCGATTTCTGTTTATCCAATAAGTCTCAGATTGCTTGAATTGAATGTATGAGTCAACAAATGTTCCTTCATATTCTCCAAATTTAGTTTCGATCAAACCTCTGTTTTGTGAATCTCTTTTTTTAATGGAATTGTAATGGCAACTACCAATATAAGCCAATCTCAAAGGTTCAATATTTTGTTGATTATCCTCATGGAAAGTTCTGATAGGCTTTATTCCCATTGCATAAATTTCAATGGGACGAGCATAAATTTATGAAAGAGCTTCAATTTAAATGTCATCACCCCAAATACCATCCTTTGATTTTCTATCAACATATTATTGCACATCTTATACCATAAAATTCTGGAAAAATTACTTTTCCTGTAAAATATATTTCATACAAAGTTGCCTAATTTCCCCATGAAAAGTTTACTCTCCATAAAGTTGGTCAGATATTGCTCTAAACAAACAATTGCCATCTCCTCCAATCTCTTTCATCATCAAATTGTTCTTTTAAAGTTAACCGATCATTTTCAGAAGTTTCTGTCTCAAGATTTCTGAATTAAATTAAATGTTACCTTTGGCAAGTGAGGATAAAAGTTTTTATTTGTCAACTTTTCTTTTTCTCTTTCCCATTCCATAAGCTTTGCTTTTTTATCCAATTATGGCGACTTGATTTTTATCTTGAAGATCGACCCACATATCGTATTTGGGATGATATTTGAAGAAGTGAACTTTTACATTTGTAATAACTCCATTTTAATTGATAGCTCCAAGCTAAATGACTCTTGCCTCAAGCCAACCCCCAATTGGATGATAAACGTCAAGTCTGTTGTGAAGCTGAATAGGTTTGGAAGGTTGCCATTGCTTGAGAATTCTACCAGAATTAATATTGACGATTTAATCATATTTGGGATGCCAACCTGTGTAATGTATGTAAACTTGATCATTTTATACGCTTAAAATTTCAGCATTGAGCCAGAACTTAACTTTATCAAGAGCATCGACATTTTCGCCAACAAAGAAGGTCTGTTATTGTGATTTTTAGATTTCCATCATTTAGTAAACTTAATTCAGTCCAAGAGTTATTTATTAGGAACAAATTTATTACAAAGAATCAAAGTCTTTTTTAATTGGATTTTTTATAACTTTGTCTTTCTAATCAGATTTTAACAATCTCTACAAATCTTATTAACTTTTTTATTAACTTTTAGTTTCATAAATTGCATGATTTGTTTTTATAACTTCTTAATAAAGCTAAGTTTATTATAAAGAATCAAACCTCAATCTGAATGCAAAAAGTCA
>Ga0102832_1001870_pt1 | contig 14315 bp, 20 predicted proteins | sample EBPBio282013_DNA_FD_88942 | JGI IMG/M metagenome (GOLD analysis project Ga0102832, IMG submission 88942) | Wastewater treatment Type I Accumulibacter community from EBPR Bioreactor in Madison, WI, USA - Reactor 2_5/28/2013_ DNA (Illumina Assembly) | ecosystem: Engineered > Bioreactor > EBPR >...
TTGCGTCTGGACGCGAAGGACGCCGCCCTCAACCAGCTTTCGAAGGTGGCCGCTGGCGCTTTGCGCCGAAAGTCCGGCCGCGCGGGCGAGCTCCCCAGCCGGCAGGGCGTCGTGCCCGGCGAGCGCGACCAGCATCGCCTCCCGGGCGGGATCGGCGAGCAAATGCGCGATGCGGGAGAAACCAGGTTGCGTCATCGGACCTCGACCCGAGGAGAATTACGGCCTTCGATCACTACGACGTTTCACGGCGCGGTGAAACATCGGATCACCGAAATCGGCGATATCGTCTCGCGAAGGCAGGCATCTTGGAAGAGGGCCATGACACCACAACCGAACATCGACGATTGCCGGCGCATCTATGAGGCATGGCACGCGTGCGCGCAGGGCCGCGACGTTGACGGCCTTCTGGCCTTGTATGCCGAGGAGGCCGTGCTCGAAAGCCCGCTCGTTCCGGCGATATGCGATGATCATCCGGGCGGCGTGCTGCGCGGGCGGACTCAGCTCCGCCGTTTCATCGTGGAGGGGACCCAACGCCGCCCCAATCAGCTCGTGCGATGGTACCGGACCGGAGAATATTTCACCGATGGCCGCACGCTCATATGGGAGTACCCACGTAAAACGCCCACGGGCGAACAAGTCGATCTCGTCGAGGTGATGGAGATCGAGGCCGGACTTATCGTGCATCACAGGATTTACTGGGGATGGTTCGGCGTCCGGCTCCTGACGAAAAACGCATCGGACAAGATCCGCGCGGCGTTGGCGGGCGGCGCTTGAACGCTATTCGTCTTTTGCTGCGGGATCCGGGAAGACGGGCGCCGGGTCGACCCGCTGCCCCGCGGCCGTGGCGATGCCGGCCCAGGCCACAAACACGACAAGCACAAGTACGCCGAGCGCCACGAAGCCGCCGAGAGAATTACTCACTGTCAGGAAAAGGTGTTCGCCGACGCCCTGAAAGCGTCCGCGCGGCGGTGCTTTGGGCATCATGCCCATGAACACGAAGAAGGCGTAGGCCGTCAGAAGGATGCGGAAATACCAGGTCCGCATCAGGTATCTGAAGTAGGCGATCATTCCGCCGCCAGCTTCGTGCCCAGCCAGGCGTCGAGATCGGCGCGCGCGCGCGCGGCTACGGCTTTCTTGCGGTCGCGGCCCCGAATGGGCCGTCCTTTGCCGTCGCGCACGTCGAGATCCGGGAACAGGCCGAAGTTGATATTCATGGGCTGGAACGTTGTCGCGTCGGCGCCGCCGGTGATGTGGCTCAGCAGCGCGCCGAGCGCTGTCGTCGCCGGTGGCGCGTTCGGTGTCTGGCCGCGCCGTTCGGCGGCGGCGAAACGCCCCGTCATCAGCCCAACCGCGGCGCTTTCCACATAACCCTCGCAGCCCGTGATCTGCCCCGCGAACCGCAGGCGCGGCATCGCCTTCAAGCGCAGCGTCTTGTCGAGAAGGCGCGGCGAATTGATGAAGGTGTTGCGGTGAATGCCGCCAAGGCGCGCGAATTCGGCGTTCTCGAGGCCCGGGATCATGCGGAAGATGCGTACCTGTTCGCCGTGTTTCATCTTGGTCTGGAAACCGACCATGTTGAACAGCGTACCCAGCGCATTGTCCTGGCGCAGTTGCACCACCGCCCAGGGGCGATGACCGGTGCGCGGATCGCGCAGGCCGACCGGTTTCATCGGACCGTGCGCAAGCGTTTCAACGCCGCGTTCGGCCATCACTTCAATGGGCAGGCAGCCGTCGAAGTAGGGCGTGTCCTTTTCCCACTGCTTGAATTCGGTTTTCTCGCTCGTGCGGAGCGCGTCGACGAAAGCTTCGTATTGCGCCTTGTCCAACGGGCAATTGATATAGTCGGCGCCGCCGCCTTCCACTTCGGCGCCCTTGTCGTAGCGCGACTGGAACCAGGCGACGTCCATGTTGATGGACTCTTTATGCACGATCGGCGCGATCGCGTCGAAGAAAGCGAGCGCGTCCTCCCCGGTCAACCCGCGAATCGCCGTGCTCAAGGCGGGCGAGGTGAGGGGACCCGTGGCGATGATGACGCTGTCCCAGTCCTCGGGCGGCAGGCCCGCGACCTCATCGCGCACGAGCGTCACGTTCGGGTGGGCGAGCAGCTTTTCCTGGACCGCGGCGGCGAACCCGTCGCGGTCCACGGCCAGGGCGGACCCGGCCGGCACCCGGTGCGCGTCGGCGGCCGCCATGATCAGCGACCCGCAGCGGCGCATCTCGGAATGCAGGAGGCCGACGGCGTTATAATCCGCGTCGTCGGACCGGAAGGAATTGGAACACACGAGTTCCGCCAGGGTCTCGGTCTTGTGAGCCTCCGTCATGCGGCCTGGGACCGAAAGGCGGCGCATTTCGTGGATCACGACGGACTGGCCGGCTTCGGCGATCTGCCAGGCCGCTTCGCTGCCCGCGAGGCCGCCACCGACAATATGGATAGGTTTTTCAAGGGTCATGGCCGCACCATAAGCCCTGGGACGGCAACATCAACGCGGGAAATCGTGTCCAAGGTCCGCCGGCGCCGTGGTGACGGCGCCGGACCCCAAATTTACGGGCGGCACGCTGCTTTTTTGCATAGGTTTCACGCACTTCCGGTGTCTTCAACCCTACCCCGGCATGTTGTATGTTCCGCACCCCGCAAGAGCCTCGAAAGCAACGGCCCCGTAAAGATATGTCCGAACAGCGCTTTTACGTCATCGGCGGCGAGTACGCCGATACCTCGTTCCGCGAGCCGTATCCCGGCACGAAATTGGAGACCTATGGTCCCTTCGCCACTGAACGCGAAGCCAAGGTCCGTTGGCGCGAACTCACCGGCCAGAGCATCGACAACGCCATGGTGCGCTACTTCATTTCCGCCGATGAGAAGGTGGGCGAGAAGAAAAGCAGCTACTGGGTTGTCGGCGGCGAATATGCCGATTCCTCCTTCACGCGTCTTGCCTCCGGCAAGGAGCTGGAGGTCTATGGGCCGTTCGAGCAGGGCGAGGCGCTGGGGTTCTGGCGCGCGCTGGCGTCCAAGAGCATCGACGACGCGCTCATGCGCTATGACATCCGTGAGAATTATGAAGCCGGTGACGCCGGTGCGAAGCGCGGGGCTGTCCGTCTGGCCATCACGGCCACAAAATCCATCGCGATCGCGGCCGACCAGGGCGCGGTGTTCAAGCACCTCGCGGCGCAAAAGCCCGCGTCGCCTTGGACAGGCGGCGCAATCACGCGCAGCGATGCGGAAACGGGCGTTGTCGACCGCACCCTCATCGATGCGGCGGGCAACCCATGGACGCTCGCCGCCCGGGTCGTGGCGGCAGGCGGCGGCGCCGTCTATGTCGTGACCTTCACCAAGCCGACCATCGTATCCGAGGCGGATTTCGCCGCGGCGATGCGCCGCGTGGATGACGAGCTTTCCGCTCTTAAACGTACGCTCGAAAAATAGCGGTCTCTGTGAGTTGCGGGCCTGTGGATCGGCGGCGCTGCGCTACTCCGCGGCGCTGGTTCGGACAACGGTACATTGTTGAGACCCGCAAAACTCAATGGAACCGGTCAGACGGTCGATACGGTAGACGAAACTGTTCGCTGAATTCGGCACCGGCGAGATGGCGTAGCGGTCGCTGAGAAGGCCAACGCTCGCGTAGGCAACCGAGAAAATGAAAGTCGCGATGACGATGGCGCGTGAAAGGCCCGTCGGCAGCGTCTTTTGCTTTGCGGCGGGCGTGACGTCCGCGATGTCCTCATCGTCGGATTTTGTTTTTTTCGCGGGCGGCGGCGCTTTCATGGGCGCCTTTGCATCGGCCGTTTTGTGGTCCTTGTGGTCTGTGTGCGTATCCGAAGACATGGGGTTGCTCCTGAGGCCGTGCTGGCTGCTTAAACGTGCATGGAACGGAGAAGAACTTGCTTAAGGGCGCTGCTGCGCACCGCGCGGACGGAAAGGCGGACGCGGGGCGTGATGATGGGAGCGTTGCCAAGGCCGGCGCCTTCCAAGGCGAAGCCTGGGCCGGGGGCCACCAGATCGGCGAGTCCATTTTCGGACAGATCCGCGAGGGTCACGTACGCTCTCCCGCTTGTGGTCGTGCGGGATGATATCACATTGGATCGCCGTCCCGCTCTTCTTCCGCCCCGCTCGTTTTCCGCCCCGCTCTTTTTTCGCAAGCGCGTCCCATGCCCGCGGGCTGGAATCTCACCGCTGTTTCCACGGTTTTCGTGCGGCCGGTGCGGGGCCGGGCCGAAAAAGCACCGGAATGGTGTCGGGGCGGAAATTGTGGATTCTACGTAGGGCGCGGGCGTCGATTTCGATTGGGCGGTCTATCGGACATCAATCGTCCAGGGACGGCGGCGCGGGAACGTCGTTGAGCTCCTGATGCGCGATAACGGTCGGTGCATCCGAGGCGGGCCCGGGTTTGCGTCCCGCAAGCACGTCCGCGACGGTCTGCAGGAAGAGGGACGCCGACACCGGCTTCATCATATAGCCCTGGATTCCGCGCCGGGCGGCCATTTTGTACGTATCCATGTCGGTCCTGCTGGTGAGGACGATGACGGGGGTCGCGCGCCTGCGGGCGGATTTGGCGTTCCGGAGTTTGCGAATCAGGGCCAGGCCGCTGGCGTTTGGCAGCACGAGGTCGACGATGGCGAGCCGAATGTCGAGACCTGGGTCGCGGAACAGATAGAACAGGCCTTCTTCGGCATTGCCCGCGGTGACGATCTTGCTATGGCCGCCCTTTCTCAGAAAGGCGACGATCAAATCGCGCACCGCGCGATCATCCTCGACCACCAGAATACAAGGAACGCTCTTAACCATGCCGCCTAGAAAGAGACCCGCAAAACCCAGTAAGAAGCGCGCATCCTATCGCGGATTTTCTCCTTCGCAAGCAGGCAACGCGAAGCGTGCCCGTGGGTCCAGCGGGGCTCACCAAATGGTGACCGCCGCCCGCGGCCAATTCGCGAGGATCACGGCACGGTGGCGGTGCGGGGCGCGGCAGACCGCGGCGCCGGCCGCGAATTTATGGGCGAGTCACCGCGCTCTTCTGTTTGTCCACGTCGGCGCCGGACGGCGTGTCCGTCAAGGTCACCCCTAGGCTCGCGGGCGGAGGGGGTGGCGGTGGATGAGGCGCTTCACAGGCGGCCAGCCCGATCATTGTAAGAACCGTCAGAGCCGATGTATGCGTGCGCATGGCGTAAGCCTCCGCTACTTTCTGGACAGGATGCCGGAAAGGCCGCGGGCGACGTCTTCTTCGGTTTTCTTTCGTTCATCGAGCGCCGCCGCGCTGGCGCGGGCGTCCCGCTCGCGGTTGGCACGCTCGTGTTCACGGCGCGCGTCATTGTCGCGCGCGGCGCGTTCGCGCGCCTCATCGCGTGCCCTATCCCGGACAAGCGCATCGCGGCGGTCCTGCTGCTGGCGTTCGCGCAGTTCGCGGTCCTGCGCTTCGCGCCGGTCCCGGTCCCGTTCGCGCGCGGCCTGTTCCCGTTCGCGATCGATGCGGCGCTGTTCGGCTTCGCGGTCGCGGCGCGCCTGTCGCTCGTATTCCCATCTTTCATCATGGCGGCCGTACGCGTCGTCGTCGTCGCCATAGGAGGATGAGGAGTGATAGCTGCCATAGCTGCCATAGCTGCCATAGCTACTGTAGCCACCGTAGCCACCGTAGCTTTCATAACCGGACCCGTAGCCGGACCCATACCAGTCGGAATAGGCGCAGCCCGAAAGCGCGATCGCGCTCGCAATAAGCAATCCACCCGTAAATGTTCTGCGCATGAGAGCCCCCATCCGTTGCTCGCCGATGGCTATTCGATGGGTGCAAGTCTCGCGTGCGATTGTGTTGATTTTCGGGAAAGGACTATGGCGGGTTTGCGGCGGGCGGGACAAAGAAAATGGAACTGGTTTTGCGCCCGCGGGCTTGCGACGAGAAGCGGCCGTCGGCCGTTTCAGCCCGCGCGCCCGAACTTCTTTTCCGGACTTTCCGAAAGACCCGGGATCGCGTCCGTGTCGGCGGATCCGCACACCACCATGTTTCGTCCCTGGTTCTTCGCCTGATAGAGGGCGTCGTCGGCGGCCTGTATCCACGCGTCCTGTGTCTGCTCGGACCAGTATTCCGCCACGCCGATGGAGATCGTCACCGGGCGTTGGTCGATCAGATGGGATTCGCTTATCAGCTTGCGTAAGGCTTCGGCCTGTTTCACGGCGGCGCTGGCGCGCGTATCGGGAAGGAGCAGCACGAACTCCTCGCCGCCCATGCGGAAGAGGCGGTCGAGTTTGCGCGCGCGGTTCTTGATCAGCGCTACCATGCCTTTCAGGACCTTGTCGCCGACATGGTGGCCGAAGTCGTCGTTGACCCGTTTGAAGTGGTCGATATCCAGCAACAGAATAGAGGCGGGGGCGCCGCTGCGCCGGTTGCGTTCGATGGATTCCGCGAGCGAGATATCCATTTGCCGGCGGTTGAACGCGCCGGTAAGCGGGTCGGTGAGGGCTTGGCCGACCAACTCCTGCTGCAATTGGCCGATGATGTTGAGGATGATGTTGATGATCACGATGGTCAATCCCAGCGTGACCACGAAGCGGATGGTGATTTCGGGCCCGACGTAGATATAGGCAACCCCGGACGCGAGCGCGCTGAGCACAAGGCTTCCGATGTTCGCCGCGCGCCGCGGCAATACGAAATAGCAGAACAGGACCGCGGGATACGTCCACAGCGCGCCATAGAACCCTTGTTGCTTGAGCGAGAGCACGATGCTCGCGGCCATCGGGATGAGCAGAAGGCTGAAGGGAAAAGGCGCGCGTTTTTTCTTTTGGATCGCGATCGCGTCGACGCCGAGGATGAACACCACCAGAAGGATCGCGCCGCCCAGGGCGTAACGCGCCTGGACGAGATCGTTGATCGCGAAGGGCGTCAGGAAGATCACGCCCGCGATCGCCATCAAGCGCATGATGCGCTCGCGGTAAGCTGCGAGAATGTCGCGGCCAGGTTCGCCGCCTGGCGCCGTTTCGGGCTCGCTCATGTTTTTCCCGCGGCCGTTGCCGGCGGCGTACCCCCCAATTGGGAAAAACCATAGCATCTGGGGGACGAAGCGTCCCGCAGGTTCCCGCGCCGGTTCCAGCCCTTCAATCCTGCGGGAGCCCGCGCGCCAGGGTTGAGAATTGCACCGGAACCGCTTTCGCCCCTCTGGACGGGCCAAGCCGGGCTCTCTACATTGGCGCTATGAATTACATTGCATTGGGTGCGGCCCTGGCCGCCGGAACCACCGCCGTTTCCAGCAGCGCCTTCGCGCAGGATGGCGTCCCGCAATTCATTCCCGCCGAGGTCAGCGTCTTTGAAGACAAAGTCGTCAACGGCAAGAAAGTCTATAAATTCGCGACCAGCGACGGGCACCCGTTCTATACGCGGGACAAGGATGAGCCCAATAAGTCCACCTGTACGGACGAGTGCAAGGAAGACTGGTCCCCGGTCCGCGCCCGCGCCAATGCGAAGCCTGAAGCCGAATGGACGCTTTTCGACCGCGGCAATGGCTATATGCAGTGGGTTTATAAGGGCAAACCGATCTATCAGAACGTCGCCCAAGCCCTCGGCCAGGATGTGAAAATCCCGGCCGGTTGGGCCGAGCTGAAGCCGTAACTTTTCGGGCCATGCGGGTTCGAGAAAGCTCCCGCCTTTACCACTCAAACTTATCCACAGGCGCCTGTTTCAGGCCTGTAAAAGCGCGCGTGGGCCGCGGATTCCGGAAGGGGCCGGGCCTGCCAAAAGCGCTATAATTCGCCTGCTTTTCCACGGCCTATTTAAAGGCGCATCGCCCGCATGAACATGCGGCGCGGCGGACGCGTGCGATGACCACGAGAAGGCTCCCCGCCTTGAAGAGCAAGGGCGCCAGCGTTCGTAAAGGGACGCACCCGCCGCCGCGCCCGGCACAACTGAAGCGCACATACGACGAAGACGACGACAGCTTCGACGTCCCCGAAACCGCATTGGGTGGCGCGAAGGACTAACCGCGCGCGCGTTCAGAAAAATATCTCCGATATTTTTTCCGCCTGATGAGCGCTTCATATGTGCGCTGGTATCGCGCGATGCCTCGTAAGCTGCCTTAGTTAGCAGGTGCTGGAGGCTCGGTGGGGGCCGACGTTTCTTGCGCACCACTCTGCGGCGTTGCAGGAGCAAAGTGTCCCAACGGATCCGGCCCAAAGCGGTTGTCGCCCCGGTCACCGCTCGTGCAGAGGAAGTAGATGTAAACGATCAACAGAAGCGTCAGCAGCGAGAAGAATAATAGATTGAGACCGAGATCGAAGGCTGTGGCTGCCACGGCGAGCAAAATGCCGAAGACGGCCATCCCGAGCGGCACCCAGCCTGAAAAATTGATGTCGTGAAATCGCCGCACCATCACGGCAAGCGACGGCAGGAATAAGACAATCCCTTGAATTGCGGTAAACGGTTTACCTGCGCCTTCTTCCGTTCCCATCAGCGCGCGGTCGAGAATGGTGGTGCATAGCTGCAGGAGAAGGCCAAACAGAGCGAACCACCAATACTCGGAGCGCGATGCGCGTCCTTTGATGGTGACGTATTTGCGAAAACAAGTCGCGATTGCTGTTCCGAAATCCATGGCGTCCCCCTTCGAACCCGCTGGCATCATAACCGGCCGTTCCCAATTATCTCCAGTTTTATGGCGACACTTCACACAACTTGAGGCGGAATCGCGGCGCCGCGAACTATTTCGCGTGAACTCCCCAACTTTCCGTCGCGCCCCGCGTTTGCATCCCGGGGGAGCACTCTCGCCTCCCATTCATGTTAGACGAGGAGACGGGCCTTGGTCTTTCCGCAAGCGCAGGTACGCCGTGCGCCGATCCGCTGCGACGATACCGCATCTGTCATTGAAGCCATCGAAGCAAGCTGGGCGCAGCATCACGCCGGAAAGCCCGGTGTCGTGCTCGGTCTCTACGATTTCCTAAATCAGCTTCTAACCCAGGAAGGCTGCGTCGTGGATGCGACAGGCGCCTCGAGGTCCTCGAACATTGCCGCCGCCGGAACCTGCCCATCATTGATATCCTGCATGTCATCGAGGAGCGCGTGCGCGAGGCGGGTTATACGGGCGGCCGCCTGGGGCTGGCCGATTTCACGGCCGCCGGTCGCCTGGTCTATGTTTTCTACGACGCCGCCCGGTTCAAGAATTTCGAGGAACTCAAACAGTGCGTCGCGCACCGCATCGCGCTGACGGCGAACGCCGCGCCTGGCGCCGACGCAAGTCTTCAGTCTCCTGAAGGTGCCTAAACCTGTGTCGTCACCCTGGGCGCAAGCCCAGGGTCCAGAGTTTTAGAACTCAATACGCTGCCGTTCTTACGGCGCCCTCGGCACGGTTCCGACGCAGCAGCCCTGGATCCTGGGCTGCGCCCAGGATGACCAAAAAAGAACGCCGACAGTGATGGCTCACCGCGATCCCTGATCGCGGCCATACAAAAGAGAAACGGCCGGAGGGGGACGGACCCCTCCGGCCGTTTCCGCGGCACGCCTCAAACGGGGAGTGAGCCCCGCCGGCCGTCCGCACCTCTCGGAAAGACTTACTTCTCTGCGGCCGCCTGCGGCGCCGGCAGCGGCGGAATGACGATCGTGCCGCCGGTGATCGGGCAGGGGTTGGAGAGATTGGTGGTTTCGCCGGTCGTATAGTCGGCGACCCAGTGGGCGACCGACACGCGCGCGCCATCCTGCGGCGCCTTCTGTACGAATGCGATGTTCATCGAACCCGGTGGTTGCGGCGCCTGGATGAAGGCATAGTCCGAATGGTCGAACAGCCACAGCGCCGTGTTGCTGAAGGTTTCGCGCGCCGCCAGCGGGATCTCCACCTTGCCGAGCGAGGCTCCGGTGCCTGCGTCGTACAGGCGCGCTTCGAACACCGCGTCCTGCGCGCTGAAATTATGCACGCTCACGACCGAGCGCAGCGCGCCGACGCGGCTGATATAGGCGTTGAGCACGATCTGGCTCGCCGGGATGTAATCGGCATGCGGCGAATAGGTACACACGCTGAGATCCTTGAGCGCGCTGGCGCGGTCCGTGGAACGCACATGCTGCCACAGCTGCTGCTCGCGGCCGTTCTCGACGTAGAGGGCGACCGGCTGACGCCAGTTCACGGGCGCGAACGTTTCCAGCATCAGGTGCGGCTCGACGGCGATGGAGGCCTTCGCCGGAACCTCGACCTGAACGGTACCCAGCCAGCGCTTCTCATCGAGGCCCCAGATGGAGATGATGTTCGTGGCCGTGCCTTCGTCGCGCATGTTCGCCAAGCGGATCTGCGACTCACCGGGCTTGTAGCCCAGGATCGGCGTCTTGCCGTACGGATCGGCGAAGTCCGGCATCGGAAGGTGCGAGAGCTGGGAATCGGCCTTGGCCGGCGTGCTCATCATCGTGAAGGAGGCGAGGGCCGCCAGGAACGGGAGCGTTCCGGCCATGGCGATCCTTTCGGCGTTCGGTGCGATTGTCGGTGTGGCCGCGTGCATTTTAAGACCGCTCCTGATGTATGGGTAATTTCCCCATTTCATGACCAGTAATACCACGCGGTCTAAAAGGTGCGACCCATGTTTTTCGCGGGCCCGGCATTCAGTTTTTTGAGAGAAGTGAACCCGAAACGGCCCTAGAGTTGCCCGATTGGGGCGCCGGGTTTACCGTTGGCTCATTGGAACGGCTATAACGAGGGGAGAGAACCCATATGAAAGTCGACGGAAGCTGCCATTGCGGCGCCATCACCTATACAGCCGAGGTGGACCCCGAGAAGTGCTCCGTCTGTCACTGCAATGACTGTCAGATCACGGCCGGCTCCGCCTTCACCTTCAGCGTGCCCACGGTCGACGCCAAGGTGAACTTCACCAAGGCGCAGCCCGCCATCTACATGAAGATGACCGCCGACAGCGGCCGCCCGCGCGCCCACGCGTTCTGCCCGACCTGCGCCACGCGCATCTATTCCGCCAGCGTCGCGCCCGCGCCGCCGCAAATCACCCTGCGCGCCGGCCCTTTGAAGCAGCGCCGCGAACTCACCCCCAAACGCCAACTCTGGTGCAGCGCCGCCCTCGACTGGTCCCAAGCCCCCGGCGAAAAACTGCAAGGGCAGTAATCACACACCCATTTTCCCTCCCCCTCGTGGGGAGGGTCAGGGTGGGGGGCTTTTCTGTTTTCTGTTTTTAAGCGGGGCGCGCGATGTCTCACTTCGACTGCAAACACACCATCCACCGCCACCATCACCACTTCGGCTGGGACAACACGCTCGCGCCTGTAAAGACCGTCGCCCCCGGTGACACGGTCTATCTCGAATGCACGGACTCCAGCGCCGGTCAGTTCAACCCAAGCAGTACGGCGGCCGCGCTCGCCACCCTCGACTTCGGCAAGGTGAACCCCGTCACGGGCCCCATCTTCGTCGACGGCGCCGAGCCCGGCGATGTGCTCAAGATCACGCTGCTGGGCTTCGAACCGTCCGGCTGGGGCTGGACCGCATTGATCCCCGGCTTCGGTCTTCTGACGGACCAATTCCCCGAACCTGAACTTCACGTCTGGAAATACGACAGCACGAGCCTCGCGCCCGTATTGTTCGGTAAGAACGCCCGCGTGCCGCTGAAACCCTTCGCCGGCACCATCGGCCTCGCGCCGGCCGAGAAGGGGCTGCACTCCGTCGTCCCGCCGCGTCACGTCGGCGGCAACATGGACATCCGCGATCTCAACGTCGGCGCCGCGCTCTATCTCCCGATCGAAGTGAAAGGCGCGTTGCTTTCCATCGGCGACACCCACGCGGCGCAAGGGGATGGCGAGGTCTGCGGCACCGCCATCGAAAGCCCGATGAACGTGGCCGTGAAGCTCGACCTCGTCAAACAAACCAAACTCGCGAGCCCGCGCTTCACAACTCCGGGCCCGGTGACCGCGCATCTCGATAAGAAGGGCTACGAAGTCACGACGGGCATCGGCCCCGACCTCATGCAGGCGGCGCGGGCGGCGGTGTCGAACATGATCGACTTGCTGGTCGCCCAACACGGCTTCTCACCGCCGGACGCCTACATGCTGTGCTCGGTGTGCGGCGATCTCCGGATTTCGGAAATCGTCGATATGCCGAACTGGATTGTGAGCTTTTATTTTCCGCGGGTTGTCGTCGCGTAAGCCACGACGGCTGCGAAGCGCCACGCCGAATCTTTGGCGCGGTGTCCGGCGACGATGGAAGGCGGGCGGCGAATGGTGGTGGCGTAAGTTGCGCTTGTGATCCCGCGCGCCTAAACGGTCACCTCGAAGCAGCGGCGTCCATCTTTTCCGGGAACGCCTCCCGGATGCTCTTCGCTCAACCGCGCGCACACTTCGATCTTTGTCGCGTCGATGACGCGATACCCATAAATCTCGAAGCTTTCGGGATCTGCCGTGCGGATGTTGCGGGCTTTTTTCTGAAGGTCGTCCAGGGTCTGCGGAAGCGAACCATCTTTCTTGTAAATCTCCACGGCCGCATCCGCGATCCGCTGCAAATCCTCAAGCCGCCGGTCATCGGCACGCGCCGGCGCATCGCGCTCCGCGACTCTCGCGTTCATCAGCCGCACGCCAACCGTCAACGTCATGGTTAGGATCGCGGCGACGACGCCGGTGAAGAGAATGCGGCGTGGGGACCAGTTAAGGGCGGGCATGAAACGCTGTCTCTCCTAAATCGCTGCCGTTCAGCTGCATTTGCACGCTCCGGTATAATCGCTTTTCGAGTTGACCGAAATCAATTCGGGGCGCGGGGCTTTTGAATATGTATTCGCCATACATATTTAAAAACCCTTTGTTTATGCGTCTAACTCAATTCACCGACTATTCCTTGCGTGTCGCATTATATCTCGCGGAAAACCCCGACCGGGCCTGTTCTGTACGCGAGATCGCCGACTGGTTCGGAATCTCCCGCGATCATCTGGTGAAAGTCTCGCACAACCTCGTGCGGCTCGGCTTTGTAACCAGCGCCAAGGGACGTGGCGGCGGCCTGCGGCTCGCACGTCCGGCGGCTGCAATCACCCTGGCCGAACTCGTGAAGGCCACCGAAACCGATTTCCATGCGGTCGAATGTTTCGACGTTGCCCGCAACACCTGCCGCATCACGCGGGCATGCCGCTTGAAGCATGTGCTCGGCGAAGCCACGAACGCCTTTCTCGCCACCCTCGCGGGCCGCACGCTCGCCTCGCTCGCGACGCCTAGATTTTCACATTCATCACAACCAAAGGAGAAAAACCATGAATTTACCCGCGAAATCCCTGTTTGATCGTCTCGGCGGCACGAATGCCGTCAACGCGGCCGTCGATATCTTCTATCGCAAGGTTCTCTCGGACGACCGGATCGCGCACTTCTTCGACAACGTCGACATGGACGGCCAGGTCGCCAAGCAGAAGGCGTTCCTGACCATGGCTTTCGGTGGGCCCAATAGCTACACCGGCCTCGACATGCGCAAGGGCCACAAGCATCTCGTCGCGCGCGGCCTCAACGACAGCCACGTCGATGCCGTTGTCGAACTGCTCGGCGCCACCTTGAAGGAGCTTGGCGTGAGCGACAGCGACATCGCGGAAGTCGCCAAGATCGCCAACTCCGTGCGTGACGACGTTCTCGATCGCTAAGCGCAAATATTGTTCTGTTAAAGGTAAGGTCCATGTCGGCACGCATTTCCTACGGCAATTCTACATTCGAGGCGCAAGCGGGAGAAAGCGTCCTCGATTGCCTGACGCGCAACGGAATCAGCGTGCCGCATGCCTGCCGCTCCGGGGTATGCCAGTCATGCCTCATGCATGCCGTCGAGGGGCAGATCCCGGAGGCCGCGCAGAAGGATCTTCAACCGGCCTACATCAAGCAGGACATGTTCCTCGCCTGCCAATGCCGGCCCGATGACGATATGCGCGTCGCGCCTCCGGATCACGCGCTGCTGGACACGCATGCTGTCATCAGCGCGAAGGAGATGTTGAACCACAATGTCATGCGCGTGCGCCTCACCACGCCGACGCCCTATGCCTGCGAGCCGGGACAGTATGTGACCGTGTTGACGGCGGACGGCATCGCGCGCAGCTACTCGGTCGCCAACAATCCAGGCGAGGACCACGTCATCGAACTCCATGTGCGTCTGTTGAAGGACGGCGCCATGAGCGAATTCCTGATCCGGGCCGATGTCGGTGAATCGGTGATCGTGCGCGGACCCGCCGGCAAGTGCTTTTACGTCGCGGAAGGCGCGCGGGACTATCCACTCCTGCTCGCCGGCACCGGTACGGGGCTCGCGCCGCTGTACGGGATCTTGCGCGCCGCGCTCGCGCAGGGGCACGGGGGAGCGATCCATCTCTTTCATGGTGTGCTTAGCGAGCCGGACCTCTATCTCGACGCACGGTTGCG
>Ga0102832_1001874_pt1 | contig 14306 bp, 6 predicted proteins | sample EBPBio282013_DNA_FD_88942 | JGI IMG/M metagenome (GOLD analysis project Ga0102832, IMG submission 88942) | Wastewater treatment Type I Accumulibacter community from EBPR Bioreactor in Madison, WI, USA - Reactor 2_5/28/2013_ DNA (Illumina Assembly) | ecosystem: Engineered > Bioreactor > EBPR >...
CGCCCTCCTGCGCGGTCTTGAGCTCGCTCTCGAGCTCGGCGATGCGGGCGATCAGCGTGGCCTGCGCGGCGGCGACATCCTTGTAGCGGGCGACGGCCTCGCGCAGATAGGCGTTCTCGCGGGCGAGGCTCTCGGCATCCGTCGCGACGGGCGCCGCTGCATCGGTCTCGACGGCGGAAATCTGCGCGTCGTCCGACATGTCCCGGCTTTCGCCGCCATCGCTCGCGGTATGGCTCATGGGTTTCGCTTACAGCCTTTCAGCTTCTCGATGCAACCTGGCGGCGCAGCTGCTCGTTGGCCTGCCGCAGGCGCCGGTTGCGGGCGCGCTCTTCCGCCGTCTGCATCGCGAAGCGCGCGCATTCGGCGCGCCAGTGATCGACCTGGTCGCGCAGCCGGCGCGCAGCGGCGCGCGGGGCGTCGATCTGCAGCAGCTGCGGACTGCCGGAGGCGTGGTCGATGACGAGATAGCCCTGTTGCGGCGCATAGGTGGCAAAGCGCACGTCCAGCGCGGCATCGGAAACGACCTGTTGCGCCTGGCTGCTGAGATCGATCCCGACCATTCGCGCCGGCGAGAGATAACGCGCCACGAACGAGGCGCCGCCGCCGCGGCCGCTGCCCACCTCCAGCACTTCGCAGCCCGCGACGGGCGCCAGCGTGGCGACGTGATGGTAGAGCGCGATGGGATAGCGCTCGGCATCGTCGGCCGGCTCCAGGGCCAGCGCCTTCGTGCTGCAGTCGAGATCGGCGTAGCCATAGTTCATCAAGGTCCACCAGCCGACATTGCCGAAGCGGGTGGCGAGCAGGCCGAAGAACATGCGCCAGAGGGTACGACGCAAGGCCGGCATCCGATTGAGAACCCACAGAAATGCATCGGCAATCATGCGTTGAGCGTCCCCCTGGCTTACACGGTCAAACGAGGCTTGCCGCAGCAGGCCTTCCTGAGGCAAGGCTCGCTTCGGCAAAACCTCGATCGCTGCCTCGAATCCCGTGCGGCACGGCAGTAGGATACATACTGGAGCGACGGGGGGTCGTATGCACTGCCCAATGTGTAACACCGAAGCCAAGCAAGGGGCTCGTTTCTGCACCGCCTGCGGGGCGCAGCTTCCGGCGAGTTGCAGAGCATGTGGTGTGGCGAACCTGCCGGGCGACCGTTTCTGCGCCGGCTGTGGTACCGGCCTTGCGGCGGCATCGGTGGAGGCGCTGCAGACCCTGGCGTCGGGCCTTCCGCCGGCACCCATCGCCGCGCATCGTCAGGTCGGCGACGGCGAACGCAAGCGGGTGACGGTGCTGTTCGCCGACCTCAAGGGGTCGACCGCGGCGATCGAAGGGCTCGACCCGGAGGCGGCGCTAAACCGCATCGAACCCGCCGTCCAGATCATGATCCGCCTGGTCCATCGCTACGAGGGCGTCGTCTGCCGCCGGCTGGGCGACGGCATTCTCGCCATCTTCGGTGCGCCGACGGCACACGAGGACCATGCGGTGCGCGCCTGTTTCTCCGCCCTCGGCATGCAGCGAGAGATGCGCGAAGCCGGCATGGCCGAGATGCTGCGCGTCGGGCTCAATTCCGGCGACGTGCTTTACCGCACCATCTCCTCGGAACTCGGAAGCGAGGTCGATGTCGTCGGGCCCGTGGTTCATGTCGCCGCCCGCATGGAGCAGCTTGCCACGCCCGGTTCGGTCTACATGACCGGCGAGACCCAGTCGCTGACCCAGGGGCTGGTCGAGACGCAGGCCATCGGTCCGCGCGAGGTCAAGGGGGCATCGGCACCAATCGAGATCTACGAGGCGACGGGGGCGCTGCTGCATCGCTCGCGCTGGCAGGCCTCGGCATCGCGCGAGCGCGCCCCCTTCGTCGGCCGCGATGGCGAACGCGCCACCCTCGAGGCGGCGCTCGCGGCGCTCGACCGGCGACGCGGCGGCGTCATCGGCATCTGCGGCGAGGCAGGCCTCGGCAAGTCGCGGCTGGTGCACAGCGTGGTGAGCGACAGCGACAAGGAATCGCCGCACAAGACCGTCTTTGCGGCCGCGACGGCGCTCGGCCGCAACATTCCCTATCATGCGCTGGCGTCTGCATTGCGCGACCTGATCGGCATTGCCGACAGCGACGATACGCAGCGCATATCGACCATCCTCTCGACGGTGCTGGGCGAGCTCGATCCGCGACTCCTCGCCGACGTGCCGGTATTCGTCTCGCTGATCTCGCTGGCCGGCGCGACCCCTGAATGGCTGGCGATGGATCCTCGCGGCAAACGTGCGGCTGCACGCGATTCCTTCATTCGTCTGGCGCGCGCGGCCGCGGCGCGTCGGCCGGTTGCCTTCGTGTTCGAGGACATGCACTGGGTCGACCGCGACAGCGAGGAAGTGCTGCGCGCCGTCGCCGAACTGACCCGCGAGGCCCCGTTGCTCGCGGTTCTGACCTATCGCGCCGAATACAACGATTCGTGGCTGCCGGCGGTCGGTGGCACGCGGCTGCGGGCTCTGGCGCATCAAGGCGCGCTCGCCAGCATCGTGGTGGATGGCGAGAGTGCCCAGCCGCGCCGTCGCCGCTATGCCTGCTGGGAGACGCCCGATCTGATCACCGTGCCGCCGTCGGTGCACGATGTGATCGCCTCGCGCATCGACCGGCGCTCGCCCGATTGCGTGGCGCTGTTGCAGACCCTGGCGATGATCGGGGCGCGCGTGCCGCTGTGGCTGGCCGAACGCGTGTCGGGCTTGACGCCGATGCGGACGGAGGCGGCGTTGCACGAGGCGGTATCGGCCGAGATCCTGGTACAGGCAAGCCTCTACCCCGACGTCGAATATACGTTCACGCACGCGCTGCTGCGCGAGGTTGCCCACGATTCGCTGACGCGCGCGCGCCGCGTCGAGGCACACCGGCGTATCCTCTCGGCCATCGAGACGCATCATGCCGATCGGCTGCCGGAGCACGCGGAGTGGATGGCGCACCATGCGGCCGAGGGCGAGCTGTGGGACGTCGCGGCAACCCATCAGGGCCATGCCGCCGAGCGTGCCCTGGCGCGTGGATCCTATGCCGAAGCGATTGCGGGATTGCGCGCGGCGTTGGGGTCGTTCGAGCGTTCCTCACGATCGCGCGAGGCGACCGAGCGGGCCATCGACCAGCTCCGGCTCCAACGGGCGCTGCTCTATGCGACGGGCGGTGATCCGGCGGAGATCAAGGCTGCCCTGACCCTGGCCGAAGAACTCGCACGCTCTATCGACGACCGCGTGCGGTTGGCCTGGGTCTGGGCCGATCAATCGAGCCAGTCCTGGGTCGAGGGGGAGAACGGCCAGGCAATCGCCGCGGCGCGGCGCAGCCTGGAGATCGCCGAAGAGGTGGCAGACCTGCGGTTGTGGGCGCTGGCGTTGTTCCGGCTGGGGCTCGGCCTCTACGCGGTTGGCGACTATGTCGGCGCCGCCCAATCCCTGGGTCGAAGCTGTGACCTGTTGAGCGGCGATCTCAAGGCCGAGCGCATTGGAACAGCGGGCGCCACGTCGGTGCTGGGCGGCGGCTATCTCGTGACCACACTTTGCGAACTGGGGCGCTACGACGAGGCCGATCATCGTCTCACCCAGGCTGTCGCTGCCGCTGCCGTCGCGCGCGACATCTATTCGATCGCGGCCGCGCAGATCGCGCGATGCATGCTCGCGATCGCACGTGGCGATGTGGCGACGGCGATGCCTGCACTGGAAGCCTTGCTGGGAGCGGCTCGGACGGCCGGCATCGTGGCCGTGACGATCTATCTCGAAACCCTGCTCGGCCGAGCGAAGTTCATCGCCGGAGATCATGCGGGGGCTATCGAGCTGTTGAGCGAGAAAGCGGAGACTGCTTCGGTACCGCGCGCCAGCCTGCATGGATTGACCAGAATCTGGCTCGCCGAGGCCAAGATCGCCGCCGGAATGGCCGCCGAGGCGGATGCGATCCTTGAAGAGGCCGAGCGCGAAATGACCGAACGTGGTGAGGCCGGCAGTCTGGCGCACTGCTGGGCGATGAAGGGCAAGGCAGCCTTGATGGCCGGAGACCTTTCGGCTGCCGAAGCAGCCTTTGCTCGCGGTTTCGATCAGGCAAGCGTTCTGTGGATGCGCCCCGTCGCCGATATCTGCAAGGCAGGTCTGGTCGAGGTCGCGGCAGCCCGTCAGGCTGCCGCGCCGTCGGCCACCGCTGCAGGCTAGCGCAGCGGAACGTTGATGCCGAAGCTTACGCCCGGCGGAGCGGGATAGGCTGGCGCATAGTAGGCCGGCGGTGGCGGTGCATACACGACCGGCGGCGGCGCGTAGTAGGCCGGCGGCGCGTAGTACCTGACCTTCGGCGGTTTGGGTGGCTTGTAGTAGTAGGGGCCACCGTAGCCGCCACCGTAATAATGGTGATGATGGCGATGACGGTGCTTTCGCCAACCATCATCGTCGTCGTCGGCGTGAGCCGCGACGGGCGCGACGGCCAGTATCGTGCCGATCAACGCCGCGCCGAGCCAGCTTTTTCGCAGTTCGAACATGGAGTTGGTCATGGTCGGCTCCTATCAGCGCAGGGGCACGTTGATCCCGAAGCTCACGTTCCCGCCGGGGCCATAAGCCGGGTAGGCCGGATACGCCGGGGCGTAGGCGGCGGGCGCCGGATAGACGACGACCGGCGGCGGGGGCGCATAGACGACCCGCGGCGGCGGTGCGTAGTAGTAGGGGGCTGGAGCCACATAGACGGGCGCGGGAGCGTAGTGGTAATGGCCACGGCCCTTCTTCCAGTTGCCCGCCATGGCGCCGCTCGTGGTACCCAGCATGACCGCGCCGGCAATTGCCGCGACGGCAATCGTCCGCAACTTCGATCGGTCCCAGGCCCTCGTCACGTTCTCGCACATTGAAGCTCTCCTTATGCCTGCTCTATTCAACGCTCGCAGGAACAACAATGTTGCGCATCAAATGTGGCCGTAGCCTGTGACCAACTTGTGGTAAGCGGTGGGTAACGTTGGAGGATAAGTAAAATGGCAGGTCCGTTGGCCGGTGTTCGAATTCTCGATTGCACGACAGTTGTGCTGGGGCCCTGGGCGGCCCAGCAGCTCGGCGATCTCGGCGCCGACGTCATCAAGATCGAGCCGCCGGAGGGCGATACGACTCGCCAGCTCGGGCCAGCCCGCAACCCGGGGATGGCGGCTTTCTATCTCGGCTGCAACCGTTCCAAGCGCTCGATTGTGCTCGACCTCAAGCAGGACGCCGGCCGCCAGGCCCTGTTCAAGCTGGCCGAGACGGCAGACGTGCTGATGCACAATTACCGGCCGGGGCCGGCCAGGCGGCTGGGTGTGGAGTACGAAGCGTTCGAGAAGATCAACCCGCGTCTCGTCTATCTGGCGACCTACGGCTATCGCGCCGCGGGTCCCATGGGGGCGAAGGCCGCTTACGACGACATCATTCAAGCCGGTTCGGGTCTTGCCGCCCTGCAAACCGTCGTGGCGGGCCAGCCGCGCTTCCTGCCGACCATCGTCGCTGACAAGACCAGCTCCAACGGTGTCGTATCGGCATTGCTTGCCGCCCTCTTTGCGCGCGAGCGCACCGGCAAGGGCCAGGCCGTCGAAGTGCCGATGTACGAAACGCTGGTTTCCTTCGTCATGGTCGAGCATCTCTATGGCGAGAGCTTCATTCCGGCGCTCGACACGGCAGGCTACAAGCGCGTCCTCAACAAGGAGCGTCGGCCCTATCCGTCGAAGGATGGCTACTTCGCGCTGCTGCCCTATACCGACGGCCACTGGAAGGAGTTCTGCAGCCTGATCGGCCGGCCGGAACTGGCCCAGGATCCGCGCTTCACCTCGCTTGCCAACCGCCTGAAGAACGTCGAGCACTACTACTCGGTACTGGCGGAAATCTGTGCCACGCGGACCAACGCCGAATGGGTCGAGTTGCTGAAGAACTCGAACGTGCCGCATGGTCCGGTCAACACACTGGAGGACCTGTTCGTCGACCCGCAACTGCAGGCGACCGAGTTCTGGAAGGAAGTCGACCATCCGACCGAAGGCCGCCTGCGCATGCCCGACATCGCCCCGCGCTTCAGCAAGACCAAGCCCGAGGTGACCCGGCTGCAGCCACGACTCGGCGAGCACAGCGTCGAGGTGTTGCGTGAGGCAGGGTTTACGCAGGGCGAGATCGACGCCATGCTGAAATCGGGCGCGACCAAAGCGGCCTAGACCGTCGCAACAAAGATCGCCGCCCTCATGGGAGGCGATCATGATCGTCCGTGCGAAACGGCGTGACGTCCTGAGCTATGGAGCGGCCTCCATCTTGGCCGCTCTGCCGGCACCCGCCATTGCGGAAGCCTGGCCGAGCAAGCCGATTCGCATCATCTGCACCTATCCGGCCGGCGGGCTCACCGATGTCTTCGCCCGCGCCTATGGCGATTATGTAGCCCAGAAGACGGGCCAGCCTGTCCTTGTCGAGAACAGGACGGGCGCCGCCGGCGCAATCGGCGCCGAGATGGTCAAGCAGGCCGCACCCGACGGCTACACGCTGATGTTCACCAACTCGACGACGATGGTCCAGAACAAGGCGCTTTTCAAAAAGCTGCCCTACGATCCGGACAAGGACTTTGCGCTGGTCGCCTGGTTCAACACCGGCCATCTGCCGACGATCGTCAACAAGGACGTGCCGGCGACCAACATCAAGGAATTCGCGGCGTGGGCACAGGGCCGCAAGGTGTCGCTCGCGACCTATGGCATCGGCTCCTTCGCCCATGTCGTGACCGAGACCTTGAATCGCCACTACGGACTCCAGATGGAAGCCGTGCACTATCGTGGCGAATCCCTGATGTGGCAGGACGTGGCGTCCGGCGCTGTACAGGGCGCCACCGGCAGTTATGCCTCCGCCTCCGGCGTCCTGCAGACAGGAGCCGGAAGGCCGATTGCCGTCCCGACCATGGAGCGTATGAAGCGGCTGCCCGATGTGCCGACCTTCTACGAGCAGGGTCTTACCGAGAAGGCGTTTCAGATCCGCGGCTGGGTGGGTTGTGCGGCGCCTGCGGGCACGCCCGAGAAAATCGTGCAGAAGCTCTCCGATCTGATGGTCGAGGCCGGCAAGACCGAGCGTGTCCGCAAGGTCAACGATACCTTCGCCATCGACGAAGGCGCGCGCGACGGGACCTACTTCAGGAAGGTCCTGGACGAGGAAGGTCCGGTCTCGATCGAGACCGGACCTTCCTCGTCCAGGACCTTCCTGAAGTAGGTCCCGTCGCGCGCGCCTTCGTCGATGGCGAAGGTATCGTTGACCTTGCGGACACGCTCGGTCTTGCCGGCCTCGACCATCAGATCGGAGAGCTTCTGCACGATTTTCTCGGGCGTGCCCGCAGGCGCCGCACAACCCACCCAGCCGCGGATCTGAAACGCCTTCTCGGTAAGACCCTGCTCGTAGAAGGTCGGCACATCGGGCAGCCGCTTCATACGCTCCATGGTCGGGACGGCAATCGGCCTTCCGGCTCCTGTCTGCAGGACGCCGGAGGCGGAGGCATAACTGCCGGTGGCGCCCTGTACAGCGCCGGACGCCACGTCCTGCCACATCAGGGATTCGCCACGATAGTGCACGGCTTCCATCTGGAGTCCGTAGTGGCGATTCAAGGTCTCGGTCACGACATGGGCGAAGGAGCCGATGCCATAGGTCGCGAGCGACACCTTGCGGCCCTGTGCCCACGCCGCGAATTCCTTGATGTTGGTCGCCGGCACGTCCTTGTTGACGATCGTCGGCAGATGGCCGGTGTTGAACCAGGCGACCAGCGCAAAGTCCTTGTCCGGATCGTAGGGCAGCTTTTTGAAAAGCGCCTTGTTCTGGACCATCGTCGTCGAGTTGGTGAACATCAGCGTGTAGCCGTCGGGTGCGGCCTGCTTGACCATCTCGGCGCCGATTGCGCCGGCGGCGCCCGTCCTGTTCTCGACAAGGACAGGCTGGCCCGTCTTCTGGGCTACATAATCGCCATAGGCGCGGGCGAAGACATCGGTGAGCCCGCCGGCCGGATAGGTGCAGATGATGCGAATCGGCTTGCTCGGCCAGGCTTCCGCAATGGCGGGTGCCGGCAGAGCGGCCAAGATGGAGGCCGCTCCATAGCTCAGGACGTCACGCCGTTTCGCACGGACGATCATGATCGCCTCCCATGAGGGCGGCGATCTTTGTTGCGACGGTCTAGGCCGCTTTGGTCGCGCCCGATTTCAGCATGGCGTCGATCTCGCCCTGCGTAAACCCTGCCTCACGCAACACCTCGACGCTGTGCTCGCCGAGTCGTGGCTGCAGCCGGGTCACCTCGGGCTTGGTCTTGCTGAAGCGCGGGGCGATGTCGGGCATGCGCAGGCGGCCTTCGGTCGGATGGTCGACTTCCTTCCAGAACTCGGTCGCCTGCAGTTGCGGGTCGACGAACAGGTCCTCCAGTGTGTTGACCGGACCATGCGGCACGTTCGAGTTCTTCAGCAACTCGACCCATTCGGCGTTGGTCCGCGTGGCACAGATTTCCGCCAGTACCGAGTAGTAGTGCTCGACGTTCTTCAGGCGGTTGGCAAGCGAGGTGAAGCGCGGATCCTGGGCCAGTTCCGGCCGGCCGATCAGGCTGCAGAACTCCTTCCAGTGGCCGTCGGTATAGGGCAGCAGCGCGAAGTAGCCATCCTTCGACGGATAGGGCCGACGCTCCTTGTTGAGGACGCGCTTGTAGCCTGCCGTGTCGAGCGCCGGAATGAAGCTCTCGCCATAGAGATGCTCGACCATGACGAAGGAAACCAGCGTTTCGTACATCGGCACTTCGACGGCCTGGCCCTTGCCGGTGCGCTCGCGCGCAAAGAGGGCGGCAAGCAATGCCGATACGACACCGTTGGAGCTGGTCTTGTCAGCGACGATGGTCGGCAGGAAGCGCGGCTGGCCCGCCACGACGGTTTGCAGGGCGGCAAGACCCGAACCGGCTTGAATGATGTCGTCGTAAGCGGCCTTCGCCCCCATGGGACCCGCGGCGCGATAGCCGTAGGTCGCCAGATAGACGAGACGCGGGTTGATCTTCTCGAACGCTTCGTACTCCACACCCAGCCGCCTGGCCGGCCCCGGCCGGTAATTGTGCATCAGCACGTCTGCCGTCTCGGCCAGCTTGAACAGGGCCTGGCGGCCGGCGTCCTGCTTGAGGTCGAGCACAATCGAGCGCTTGGAACGGTTGCAGCCGAGATAGAAAGCCGCCATCCCCGGGTTGCGGGCTGGCCCGAGCTGGCGAGTCGTATCGCCCTCCGGCGGCTCGATCTTGATGACGTCGGCGCCGAGATCGCCGAGCTGCTGGGCCGCCCAGGGCCCCAGCACAACTGTCGTGCAATCGAGAATTCGAACACCGGCCAACGGACCTGCCATTTTACTTATCCTCCAACGTTACCCACCGCTTACCACAAGTTGGTCACAGGCTACGGCCACATTTGATGCGCAACATTGTTGTTCCTGCGAGCGTTGAATAGAGCAGGCATAAGGAGAGCTTCAATGTGCGAGAACGTGACGAGGGCCTGGGACCGATCGAAGTTGCGGACGATTGCCGTCGCGGCAATTGCCGGCGCGGTCATGCTGGGTACCACGAGCGGCGCCATGGCGGGCAACTGGAAGAAGGGCCGTGGCCATTACCACTACGCTCCCGCGCCCGTCTATGTGGCTCCAGCCCCCTACTACTACGCACCGCCGCCGCGGGTCGTCTATGCGCCCCCGCCGCCGGTCGTCGTCTATCCGGCGCCCGCCGCCTACGCCCCGGCGTATCCGGCCTACCCGGCTTATGGCCCCGGCGGGAACGTGAGCTTCGGGATCAACGTGCCCCTGCGCTGATAGGAGCCGACCATGACCAACTCCATGTTCGAACTGCGAAAAAGCTGGCTCGGCGCGGCGTTGATCGGCACGATACTGGCCGTCGCGCCCGTCGCGGCTCACGCCGACGACGACGATGATGGTTGGCGAAAGCACCGTCATCGCCATCATCACCATTATTACGGTGGCGGCTACGGTGGCCCCTACTACTACAAGCCACCCAAACCGCCGAAGGTCAGGTACTACGCGCCGCCGGCCTACTACGCGCCGCCGCCGGTCGTGTATGCACCGCCACCGCCGGCCTACTATGCGCCAGCCTATCCCGCTCCGCCGGGCGTAAGCTTCGGCATCAACGTTCCGCTGCGCTAGCCTGCAGCGGTGGCCGACGGCGCGGCAGCCTGACGGGCTGCCGCGACCTCGACCAGACCTGCCTTGCAGATATCGGCGACGGGGCGCATCCACAGAACGCTTGCCTGATCGAAACCGCGAGCAAAGGCTGCTTCGGCAGCCGAAAGGTCTCCGGCCATCAAGGCTGCCTTGCCCTTCATCGCCCAGCAGTGCGCCAGACTGCCGGCCTCACCACGTTCGGTCATTTCGCGCTCGGCCTCTTCAAGGATCGCATCCGCCTCGGCGGCCATTCCGGCGGCGATCTTGGCCTCGGCGAGCCAGATTCTGGTCAATCCATGCAGGCTGGCGCGCGGTACCGAAGCAGTCTCCGCTTTCTCGCTCAACAGCTCGATAGCCCCCGCATGATCTCCGGCGATGAACTTCGCTCGGCCGAGCAGGGTTTCGAGATAGATCGTCACGGCCACGATGCCGGCCGTCCGAGCCGCTCCCAGCAAGGCTTCCAGTGCAGGCATCGCCGTCGCCACATCGCCACGTGCGATCGCGAGCATGCATCGCGCGATCTGCGCGGCCGCGATCGAATAGATGTCGCGCGCGACGGCAGCGGCAGCGACAGCCTGGGTGAGACGATGATCGGCCTCGTCGTAGCGCCCCAGTTCGCAAAGTGTGGTCACGAGATAGCCGCCGCCCAGCACCGACGTGGCGCCCGCTGTTCCAATGCGCTCGGCCTTGAGATCGCCGCTCAACAGGTCACAGCTTCGACCCAGGGATTGGGCGGCGCCGACATAGTCGCCAACCGCGTAGAGGCCGAGCCCCAGCCGGAACAACGCCAGCGCCCACAACCGCAGGTCTGCCACCTCTTCGGCGATCTCCAGGCTGCGCCGCGCCGCGGCGATTGCCTGGCCGTTCTCCCCCTCGACCCAGGACTGGCTCGATTGATCGGCCCAGACCCAGGCCAACCGCACGCGGTCGTCGATAGAGCGTGCGAGTTCTTCGGCCAGGGTCAGGGCAGCCTTGATCTCCGCCGGATCACCGCCCGTCGCATAGAGCAGCGCCCGTTGGAGCCGGAGCTGGTCGATGGCCCGCTCGGTCGCCTCGCGCGATCGTGAGGAACGCTCGAACGACCCCAACGCCGCGCGCAATCCCGCAATCGCTTCGGCATAGGATCCACGCGCCAGGGCACGCTCGGCGGCATGGCCCTGATGGGTTGCCGCGACGTCCCACAGCTCGCCCTCGGCCGCATGGTGCGCCATCCACTCCGCGTGCTCCGGCAGCCGATCGGCATGATGCGTCTCGATGGCCGAGAGGATACGCCGGTGTGCCTCGACGCGGCGCGCGCGCGTCAGCGAATCGTGGGCAACCTCGCGCAGCAGCGCGTGCGTGAACGTATATTCGACGTCGGGGTAGAGGCTTGCCTGTACCAGGATCTCGGCCGATACCGCCTCGTGCAACGCCGCCTCCGTCCGCATCGGCGTCAAGCCCGACACGCGTTCGGCCAGCCACAGCGGCACGCGCGCCCCGATCATCGCCAGGGTCTGCAACAGCGCCACGCAATCGGGCGAGCGCCGGTCGATGCGCGAGGCGATCACATCGTGCACCGACGGCGGCACGGTGATCAGATCGGGCGTCTCCCAGCAGGCATAGCGGCGACGGCGCGGCTGGGCACTCTCGCCATCCACCACGATGCTGGCGAGCGCGCCTTGATGCGCCAGAGCCCGCACGCACTCCTCGACGAACAACGGATTGCCGCCGACACGGCGCGTCAGCCGCTCGATGAGCTGCTCGGTCTCCGGACCCTCGACGAACCATTCGCCGAGCGAGCGGCGCACATCGTCATCGCCGAGCGGCGCCATGCGCAGGTCCTCGAACACGAAGGCAACCGGCCGACGCGCCGCGGCCGCGCGCGCCAGACGAATGAAGGAATCGCGTGCAGCCGCACGTTTGCCGCGAGGATCCATCGCCAGCCATTCAGGGGTCGCGCCGGCCAGCGAGATCAGCGAGACGAATACCGGCACGTCGGCGAGGAGTCGCGGATCGAGCTCGCCCAGCACCGTCGAGAGGATGGTCGATATGCGCTGCGTATCGTCGCTGTCGGCAATGCCGATCAGGTCGCGCAATGCAGACGCCAGCGCATGATAGGGAATGTTGCGGCCGAGCGCCGTCGCGGCCGCAAAGACGGTCTTGTGCGGCGATTCCTTGTCGCTGTCGCTCACCACGCTGTGCACCAGCCGCGACTTGCCGAGGCCTGCCTCGCCGCAGATGCCGATGACGCCGCCGCGTCGCCGGTCGAGCGCCGCGAGCGCCGCCTCGAGGGTGGCGCGTTCGCCATCGCGGCCGACGAAGGGGGCGCGCTCGCGCGATGCCGAGGCCTGCCAGCGCGAGCGATGCAGCAGCGCCCCCGTCGCCTCGTAGATCTCGATTGGTGCCGATGCCCCCTTGACCTCGCGCGGACCGATGGCCTGCGTCTCGACCAGCCCCTGGGTCAGCGACTGGGTCTCGCCGGTCATGTAGACCGAACCGGGCGTGGCAAGCTGCTCCATGCGGGCGGCGACATGAACCACGGGCCCGACGACATCGACCTCGCTTCCGAGTTCCGAGGAGATGGTGCGGTAAAGCACGTCGCCGGAATTGAGCCCGACGCGCAGCATCTCGGCCATGCCGGCTTCGCGCATCTCTCGCTGCATGCCGAGGGCGGAGAAACAGGCGCGCACCGCATGGTCCTCGTGTGCCGTCGGCGCACCGAAGATGGCGAGAATGCCGTCGCCCAGCCGGCGGCAGACGACGCCCTCGTAGCGATGGACCAGGCGGATCATGATCTGGACGGCGGGTTCGATGCGGTTTAGCGCCGCCTCCGGGTCGAGCCCTTCGATCGCCGCGGTCGACCCCTTGAGGTCGGCGAACAGCACCGTCACCCGCTTGCGTTCGCCGTCGCCGACCTGACGATGCGCGGCGATGGGTGCCGGCGGAAGGCCCGACGCCAGGGTCTGCAGCGCCTCCACCGATGCCGCCGCAAGGCCGGTACCACAGCCGGCGCAGAAACGGTCGCCCGGCAGGTTCGCCACACCACATGCTCTGCAACTCGCCGGAAGCTGCGCCCCGCAGGCGGTGCAGAAACGAGCCCCTTGCTTGGCTTCGGTGTTACACATTGGGCAGTGCATACGACCCCCCGTCGCTCCAGTATGTATCCTACTGCCGTGCCGCACGGGATTCGAGGCAGCGATCGAGGTTTTGCCGAAGCGAGCCTTGCCTCAGGAAGGCCTGCTGCGGCAAGCCTCGTTTGACCGTGTAAGCCAGGGGGACGCTCAACGCATGATTGCCGATGCATTTCTGTGGGTTCTCAATCGGATGCCGGCCTTGCGTCGTACCCTCTGGCGCATGTTCTTCGGCCTGCTCGCCACCCGCTTCGGCAATGTCGGCTGGTGGACCTTGATGAACTATGGCTACGCCGATCTCGACTGCAGCACGAAGGCGCTGGCCCTGGAGCCGGCCGACGATGCCGAGCGCTATCCCATCGCGCTCTACCATCACGTCGCCACGCTGGCGCCCGTCGCGGGCTGCGAAGTGCTGGAGGTGGGCAGCGGCCGCGGCGGCGGCGCCTCGTTCGTGGCGCGTTATCTCTCGCCGGCGCGAATGGTCGGGATCGATCTCAGCAGCCAGGCGCAACAGGTCGTTTCCGATGCCGCGCTGGACGTGCGCTTTGCCACCTATGCGCCGCAACAGGGCTATCTCGTCATCGACCACGCCTCCGGCAGTCCGCAGCTGCTGCAGATCGACGCCCCGCGCGCCGCTGCGCGCCGGCTGCGCGACCAGGTCGATCACTGGCGCGCCGAATGCGCGCGCTTCGCGATGCAGACGGCGGAAGAGCGCGCCCGCAACCGGCGCCTGCGGCAGGCCAACGAGCAGCTGCGCCGCCAGGTTGCATCGAGAAGCTGAAAGGCTGTAAGCGAAACCCATGAGCCATACCGCGAGCGATGGCGGCGAAAGCCGGGACATGTCGGACGACGCGCAGATTTCCGCCGTCGAGACCGATGCAGCGGCGCCCGTCGCGACGGATGCCGAGAGCCTCGCCCGCGAGAACGCCTATCTGCGCGAGGCCGTCGCCCGCTACAAGGATGTCGCCGCCGCGCAGGCCACGCTGATCGCCCGCATCGCCGAGCTCGAGAGCGAGCTCAAGACCGCGCAGGAGGGCG
>Ga0102832_1001876_pt1 | contig 14294 bp, 14 predicted proteins | sample EBPBio282013_DNA_FD_88942 | JGI IMG/M metagenome (GOLD analysis project Ga0102832, IMG submission 88942) | Wastewater treatment Type I Accumulibacter community from EBPR Bioreactor in Madison, WI, USA - Reactor 2_5/28/2013_ DNA (Illumina Assembly) | ecosystem: Engineered > Bioreactor > EBPR >...
AGGCGCTCGGCCACCTCGGTGACGTACACGTTCATGCCGCCTGCGTCGCCCGTGCCGGGCTGGTCCAACGGGGAGGTGTGCACGGAGAGGACGGCGATGCGTCGGGGCGTGGGGCGCCCGGCGAGCCCGAGCGAGGCACGGGGGGAGCGGATGCGGGGGAGCTGCGCCTCGAGCGGGAGAACCGCCACGCCGCACCTCCTCGCCTGGCCCGGCGCCCGGACGGGCGCCGACATGGCTCAACGGCGACCGAGTCTCCCCCATTCCGGGGAGTCCGGCACCCGGGCCCCCGGAACTCCAGCGTCCGGTGAGGCGCCGGTCACGCTGCGCTGAACAACCCGGTGTGTCCCGCGCGGGACACACCGGGACCGGCTCGGCGGGCGGCTACAGGCTGTCGACGATGGCCTCGGGGTCGACCGAGGCGTACGGCTCGCCCGTGGCCACGTACACGACGCGCTTGGCGATGGTGACGGCGTGGTCGGCGAACCGCTCGTAGAACCGCGAGAGCAGGGTGACGTCCACGGCCGCCTCGACGCCGTACTCCCAGCTGGGGGAGAGGACGGTGGTGAACAGCTCCTTGTGGAGGCGGTCCATCTCCTCGTCGGTGCGCGCCACGTCCGCAGCCATGGTGACGTCCTTGGTCGCGATGACCGATCCGGTCTTCGCGACGACGTTCTGGGCGACGGCGCCCATCGCCTGGAAGGTCGGGCGCAGCTGGGCGGGCACGGCGGAGTTGGGATAGCGCAGGCGGGCGGCCTTCGCGATGTGCGACGCCAGGTCGCCCATGCGCTCGAGCGACGCCGAGATGCGCAGCGACGCCACGATGATCCGCAGGTCGGTAGCAACGGGCTGCTGCCGGGCCGACACCTGGAAGCAGTCGGCCTCCACCTTGGACGCGAGCGCGTCGATGGCGTCGTCGCCGGCGATGACGCTCTCGGCGAGGGCCAGGTCGGAGTCGAGCAGCGCCTGGGTCGCGCGGTTCATCGCCGACTGGACGAGCCGGGTCATCTCGACCAGGTCGTCGCTGACGGCGTCGAGCATCTCGTGGTACGCCTCGCGCATGGTGTTCGTTCCTCGCTGAGTCTGGGTCCGCGGTGGGGCTGCGGACGGCCCGAGCCGCCGCCCTCGGGCAGCAGCGTAGGCCCGCCGTCCTAACGGAGGCCGCCCGACGATGAACGGACCTCGTACCGCAGGTGAACTTCCGGTGTCGCAGATGAACGCGCAGGGAAGTCTTGCGCTGCAAGCCGTTCGCCGTTCGTACGCACGTCGGCGCGGCCCTATCGTGGTGGCTGTGGACGCCGCGACCGCTGCCGTCCTCGCCCTTCTGGCGGGGATCGTGCTCGGCGTCCTGGTCGGTGCGGCCCTCGCCCGCTCCCGTTCGCGCACCCGCACGGCCGCCCCGCCGGCCGCCTCCGAGCCGGACGGCGTCCCTTCCCCCAACGTGCCGGAGGGCCTCGCGGGGCTGCTCCAGGTGCTCCCAGGCGCGGCGTTCGTGGTCGGCTCCGACGACGGCGTGATCCGCGCCTCGAGCCAGTCCGCCGCCCTCGGCATCGTGCAGGGCCGTCGCGTGGAGATCCCCGAGATCCGCGCGCTCGTGGCCGCAGTGCGCCTCGACGGCGTCACGCGCGAGGAGGAGCTCGAGCTGCGCCGCCCGCCGCTCGGCAAGGGCCTGCTGCAGGCCCGCGTGCGCGTGGCCGTGCTCTCGCCGTCCGCGGCCCTCGTGCTCGTGGAGGACCTGTCGGAGTCGCGCCGGCTCGACGCCGTGCGCCGCGACTTCGTGGCCAACGTGTCCCACGAGCTCAAGACCCCGGTGGGGGCGCTGTCCCTGCTCGCCGAGGCGGTGCAGTCGGCCAGCGACGACCCGGAGGCCGTGCAGCGCTTCGCGGCCCGGATGCAGGTGGAGTCGCAGCGGCTGTCGAACCTGGTCAGCGACCTGGTCGACCTGTCGCGTCTGCAGAGCGGCGACCCGCTCAAGCAGTCCGCCGTGGTCGAGATCGACCGGGTGGTCGCCGAGGCGGTCGACGAGACCAAGCTCGCGGCGATCGCCCGCGAGATCGACGTCGTCGTCAGCCCGCTCAGCGGCGCCCGCGTGCTCGGCGACGAGGCGCAGCTGGTGATGGCGCTGCGCAACCTGCTGACCAACGCCGTCGCCTACTCGCCGCCGCACACCCGCGTAGCGGTGGCCGCCCGCATCTGCGACGGCGGCATCGTCGAGGTCAGCGTCACCGACCAGGGCATCGGCATCCCCGAGGACGAGCAGGCCCGCATCTTCGAGCGGTTCTACCGGGTCGACCCCGCGCGCTCGCGCGTCACGGGCGGCACCGGGCTCGGCCTCGCCATCGTCAAGCACGTCTGCGCCAACCATGGCGGCGAGTGCACCGTGTGGAGCGTCGAGGGCGAGGGCTCGACGTTCACCCTGAGACTCCCCGCGGCACCGCCCGGTGCCGCCACCGACGTACGAGGAGAGACCCCGCAGTGACCCGCGTGCTCGTCGTGGAGGACGAGGAGTCCTTCTCCGACGCCCTGTCCTTCATGCTGCGCAAGGAGGGCTTCGAGGTCGGCGTGGCGCCGACCGGCACCGACGCCGTGACCCTGTTCGACAGGGAGGGCGCCGACCTCGTGCTGCTCGACCTCATGCTGCCCGGCATGTCCGGCACCGAGGTCTGCCGCGCTATCCGGCAGCGCTCGAGCGTGCCGATCATCATGGTCACGGCCAAGGACAGCGAGGTCGACAAGATCGTCGGCCTCGAGCTGGGGGCCGACGACTACGTCACCAAGCCGTTCTCCTCCCGCGAGCTGGTCGCCCGTATCCGGGCGGTGCTGCGCCGCGCCGGCGAGCCCGAGGAGCTGGTGCCGGCGACCCTCGAGGCGGGCCCGGTGCGGATGGACGTCGACCGGCACGTGGTCTCGGTCAACGGTGCCCCCGTCACCCTCCCGCTCAAGGAGTTCGAGCTCCTCGAGGTGCTCCTGCGCAACGCCGGCCGGGTGATGACCCGCGGCATGCTCATCGATCGCGTCTGGGGCTCGGACTACGTCGGCGACGGCAAGACCCTCGACGTCCACGTCAAGCGCCTGCGCGCCAAGATCGAGGAGGACCCGGGCACGCCGGTGCACCTGGTCACCGTGCGGGGCCTGGGCTACAAGTTCGAGGCCTGAGCACCGACCACGACGCACGAGAGCCCCGGCCGTGGCGGCCGGGGCTCTCGTCGTGCTGGGGGCGGCGACGTCAGAACGTCGTCGCGATCGGGCCGAGGCCCTCGTAGATGCCCTGGGGCAGCACCGCCATGACGTCGAGCGGGACGTTGCCGGCCTTCTCGAACTGCAGCTCCAGCGCGACGTACTGGGTGGGGGCGACGTCGAGCCCGACGATGTCGACGTGCTCCTCGGAGTTGAACCCGATCCGGGTCGAGGCCTGGGCCGGGACGGGCAGCTTGCCGCCCACCGCGCCGGTGCCGCCGATCTGGGTGCGGCCGGTGGGGTCGACCAGGCGGACGCCGACGAGGGCGTCGTCCTCGAGACCGCGGTTGACCACGGTCAGCAGCACCGTGCCGGTGTTGGCGACCGAGCCCTTGACGATGGTGACGTCGCGGATCTGCAGCGGGCCGGCGTTGGTGTTCGCGCCGTTGCCCGAGGGCCGCTGGAGGGTGGTGCCGGCGTCGAAGCCCTGACCGCACCCGGTGAGCGCCAGCGCGGCGGCCACGGTGATCGCGGCGGCCGCCGTGGCGCGGGCGGCCCGGCGGCTGGTGGGACGGCGGAGCGCGAGGCGCTGCATGCTCGGCACGGTCGATCTCCTCGAGGGACCGGAGGGCTTCCGCCCGGTGCGCCCGGGCGCGCGCCAGCCTAGGGCATCTCCCCCCGGCCACCCGCGCTGACCTGCGAGAAGGCCCCGCGGGCGCCACCACGGCCGGGCCGCGCATCCTGACTCTCGGTTCACCCGATCGGGTCTGCAACCGCTCCCACTCCTCGTCGGAGGGGTCCGTGCATGCGCGGATCCGGTCGTTTGTCAAGCCCCCATTGGGCCTCTGACCTGCGACGACGCCCGGCAGAGGCCCCGAATCGCGTGGTAAAGTAGGCGGACCTGGAAAGGGGAACCCCACACATGACGTTCACGGTCGGTGACACGGTTGTCTACCCGCACCACGGTGCAGCCACCATCGAGGCCATCGAGAAGCGGGTGATCAAGGGGGTCGAGAAGGACTACCTCGTCCTGCGTGTCGCCCAGGGCGACCTGACGGTCCGGGTGCCCGCGGAGAACGTCGACCTCGTCGGCGTCCGCGATGTGGTCAACCAGGAGGGCCTCGACCGCGTCTTCGACGTGCTGCGCCAGCCCTACACCGAGGAGCCGACCAACTGGTCGCGCCGCTACAAGGCCAATCTCGAGAAGCTGGCCTCGGGCGATGTCATCAAGGTCGCCGAGGTCGTGCGCGACCTCTGGCGCCGCGAGCGCGAGCGCGGCCTGTCCGCCGGCGAGAAGCGGATGCTGGCAAAGGCGCGCCAGATCCTTGTGTCGGAGCTCGCACTTGCCGAGAACACCAACGAGGACAAGGCAGAGGCGATCCTCGACGAGGTTCTCGCCTCCTGACCGGCGCGCCCGCGCCGGGGTCGACCGGCCTGCCACGTCCGCGTAGGGAGGTACCGGCATGACCCCGCTGAAGCTGCAGCGCGTCCCGAGCGTCATGGTCGAGGCACTGCGCCTCATGGTCGTGGTGTTCGGCGCCGGCGTGGGATACGAGGTCGCCAACCGGCTCGGCGCGTCCAGCGACGCCGAGGTGCTCGGCCCGTTCTCGGGCCTGTGGCTCGGCGCCATCATCGGCGCGATGCTCGGCTACGTGCTCGGCGGCGCGGTCGCGCGGCTGACGCTGCGCACCATCGACCGCTCCGAGCGGGCGCTCGACGGCATGTCGGCGGAGCAGGCGGTCGCGGGCGGCTTCGGCGCCGTCGTGGGTGTCGTCGCGGGCGCGATGGTCACCTGGCCGCTGTTCCTGCTGGGGCCGGCGCTCATCGTCGCCCCGATCTTCGTCTTCGTCGTCTGCACGCTGGGCTGGTTCGGCTTCCGCGTCGGCCGGTCGCGCCGCGACGCCGTCCTCGAGTCCGTCGGCACCCGGGCAGGCCTCGCGCCGCGCACGCCGTCGTCGGTCTCGCTGCCCCGCCTCGTCGACACGTCCGTGGCCATCGACGGCCGTGTGCTCGACGTCGTGCGCTCGGGCTTCCTGCACGGCCGCTTCCTGGTGCCGCAGCCGGTCATCGACGAGCTGCAGTCCATGGCCGACTCCGGCGACGAGCACAAGCGCGCCAAGGGCCGCCGCGGGCTCGACGTCCTCGAGTCGCTGCGCCACGAGCAGGGCGTCGACCTCCAGACCATCCCCGACGAGGCCATGTCGGTGCCCGACGTCGACGCCAAGCTCGTCCGGATGTCGATCGACCGCAACTGCGCGCTGCTCACCTTCGACACCAACCTCGCCAAGGCAGCTGCCATCGCCGGTGTGCGGGTGCTCAACCTGCACGGGCTCGCGCTGGCGCTGCGGCCGCTCGTCGTGGTCGGCGACGAGGTCGACCTGCACCTGCTCAAGGCGGGCAAGGAGCAGGGCCAGGCTGTGGGCTACCTCGACGACGGCACGATGGTGGTCACCGAGCACGCACGCGACCGTGTGGGCCAGGATGTCCGCGTGACGGTGACCAGCGTCCTCACCACGGCCAACGGCCGGCTGGTCTTCGCCAAGCCGGCGACCGCGGGCGCCGCCCGCTAGTCCCCTGACCGAGGTGGTGCTGTGACGCTGACGGCTGCGATCGTCCCCGCCGCGGGACGCGGCGAGCGGCTCGGCCCCGGCGCACCCAAGGCTCTGCGCCTGCTCGGCGGCGTCCCCCTGCTCGTGCACGCCGTCCGGGCGCTGGCCACCGCCCGCCTCGTCGACCTCGTCGTCGTGGCTGCGCCGGAGGACGGGGTCGACGAGGTGGTCTCGCTGCTGTCCGAGCACCGGCTGCTCGACGGCGAGCCCGGTGTCGCCCCGGCCCAGGTGGTCGCCGGCGGCGCCACCCGTCAGGACTCCGTGGCCCGGGCCCTCATGGCGCTGGGCGCCGACGTCGACGTCGTCCTCGTCCACGACGCGGCCCGGCCGCTGGCGCCGTCGTCGCTCGTAGACGCCGTGGCCTCTGCGGTGCGTGCCGGCGCCGAGGCGGTGGTGCCCGGGCTGCCGGTGGTCGACACCGTCAAGCGGGTCGACGCCGCCGGGCTCGTCGTCGAGACGGTCGACCGGTCGGTGCTGCGCAGCGTGCAGACCCCGCAGGGCTTCCGCCGTCCTGTGCTGCAGGAGGCGCATGCGGCGTCCGATCCCGATGCCCCCGCGACCGACGACGCCGGCCTCGTCGAGGCGCTCGGGCGCCCGGTGCTCGTCGTCCCTGGCGACGAGGAGGCGTTCAAGGTGACCCGCCCCCTCGACCTCGTGCTCGCCGAGGCCGTGCTGGCCCGACGGAGGGCCGCCGGTGTCGTCACCTGATCTGCCCGGGCTGCCACGCGTCGGCGTCGGCGTCGACGTCCATCCCTTCGAGGCCGGGCGCCCGCTGTGGCTTGCCTGCCTCGAGTGGCCGGGCGAGACCGGTGTGTCCGGCCACTCCGACGGCGACGTCGCCGCCCACGCCGCCTGCGACGCCCTGCTGTCGGCCGCCGGCCTGGGCGACCTCGGCTCGGTGTTCGGCACCGACCGCCCCGAGTGGCACGGCGCCTCCGGGGCGGCCCTGCTCGGCGAGGTCGTGCGGCTGCTGGGCGAGTCCGGCTGGGCCGTGGGCAACCTGAGCGTCCAGGTGGTCGGCAACCGGCCCAAGGTGGGCCCGCGACGTCAGGACGCGGAGCAGGCCATGACGGCCGTCGTCGGAGCGCCCGTCTCGGTGTCCGCGACGACGACCGACGGGCTCGGGCTGACCGGCCGAGGCGAGGGGATCGCCGCCATCGCGACGGCCCTGGTCGTCCGCGCCTGATCCGGCGGCGTCCGACCTGGTTGCGCCGCGCCCGTCGGCGTCGGGGAGGATCAGGGCATGAGCGCGCAGCTTCCTGAGATCGCCAAGGCCTGGTTCGACTCCGTGGAGTTCGCCACGATCGCGACGATCGAGCCAGACGGCCAGCCCCAGCTCTCGGTGATCTGGATCAGCCGCGACGGCGACGACCTGCTCGTCTCGACGGTGGCCGGGCGCCGCAAGCACCGCAACCTCGAGCGCGACCCGCGCTGCACCGTGCTGCTGTTCCCGAAGGACGCGCCCTACTCCTACGTCGAGGTAAGGGGCACCGCGTCGATGACCCTCGAGGGCGGCCGCGAGCTCATCGACGAGCACGCCCGCAAGTACACCGGCGCCGAGCGCTACACCGCCGACGACGGCACCGACAACGTGCGCGTCGTCGTCCGGATCACCCCGGACAAGGTCGTCACGCACTGACCTGGCGCGACGCACCCGAGCGCCCGCCGGCACTGTTGCGGGGCGGAGCGATCCTGCTGGCGTCGCAGCCGTGGCCGGGCTGCGTGGCGGTCGGCGGGGCGGGGGAGCGCCGATAGGCTGGCCCGCGTGAGCCTCCGACTGCACGACACCGCCACGCGCGCGGTCCGCGACTTCGTCCCGCTCGAGCCGGGCAAGGCGTCGCTGTACCTGTGCGGGGCCACGGTGCAGGCGGCGCCGCACGTCGGCCACATCCGCTCCGGGGTCAACTTCGACGTGCTCGGCCGCTGGCTGCGGGCCTCCGGCTACGAGGTCACGTTCTGCCGCAACGTCACCGACATCGACGACAAGATCATCGCCAAGGGCGAGGCCGAGGGCCGTCCGTGGTGGTCGGTGGCCACGGAGTTCGAGCGCGAGTTCGGCTGGGCCTACGACGTCCTCGGCTGCACCCGTCCGACCGTGGAGCCGAGGGCCACCGGCCACGTGCCCGAGATGATCGAGCTCATGGAGGCCCTCATCGCCTCGGGCCACGCCTATTCGGCCGGCAGCGACGTGTACTTCGACGTGCGCTCGTTCCCGGAGTACGGCGCGCTGTCGGGCCAGCGGCCCGACGACATGCAGGCTGCAGGTGACTCGGTCGGCGACGACCGCAAGCGCGACCCGCGCGACTTCGCGCTGTGGAAGTCGGCCAAGGAGGGCGAGCCCTCGTGGCCCACTCCCTGGGGCCGGGGCCGTCCGGGCTGGCACCTCGAGTGCTCGGCGATGGCGGGCAAGTACCTAGGACCGGCGTTCGACATCCACGGCGGCGGCCTCGACCTGATCTTCCCGCACCACGAGAACGAGATCGCGCAGTCGAAGTCGCTCGGCCACCCGTTCGCGCAGTACTGGCTGCACAACGCGTGGGTCACGACGAGCGGCGAGAAGATGAGCAAGTCGCTCGGCAACTCGCTGCTGGTCAAGGAGGTCGTGCAGCGCGTGCGGCCGATCGAGCTGCGCTACTACCTCGTCTCCGCCCACTACCGCTCGATGATCGAGTTCTCCTTCGAGTCCCTCGAGGAGACCGCGGTGTCGTTCCGGCGCGTCGAGGCGTTCCTCGACCGCGTACGAGACGAGGCGGGCGAGCTGCCGGTCGCCGGCCGTGCTGCCGCGTTCGACGACGCCATGGACGACGACCTCGGGGTGCCGCAGGCCCTCGCCGTCATCCACGACACCGTGCGTGCCGGCAACTCCGCGCTCGCCGCGCGCGACGTCGACGCTGCGGTCGCAGCAGCCGGCTCGGTGCGCGCGATGCTCGACGTGCTCGGCGTCGACCCGCATGCCGACGAGTGGCAGGGCGTGTCGCGCGGCGAGGACGACCGGCTGCGGGAGGCCGTCGACCAGCTCGTGCAGGGCCTGCTCGCGGCTCGTGCTGCCGCCCGAGAGGCCAAGGACTGGGCTACGGCCGACTCGATCCGCGACCAGCTCAAGGCCGCGGGCATCGTCGTGGACGACACGGCCGGCGGTTCGCGCTGGTCGCTCGCCGAGGGGAAGGACGCCTGATGGCGGGCAACAGCCAGCGCAAGGGCGCCATGCGCAAGCCGGGCTCGAAGAAGGGCCAGACCGTCGGCTCCGGCGGGCAGCGCCGACGCTCGCTCGAGGGCAAGGGCCCGACGCCGAAGGCCACCGAGCGCGACAAGCACCCCGCGGCCAAGCGGGCGCGCGCTGCCGCGAAGAAGGCCGACGCTGCCGCCAAGAAGGCGCCCGCGCGCGGATCCGGCGCACGCGGTGCGACGTCCGTGCGCACCCGCAAGGACGGGCCGGAGATGGTCTTCGGGCGCAACTCGGTGCTCGAGGCGCTGCGCGCCGAGGTGCCGGGCAAGGCGCTGTACGTCCAGCAGTTCCTCGAGTCCGACGACCGCGTGCGCGAGGTGTTCCAGCTCGCCGCCGACCTGCACATCCCGATGCTCGAGTCGCAGCGTGCGCACCTCGACAAGATGACCGCGGGCGCGATCCACCAGGGGCTCGTCCTCGAGGTGCCGGCGTACGAGTACGCCGAGCCCGCAGACCTCCTCGACCGTGCAGCGGCGGCGGGCGAGCGCGCGCTCATCGTCGCCCTCGACGGTGTGACCGACCCTCGCAACCTCGGCGCCGTCGTCCGTTCCGCCGCGGCCTTCGGCGCGCACGGCGTCCTTGTCCCCGAGCGTCGAGCAGCCGGCATGACGGCGGCGGCGTGGAAGACCTCCGCCGGTGCGGCGGCGCGGGTGCCCGTCGCGCGGGCCACCAACCTCACGCGGGCGCTGTCGGCGTACGCGAAGGCCGGCTGCATGGTCGTGGGGCTCGCGGCCGGCGGCACCACCCTCGACGACCTCGACGACGACCTCGCCCGCGGGCCGCTGGTCGTCGTCGTCGGCAGCGAGGGCGAGGGCCTGTCGCGCCTGGTGTCGGAGGCGTGCGACCAGCTCGTGGGGATCCCGATGAGCAACGACACGGAGTCGCTCAACGCGGGTGTCGCTGCGGGGGTGACGCTCTACGCCGTCAGCCGCGCCCGTCGGGCCTGAGCCCTTCGTCCTGGGGCCGCGGCCCCGCCGCTGGCGGATCAGCCGCGGTCGGCGTCGCGCAGGTCGATCTCGCGGGAAGCCTCGACGAGCAGCAGCGCGAGGTCGCGGTCGAGTGCGGCGTCGAGCCGCGCGCGCAGCGGGACGGTGTCCCAGCCCCGCACCTCGGCGACGCGGACCCGGTGCAGCAGGCAGTCGACGTCGTCGCAGCCCGGGGCCAGCTCGCTGTAGCCGCACCGGACGTGGTCGAACCTGCTCATCCCCCGATAGTGCCCCACCGGGCAGGCGGATGGGCGGTTCAGGCGGGCTCGGTGATCCGTTCGGCGTCCGGAGCGGCCCTGCGACGGTTGATGCGGTCGCCGACGAGCGGGAAGACCAGTACCGACAGCGCACCGGCGCCTACGAGCGCGGCGGCGTTCTCGGGCAGCATGTGGCCGTTGCGCACCTCGATCGTCGTGATCGCCACGAGCAGCGGCAGCGCGGTCGCGATGTAGAAGCTGAACTGCCAGCGCTCGCGGTTGCCGGGCAGCGCCCGGCGGTAGAGGACGTACTGCGGGAGACCCCGCACCGCCATGAGCAGGACGAAGAACACCACGAGGCGCGCCGGGTTGGCGATGATCGAGTCGACGTCGAGGTTGGCGCCGCTGACGATGAAGAACAGCGGGATGAAGAAGCCGAAGCCCAGGGCCTCGATCTTCGGCGCGAGCCGGTTCGTCGCGCTCGGCGGGGAGTACTTGCGCAGGATCACGCCGGCCACGAACGCGCCGAGGACGGCGTCGAAGCCGAACACTGCGGCGAGCGTGAGCAGGAAGAGCATGAGGACGACGGTCCAGCGCACGGCCGTCTGCGAGCTGGTGTGGTGGCCGCGCTCGAACAGCTCGGCCATCCGGCCGGTCGCGAAGCGCCCAGGCGTCCGGTAGGTCAGCCAGGTCACGAGCGCGAAGATGGCCAGCACGATCACCGTGATGAGCAGCGACTTCGAACCGAGCAGCAGGGCGATGGCGAGGATCGGGCCGAACTCGCCGGCCGCGCCGCCGCCCATGAAGAACGTACCGAACGGGGTGTCCAGCAGGCCGCGGTCGCGGATGACGGGGAGCAGCGTGCCCATCGCCGTCGTGGTGAGTGCGATGGCGATGCCGAGGAAGTCCTTGACGAAGCCGACGGCGTAGAGGCCGTAGGTGACGATGCAGGCGAGGGCCAGCGAGCTGATCCAGCCGGCGCCTGCGAGCTTGCCGGACAGGCCCCGGATGGCCCGTGACTCCAGCTCGTAGCCGGCGAGGAAGAACAGCAGGCCGAGCCCGAGCTCGTTGAGCAGCTCGATGCCGGCGTCGATCTCGATGAGGCCGAGGCCCTGCGGGCCGAAGAGGATGCCGGCGCCGAGCAGCAGCACCACCTCGGCGACTTTGAGGCGCAGCAGTCCGACCAGCAGCGGGATGAGCGCCGCGCACAGGGCGATGACGAGCAGCGACCCGAGCTCGCGCTCGAGCGCCGCGTCGGTCGCCAGCAGTGGAGCGAGCGAGCCCTGAATGCCGGCGAGGTGCCCTGACGCAACGCCGGAGAGCCCGACCAGCTGGTCCCAGCCTGACGTCAGGCCCGGGCCCCCCTGCTGCATCGCGATGACGACGTCCACGCGCCCTCCAGTCCACCCCGGCATGCCGACGCCCCCGCGCCCGGCCTGCCCCGACCGACGTCCCGTCCCGGAGCCTAGGCCGCACCCCCATCCCGGTGAAGGTGCCCCCGCTTGCGTTAGAAGCAAGTTCTCCGCCCCAGGCTGTCCACAGGGCGCGCCTCTGTGGACAGCCTGGGGCGCTTTTCTTGCTTCTATCGCAAGTAGGGGCACCTTCACCCGGAATCGGGTCTGGGGACGGGTGACCGGTCAGAGGTCGAGTTCGGAGAGGTCGAGCTCGGCGGTCTCGTCGAAGCGGACCCCGGAGACGTCGCTGGGGCGGCCGAGGCGCTGGCCGAGGACGGCCTGCTCGTCGGGCTTCTCGGCGAGCACGTTGGTGACGTAATCGGCGGCGGCCTGCCAGATGGTGACGTCGGTGCCGAGGCGCTCGCCCATGAACCATCGGTGTTCGAGCACCTCGTGGTACATCTGCGCGGGCTCGAGCTTGGTGCGCAGATCCGCGGGCACCATGCCGGTGACTGGCTCGAACCGCTCGGCCACCCAGCGGTGCGCGACGAGCTCCTCGGGCTCCTTCTTGAGGTCCTCCTCGACCCGGAACGTGTCGAGGTCGTTGAGCAGCCGGCGGGCCTGGTTCTCCTCGACGTCGAGGCCGGTCAGCCGCAGCAGTCGGCGGGAGTGGTGGCCGACGTCGACGACCTTCGGCGTGACGCGCACGCAGTCGCCCTCGTCCTCGGAGACGACCGACAGCTCCGCGATGTCGTAGCCGAGGTCGTTGAGACGCCGCACCCGCGCGTCGAGCGCGTGCCGGTCGCCGAGCGCGATCTTCACCGGCCCGGTGATCTCGCTCCACAGCGTCTCGTAGCGCTCGCGGACGAGGGCGGACGTCGCCACGGGGTCGATGCTCGGGTGCAGACGGCCGCTGGCCTCGACATCGAGCAGCTCGCCCGCGACGTTGAGCTCGGCGGTCTGCAGGTCGTACTCGCGCTGGCCGTTGGAGAGCTTGTCGTGGAGCTCGCCGGTCTCGGCGTCGACCAGGTACGCCGCGAACGCACCGGCGTCGCGGCGGAAGAGGGTGTTCGACAGCGAGCAGTCGCGCCAGAGGAAGCCGACGAGGTGCAGCCGGACGATGAGGACGGCGAGCGCGTCGATGAGGCGGTTCATCGTGTCCGGGCGCAGCGTCGTGCTGAACAGTGCGCGGTACGGCAGGGAGAACTGCAGGTGCCGCGTGATGATCGCGGCCGGGAGCTCCTCGCCGGCGCGGTCGGTGCGGCCGGCCACGATGCCCACCGGATCGACGCACGGGACGTCGCGGCGGCCGAGCTCGAAGAGCAGGTCGTACTCGTGCCGGGCGATCGGCTCGACCGTCTCCTTGACTGCGTACACGGAGCCGCCGAGCTTGACGAAGCGCACGATGTGGCGCGAGATGCCGCGGGGGAGCGCGACGAGCACGGACTCCGGCCACTCCTCGAGGGGGACGTCCCACGGGAGGAACAGCAGGTCGTGCTCGCCGGCGGCGGCCGTGACGCGCAGGGCCATGTCGTCCTTCGCTGTGCGCAGGTATCGGGATGCGCGAAGGGGTGGCGGCGCTGTCGCGCTCGCCACCCCTTCGTGGTCGTCCTGGTGCCGCAGGCGCGGCCGCTCGATCGATCAGCCGCCGAGGCGCTCGCCGGTCAGTGCGTGGAACACGTGCATGTGGTCCGGCACGATCGAGACGTAGACGTGCTCGCCCTTCGACGGAGGGACGCGGCCGTCGGTACGGATGATGATGTCCTTCGACGAGCCGTCGAGCGCGTCCACGTGGCCGTAGACGTAGGCGTCGGCACCGAGCGACTCGACGACGTCGACCTCGAGCGGGAAGCCACCCTCGGCCTCGGACGAGATGCGCAGGTCCTCCGGACGGAAGCCGATGGTGACCTCGCCGGCACCGCCGGACGACGCCGCCGTGCCGACCTCGGGCGCGAGCGGCACGAGCTTGGCCGAGCCGACCTTGCCGCCGATCGTGGCGCCGCCCTCGGCCAGCGGGATCGTCAGCAGGTTCATGGCGGGGGAGCCGATGAAGCCGGCGACGAAGACGTTGTCCGGGTGGTCGTAGAGCTCGCGGGGGGTGCCCACCTGCTGGAGGATGCCGTCCTTGAGCACGCAGACGCGGTCGCCCATCGTCATGGCCTCGGTCTGGTCGTGCGTGACGTAGACCGTGGTGACGCCGAGACGGCGCTGCAGCGACGCGATCTGGGTGCGGGTCTGCACGCGCAGCTTCGCGTCGAGGTTGGACAGCGGCTCGTCCATGAGGAAGACCTGCGGGCTGCGGACGATGGCGCGGCCCATGGCGACGCGCTGGCGCTGGCCGCCGGAGAGCGCCTTCGGCTTGCGCTCGAGGTAGGGCTCGAGGTCGAGGATCTTCGCGGCCTCCTTGACGCGCGTGGCGATCTCGTCCTTGTTCACGCCGGCGATCTTCAGGGCGAAGCCCATGTTCTCGGCCACCGACATGTGCGGGTAGAGCGCGTAGTTCTGGAAGACCATCGCGATGTCGCGGTCCTTGGGCGGCAGCATCGTGACGTCGCGGTCGCCGATGAGGATGCGGCCCTTGTTGACGTCCTCGAGGCCCGCGAGCATGCGCAGGCTGGTGGACTTCCCGCAGCCGGAGGGACCCACGAGGACGAGGAACTCGCCGTCCTCGATCTGGAGGTCGAGGGAGTCGACAGCGGGGACTGTGC
>Ga0102832_1001880_pt1 | contig 14272 bp, 10 predicted proteins | sample EBPBio282013_DNA_FD_88942 | JGI IMG/M metagenome (GOLD analysis project Ga0102832, IMG submission 88942) | Wastewater treatment Type I Accumulibacter community from EBPR Bioreactor in Madison, WI, USA - Reactor 2_5/28/2013_ DNA (Illumina Assembly) | ecosystem: Engineered > Bioreactor > EBPR >...
CAAATTCAATCGAGATTCGATCGCTCACGAGTACGAATCGATTTGTTTCTGATTGATCATAAAAATCGTCTTTGAATTCGTTAGAGAAGGTCCGTATGTTCAATTAGCAAACATTTACGATGACGCTGCAGCTGCGGATTTCGTGAGTTTTCCTTTTCTTCATAAGAAACATTTCGATTTCAATGATCAATTTTTCTTTTGTGAAGATTAATGCAGTAGACAATTTAGGGGTTAGTTCGGTAGAAATTGATGATGAATTTTCTGTATATACAAATCCTGTAGCAGAGGTAATGTGGGTGAAAACCAATAAAGAAATTTTTGAATTTAATATTTTCAATAATGCCGGACAGAAAATTAAGATTCAGAAAAATAGCGAAAAAACTTCAGGTATCAACGTAAGTGATTTGCCCAAAGGTAGTTATGTTTTACAGATTGTTTACCAAAATGGTGATGCTACTTCCACAAGATTTATTAAAAAATAAATAAAAATTATTTTACTAATTTTATTAAAAACAATAAATCAATGAATACATAAATTAGTATTAACGCTCAATATTAGCATGCTTAATTCAAATATAAATTCAAATTTGACCAGAAAAATGAAATAATCCAAAGTACGTAAATCTAACTCAATGGCGCTTTTTAAAACACTTCCTTTGGAAGATATTGTATTCAACCCCAAATAATTTCATGTTGGTGAGTCGAAAATCTCCCGTCTTCCAGAACGTATAATCACAAGGCGCAATTCTCAACCCACACTTCCTAAAACATAAAAACCCTCCATGATGAAGTAACCACGATCACCAAAATAAACTTAAATCTCAATTCTTAAAAAGATCAATTAAAATTTAGCCAAACAAAATGCATAACTAAAAAAATAACTCGAGCTCTACAAAAAAATATCTCGTAACAACTCATCAAAGAAAAATTCCTACCTTGATGAGTTCTAAAGAAGAGATTTGAACAAAAAAAGCATTGCTGTATAAAAAATAAACATAACAAAATGTTCAAGCCGACTTGCTTCAGACAATTAAACAGGACTTTATTCAAGCAAATAAATATCATGCAACATTTAATTTGAGTCAATAAATGAAATGTATTAAAACTTTATAAAAAAAGCAATAAAACCAACATTTGGCCAGTTCCATTAACAGTTAAAAAGATTCTTTATAGAAATTTAAGAGACTTTTATAAAACTGAAGTATCTTTTTGAAAGTGTCAGCAAGCAAGAAAAGATTAACAATAGTGTTGAATATGGAAAGTGTCAAAATTTGGTTTAATCGATCGGAGACATTTGCCACTTGAAGATCCAAAAAGATAAAGCCAATAAATATCCAGGCCTTGTCTAAAAGTCAAAATCTCGAGTAAAAGTTTAGCGACAAATAATCAAGTAAAAGCCACAGTAAAAAGAAGATATTCTAGAACTGATGTCACCATAATAAGTGATCTACAGATTTTAAAAATACATTTAAAAGATATTGAGAAGTAAGCAGACAATAAGAAGCTTGAAAAAAAGTCTGGCGATGCGTTAATTGACAAAGAAATTATCAGAAGTCTGATAATTTTTATCCCAATACTTCTCTGGGGTTAATAAATTTTTCTTTAACTTTATGTTTGATATTTTTTGTTTAAAAGAATAAAAAATGTTTTTTAAAAAAAATCAATAAGATAGCGATTTCCATAAAAAATATCTTCGCATTCTTGATAAAAAAAATATTTTAAAATTGAGATTATTTAATTAATGATGAAATAAACTATTATACAAAACATAGTACAGATTGGGTCATTGATTTGGTTGTGGTTGTTGGCCTCTTGGATCGGCAGTGGCAAATTTGTAGACATAATCGATGGCTTTGTTATAAAGGGAGTTGATAAATCCGATTGATTTTGTTTTTGAATCAACGAATCTGTGGATATCGCTGCATCCGAATCTGAATTCATTTGAGATTCTGTATTTCATTAACAAGTATTGACCTAGAATAAATACTTTCATCAATCTTTGCATAAAGCCAAAAGGTAAAGTGCAAATTAAGAAAATGAAATAAACGATTTAAAGTTTGGCTTTTCCTTACATAACGTAAAACTTTTGGTTTCTGACCATGTTAACCCATGGCATGTATTTTTATGAATATTTTGTGTTAGGATATTTTTGGTTTACGTATTCAGCCAATCCAAAAGCGAAGAATAGAATGATTGGAGCATAGTATAATAAGTTGACAGTGCCGACAGCTCCGACACCAAGATACATGATATTTTGTCCATGATTATTCAAGAGAACTTTTTGAGCGTATTCTTTTGTGAATGATGGTGTTTTGACGACTCTTAATAAAGCCATAACTGTGACTATCACAGCGACTAATAAAGTTCCAGGGGCATTGATAATGGCCATGGGGATGAAAAGAAGCTTTAATCCATTTTCGATTGGATAACAGATGTTAATCAGTGATGATGACATTATTCTTTGTTACGTGTTGTTATATTGATTTCAAATCGTGACAAAATTTATAAACTGGTGAAAATTTTAGAAACTTCTTATTAATTTTTACATGATTTTTAAGCTTTATTAAAATCAAACAAATTATTAAAATGGATTTCTTTGTTTGTTTAAATGATTACTTTAAAAAAATAGTTAAAAGTCCACCTTAAAAAGGAAATTTTTCAAACTTTTAGTAAGCTTAATTTACATATTATTTGGGGTTACTAAATTCTGATAATTGGACAGTATTGATATTTTGGTAACAAAATGATTGATTTTATTTTTTAAAGATTGAACAAGATTATTTATGATTGAAGATCATTTTATGTGAATATGTTCAGTACTCGCTGAGGATTTGTTTCAAGGTTGGTCTGAAGTCGACAGTGATAGCCTTGACGAAGTTGTCACTGCAGTAATCTGATTGTTCGACATTTCTTGATTGAACGATACAGACGTTGAATCTGTTGACGTGGGGGAGGAGAGATTGATAAACTCTTTATTGAAGTTGAGCAATATTTTTAACGTTTCTGAGTTCTCTGATAACGGGGAGACAAGTGTTTTGAATATCAAGAATGGCTTCGTTAATTTTAGCGATGTTATGTTCAGAAATTTCCATCCATGTCAATCTACCGTAGCTTCGATATTCTGTTGGCAAGTTGGTCTTCTTGAAACTGCCGTAAAGTTATAAATATTCTTTGTAGGGATTTCTTGGAGCTCCTTCAATCATCACTAATTTTTATATTTTTTAATTATATCATTCCCCATTCTTATTAACTTTTTTTAACAAAAATTTTTTTATATTAAAAATCTTATTTGATTTGATTGTATTACGTGAAAATGTATATGAAAAAATGTAGCGATCATATCTTTCTTAAGATTTTTCATTGATCTGCTTATATGAAATTGTCATTTTACCAGTGACCTTAACAAACAAGTTCACCGTAACGATCTCTATAGCTGCCTATACCATGCCTGCAGCCATTTTTAAACTCTCCTTCATATGTCTCTCCATTATTATATCTCAAAACTCCAAAGTTAAGCTGATTATCTTTGAACTTGCCTTCGAATTCGTCCCCATTTTTGAATTTGTAATTACCAATCAGTTTGAAATCGTTTTTCCATTCACCTGTGAAAGAATCTCCATTTTCATAAACATAGTTTCCTTGCCCATCTCTTTTTCCATTTCGGATCCTTCCATAGTAATATTAATTGGTAGTGAAGTAAATTCTGGCTTCGCCTTATAATGAATCTTTTTTGAATTCGCCTTCATATTTCGTGTTGTCAGATCCCCAAATATACATGCCTTTACCATGCTTTTAAGACATATAGTATTCACCTTGGAAAATATCTCCATTTGGATACAAAACTTTTCCTTCTCCTTCAACATGAGTTTGTTGCCAGTTGGCTTATATTTTTGTACCATTAGAAAAAGTTATGGTTCCGAAACCTTGTTTTCTACCGTTGGCAAAGTTTCCTTAATAAATTGTACCATTGTTATAGAAATACTTTCCCCAGCCATTCTTTTTTCCTTTTACCCATTGACCTTCATATTTATCAAGATTTGGATACCACATAGTCCCTTTGCCTTATTTTATATCATCCTTCCATTCCCCCTCATACACGTTTCCATTTGAGTACCTATATCTTCCCCAACCTTGCTTACCATTTTTGACACTGCCTTCATATGATTAACCATTTTTAAAGATGTAGGTTCCATCAACGAGCTGATTTTCTAACCAAGTTCCAAAATAAATGTCTCCAGAAGGGTAAAGATAAATTCCAAGTCCAGTTCTTTTATTAGACAGTGGGCTGACCCCGCCATAGTACACAGAGTTGTCATAGTACTATTTTTTCCTTAAATCAGGAATATTTTCAATTTCTTTAATCAAAGTTTCTAAAGATGATTTTATGGATTAATGTGTTTTGAGATTCATCAAGATTGCCTCTTTGGGTATGATCAATCGTGGAGGTTTTTCGTTCGATATATCCAGCTTATTTTGCGAGTTTGAAGAATTTCTTTTTGACCCTTCACTTTATGGGTAGTTGATAGTCATATTAGAACTATGTGCATAATGTTAATTTATCAAGTTAGTCGTTACGATACCCTTTTCTCCAAGAGATTCTTTTGTATTTGCCATGGCGGTAGAATTTTCGCGATACTCGTACTTATTCTGACTAAAAGATTGTGAAGAATATGAAGTAAACTGCTGATCATATGTCGATTGTAGATTATTCAAGCCCGCAAACGCATCAACCTGATGCACTTAATTCTTTTTCTTTATCATTGGGTTGAGTGAGGGCAATAACTAGCCTTGATTTTATATTTTCTCTGATTAATTTTCTGGTTGACGATAATCTTCCTGATAGTTTATTTATTCAAATCCACGCTTTTGGCTTTGAGTCGATGAGCTGCTTGCATGGACTGAGTTTGGCTTCTTATCTGATGGCTAGTGATTGGTATTGGATTATGTTTCGTAGTTGACATTATTTTCAATGCTTTAAAAAGCATTTTTATTTATATTATTGGCATTTTCATGGCTACTATTTTTCTTCTTAACGTTTTATGGTTATTCACCTATAAAGAGCTTGCTACTTTGCTGTTGTTATTACTAAGTATTTTTCTTACTCTTTTGACTATCTTGCGACGCCGATCTCACAGTCTTTTTCAAACTATCTCTATAAATTTTCAAGACTCTATCTATTTCCCCGGGCAATTCATAAATTTTAATCCTTTCCTCTATTTTAGTCATCATCAACTCTGCCAATTGAGTCAGCTACTTTATTACATGCAAGGAGCTATTTCTCAAACCTTGGAATGAACTAAAAAATTACTTGACAGTTTTCCATTCAAGTACTCATGATTCATGACAATCAAGCCATCCTCAAATTGATAATAACTTTTTTCATCATTTATCACAAGCGTCGATCTACTCACAGGTCTGTCCCTTACCAAAAAGTCATCCTGTTGCATTTATACATTGTTTTCACACTTGTACATCATATCGACCAACATTAGTCCCAACTGGTAAATGTTTTATGGAGATATGCCATCTTATAGCTGCATCAATTAATTAAAATAGTCCTAATTCCCAGTAACCATGGCAGTCAACTTTTACAACGATGTGAATGTCTTCACTCTATTTTACATAAAAAATCATCATACCCTTACAGCACTTTGTCGAAGGTCTTTTCCCGCTCATCATAAAACACTTTTATTTCCATTTTATCAAGCGAATCATAATTGGCGATGAGAATATTGCCATAATTAAGTTAATCCACATCAATACCAATCTCTGACATTGATCTTATTATTGTCGTTAGCTATTGTAATAGTTTTATGTAAAATAGTGGGCGGTTTATTGAGAATTAAGGGATCTAATTATTGACAAAATGTACTATAATGTACTCGCCTAATGACAGGTCGTTGTATTAAAATGTAGCCAGTACTTATTGCTCGTCTACGAGCCTCGTGTAGGCTAAAATCTTGCATATACCCTCTTGCTATGACAATTTTATGTAGTTTTCGATATCTTTTATTATAAAAATCCAGTACTGTCATATATGGCCTATAATTGTTATTAAGTTTCAGCTAAATAATGTTTGTAAATGGTTCTTTTTTAAGTGACAGTGTCAGTTGCGATAAAGTAATGTCTTGCGAAAGGATCATGCATTTGTGTTATTACTTTAAATCGTTGACTGAACTATTATGGACTTAGCTAGATATTTATTCGTTAATGACTCATTTTTTTATTTCTGTTACTGGAAATTAACTTTCTTATTATTTCTTTCGCTGAATGAACTTTATTATTATTTTTTAACTTTACTTTTTTTTAATTTTTCGATTTTCTTAACATTTTTTATAAAAAACTTATTGATAAAATATTTTCATTACTATATACTTTTATTAATTTGTTTGTTAAATAAATTTGAAATAACCTTATTTATATCTTTAAAGTTGTAAGTGAACAGAACTTTTCGGTTGGAAAATTTACGAAAAAGATTTAATAAAAAAATATGTTCAACCCATTTAAGAAAAATTTCTCATTATTTGCCACGGCTTTGTTTGGATCAGCCTTTGTAACTAAAAAATACTTATGCGCATAAAATAAGAAAAAGTACGATACATACATTTGGGGTAATGGCTACTATCAAGCAAGACCTGATGCTATTTTGCAATTTAAAAACTTCACACCAAAACATATTAAAAACTTGCCTGATAACTTAAAACATATTGAGTTTGGCGAATATTACGATGCAGGTATCGATGATCAAGGAAATTTGTATATTTGGGACTCACAAAATATTGATGCTAATTTCGTACCAGATAGAAAATAACATGATGAAACAAGACAAAATTTGAAAAAAATTGAAGCAAAAGTAAGTCAAGTAAAATTCACAACTGGTTACATTTGGATATTGACAGACAAGAAATAAGTCATCCAGTACCCAATCATAAAATAATTCGATAAAAACAACAACATCACAGGTACAAAGTTAGGAATCAAAAGAACAGTTGACCCATTAAAAGGAACTGTAACTCTCCAAACAGGAAGTAATTTTTTATTTAATAAAAGATGATCATATTATCGTACTAAAAGAAGATGGCCATGTCTACGCCATGGGTGATGATACTTTCGGTCAGTGTGGTCAGGATGACACAAATAGAAACACTCATCCTCCATTTACTGAAAATAGAATCAAATATCCTGTTCAAGTGGTATGATTTTTATTTTATAAGCAAGAAACATCTCAAAAACATTACTAAAATAGCAGCCGGTGGTAATCATAATCTCGCACTTGATCATGGTGGAAACTTGTTTGGTTGGGGAGCTAACACTAACATGCAATTGTCTCATGAAGATGAGTTCTCTGCTATGAATGCGCCTTTAATTTGTACATACAAACCAATCAAAATTTACAAGAATCTTGATGCTAATGAAATTAAGTAATTGATTGCAGGTGAGGAATTTTCGGTCTTTATCACGTCAAATCGTCACACGGAATCTGAAGAAGTTTTCACTGTCGGATGTAACTTGAGAGGCCAACTTGGTATTGGTGAAATTCGTCATATTAGAGACATTACTAAAGTTGAAGCATTGTCAAATTATGTCATGAAAATCAAAGGAAAATAAGAAAAAGTGAAAATTGACCAGCTCAGATGTGGAAAAAATCACTGTATTGCTCTCTTAAATATAGGTTACATCATGGAATGGGGAGATAATGAATACGGTCAGATGGGTAACAAAAAAAGATCAGCCGTTTTGACACCAATTGTTTTGAAAGATTTCGCTGGAAAGAAGATTGTTGGTGTGTTTGCTGGTGATAATAAATCAGGAGTTATTATAGAACGTGAAGATGAGCCAGTAAATTCAGCTAAGGAAACAAAGTGATTTTTGCATGGGTATTAAAAATAACATTTAATTGGGCTGATAACTGTTTATTTTATATGTTTTGAATTATTACTTATTAAGTCAAATTTTATAAAAAACCTTTATAACTTTATAATTTTTACCTTTAAAATTTTACGAATAGTAAATAAGTTTTAAATAATAATTACAAATAATAGTTTTTAGTTTTTATAAAAAGAATAGAAAATGATAGGCGATTAACTTTTGGACCAAGAAGAGTTTAAGAAAAAACAATAAAAACTGTTCGAACAACAGAAAAAGTTCCGTAATCTTTAAGCCGATAAAAAATATTTTGCTGAAGAGACGATTAATTTTATCAAAAAGCAAAAAATGACAATTGATAAAATGAAAAAGGAAAATGAGGCACTTAAATAATTGATTGTAACTTTTTTCATAATAAAAGGCAAAAGTCAATAACTAAAAAGCAAGCGAATCTAATCATTTACAAAATGTAGAAAATATGAAATAATTTTTGGCTGAAATATCAGCTGCTATCCAATAAGAAAAGTAAATTCAAAACAATATTGACATTCATATTGCAAATTTTCAAAAGAAAATAGTTTAAAAGAAAAAGAACTGTACAGGTATGAATTCTGGGGCAGAAAATGAAAATAATCTACAAAAGCAAATCAAAATTCTTTAAAATAGACTTGACAAGGCTAATCAAAAGTATAATGAAACTATTGCTGTTAATAAAGACTTGAAAAATGTTATTGACTCTTTAAGGAAGTAAAGAGTTATTTTTGATAATTTGTACAAAAAGCTGTAAAGTGAACTTCATTAAAAAAGAAAGAAAATGGCAGATATCATATAAAAAGCTAATAATGCTTATTAAGACAGGGACAAGGCGAATAATCAAATACAGGCATTAAAACAGCAGGCGAAAAAATAGGCTGGAGAGTTTTAAAAGGAAATAAAAGAAATGAGTCATTTAATGTAAAAAATCAAGCTTTCTTCTTATGTAAAGAAAGGTGTTCGTAACAATGGTTATGACTCCACAGGTAATAATTTTTACGAGGCTGACCAACCAATATTCAATGAAACCAAAACAAAGTAAAATTCTTTTTTAATTTCAGACAAACAAAAAAGTCATCATAACAAATGTAAAAAATCCAGAAATTCCGTGAGGATTTCGCTAAAATCTAAGCCGCTACTTAGATATAAAATTTCTAATAACTGCTGAGAATCTTTAGTGAAAATGAAGAAAAGAACTTCCAAATGTTTAAGTTTGTCAATCTCCAAAGCAATTAAATCGAAGAACTTTAACAATAAGTTGGTAAGCTGAAAGATGAGTTTTAAGAAAATAACGAAAAGACTTAAGATACTGATAAGGAAAAGTATATCCATCAAATGGAATAAAAGTTGGAAAATCTATAAGTCAGCGTGAAATAGGCTGAAGATAAGTACAAAAGTTAACAAAAAGAAGCCAAGATATTATCGACTTTGATTTAAAGAATTTTCTAAACAATTGAATGTGATCGGTAAATAGTTAAGGAAATTGGTGGCTCAAAGACTATTTCATAAACTAACTTTTTAGTCTTTCTTGCCGTAATTTAGCACAAGGCAACACAAATCATCAACACATTCAAGTAACTTTCAAATAGCAACATGATAACTGGCCCATCAAAACCTGCTCCTATTCAGGCTGGAATGCTGACTTTCTAGGACTTTTAGGATAACGAATAGTATGACAAGATTCTTACAATAGAATAACTCCAAAGAAAGGCGAAATAATTCATCATGAAAGAACAAAATCAAAAAGGCAAGAAAAAAGAAATCAGAACAAAAAAGAAATGAAACTTTACAAAGTATTTTTTTCTTTTTAAAAAAATAATCTTGGTATGATAAATTTTTACCCTTTAATAAAATCATTGTCTTTAATTTGTCTTTACAGATTTAAAGATAAAAAATCAATAAATTTCTCAACTAGAATCGCTGCTACGTGATTAGGATGATGAGTAACGTTTTCTTTTGCGCTTTTATTCTGATCTGGACCTGTCCCTTTTGCGCTATTATTTTTCTTATCGGTCTCTCTTTTTATGTTTGTCTTTTTTGCTTTTCTTTCCATCTTTTTATTATGAGTTATCACGGTAACGATGTTTATGTTATTTGTCTTTCTTTTTCTTTTATTTTTTCTCTTTTTTCTACTTCTTTTACTTCTTTTCCTTCTTTTACTTTTTTTACTTTTTCTATTATTTTTCCTCAGCTTGATATAAGTCATCGATTGCCTCAAGTCGATGAGGGTTTATCATATTTGCAGATGGTTTGGCTCTAATTTAAACTTTGGCTTTGTCAAAGCCCATTCCTACAGCTTAGGGAGCGATTGGTTCTTCAAAGCCTTCTTTTTTCATCTTGATTTTTTTCATCAGTTCTCTCATTTATTGTTCAGTCAATTTTTATTCATCCTACTTATCTGTAATTCCAAGAGCAGCATTCATTCTTTCATAGTCCCTTTTCATGGCTTCTTACTGCTCGCTAGTTAAATGATCAGATTTGTATTTTTTATCCGTTTTCATGTACCAATCTCTTTTCCTCCATTTACCACCCTTATCAAGGACACCGATAGTAACACTATTTCCGAGATACATTTATCTATCCTTGTAAGGCATATCACGAACATCCTACCAGTTGAATAATGACCAGCCACCACGATTACCGCCGCGAATGGGAACCCAGAGCTTCCTATTTTCTTTTTCTTAGAGGTTTGTTATGACCATTTTTTTAGAAAAGTAAAAACTATTATAAACTATTATAAATTTAAACCTAATATGAATGCTAAGCTTCAAGTAGTATGTTAATAATCTGATATTTTTTGAAAAACAAGTCTTTATCTTAAAATTATTAATGAAAAAAAACATAAATGGAAAAGTCTCTTATGATTTAGTAATAAAGTTGTTGAACTGACTTAAATTGATTCAACCAACAACCATTTTATGTTTTTTCAATATTTTTGGATCGTTATTAATCATACTTTTTATTTATTTCCTGCCACGAGTTTCAATTTCAAATCTTTGCAACAATGCTTAAATTTAATTCTTGTCTTTTCTCATGTTCACATCCTTAAATACACATGTTAATAACTTCAATCTATTTTCGATTTCTACATTAAAATAATAAATTACTTTAGTTGACTTGCTTTCTTATGATTTATTAATAAAACCTTTCAGTAGCTGGGTCAAGGGAAATCAATCTTGAATTTATCTGTTTTGGATTGTAAGGCTAATATTTATTTTTAGAGACTTAATATTTCGAAAAAATACTTTTCTGTTGTTTTGTGCTTTTAGCTCTTGGTTTTTTGTTCTTTGTGTATGGTTCGTAAAATTACTTTTTGTTTAAAGTTCTTTAGCTTTTCAAAGGAGACAATGCTGAACGGTTTGATTTAGAGACTGATCTTTTTGTTGAATTTCTTGGTCTACTTGAACTTGGTCGTACATACTCATAGGGCTTAGAAAGTTGATGTTTTCCTTGAGTATTTTTTATCAATTTATCGATTCTCTCAAGGCCTGTATGTTAATTTTTGTTAATCGAGGGCCTTATTTCATTTTTATATTCATGTCTCTTATTGATTTCCTTACCGATTTTTTAATTTTAAAACATTTAAACTTTTTTGGCTTGGGTTTAAACAAGAGGTCTTTTTATTTCCTCATCTTCTTAAATTTTTATTGGCCTTTGTGCTTCATGAATATTTTGTCGAGCTGAAACTATTGGCATATTTTCTTGACCTCGAGCAGTCAGAAAACTATCTTAATATTTAGGTTTGTATGCTGTAACAAGACTTTCATTTGCGGCGCCATAAGCCGATTTACTGCCAGATTGTTGTTCCATTTTTCTCAATCTTTTTTAAATCTCTATAAGTCGTTACATATCACGATTATATTACTAAGCTCTAATTCCTTTACTGTATTTTTATAAAAGCGCCGACGAGTCCTAGTCCAACTCTTGATTGTACTGAAGATTTCTATACACTTATCCTGTTTTTATAGGACTTTTTTTAGAGCTGTAATTCCTCGATTGCTACAAAGAAGCCTTGTTACTTGAAAATTCTCTGATTGGACTTCCATGATTTAGTCGAGGGTCTTAATAAATCGGTCTTGTTAATCCTGAAGCGATGGGATTATTTAATGCCAAACTTTAGGCCTTCATTCTTTAAAGCCTCTTCAAATACTCAAGATGCTAAGCCTATTTACGAATAGCCTCCTTTAGTTGATAATACTCCAGACTGGCAGGATCATTGAGACCAGAATCATACACAATGGAATTGACATACGGGTCACAAGTTGTTCTTTGTAGCACTGCATTCGTATACTTGGCGTTGTTATTGTAGACTCTTTGCAATTATTGTAACTACCTTTCTTGCCGATAAAGATGTTATTATTGAAGTAAACTTTCAGTGAGTTATCTTTGAAGCTAAAGTTAATTTTTCTACCTTAATATAAAAAAATACACGACGCAATTTTTCTTGCATATCAATGATTCCTTGTTAGATGGAAAATTTGGTTGCTTAGTAAAGGGAATCGATGGGCATAAATTTAATGTAGGTATATGTAGTTAATAATAAATCACATAAAATTTGGGAATAAACTTTTTATTGATTCGTTTATTAACTTTATCAACTGAAATGTTTTTTAGTTTTAATTTTTTTCTTTTTAAACAAATAAAATTTTAAAGGTTAATTGAACGAATAAATGTCACAGTAGTTAAAAATAATTTTAGTAATGTATTGCTAAAATTTGAAAGTGAATAAAATAGATTTGGATATTTGATTTTTAATAATTAATGAGAAAATAAAAAAAATTGAATGGATGAGATATATAATATTTTAATAGATCAGTCTTTGAATAGATGTTGCAAAATAGAATCACAAGTGTTTTGTTTAGATTTGCATCGGGCAAGAGTTTGGCATTTTTGACTCCACAAGAAAAGATGGACTATTTGAATCAATTATAAGCAAACGCTGCAGTGGATTATAAAAAATATCCTTACTTACCTCACCAAGATCCTAACTCACCCGAATATATTCATTCCGAACTTAGCGAGTACCACGACGAAGTTGCCGTAACTTCATACAATACTGTAATTGATAACTTCAAGAACGACTTGAAAGTCCAAAGAGAAGTTTGGCAAGCCATTAGCAATCTCGACAGACCATATAAACACGGAATTAGAGGCATTGATACCAACATTTATGAAGATGGTCCAGTCAAGCCAAAACTTCAAGATCTTGGTTTTGAAAGACAAGACATCAACGATGAAGAATTCGGTTTTTCAAACGAAGACAGATTCATCGCTAATACACCATTCCATAAGAAACACAACTTCCAACATATCAAGCAATGGGAACAAGAAAGACTCAACAGACCAGTTACTAAACATTTCAATCCTAAAGGTTACAAGTATGATGTTGAAATGAAACCAGAAGAAAAATATCAATTTGTCGCTGACAGATTGGGTCATCCTGAATTTTTGGGTACTCCAGTCGACAGATTGTTCAAACTCGAAAACGATATCTTCCACCCAACTTATCTTGACCAACCATTCGTCCAAACCCCCAACGCTAAGCCAAGCGCTAACTTGAACTTCGAACAAGGTGAAGTTTTGTATGAAAACACAAGAGTTTTGGAATGGGTCAGATTCATTCAATTATTCGGTTTGACTGGCGGTGCCTATATTGCCCTTTACGTTCCATTCAGTTTGGGATACAAGACCAACTTAGTCACTGATGCTGCTGACGAACTCATCAACAACCAATACCATTTAGTCAGCCCAACCACAGTTGATATCCTCAGACTCAGTATCCCAATCGGTGTCGGTGCCATTGCCTATACTGTCTATGGATTGTTGAACTATACTAACAGTGTTACCAGTCAATATGTTGTTAAGATGTCATACTCAAAAGATAAAGTATTTTTGTTTTTATAAAAAATAGGAACTTCTTTTCGTTAAGAGAATTGATCTTCATGGTGTTACTTATGAAGAAGTTTATGAAACTGCTCATTTGGAAATTGTTCCACCAGCTCAAAGATCTGGAGTTGCTGATCTCAGTTCATATGATGAGGATGGTATTTGGAGAATCACTGACCTTAACACTGGTAAATTCTTGTTGGCTTACAACGACAAGAACCACTGGAACCTTCATCTTAGAGACGAATTCTTCCAAAAAGTATTTTTTTATTTTATAAAAGACTCTCAACATGTGGGACAAAAGCTATTATGGATATAACAGAGTCGAACAAGAAGACATTAATAGAAGATGGAGAGAACAAGCAGAAAGTGGATTTGGACAAGAAAAACTTCCAGGATTCTGATTCTATAATCCATGATTTGTCACATTTTATAAATAAATTTCACACTTTTTATGTCTATTTCATTTAAAAATTTTAATTAAATT
>Ga0102832_1001881_pt1 | contig 14272 bp, 13 predicted proteins | sample EBPBio282013_DNA_FD_88942 | JGI IMG/M metagenome (GOLD analysis project Ga0102832, IMG submission 88942) | Wastewater treatment Type I Accumulibacter community from EBPR Bioreactor in Madison, WI, USA - Reactor 2_5/28/2013_ DNA (Illumina Assembly) | ecosystem: Engineered > Bioreactor > EBPR >...
ATCGCCTGCTGGGCGCGCATCATGATGGCGTCGACGAAGCCGCGCAGCAGCATGATCAGCGCCAGCACGATGTACATCACGCCGATCCGCTTGTGGTCGACACTGGTCAGCCACTCGGTCCACAGGTACTTCCAGGCCTTCAGCCAGGTCAGCACGATCGCCACCAGCAGCGCGCCGCCCACCGTGACCGCCGCGCCGCTGGCGGCGATGGCGCTGTAGAACGGGAAGGCCTCGAGGGTCAGTCTTCCGAACATCTCGCTCTATCTCCGGGCCGGCGCGGTGGCGCCGTGCGCGCCGTGGCCGTGGGGCCCGGCATATTTCTCGATGATCGCTTCGAACAGCCGCGGCTCGACGCCGGAATAGAGGGTCACCGGGTTCAGCCGGCTGCGCTCGGCGAGCCTCGCGTAGGCCGGCGCGTCGAGCTTGCCCGCGGCCTGGCGGGCCTTGGCCACCCAGGCGTCGAAGTCGGCCGGGCTGGTCGCCACGACCTCGAAGAACTGGTCGGAGAAGCCGCCGCCCGAGTACTGCGAGTTGCGGCCGACGAACGTGCCCGGCACGCTGGCCAGCAACTGCAGCCGCGTCTGCATGCCGGCCATGGCGTAGATCTGCCCGGCCAGCGCCGGCACGTAGAAGGAATTCATCACCGTGTCGGAGGTGATGCGCAGGCTGACCGGCCGGCCGACCGGGATCGCCAGCTGGTTGACCGAGGCGACGCCCTGCTCGGGGTAGATGAACAGCCACTTCCAGTCCTGGGCCACGACCTGGACCTCGAGCGGCGCCTGGCTGGACGCGATCGGGCGGTAGGGATCCAGCTTGTGGGTCGAGCGCCACACCAGGACGGCGACGGCGATCACGATCAGCGCCGGGATCAGCCAGACGATCGCGTCGATCTTCGGCGAATAGTCCCAATCCGGATCATACGGCCGCTTGTGGCCGGAGCGGTAGCGCACGGCGAACAGCAGCGCCATGACGATGACCGGCACGACCACGATCATCATCACCGTGAAGGCGTCGATCATCAGGCCACGCTCGGCGCTGGCGATCGGTCCCTTGGGATTGAGCACCACCAGTCGGTCGCACCCGCCGGCCAGGAGGGCCAGGCCGACCAGCAGCGCGATGCGCAGGTTCGCGAAAGATTGCCTCACACCGTTGTCCGCATCGTTTCCCCGCAGCGCACCTAGATTGGGGCCACATCGCGATATCGGCAATCGTTTCTTTCACCAGGTTGGCGCGACGCCGCTCAGGCGCAGGTCTCGGCACTCCACGCGAACGGCAGGTTGGCGCCCTTGAGGAACGCGCCCAGCCACGACCCGCCCAGCGCGTAGTTGGCCTTGGTCGATTGCCGCGAGGTGACGATGTAGGTGTTGATGCCGACGGCGCGGCCGCAGGCGTCGATCAGCGGGCCGCCCGAATTGCCGGCCGAGATGTCGGCCGAGTGCAGCACCATCGGCGTGTTGCGCTCGCGGTTCTGCACCGCGCTCACGGTGCCGCGGGTCAGCACCACTTCCGGCGCGGCCTTGAGGTCGCCGGCCGCGAGGCGGCGCAGGTTGCGATCCTGCTGCAGGGCGATCGCCGGGTAGCCGGCGGCGACGACCTCGCCCAGTGCCGCGGGTTCGGCCGCCACCGGCAGCGGCGTCACGCTGCCCGGCGGCACCGCGACCCGGATCACCGCGAAGTCGGCCTGCGGCGCCTGGCCGGGCGGCGACGTCGCCACGACGGTACCGATGTAGCCGGTCTTGAGATGCTTGGAGAGCACCAGCGCCTCGCTGCCGGGCGCCGCGCCACCGACCACGTGGTGGTTGGTCACCACCAGGTCGGGCGCAATAAAAAAGCCGGAGCCACTGTCGCCTCCGGCCGACACCACCAGAACGGTGGCCTGCTCCAGCGCCCGGGCCAGCCCGGGCGGATCGAGTCTCCCGGCCTGGCCGCCTCCCTTGGGCAACGCGGCCGCCGCGGCCGCCGGGGTCACGGCGCCGCCGGGCGGCGTCGCGTCGGTCTTGCGCTCGGGGATCGCGCCGGCCGGGGCGGGCGTTGAGGGACCCTTTCCGAGCGGGTCCTTGATCGTGCAGACGTCGGCCTTGAGGCGCTCCTTCAGGAGCGCGATCTGGTCCTCGATCTGCTTGTTGGCGGCCTTCTGCTTTTCGATCTGCTCCTGCAGCGCCTTGACCTGGGCCTGGTCGGGGCCCGGCGGGGCGGGCGGCGCCGGCGGCGCGGGCAGCTGGACGGCGACGTTCACGATCGGCCGGTAGAACAGGTACCAGCCCAGCGCGAGGCCGACCCCCAGCAGCAGGAAGCCCCCGAGCAGGGCGCCGAGGATCAGCGGCCAGCGGGATTTCGGCTTTTCGTCGGAAGACGGCGCGGTCTCGGCCATGGATGAAGAGAGGCTCCCGGGAAGGCCGCCAGTGAACTCCGCCGGCAGGGCGGAATTGGGGCGGCGTTGGGCCCCTTGCGAGGCCCGGCCCGCAGTATAAGTGTGTAGGCCCCGGTTCGGAACACGTTCAGAAGGAGAGCGCCATGACGGCCTGCATCGTCGGTTGGTCCCACGGCAAGTTCGGCAAGCTCGATGGCGAGACCAGCGAATCGCTGGTCGTCAAGGCGGCCACCGAGGCGATCGCCCATGCCGGCATCGAGCCGCGCGATGTCGACGTGATCTACGTCGGCAACATGAATGGCGGCTTCGTGCGCCAGGAGTTCCATTCCTCGCTGGCGCTGCAGGCCCATCCCGACCTGCGCTTCAAGCCCAGCACGCGCGTCGAGAACGCCTGCGCCACCGGCTCGGCCGCCATCCACATGGGGCTGAACACGCTGGCCGCCCGCAAGGCGCGCTTCGTGCTGGTGGTCGGCGTCGAGAAGATGACCGAGCTCAACTCGGCGCAGGCCGGCGAGGTCCTGATCAAGGCGTCGTACGTCGCCGAGGAAGCCAACATCGAGGCCGGCTTCGCCGGCATCTTCGGCAAGATCACCTCGGCCTACTTCCAGCGCTACGGCGACAAGTCGGACGCGCTGGCCCGCATCGCGGTCAAGGCGCACCGCAATGGCGCCAAGAATCCCTTCGCCCACTTCCAGAAGGAATTTGCCTACGAGTTCTGCCGCACGCCGTCGGACAAGAACCCGTTCGTCGCCGGCCCGCTGAAGCGCACTGACTGCTCGCCGGTGACCGACGGCGCCGCCGCGGTGATCCTGACCGACGTCGAGACGGCGCTCGGCATGAAGCAGGCGATCGCCTTCCGCGCCGCCGAGCAGGTCAACGACTTCCTGCCGATGAGCCGCCGCGACATCATCAAGTTCGAGGGCCCGGCGCTGGCCTGGAAGAAGGCTCTGTCGCAGGCCCGCCTCGACCTGCTCGACCTGTCGTTCGTCGAGAGCCACGACTGCTTCACCTCGGCCGAGTTGATCGAGTACGAGGCGATGGGCCTCGCCGCGCCCGGCGAGGGTGAGCGCGCCATCCTCGAGGGCTGGGTCGAGCGCGACGGCAAGCTGCCAGTCAACGTCTCGGGCGGGCTGAAGGCCAAGGGCCACCCGGTCGGCGCGACCGGCGTCAGCATGCACGTGATGGCGGCGATGCAGCTGTCCGGCACCGCGCCGGGCGAGTTGCAGCTGCCGACGGCGCGGCTGGGCGGCGTGTTCAACATGGGCGGCGCCGCGGTCGCCAACTACGTCAGCATCCTCGAGCCGCTGCGCTAGGCATGGTGCGGCCGGTCGGACCGCAGGCCTGCGACGCCATCCTCGGCGCGATGCGCCAGGTCGCGATCGCGGGCGGCGGCGGGCCCTCGTGGTCCGACACGATCAGCATCCTCGCGGCCGGCCGCTACCTGCTGCGCCGCGACGGGCTCGACGACATCGGCACGCTGCCGGCCGTCGCGCCGGGCGACCTCGTCGCGGCGCTGCAGGGCGAGCGCTGGCTGGCCGAGGAAGCGGTCAAGTACCTCGCGGTGATGACGCTGGTCGACGGCGTGATCGACCATGCCAAGCTCGGCCGCGTGCTGGACTATGCCCGCGCCCTCGACGTCGAGGCCGATTACCTGACCGAGCTGGTCGAGGCGGCATCGGGCCACCTCGCCTGGTCGATGGCCGACATGACGCGCAAGAACTTCGACAGCGTGCTGGGCCGGCCGTCGGAGGGGCTCGACCCGGCACAATGGATCCTGCCCTACACCGGCGAGCGCGCCGATCCCGCGCTGGTCGCGCGCTACGAGGCGCTCGGCCGGTTGCCGGCGAACACCTTCGGCCACGCGCTGTGGCAGTTCGACAAGACCAACGGCTACCCGTTCCCCGGCGACCCGGCGGCGCTGAACGCCGGCTTCGGCACGCCGCACGACTCGGCGCATGTCCTGTCGGGCTACGACACCAGCCCGCGCGGCGAGATCCTGGTCTCGACCTTCACCGCCGGCATGCACCGGCTCAACCCGATGAGCGGCCACATCCTGCCGGTGATCTTCAACGGCCATCTCGGCCTGAAGTTCAACGACGTCGCGCGCTACACGACCGGTGGCCTCGACCCGGACGAGTTCTGGCACGCCTGGGCGCGGGGCGAGGCCGCGACGGTCGACACCTTCGCCGCCGACTGGAGCGTCTGGGACTGGGTCGAGCACGACCTCGACGAACTGCGCCGTCGCTTCAACATCAAGTGATAGGTCCCTCGCTGCGCTCGGGATGACAAACCTTTCCTGTCATCCCGAGCGCAGCGAGGGACCTTCCAGGATCACACCACCGGGCTGGCGCCGCCGTCGACGTTGATCGCCACGCCGGTGATGAACGAGCCGGCATCGGAGCACAGGAAGCAGGCCATGCGGGCAAACTCCTCGGCCTTGCCCATGCGGCCGAGCGGGATGCGGCCCTTGGCCATGCCGGCCAGGAACTCGTCGTAGGTCTTGCCCTCGCCGGCCGCGGTCTTGTGGCGGCGCACCCACTGGTCGCTGTCGATCAGCCCGACCAGCATGGCGTTGACGAGGATGCCGTGCGGCGCGTTCTCCTGGCTCAGCGCCTTGGTCAGCGCGAGGCCGGCGGCGCGGCTGACGCTGGTCGGTGTCGAGTTGGCGCCCGGCGCCTTGGCGCCGATGTTCAGCACGTTGACGATGCGGCCCCACTTGCGCGCGCGCATGCCCGGCAGGACCTGGCGGATGGTGCGGATGGCGCCGAACAGCTTGAGGTCGAGATCGCCCTGCCAGTCCTCGTCGGTCACCGTGTCGAACGGCTTGGCGTGGCTGATGCCGGCGTTGTTGACCAGGATGTCGACCTTGCCGAAGTCGGCCTCGATCTTCTTGAAGGTGTCGAGGATCGGCTGCGCCTTGGCGACGTCGCACGAGTAAGCCTCGACCTTGGCGTTGGTCTTGCCCGCCGCCTTCGCGACCTCGGCCTTGGCGGCGGCCAGCGCATCGGCCTTGCGCGCCAGCAGCGCCACCGAGGCGCCCGACGCCGCGAATTCCTTCGCCATGGCGAGACCCAGCCCGGTGCTCGCGCCCGTGATCACCGCGACGCGGCCATCCATCCTGACGTCCATGTTCCCGTCCCTTCGTTGTTCTCGTGAGCCTACTTGCCGAGTGTAGCGATGGCCGCCAGCACGCGCTCGGGGGTGGCCGGCGCATCGAGCCGCACTGCGGTCCTGTGGTCACCGACCGCGGCGATCGCGTCCTTCAGCGCGGTCCAGACCGCCGTCGCGAGCAGCAGCGGCGGCTCGCCCACCGCCTTGGAGCGGAAGATCGTGGCCTCGCGCGATGGCGCGTTGTCGAGCAGCGTCACGTTGAACACCGGCGGCACGTCGCGGCTGCCCGGGATCTTGTAGGTCGAGGGCCCGACGGTGCGCAGCCGCCCCTGCCCGTCCCACCACAGTTCCTCGCAGGTCAGCCAGCCCTGGCCCTGCACGAACGCGCCCTCGATCTGGCCGCGGTCGATCGCCGGGTTGAGCGAGGCGCCGCAGTCCTGCACGAGGTCGGCGCGCAGCACGCGGCTCTCGCCGGTCAGCGTGTCGATCGCCACCTCGACCATCGCCGCACCGAACGAGAAGTAGAAGAACGGCCGGCCGCGCATCGCCACAGGGTCCCAATGGACCTTGGGCGTCCTGTAGTAGCCGGTGGCCGACAGCGAGACGCGGCCCATGTAACAGAGCTTCGCCAGCTCGCCGAAGGTCAGCACCTGGTTGCTGCCCGGCCTGGCGATCCGCACCGTGCCATCGGCGAAGGCGATGTCGCCGGGCGCCACGCCGAAATGCTCGGCGGCGAAGGCGACCATGCGCTGCTTGATCGTGTCGGCGGCGGCCCACGCCGCCCAGCCATTGAGGTCGGAGCCGGTCGAGGCCGCGGTCGGCGAGGTGTTCGGCACCTCGGCCGTCGAGGTCGCCGACGGCCGGATGCGGTCGATGTCGACCTGGAAGACCTCGGCCACGACCTGCGCGACCTTGACGAACAGCCCCTGCCCCATCTCGGTGCCGCCGTGGTTCAGGCGGATCGAGCCGTCGGTGTAGACATGCACCAGGGCGCCGGCCTGGTTGAGATGCGGCAGATTGAACGAGATGCCGAACTTCAGTGGAAACAGGCCGAGCCCGCGCTTGATCACCGGGTTGGCGCGGTTGAAGGCATCGACCTCGGCGCGCCGCCGCTGCCAGTCGCCGCCGGTCTTCACCTCGGCCCAGCAGCGGGCCAGGTGGTTCTCGTCGACCTTCTGGCCGTACGGCGTCTCGTCGCCGCCCTCGCGGTAGAAATTGCGCGCCCGCACCTCGTCCGCCGGAATGCCGAGCTGCCGCGCGATGCGGTCGAGCGCGTCCTCCATCACCACCACGCCCTGCGGCCCGCCAAAGCCGCGGAACGCCGTGTTGGACTGGCGGTTGGTGCGGCAGGCATAGCCGACCGCGCGGACGTGCGGCAGCCAGTAGGCGTTGTCGACGTGGGTCAGCGCGCGGGCGATCACGCCGGGCGTCATGTCGAGCGTGCAGCCGGCGTCGGCCGCCAGCACCGCGTCGAGCGCCAGCACGCGGCCGTCGTCGTCGAAGCCCACAGTGTACTCGTAGTCGAAGCCGTGGCGCTTGCCGGTCGCCACCATGTCGATCTCGCGCGGCAGCCGCAGCTTGACCGGGCGGCCGGTGTGCGCGGCGCCCAGCGCCGCCGCCGCGGCGACCCAGGAAGCGTTGCTCTCCTTGCCGCCGAAGCCGCCGCCCAGCCGGCGCACCACCGTGGTGACGCGGTTGAAGTCGACCCCCAGCACGTGGGCGCAGACGTGCTGGACCTCGGTCGGGTGCTGGGTCGAGGAATGCACGACGAGGTCGTCGTCCTCGCCGGGCAGCGCGAAGGCGACCTGGCCCTCGAGGTAGAAGTGCTCCTGGCCGCCGACGCTGAACGAAGCCGACAGGCGGTGCGGCGCGGCGGCGAGCGCCGCATCGGGATCGCCGCGCAGGATCGTCGAGGGCGGCTGCACCCAGGCCTCGCGCGCCCGGGCCGTCGCGATGTCGAGGATCGCCTCCGCCGGCTCGATGTCGGGCGTGACCAGCGCCGCCGCGGCGCGCGCCCGGTCGAGCGTGTCGGCCACCACCAGGGCCAGCGGCTGGCCGGCGAACAGCACCTCGCGCGTGCCGAACAGCGGCTCTTCCTTGCCCGGCCCGGCGATGTTGTTGGCGCCGGGAATGTCGGCGGCGGCCAGCACCGCCACCACGCCGGGCGCGGCGCGCGCGGCCGCGAGGTCGAGGGCGCGCAGGCGGCCGGCCGCGACCGGGCTCATCACGATCGCGCCGTGCAGCGTGCCGGGCGGCTCGGGCAGGTCGTCGATGTAGAGCGCCTGGCCGGTGACGTGCTTCAGCGCGCTGTCGTGGCGCTGCGAGGCATGGACGCGGCCCATCACAGCGCCTCCAGGTCGAGCGTGGCGGCCGGGTCGGCGAGGCGCAGTTCGAGCCGGCGCAGCAGATTCTTCGCGGCCTGCAGGCGATAGGCCGCCGTGCCGCGCCAGTCGTCGATCGGCTGGAACTCCGTCTCGATCGCCGCCCGCGCCGCGTCGAAGCCGCCGGCGCGCAACGCCGCCTCGACCGCGACCGCGCGCCGGGGCGTCGCGGCCATGCCGCCGACGCCGATGCGCACGTCCTCGAAGCGGCCGTCCTTGAGGCGCAGCCGGTAGCCGGCGGCGACGGTCGAGATGTCCTGATCGCGCCGCTTCGACAGCTTGTCGCAATAAAACACCTCGCCCGGCCAAAGCTTGGGCAGGGTCAGGCGCTCGATCACCTCGTCGGCCGCCAGCGCGGTCTTGCGGTAGCCGAGGAAGAAGTTCTCCAGCGGCAAGGTGCGCCGGCCGCGCGCCGCCGAAACCAGCGTCAGCCGGGTCTCGAGCGCGATCAGCACCGGCGCCGAATCGCCGATCGGCGAGGCCGTGCCGATGTTGCCGCCCAGCGTGCCGAGCGCCCGCACCTGGCGCGACCCGATGCGCGTCAGGTAGGGACCGAGCGCCGGAAAGTGCTTCACGAGGAGCGGCAGCGCGTCGGCATAGGTCACCGCCGCGCCGAGCGCGATCTCCTCGTCCGTCTCCTCGATCGTGCCGAGTTCCGGCACATGGGCGACGTGGATCAGCGCCGCCGGCGGATGGCGGTGCCGGCTGGCCAGCAGGCCGAGGTCGGTCGCGCCGGCCAGCAGGGGCGCCCGCGGCTGGGCGGCCCGCAGCGCCAGCAGGGCGTCGAGCGACCGCGGCGCATGGAAGACGCCGTCGAACGAGGCCGAGTCCGTGCGGCCCGGCAGCGCCGCCGGCGGCTCGACCGGCAGGCCGGCGACCCGCTCCATCGCCTCGACGATCGGCCGGTAGCCGGTGCACCGGCAGAGGTTGCCGCCCAGCGCGTCGTGGATGCGCGCCGGCTCGGCCGGTTCGCCGCCGGCGGCGAAGGCATAGGCCGCCATCACGAAGCCCGGCGTGCAGAAGCCGCACTGGGTGGCGTCGGCCTCCGCCATCGCCTGCTGGACCGGGTGCGGGCCGCCGTCGGGCCCGCGCAGGCCCTCGACCGTGCGCACCGCGAGCCCGTCGAGCTGGCCCAGCAGGGCGATGCAGGCGTTGATCGGCTGGCGCCGGCCGTCGGGCCGCTCCAGCACCACGGTGCAGGCGCCGCAGTCGCCCTCGGCGCAGCCCTCCTTCGTTCCCTTGAGGCCGCGCCGGTCGCGCAACCAGTCGAGCAGCGTCGTCATCGGGGACAGGCCAGCCTCGAGCGTGACCGGCTGGTCGTTCAGGAGGAAGTGGATGCGGTCCGCCATGCGGCTGACTGTGCGCGGGGTGTTCCTTGTGTGCAAGCGGCACCGTCGTCTTGAACTGGCTGCCGTCGCGTGATGCACTGGCGATGCCAAACAGCTTGGCCAAACAACGTGAGTGCGTAATGGATCCCTACCGGTTCGGCTATTCGCCCGTCGTCGAACGACCGAAACTCTCCTGGCCAAACAATGCGCGGGTCGCGGTCTGGGTCTGCCCGAACATCGAGCACTACGAGTACCTGCCGGCCGAGGTCCGGGTCCGCAACCCGTGGCCGCGCATGCCCCACCCCGACGTGCTGGGCTACGGCGGCCGCGACTACGGCAACCGGGTCGGCCTGTGGCGGATGTTCGATGTGCTCGACAAGCACAGCGTGCGCTGCACCGTGTCGCTGTCGATGTCGGTGATCGAGATGTATCCCGAGATCCTCGAGGCGATGGAAGCCCGGCGCTGGGAGTACATGAGCCACGGCTACTTCAACACGCGCTACCACTGGGGCTACAGCGAGCAGGAGGAGCGCGAGGTCATCGAGCACAGCAAGGCGACGCACCTGCGGCTCACGGGCCGCAAGCTGCGCGGCTGGTTCTCGCCGGCGATCTCCAACACGCTGGCGACGCCCGACCTCGTGAAGGAAGCCGGCCTCGAGTACTTCTGCGACTTCTACCACGACGACCAGCCGACGCCGCTCGCCACCAAGCACGGCACCCTGATCCACGTGCCCTACACGATGGATCTCAACGATGCGCTGATCTACCGGCAGCCGGTCGAGGCCGAGGAATTCGCGCAGATGATCATCGACTCGTTCGACACGGTTTACCGCGAGGGCAACGAGAACGGCCGCGTCATGTGCATCGCGCTGCACCCCTACATGATGGGCGCGCCGCACCGCGTGAAGCACCTCGACCGGGCGCTCAGCTACATCCGCAAGCACAAGGACGCGTGGATCTGCACCGCCGAGGAGATCCTCGACTGGTACGTCGCCAACGGCCTGAAGCCGTTCCAGGCCCATCTCGGGAAGGAGGCGTGACATGACCGCGTCCGTTCCGAAGAACCCGCCGCCGCTCAAGCCGGGGATGGACAATCCCTGGTACGACTATTCGCCGTTCCCGAAGCGGCCGAAGCTCGCCTGGCCGGGCAACGCCCGGGTCGGCTGGTTCGTCCTGCTGCACCTCGAGTACTGGGAACTGATGCCCGACGAGTCGAGCATCCGCGACCCGCGCCACGTCGGCGAGTTCGGCAGCTTCGTGCCCGACTACCGCACCTGGACGCAGCGCGAGTACGGCAATCGCGCCGGCATCTTCCGCGTGCTCGACGTGCTCGACCGCTACCAGATCCGGGCCGGCGTCGCGGTCAACGCGATGGCCGCCGAGCGTTACCCCTACCTGATCGAGCAGTTCAGGAAGCGGCGCTACGAGTTCATCGCGCACGGCCACTCGGCCAACCGCATGATCAGCTCGAAGATGAGCGAGGCCGAGGAGAAGGCCGAGATCGCCGCCAGCCTCGACACCATCGAGCAGGCGACCGGCGCGCGGCCCAAGGGTTGGCTGGGCCAGGATTACGGCGAGAGCCAGCGCACGCCCGGCCTGCTGGCCGAGGCGGGAATCGAGTACGTGCTCGACTGGCCGAACGACGACCAGCCCTACGCGATGAAGACCGCGCCGTCGCCGCTGGTCTCGCTGCCCAACCAGCCGGAGTGGGACGACGTCCAGCAGGTGATCCTGCGGCGCATCCCGTTGCCGCGCTATGCCGACGTTGTCGGCGAGGCGTTCGAAGTGCTGCACCAGGAAGGCGGCCAGGTCTTCAACCTGTCGGTCCATCCCTGGGTGATGGGCGTGCCGCACCGCATCAAGTACCTCGACGAGGCGCTGCGCCGGGTCGAGCGCTTCGGCAACGTCTGGCAGGCGACGCCCGGCGAGATCGCGGCGCACTACCGGACGACGTTGAAGTAAGTGGAAGGCTGGGACCGCGCGCGGTCCCAGCCTTACTCCGCCGCCTTCGTGAACCCCTGGTCCTGGCGCAGGCGGAACAGGCGGACCGCGTCGGCGTGGGCGGCCTGCGCCTCGGGCGACATCGGCGTGCCCAGCCGCTTCTCCGTCACGAAGTGGCCGTAGCGGTCCTCGCCGCGCACCAGCAGGGCCGATGGCTTGACCGGGCCGAGCGGGCGAACGTGGGTCGGGATGAAGCTGATGCCCAGCCCCATGCGGCGGTCGTCGTTGTCGTTGCCCGGCGAGCAGTGCACCAGCGCCGTGTGGTGCAGCGACAGTTCGCCGGCCCGCAGCGGCATCGCGACGCCCTTCTCGTTGTCGTAGGGACCGCTGATGCCCTGGCCGCGCTTGATCATGTTGTGGGCATCCGGCTTGTCGTCGTGCTCGACCATCGGCAGGCGATGGGTGCCCGGGATCACCCGGATGCAGCCCGCCTTCTCCGACGCCTCCGACAGCGCCACCCACGCCGTGACGTGTTCGAGCGGGTCGAGGAAGAAGTAGGCGCCGTCCTGGTGCCAGCGCACGTAGGCGGGCGTGTGCGCTTCCTTGATCCACATCGTGGAATGGTAGACGAGGATGTTCGGGCCGATCACGTCCTCGACGGCATCGAGCACTTTCGGGTGATGAACCAGCGTGTCGGCCCACTTGTAGAGCAGGTACGACTTGCTCTTCTCGGGGAAATCCAGCGGGTGGCCCTGCACGCCTTCCCAGTGCTCGAGATCGGCCCGCAGCGCGCGCACCTCGGAAGCCGACAGCACCGGCACGGGAAATGCAAAGCCGTCGGTGCGATACTGTTCGACCTGGGCAGGCGAGAGGATCCGGGGCATCGGCGTCTCCACGAAGGTTGTCGAGCGACGGGCGCTATCGTAGCGTCGCCCAAGGGGACTTAAGAAGGGCTTCACCATGAAAAAGCACACCATCCATACGGTTTCGCGTCGCGGCTTCGTCGCGGGCACCACGGCACTCGCCGGCACGCTGGCCGCGCCCGCCGTGCTGCGTGCCCAGGGAGCGCCGATCAAGGTCGGCCTGATCCACCCGGTGACCGGCTTCGTCGCCTTCAACGGCCAGCAGGGCCGGCTCGGCGCGACCATGGCGGTCGAGGACATCAACAAGGCCGGCGGCATCAAGGCGATGGGCGGGGCCAAGATCGAGCCGCTGCTGGGCGACAGCCAGTCGAAGGTCGAGGTCGGCGTCGCCGAGGTCGAGAAGATGAACGAGCAGGGCGTGGCCGCCTACATCGGCTGCTTCCAGAGCCCGGTCACCATCGCCGCGACCCAGGCCGCCTCGAAGTACGGCACGCCCTTCCTGGTCGACGTCGCGGCTTCGGACGTGATCGTCAACCGCGGCCTCAAGAACACCTTCCGCCTGATGCCGGGCTTCGGCGTCTGCGTCGACCAGGGCATCGCCTCGCTGGGCGCCATCAACAAGGCGGCCAACAGCGTCGCCAAGACGGCGGTGATCGTCCACGAGTCGGGCGAGTTCGGCACCGGCACGGCCAAGCTGCTGGCCAGCAAGCTGCCGTCGATCGGCATCGAGGCCAAGGAAGTGATCGCGCACGACAACCCGACGCGCAACTTCGACAACATCGCGCTGCGCATCCGCTCGCTGGCGCCCGACATCGTCATGATGTCGAACTACCAGAACGAGTACATGCTGCTGGCGCGCACGCTCTACCAGCAGAAGGTCAACGTCGCGGGCTTCTATTCGATCCTCGGCGGCGGCTTCAACTACAAGTTCGTCAAGGAGATGCCGGACGTCTCGCAGTACATGATGGACGTGAACCACTGGTTCAATCCGAAGAGCGAGAAGGCCCAGGCGCTCAAGAAGCGCGTCGAGGCCGGCGGCAACCTGTTCACCTTCGAGGTCTACCTCGCCTACTCGACGGCCATGCTGCTGGCCGACTCGCTGGAGCGCGCCGGCACCGCCGACAAGGCCAAGCTGACCGACGCCATCGCCTCCTCGACCTTCAAGGCCGAGCTGATGCCCTACGGCCCGACCAAGTTCGTCAACGGCCAGAACGAGGGCGCCAAGCCGGCGGTCATGCAGTCGCTCAAGGGCGACATCGAGGTGATCGCGCCGGAGGAGTTCGCCTCCGCCAAGGCCGTGTTCCCCAAGCCCAAGTTCTGACCGGGCGTGCTCGACCCGCAGATCCTCGTCGCCGGCGTGCTCAACGGGCTGCTCGCCGGCGGCATCTACGTGCTGGTCGCCGTCGGCCTGACCCTGATCTACGGCGTCCTGCACATCATCAACTTCGCCCATGGCAGCCTGCTGATGCTGGCCATGTACGCCGTGTTCTGGCTGTGGCGCCTGCTCGGGGTCGATCCCGCGGACTGCCTGGCCATCGAGGACTCCAAGACCGGTGTGGCCAGCGCCTCCGCCGCCGGCTGCGCCGTACTCGCCGTCCCCTGCCACGTTGCCATCCCGCCCAGCGACCGCTGGGTGCTCCTCGACACCCTCGAGGGCCTCGACACCGCGAGTCTCCGAAGCCTGGCCGCTCCCGCCCGGCTCGCCCGGTAGTCGCCGCGGCCTGTTGCCACTGATGTGTCGTTTGCGACCGCCTGGCGGTCGTGGATGACACACCAAGGCGGGGTGACGCCGCAGTGGCGCAGCAGCTTGGAGTCGAGTTGTGTCTCGACGTACAACTCCCGCTTCACGTGAGGAGCGGGCACCGACGCGGGCTCGGTGTAGAGTAGGTACAAGTCCTACTTTTGGGAGTGAGGATGACGACAGTCCCGGCCACCGAGTTCAACCGCAACCCGAGCCGCGTAAAGCGGCTCGCTTCCGAGGCGCCGGTCGTGGTCACGGAGCACCACCGACCAACGTTGGTCGTCCTCAGCTACGCCGAGTACGAGAGGCTCACCGGCGCGCCGACGAACCTCGCGAGCTGGTTGGAGATGGACGACGACATCGAGTTCGACATCGAGCCCGTCGGGCTCGTCATCGAGCCGGTGGCCGACCTGTGACCTACCTCCTCGACACCTGTGTCATCAGCGAGCTGCGCACCAGGCGCGGCGACCCCGGTGTCAAGCGGTGGGTCGCGGCCAAGCCTGCCGCGGATCAGCGCTCGCACACCAGCTCGCCGT
>Ga0102832_1001882_pt1 | contig 14271 bp, 15 predicted proteins | sample EBPBio282013_DNA_FD_88942 | JGI IMG/M metagenome (GOLD analysis project Ga0102832, IMG submission 88942) | Wastewater treatment Type I Accumulibacter community from EBPR Bioreactor in Madison, WI, USA - Reactor 2_5/28/2013_ DNA (Illumina Assembly) | ecosystem: Engineered > Bioreactor > EBPR >...
GAGTGCCTGCGGCGGGATCTCGTCGACATGGCCGCGCTCCAGCTCGCCGAGATGAAAGGGCCCGAAGGCGACCCGGATCAGGCGCACCACCGGCAGGTCGAGATGGGCCAGCACGCGGCGCACCTCGCGGTTCTTGCCCTCGGTCAGCGCGATGTCGATCCACGCATTGGAGCGCTGCTGGCGGTCGAGGCTCGCCTGGATCGAGCCGTAGCGCACGCCCTCGATGGTGATGCCGTTGGCGAGATCGGCCAGCCTCGCCTCGTCGACGTTGCCGTGCACGCGGGCGCGGTAGCGGCGCGTCCAGCCGTTGGCTGGCAGTTCGAGCTGTCGCGCCAGTCCGCCGTCGTTGGTCAGCAGCAGCAGCCCTTCGGAGAAGTAGTCGAGGCGGCCGATCGTGACGACGCGCGGCATGCTCTTCGGCAGCGAGTCGAAGATGGTGCGCCGTCCCTCGGGATCGCGCGCTGTCACCATCTCGCTCGGCGGCTTGTGGTATCGCCACATGCGCGCCCGTTCGGGGGCGCCGAGCAGCTTGCCGTCGACCTCGATGACGCTCTTTTCGGTCACGACGCAAGCCGGGGTCTCCAGCACCTTGCCGTCGACCTTGACGCGGCCGGCCTCGATCCAGCGCTCGGCATCGCGGCGCGAGCACAGGCCCGCGCGCGCGAGGCGCTTGGCGATGCGCTCGCCTTCCTTGACGGGTTGTTCGCTCATTTTGCTGCCGCCGCTCCCAGGAAGGCGCGGAACAGTCTCGCGTCGCCCTCGGAGATATGGAACTCGGGATGCCACTGCACGCCGATGCAGAAACGGTATGCCGGGGCCTCGATGCCCTCGATGACGCCGTCCGGCGCCGTGGCGTTGACCACGATGCCTTCCGGCTGGTCGGCCGCGGCCTGGTGATGCGCGCTGTTCACCTGCAGCTCCTCGGCGCCCACGATGGCGTGCAGCTGCGTGCCCTTCGCGACCTTCACGACATGGCCGGGTTCGTCGCGCGGATTGGGCTGCTCGTGCGCCAGCGCATCCTGGATCGCGTCGGGAATGTGCTGGATCAGCTTGCCGCCCAGCACGACGTGCAGCAGCTGCTGGCCGCCGCAGATGCCCAGCACCGGCTTGTTCTGGGCGAGCGCGCCCTTGGTGACGCCGAACTCGAAGGCGGTGCGGCGGTCCTTGGTGACCACCGTCGAATGCTTCGCGCCGCCGCCATAGTAGGAGGGATCGACGTCGAAGGCGCCGCCGGTCACCACCAGCGCGTCGATGCGCTCCAGATAGTCGGCGACCCGGTCGGGCTCGTGCGGCAGCGCGACGGGCAGGCCACCCGCCGCGTCGATCGCGTCGAGGTAGTTCTGGCGCAGCGCATACCAGGGAAACTTGGAGTATCCGCCTGGCTTTTCAGCATCCAGGGTGACTCCGATCAGGGGGCGGGGCATGCCGGCCAAGATACGCGCGCGCGCCGCCCTGCGCTACAGTGCGCACGCCATGACGGATTCAAGCAAATCGACGCCGATGGAAAGGGCCCTCGCCGCCGCCCGAGCGGCCGGCCAGCGGGGCGAGGTGCCGATCGGCTGCGTGATCGTCGGACCGGACGGCACGGTGCTGGCCGAGGCCGGCAACCGCACCGAGGCGTTGAAGGATCCGACCGCCCATGCCGAGCTGCTGGCGATCCGCGCCGCTGCCACAACGCTTGGCTCGCCGCGCCTGGTCGGCTGCGACCTCTACGTCACCCTGGAGCCGTGCCCGATGTGCGCCCAGGCGATCTCCTTCGCGCGCCTGCGCCGGGTCTACTGGGGCGCCGCAGATCCCAAGGGCGGCGGCATCGAACAGGGCCCGCGCATCTTCGACCAGCCGACCTGCCACCACCGGCCCGAACTCTACCCCGGGGTCGGCGAGAGCGAGGCGGCCGAGCTGCTACGCGCCTTCTTCCGCGAGCGGCGCTGACCACTCGGCCCGGACCGTGGCGTCGTCCTCGGTGACCGCGCCGCGCCGCGCCGCGAACAGCGCCGGCGCCTGCCGCGACAGCGCCCACACCGCCGCGCCGCGGACCAGCGGCGAGGCGTCGCCCAGCAGCCGCTCGATCGCCGGCAGCGCGGCCTCGCGGGCGCGGCTGTTGCCCAGCGCGTAGGCGACGTTGCGGGCGAAGCGGTCGCGGCCCATGCGCTTCACCGCGTTGTGCGAGAAGTGGCGACGGAAGCCCGCGTCGTCGAGGCTGGCCAGCTCGGCCAGCGCCGGCGCGTCGAGGTCGGGGCGCGCGTGCAGCGCGGTCTCGCGCGCGGCCTGGGCGAACTTGTTCCACGGGCAGGCCGCGAGGCAATCGTCGCAGCCATAGACGCGGTTGCCGAGCAGCGGGCGCAGCGCGCGATCGACCGGTCCCTCGTGCTCGATCGTCAGGTAGGAGATGCAGCGCCGCGCGTCGAGCCGGTAGGGCGCCGGGAAGGCATTGGTCGGGCAGGCGTCGAGGCAGGCGCGGCACTGGCCGCAGTGATCCGCCTCGGGCGGGTCGGGCGGCAGCTCGACCGACAGCAGGAGCTCGCCGAGCAGCAGCCACGAGCCGAAGCGGCGCGACACCAGGTTGGTGTGCTTGCCCTGCCAACCGGTGCCGGCCAGCTGCGCGGCCGGCTTCTCCATCACCGGCGCGGTATCGACGAACACCTTGAGGTCGTGCCGCCAGGTGTCCCAGATATGGCGGCCCAGCGCCTTCATCTTCGTCTTCATGACGTCGTGGTAGTCGCGACCGCGGGCATAGACCGAGATCGCGCCGCGGTCGTCGCGCGCCAGCACCGCCAGCGGGTCGCCGGCCGGCGCGTAGTTCAGCGCCACCGAGACCACGGTGCGGGCCTTGGGCCACAGCGCCCGCGGATCGGTGCGCGCCTCGGTGCGGTCGCCCAGCCAGCCCATGTCGCCCTGCCAGCCGGCCGCCAGGAAGGCCGCCAGCCGCTCGCGCCGCTGCTGGCGCGCGTCCTCGCCGGGATCGGCCGGGGCGAAGGCGACCGCGTCGAAGCCCAGCCGCAGCGCCTCGGCGCGGATCGCGTCGCGCAGCGCCGCCGGGCTGGCCGGGCGGGGCGGGCGCTTGGGGGTGGGCGGCAGGCGGCTCATCGAGAGGTCAACGCGCGGGACACCGCGCCGGTGTCAGCCGCGGCCGCGGTAGGAGGCGACGCCCTGGTCGGGCAGCCACAGGCCGCGCGGCGGCGGGCCGCTCTGCCAGAAGATGTCGATCGGCATGCCGCCGCGCGGGTACCAGTAGCCGCCGATGCGGATCCAGCGCGGCGCCAGCAGCTTCTGCAGGCGCAGCCCGATGTCGAGCGTGCAGGCCTCGTGGAAGTCGGCCTGGTGGCGGAAGCTGGCGAGGTAGAGCTTCAGCGACTTGCTCTCGACCAGCTTGGCGCGCGGCGCGTAGTCGATCACCAGGTGGGCGAAGTCGGGCTGGCCGGTCACCGGGCACAGGCTGGTGAATTCCGGGCAGACGAAGCGCACCAGGTAGGTCGAGCGCGGATGCGGGTTGGGCACGCATTCGAGCAGCGCCGCGTCGGGCGACCGGGGCGTGTGGGAGATGTGGCCGAGTGCCTTGAGCTTTGGGTATTTCATGGCCCCATCATATGCTAAGCGGGCGGTCATGACCCACCGCGTTGCCATCGTGGGCGCAGGGCCCTCGGGCTTCTACGCCGTCGACGGGTTGTTGCGCGCCCGTCCCGACCTGCACATCGACATCATCGACCGGCTGCCGACGCCGTACGGGCTGGTCCGCGCCGGCGTGGCGCCCGACCACCAGGGCACCAAGGCGATCGTGCGCCAGTTCGAGAAGCTGCTGCAGCAGCCCGACGTCCGGTTCGCGGGCAACCTCGAGGTCGGCCGCGACCTGTCGTGGGACGAACTGACCGCGGCCTACGACGCCACCGTCGTGGCCACCGGGCGGGTGCTCGACCGCCGGCTGGGCATCCCGGGCGACGACCTGCCCCATGTCTGGGGGTCGTGGCGGTTCGTCGCCTGGCTGAACGGCCATCCCGACTTCCGCGCCGGGCCGGACCTCTCCGCCGTCCGCTCGGTGGCGGTGGTCGGCAACGGCAACGTCGCGCTCGACGTCGCCCGCGTGCTGGCCAAGACGCCCGACGAGATGGCCAAGAGCGACATCGTGGCCGAGGCCGGGGCGGCGATCGCCGCGGCCCCGCTGGCCGACATCCACGTGCTGGGCCGGCGCGGCCCCGAGCACGCCTCGTTCACCGGCAACGAGCTGGCCGAGATGGGCCGCCTGGCCCGCGCGGCGGCCGTCACCGACGCCGCGGCGCTGCAGGTCGAGGCGCCGGCCGGCGACCCGACGCCCGAGCGGCTGCGCAAGGCCAAGAACCTCGACATCCTGAAGGGCTTTTCCGCCAACGCGCCCGGCGGCAAGCCGGTCACCGTGCATTTCCGCTTCCACGCCGTCCCGGTGGCGATCCGGCCGGGCGAGATCGAGTTGTCGACCGGCGTGCTGCCCGCCGACCTGGTCGTCACCTGCATCGGCTACGACGGCGCGCCGCTGCCGGCCGGCGACGGCGTGTTCGCGGTCGGCTGGGCGCGGCGCGGGCCGAGCGGCACCATCCCGACCAACCGGGCCGACAGCCACGCCGTGGCCCAGCAGGTGCTGGCGTACCTCAAGGACCGTGACCCCAAGAGCGGTCCGGACATCCTGCCGCCGGCGGTCGACGCGGCGGGCTGGCATCGGATCGACCGGCACGAGGTCGCGGCCGGCGCGGCGCAGGGCCGGCCGCGCGTCAAGCTGACCGACTGGCAGGCCCTGTTGGACATCGCGCAGGGCGACTGACCGCACTATGCTGCCGGCGACCGGGGAGGTCGTTCAGGGAGTATTCATGTTGATGTTCGGTCGTCGTTTCGCCTGCGCGCTGGTCGCCGCGTCCGCCGTCGCGGTCGCCTCGCCCGCCTTCGCGCAGACCACGCTGAAGGCGTCGCTGCACTCGGATCTCAAGATCCTCGACCCGATCTGGACCACGGCGCTGATCACCACGCACCATGGCCACATGATCTACGACACGCTTTTCGCGATGGACGAGAAGCTGCAGATCCAGCCGCAGATGGTCGACAAGTGGGAGGTCTCGCCCGACAAGCTGACCTACACCTTCACCCTGCGCGACGGGCTGGAGTGGCACGATGGCAAGCCGGTGACCGCCGAGGACTGCGTCGCCTCGATCAAGCGCTGGGGCGCGCGCGACGGCATGGGCCAGAAGCTGATGAGCCTGACCGCCGACCTCAGCGCGCCCGATGCCAGGACGATCAAGCTGGTGCTGAAGCAGCCCTACGGCCTGGTCATCGAGTCGCTCGGCAAGTCGAGCTCGAACGTGCCGTTCATGATGCCGAAGTCGGTGGCCAGCGGCGATCCGAACACGCAGATCACCGAGGCGATCGGCTCGGGCGCCTTCATGTTCAAGAAGGACGAGTGGAAGCCCGGCGAGAAGGTCGTCTACGTCAAGAACCCCAAGTACAAGCCGCGCAGCGAGCCGCCCTCGGGCATGGCCGGCGGCCGCGTCGCCAAGGTCGACCGCGTCGAGTGGGTGTGGATTCCCGACAGCCAGACCCAGATCAACGCCCTGCTGAACGGCGAGATCGACATGGTCGAGAACGTGCCGCCCGACCTCTTGCCGCTGATCGCCAAGGACAAGAACGTCCGCATCCAGGTGATCAGCAAGGCGGGGCGCCAGTACACCATGCGCTTCAACATGCTGACCAAGCCGTTCGACAACCCCAAGGTCCGCGAGGCGGTGCTCTACGCGCTCGACCAGAACGAGATCCTGGCGGCCAACGTCGGCAACCCCGACTACTTCCGCGCCTGCAAGTCGATCTTCCCGTGCGGCTCGCCGCTCGAATCGACCAAGGGCTGGGACGACAAGCTGGCGGGCAACGTCGCCAAGGGCAAGGAACTGCTGGCCGCCTCGGGCTACGACGGAACGCCGGCGGTGTTCCTGCACCAGACCGACGTGGTCGGGCACAACAACCTCGCCAACGTCGCCAAGGCGCAGCTCGAGAAGATCGGCCTCAAGGTCGACCTGCAGCCGATGGACTGGCAGACGCTGGTCGCCCGCCGCGCCAAGAAGGACCCGCTCGACAAGGGCGGCTGGAGCGCCTTCTTCACGTCGTGGGGCTCGACCGACGTGCTGAACCCGGCCGCGACGGCGTTCCTCAACGCCGCCTGCGACAAGGCGACGTTCGGCTGGCCGTGCGACGAGACCCTGGAGAAGCTGCGCGACGCCTACGCCGCGGAGTCCGACCCGGCGAAGCAGAAGGCGATCGCCGAGGAGGTCCAGCTGCGCGTCGCCAAGGACTACCCGACGCACGCGCCGCTGGGCCAGTTCACCGTGCCGACCGCGGTGCGCAGCAACGTCAACGGCCTGCTGCCGGCGACCGGCCTGACGATGTGGAACATCGAGAAGAAGTAGGACGAAAGGTCCCTCGCTTCGCTCGGGATGACAGGAAAGTCTGTCATCCCGAGCGCCAGCGAGGGACCTTTCTCTTTCGCCGACTTTTCCTCCCCATGCGACAGCATGGGGAGGTGTCGCCGTCAGCGGCGACGGAGGGGTCATGAGCATCGCGATTGCTGCTCATGACCCCTCCGTCCGCTGCGCGGACACCTCCCCGCGCTTCGCGCAGGGAGGAAAAGAAGTCAGTCCAGCCGGACCGCCACGCCCTTGAGGTCTGGTCGCGACGGCGGGTACTTGTTCATCACCTCGGCATCGTGGCCCGGCACCACCATGTCGACGTGGCCGTCGGCCAGCTTGGTGAGCTTGTCGTAGCCGGCCAGCATGTCGGCCACCGAGTAGACGATCGAGAACATCTTGCGGTCGCGGATGCCCCAGTAGTAGTGGCTGGCGTCCGACGCCAGCACGAGCCAGCCGTTGCGCGTGTGGATGCGCACTGACTGGATGCCCATCGTGTGGCCGCCGATCAGGTGGACCGAGATGCCGGGCAGCACCTCGGCGTCGCCGTCGTGGAACACCACGCGCTGGCCGTAGACCGCGCGGACCATGCCGCAGATGTCCTCGACCTCGAAGGCGTGGCGGAACGGCGCCTCGCACATGTGCTTGCCGGTCGCGAACTGCATCTCCTTCTCCTGGAGATGGAAGCGCGCCTTGGGGAAGCGGTCCCAGTTGCCGACATGGTCGTAGTGCAGGTGGGTGATGATCACGTCGTCGACGCCGGCCGGGTCGATGCCGATGTCGGCCAGCAGGTCGGCCGGGTTGCGCTTGACCTCGCGGCCGCGCTGCTTGCCGACCTTGGCGTTGAAGCCGGTGTCGATCACCACCGGCTTGCCGCCGATCGCCCGCTTGCCGGACTCGTCGAGCGGGATCGCCACCCAGACGAAATAGTCCATCGGGTGATCGGCATCGTGCGGGTCGGGCGAGATCTGGACTTCCCACGCCTTGCGCGGCAGGTGGGCATACTTGATCGCATGGACCTCGTAGACGGGCGTCGAACGCATCTTTGTTTCCATCCCTTCGCTTCGTGGCCGTGACCCTAGCCCCTAAGCCCGTGCCCGGGCTATAGTGCCGGTATGGCGCGAACGACCCTCCTGGTCCGGCGAATTAGCACCCCGGTTTGCCCTGCAAACCGGCCGGTTGCCGTTCGTCGTTCTTTCCGGGAGTTCCTCCATGTCGTCCGTCCTCGCGCTCAAGCGTAATTCCTCCACCGTCCGTTACTGTTTCGAAGCCGACCCCGAGCCCGGCGTGCTGCCGCGCGCGCTCGAGCTGCTGGCCAAGCGCGGCCTCGTGCCGGCGCGGGTCTTCGCCCAGGCCGATGGCGCGGCGCTGTCGGTCGAGATCGAGGTCGAGGGGCTGGAGCCCGACACCGCCGACCATGTCGGCCGCTGCCTTGGCCAGATCGTCGGCGTGCGCCAGACCTTCTAGGTCGCGAGCGTCTCGACGATGGCGTCGATGTGGACCCGCGCGACGTCGATGCAGGGAAAGCCCGCGTTGTCCTCATCGAAGATGACGGCGAGGTCGGTACCGGCCAGCAGGATCGCCTCGGCGCCGTCGCGCCGCTGCAGCTCGGCCGCCAGCGCGCGCAGGCCGGCGGTCTCCGCGTCGTCGCCGCGCTGGGTGTCGAGCAGGCGCTGGTAGGCGCGGCCGACGAAGGCGATCTCGTCGGGCCGCGGCTTCACGATCTCGAGGCCGGGCAGGCGTCCCCACAGGCTGCCTTCCATCGTGAAGGTCGTGCCGAACAGCGCGACGCGCCGCAGGCCGCGGCGGGCCGTCTCCGCGGCGATGGCGTCGAAGATGCTGACCAGCGGGATCGACAGGCGCGGCAGCAGCCGGTCGAGGCAGATGTGCGGCGTCACCGCCGGCAGCACCGCCGCCTCGGCGCCGGCGCGCTGCAGCCGGTCGATGAAGCCCGCGAGGTAGGCGGCGAGTTCGTCGAGCCGGCCCTCGCGGACGTAGCCCTGGCCGCGGTCGACGTCGGCATGGACGATCGTGAGGTCGGGCACGACGCCGCGCGCCCGGCAGGCCGCCGCGATCCGCGCGTAGTAGTCGACGGTCGCCCCGACGCCCAGGCCGCCGACGATTCCGACCGCGGCCATGCGCCTCAATCCATCGTGATGTTGTTGTCGCGGATCACCTTGCCCCAGGCCGCGACCTCGCTCTTGGCGAAGGCGTCCATCTCGGCCGGCGTCCAATCCTTCAGCACCATGCCGAGCTGGTTGGCGCGCTGCTTCGTGACGTCCATCTTCGCGATCTTGCGCATCGCGGCACCGAGCTTGTCGACGATCGGCTGCGGCGTGCCGGCCGGCGCGAACAGCGCGAACCAGCCGTCGAGGATGAAGCCCGGCAGGCCGGCCTCGGCGGTGGTCGGGATGTCGGGGAAGGCGGGCAGCCGCTGGTCGCTGGCCAGCGCCAGCGCCTTGACCGCGCCGCTGCGGATGTGGCCGCTGACCGACGGCGGCGTCACCACCATCAGCTCGACCTGGCCGGCGACGAGGTCGGCGGTGGCCGGTCCCGAGCCCTTGTAGGGCACGTGCGTCAGGTCGATGCCGGCGGCGCGGTTCAGCAGCACGCCGCCGAGATGCGGCACCGAGCCCTGGCCGACCGAGGCGTAGTTCAGCTTGCCGGGATTGGCCTTGGCGTAGGCGATGAACGACTTGAGGTCGTCGGCCGGCACCTTCTTGGCGACGACGATGACGTGCGGCCCGATCGCGCCCATGGCGACGCCGGTGAAGTCGTCGGGCTTCCAGTTGAGGTCCTTGATCAGCGCCGGGTTGGCCGAGTGGTAGGCCGAGTACTGCATCAGGATCGTGTATCCGTCCGGCTTGGCCCGCGCGACGATGGCGGTGCCGACGTTGCCGTTGCCGCCGCCCTTGTTGTCGACGATCACCTGCTGGCCGAGTTCCTGCGACAGCAGGTCGGAGTAGACGCGCGCCACCAGGTCGGTGCCGCCGCCGGGCGGCGCCGGCACCACCATGGTGATCGGCTTGTCCGGCCAGTTGGCCTGCGCGCCGGCGCGCCCGGCGAGTGCCGGTACGGCGAGCGCACCGAGCGACAGGACGGCGAAGCGGCGGCGATGCATGAAAGACCTCACGGGGAAAGAACGTTGCGCTGCCACACCGCCTGCAGCTGCGGCACGGCGTCGGTGTGGCGGGTGATGGCGAACAGGCGCGGCGCCTCGGTCTCGAACCACGCCCGCTTGGGCCGCCAGCGCGTCATCACGTCGATGTAGATGTCGAGTGCCGAGAAGCGGTCGCCGAGGAAGAACGGGCTGCCCGCCTCACCGTCGAGCTGGCGCCACAGGCGCTGGGCGTAGGCGTCGGTCGCCGCCTTGAACGGGTCGCGCGCCGCCGACACCGAGACGAAGCGCGCCGGGTCGTCGGCGTAGGTGAAGGTCGGGTAGATGTTGGCGACCAGGAAGACCAGCCAGCGCAGGAAGCGCGCCCGCTCCGGCGCGCCGGGCTTCGGCACCAGCGTGTCGCTGCCGGTGACGTCGGCCAGCAGCAGCGTGATCGCCGCGCTCTCGCTCATCACCGTGCCGTCCGGCATCTCGAGCGTCGGCACCTGGGCCAGCGGGTTGACCTTGCGCAGCCGTGCCGCCGCGTCAGGGTTCTTGAACAGGTCCTCGACCGGCTCGACCTCGAACGGCAGCCCGTACCAGGCGAGCTGCGCCTCGACGATGGCCGAGCCCCAGCCGGGCCGGCCCCACAGCCTGTAGGTCATGCGTCCTCCCGGAATGGACCGATCACGGCTTCTGCAGCGGCTCGATCAGGCTCGACGTGTCCCAGCGGCCGCCGCCGCGCATCTGCACGCGGGCGTAGAACTGGTCGACCAGCGCGACCAGCGGCATCATCGCCTTGGCGCGCTTGCCCTCGGCCATCGCGATGGCGAGGTCCTTGCGCATCCAGTCGACGGCGAAGCCGTAGTCGAACTTGCCGTTGACCATGTTCTGCCAGCGGTTCTCCATCTGCCAGCTCTGCGCCGCGCCCTTGGAGATCGCAGCCAGCGCCTTCTCCATGTCGAGGCCCGAGCGCTGGCCGAGGTTCAGCGCCTCGGCGAGGCCCTGCACGATGCCCGCGATGCACATCTGGTTCATCATCTTGGTGATCTGGCCGGTGCCCGGCGGTCCGATCAGCGTGATCGCCCGCGAGAAGGCGTCGGCGACCGGCTTGGCCTTGTCGAACGGCGCCTGCTCGCCGCCGCACATCACGGTCAGCTGGCCGTTCTCGGCGCCGGCCTGGCCGCCCGACACCGGGGCGTCGATGAAGTCGACGCCGCGCTTCTTGCCCTCGGCGTGGAGCTCGCGCGCGATGTCGGCCGAGGCCGTGGTGTTGTCGAAGAAGATCGAGCCCTTGGCCATGCCGGCGAAGGCGCCGTTGTCGCCCAGCACGACCGAGCGCAGGTCGTCGTCGTTGCCGACGCAGCAGAACACGATCTCGCGGCCGGCCGCGGCTTCCTTCGGGGTCTTCGCGGCGCTGCCCTTGTGTTTCTTGGTCCAGGCCTCGGCCTTGGCGAAGGTACGGTTGTAGACGACCACGTCGTGGCCCTTGGCCGCGAGGTGCCCCGCCATCGGGAAGCCCATCACGCCCAGTCCGAGAAACGCCACCTTCGCCATGTCGTCCGCTCCCTCACGTCTCGTTGAGGGCGCGATCATAGAGACAAATCGACGGGGCGTCAGTGACCCCGGCCGGCGGTTTGCGTCATTTCGTGCCGGTGATGTCCGACGGCCGGTTGCGCGGCGCGGGGCGCAGCGGCGCTCCCTGGCCGTGGGTCGAACTGGCGCGCGGATTGAGCGTCGTGAAGTTGCCGCCGCCGGCCGCGACGGCTGCCCAGCCACCGGCCAGCGCGGCACCCGTTCCGAACATCATGGCGCCGAACTCGAGCATCGGTCCGTAGAAGCTCGGCGACTTGGCGACTTCGGTCGGCTGGTAGATCTGGCTGGTCGCCGCCGACGGATCCTGGCCGAACGCCTTGGCGAGGGCATCGGCCGAGCGCGAGGGCAGGGGGCGTTCCGGCAGCGTCACGCCGTTCAGGCGCGCGAGTTCACGCATCGCCTGGTCGCACTGCGACCGCAGCCGGCCGTAGGCCGCGGCTGCACCCGGTCCGTCGTTCGACTGCGACGCCGCGAGGAAGGCCTCGAAGTCGGCCTGGCACTGCGGCGACATGCTGCGGAAGACCTGCTGGCGTGGATCCAGTGCCGGTTGCTGGCTGGCCGGCGGTGGCGCCTGTCGACCGGCATCCTGTCCGGGGCCGGTCGCGCCGCGCCCGGCCTGTCCCGCGGGCGGCGCCGTCGCGGCCGGAATCGGGTTGCGCGCGAGGCAGGCCCCCGACATCGCGGGGCAGTTGCTGCCGCCCTGGCCCGCGAGGTCGAGCGCGCAGTCGATCGTCGCCGTGGCGCACATGTAGAGACGCGCGCATTCGACGAAGGCCTCGCTCTGTGTCAGTTGGCCGGTGGCCAGCGGTGCGCTGCAATTGAAGGTGATGCGACTGCCGCTGACCGTCCAGCGCGGGTCGGGGCGATTGGACACGATGACGCCGTACTGCTTCCAGTCCGCCATGTCCGCTTCCAGCGAGGCGAGACTCTGCCGCGCGATGCCCGGGATGTTGGTCGGCGCGCCGGGCGAGCCCGGGGCGTAGGTTGGCAGGTCGACCATGTCGCCGCCGATGCTGAGCATCAGGTTGTTGCGACGGGCGCATTCGAGGTAGTGCGGCGTACCGGCCCGCTGCAGGCGGGACTTCATCTCCTGGAAGTATGGCACGCACTGCTGCGCGGCGGCCGGCAGGATGGTCGCGAGAAGCGCGGCGACGGCCAGCGACAGCAATGCCACCGGGTGCACGGATCGGCCGCTCATGACAGCAACTGCGCGGCCTTGGACCGGAAGTCGGCCAGGGCCATGTTGTAGGCCGCCTTGGGATCGGGCGTCTGGTACCCGGGGATGGTCCAGTAGCCGTGACTGGCGATGCGCGAGATGGGCCTCATCTGCGCATCGAAGGCGATCAGGATGATGTCGCACGTCGTGCGGGTGCCGGGCATCGTGCCGGCCTTGGTCCGCAGGTCGAGCACGAAGGTGGTGTCGAAGTGCCGGGCCTGGGCGGTGGCGAGATCGGGAACGGGCTGCAGTTGCGGGTAGCGCTCGCGCACGATCGCGATGCTGGTGTTGACGACATACTGCGGATCGCCGTCCTTCAGCAGCGCCTGCGAGGCGCCCATCGAGGCCGCGAACTTCACGCCATCCTGCGAGTACTTCAGGAACTGTTCGACGTTGTTGCTGGTGGTCAGGCCGACCGTGGCGCCGGCGCGTACCGGGACGTTCTCCGGCACCGCGGCGCCCTGCGCCGACGTGAGGTCGGCCAGCGGGTCGCGATACTCCGGCGCGGTGGGGCCGCAGGCCGCCACGCCTCCCACCACGCCAATCCCCAGGCTGGCCAGAACGGCCCGACGTCCCATCTCCATGGCGTTCCCCATCGCCGTGGTTGATCCCCGGTCCGATAGTACGGGGGTGCGGTGGCGGGGCAACAGGAACTTGCACCAGACATGCACATAGTGTGCAACCCGTCAGGAGGCTCCCAGCAGGACCAGCACGGCGCCGAGGCCCGCGAGCAGCGGCGGCAGGGCGAGCGGCCAGGCGCGGCGGTAGAGCACCGCCTCGGGCAGGCCGAGCGCCAGGATCGCGGCGCCCATCGAGACGCGGATCGGCGACAGCATGGTGAGGTTGGTGCAGACGCTGTTCTGCACCGCCGCGATCCACGCCGGGTCGATCGCCAGCGCGCTCGCCAGCGCCGTCACCATCGGCATCAGCATGGCGTTGGCCGCCGCGCCGCCGCCGGTCAGAAAGCCGCCGGCGGCGGCGAACAGCGGCACCGCGGTGGCGGCGCCGCGGCCGGCGCCGGCGCGCAGCGCCTCGGCGATCGACTGCGCCATGCCGGTGCCGACGTAGAACTCGGCCATCACCACGAACAGCAGGGTCACCGTGCAGGCCCGCCACGCGCCGCGCGCGGTGTCGGCGACGATCCGGGCGAGCGGCGCGCGGGCGCGCCACGCCGCGACCGCGCCGATCGTCAGCAGCCAGAAGCCCGGCGCGTAGAACGGCGCGAAGGCCGGCTGGTCGGCGAACGGCTTCACCGCGGCCAGCGGCTTCAGGAGGTCGCGCAGCGGCGGCACCAGCCGCGTCGCGCACAGCGCCAGCGTCAGCGCGACATAGGGCGCGTGGGCGCGCAGCGTCGCGACCAGCCGCGCCGCGTCGGGCCGCTCGTCGCGCAGGAAGCGCAGCGCCAGCAGCAGCGCGGTGGCGGCGGCGCCAGCGATCTCGACGTCGCTGTAGAGGTTGAACAGCAGCACGAGGCCGAGCAGCGCGGCGGTCCAGGCGACATCGTCCGCCTTCTGCGCCGCCGGCACCGGCTGGCCGGCCTCGCGCGCGAGGCGCCAGTAGAGGACGAGGTAGAGGGCGTGGATCGGCAGCTGCAGCACGGCGGAGCCGACGCCCAATTGGTTGACCGTTATGCCGGCCAGCGTCGCGCCCACGGTGGTGCCGATCGCCAGCGCGCCCCACGGCACCAGCGACTGGCTGAACAGGCCGAGCAGCAGGGCCGGCAGCCCGCCGATCCCGAGCCGCGCCAGCGCGCCCAGGGCGATGATGTAGCCGACGCCGAAGCCGGTCACCGACTCGGCGAACGGTGCCACCAGGAAGCACACCGCCCACAGCCGGCGCGGCGTCGCGGCCGGCGCGTCTTCGGCGTGCCGGGGAGAGGCGGCGGCGCGCGCCTGCAGGCAGCGATGGAAGAACATGCCCGAGGCGATGATCGCGATGACATGCCAGGC
>Ga0102832_1001883_pt1 | contig 14267 bp, 11 predicted proteins | sample EBPBio282013_DNA_FD_88942 | JGI IMG/M metagenome (GOLD analysis project Ga0102832, IMG submission 88942) | Wastewater treatment Type I Accumulibacter community from EBPR Bioreactor in Madison, WI, USA - Reactor 2_5/28/2013_ DNA (Illumina Assembly) | ecosystem: Engineered > Bioreactor > EBPR >...
TACCGTCCGGCCGCATCAGCCGGCACGAAGAAGCCCAGATCGTCGCCCATCGCGGCACCCATGTCGGCTGCCAGCCAGGAGCCGCCGATCAGGAAGACGCCCTCCCCCTTCGTCATCCCCTGCCACACCGCGTCGTAGTCGGCGCCGTTGACGCCCTCGTTGAAGTAGCCCTTCTCGACCCAGCCCTGCAGGGTGGCGGCGGCTGCCTCGTTCTCGGGAGTCGTCCAGCTCGCGCCGGAGTTGCCGAGCGCCAGCGCTGTGATCTGGTCGGCCGGAACGGTCGAACCCTGCAGCGGGCCGAAGACATGGATGGCCGGCCACTTCTCGATATTGCCCAGCACCAGCGGAGTCTCACCGGCCTGCTTCGCCGTGGCGAGCGCGGCCTCGAACTCCGTCCAGTTCTTCGGGATCTCCAGCCCGAGCCCGGCCAGCTTGCTCCTGGAGTAGAACACCCCGACCACCTCGCCGGTCTGCGGCAGGCCGTAGAGGCTGCCCTCCCCGAAGACCTTGGCGTCGGTGGAGTAGGTGGAGAACTTCAGGATGGACGGCGAGAACCGCTCCTGCCAGCCGTAGGCCTGGGCGTAGTCGTCCAGCGGGATCAGCTGGCCGGCCGCGACGAAGGCACCCATCGTGTTGCGTCCGTTGTTGGCCTGCACCACGTCGGGCGCGTCGTCACCGGTCAGCGCCAGCCGCAGGGTCGTGGCCAGGTCGTCCACCGACTGCGACACCCGCTTGATGGTCACATTGGGGTACTTGTCCTGGAAGCCGGCGTTGAGCTTCTCGATCTGCTCGTTCTGCCCCCCGCGCACCTCCTGATCCCACACCGTCAGCGTGACGTCGCCGACGCCGGCGATGTCGGTGTTCACCCCGGACGGGGATCCGCTCGCGGTGGGCGCGGGCGGCGTGGTGACCTGCTGTCCGGTGCCCGGTGCGCAGGCACTGAGCGTGGCAAGGAGCGCGGCGCCGAGCAGCGCCGCGCGGATGCGCCCGGAGGGTGCGGTCATGGTATGTACCTCTCTGTCGTGGTGCGGGCCACGGGTCGGTGAGCGGGTGGGACCGACCGGCATGGCCGAGACCACCCTAAGGGCAAGCTCCGGCCCGGACCGCGGCGTGGCACCTACCGGACACCCACGGCCGCTGGTCAGCCCGGTCTAGGAGAGCCGGGATCCGACGGTCGCCGCGGCAAGCGGGGCCTGTACCTCGCCGGCCCTGATGAGCCACGTGTCGTCCATGCGGATCGATCCCACGGCGCCGCCTTGGGCCCGCAGGTCCTTGACGATGTCCCAGTGCAGTGCCGAGCGGTTCACCCCGCCGCACTCCGGATAGGCGCGGCCGAGCGCGATGTGGACCGTCCCCAGGATCTTCTCGTCGATCAGCAGGTCGCCGGTCATCGAGGTGAGCGCGGCGTTCGTGCCGATCCCCAGCTCTCCGACCCGCCGCGCCCCGGAGTCGGTGTCGAGCAGGCGGCGGACGAAGTCCAGGCCCTCGGTGGCCGACTCCTCGACGACCAGGCCCTGGTCGAAGTGCAGTTCGAGGTCGCGTACCGCAACGCCGGCGAAGACGAAACGGCCGGGGAAGCGGATCCGTCCGTTCACCTGGTCCTCGATCGGGGCGGTGGCGATCTCGCCGTCGGGCCAGTTCGCGTTGCCCGAGAAGGGCACCCACCGCCGTCCGGCCACCGGGAGCACCAGGGAGCCCCAGTCGTCCTCGATCATCACCTGGCCGCCCCGGTCCAGGGCCGAGCACAGCTCGCCCATGCGCCGGGCCCCGTCGACCCAGTCCGCGTCGAAGGAGGCCGCCCACTGCGCCAGCAGGTCGCCGGGATCCAGCCCGAAGGCCGTCGCCCAGGCCGGCGTCGGGATCCGCACCAGCGCCCAGCGGGTACCCTCCCAGCGCATCGTCGAGACCACGCCCCGGCCCCGACGCAGCGCCGCGATCCGCTCCGGATCCGCGTCGAGGATGGGCTCTGCCATCGCGCGGAACGAGACGTGGACGTCGGACCAGCTCATCGCGGCGACCTCCAGCGGCGGTGGTTCGCGCAGCACCGCCGGATCCGCCCAGCGCAGCGCGCCGGCGTCGAAGCGCTCGTCGGTGGCCACCACCTGCGGCACCGCGCCGCGGCGCCAGCACTCCTCGACGAAGGCCGTCACGGCGTCCATCGCCGCGGTATCGGTGAAGAACACCGACACCCGATCGCCGGCGCCGAGCTCCACGCCGTCGGCGACCAGGCGGGTGATCGCTTCCCAGTCGATCCGGGTCACACGGCTCATGGGTCTCCCGTCATCATGTTGGTGTTCGCTGGTGCTGCAGCGGCGCCAGCGCCTCGTAGAGGGCGACGTACGCCCGGTGGTCGGCCTCCAGCACCGCGGCGGATGCCGGGTCGGGCCGGACCACCCGCGGGGCGTTGATCCACCGGCCGATGTCCGCCGGTTCAACCAGTTCACCCACCGCCAGGGCGGCCAGGAAGGCGTCTCCGTAGGCCGCGCCGGGTGAGTCGGCGATCTCCTGCTCCAGCCCGGTCACCGTCGACACGGTCTCGATGATGAACTGGTTCCGGGTGGCTCCGCCCACGGCGATGATCCGGGAGATCGGAGCGTCGGCGCGGCGGTAGGTCCCGATCGCCTCGGCGATCGAGTGCCCCACCCCTTCGAACAGCGCCCGGGCCACGTCGGCGCGGGTGTGTTCCAGGCCCAGGCCGATGAAAGCGCCCCGGCTGAGCGGATCCTGGAAGGGGGTGCGCTCGCCGGCGAGATGCGGCAGTGCGAGCACCCCACGGGCCCCCGGCTCGGAGGCCGCGGCGAGTTCCATCAGCCGGCCGAAGGTCACCTGGTCGGAGTCGCCGGTGGCGGCCAGCAGGTCGCCGATCCAGCGGGTGGCCGTCCCGGCGGTCGACGTGCCGGCGGCCAGCACGTAGGTTCCCTCGAAGACGAAGGGCGCCGCCCAGAGGTCGGGATGGGATTCCGGTTCGGTTCCCACCCGGATGAAGTACCCGCTGGAGCCGTACATCGCCATCAGCGTGCCCGCGTCCACCACGCCCGATCCGACCGCCTCGGCGGGCGCGTCGGTGGTGCCGACGATCACCGGCGTCCCCGCCGGAATGCCGGTCGCCGCCGCGGCCTCGGCGTGCACCCGGCCGGCGATCTCGGTGCTCCAGGCGAGCCGCGGCAGCCGCTCGGCGTCGATGAAGTCCTCGCAGCCGGTGACGTCCCAGCGTCCCTCGGCGAGGTCGTACAGCGGGTGGTAGTACCCGGCCGTGCCGTGGTCGATCACGACCTCACCGGTGAGCTTGGCCACCAGCCAGCTCTGGCTGGTCATGAACCAGCGGGCCTGCCGCCAGACCTCGGGCTCGTGCTCCTTCAGCCAGGCGATCTTCGGGCCGGAGGACTGGCTGGTGAGCAGGTTGCCGCTCCGCCGGTAGATCTCCTCGGCGCCCAGCCGCTCGGTCAGCGCTTCGCCCTGCTCGGTGGCGCGGGTGTCGATGCCGTAGAGGATGGCTGGGCGCAGCGGCTCCAGGGCGGCGTCCGTGGCCACCACGCACGGGCCGATCGCGCTCATGCCGACCGCCGCTATCCGGTCGCCGACGGACACCTGGGCGGTCAGTTCGGCCGCGACGCCGGTCACGTCCGCCCACCACACCGACACCGGATCCTGCTCGACCTGCCCGGCCGCCGGGGACGAGATGCCGTGCCGGCGCCGCGCATCGGCCAGCACCACGCCGTTGGCGTCGACCAGCACGCCCTTGGTCTCGAAGGTGCCGACATCGATGCCGAGGAAGACCGGCGACGCGGATCGCCCGCCACCGGCCGTCGAGCCGGACGGGAGCGACATCATGCCCTCGGCTGGCTCGCTGCCTGCCAGGCCTCGACGAAGCGCAGCAGCGCCACGACGCCGGGGTCGGCGAGCCCGATGCTGCGCTCCTGCAGCCAGGAGGCCCGGCCGCGGCGGGACTGCAGCTTCGTGGTCCGCTCGACGGCATCGCGGGCGGCATCGATCGCGACGGCGTTCGCGACCGTCCCGTCCTCCTGGCCGACCAGCGCCTCCGAGATCGCGGCGAGCCCGTCCAGGATGGTCTTGTCGCCGACCTGCGCCTTGCCCCGCTGGGAGATGTTCTCAGCGCCGGCCGCAATGAACGCCTGCGCGTCGGCGACCGTCACGTCCGAGGTGTCTGCCCAGATCCGCGAACCAGTCAACAGCGCACCCGCGACCAGGGCCGCCATGGTCGACGGATTCGCATTGGCGAAGGCCTTCGCACTCGCCCGGGCGATCTCCGACGGGGTGGCGCTGTCGTCGAGTTGCTCCAGCGCGGCGATCACGGCCTTCGAACCGGCCGAGATCGTGATCCCGAGATCACCGTCGCCGAGTTCCTGGTCGAGGTCGCGGAGTTCGTCGGTGGAGTCGATCAACCGTTCCAGGCTCTGGCGGATCTGCTCGTTGAGCTCCTTGCCTTGCATTGGGGTTCAGCCCTCCTGGAAGAACGGGGACCTGGCCGGGGCCTGCAGCAGCGCCAGCCGCTCGTCGTTGAGCTCGAGCAACGAGATCGAGGCACCGGCCATCTCCAGGCTGGTGGCGTACTCGCCGATGTAGGGCTTGGCCACCTCGATGCCGAGGCCGGCCAGCAGCTGGTGGGTCTTGCGGTACAGCACGTACAGCTCCTCCAGCGGGGTTGCCCCGAGGCCGTTGACCAGCACGGCCACCCGCGCTCCGGCCGAAAGCCCGAGGTCGGCTACCAGGGCGGTCACGATCTGCTCGGCGATCTCGTCGGCGGTGCGCAGCGCCCCGCGCTGGATCCCCGGCTCGCCGTGGATTCCGATGCCGATCTCGATCTCGCCGTCGGGCAGCTCGAAGCTCGGCTGACCGGTCGTCGGCAGGATCGTCGGCGCCAGGCCGACCCCCATCGTCGCCGTGTGCTCGATGACGTCCTCGGCCACCGCCGCGACCTCGTCGAGCGAGTCGCCGCGCTCCGCCGCCGCACCGGCCGCCTTGTAGGCGAAGACGATGCCCGCCACGCCGCGCCGGTCGAGCTTGCGCTCGTTCGGCTGGCTGGCCACGTCATCACGTCCGAGCACGGTCTTGGTGGTGATCCCCTCGAGATCGGCCAGATCGGCGGCCAGGTCGAAGTTGAAGACGTCGCCGCCGTAGTTGCCGTAGAGATAGAGCACGCCGGCACCGCCGTCGACGGCCTTGGTGGCTTCGAAGATCTGCTCCGAGCTGGGCGAGCTGAACACATTGCCGATCGCCACGCCCGAGCACAGGCCCTGCCCCACGTAGCCCTTGAACAGGGGCAGGTGGCCCGAGCCACCGCCGGTGACGATGCCGACCTGACCCGGACGAGGCGCGTCGGCGCGGACGAGCACCCGCAGATCCTCCCCCGGCGTCTTCACCAGGTCCGGATGCGCCAGGAGGATGCCCTCGACGAACTCGTCGACGAACGACTCCGGGGCGTTGATGATCTTCCTCATTGTGGTTGTCCGTCCTCTTTCGATCCCGGAGCGGCGGGGACCGCCCCTTGACTGGTGGTGACACTCGACGCTCTTCGTCGGTGCCTGAACTGAATCTGGTCGAAGACCATCACGCCGACCAGTAGGACGCCCTGGGCGATCGCGTACTGGTAGTCGGACAGGCGAAGCGCGGTGAAGCCGCTGGAGACCACCTGCAGGGTCAGCGTGGCCAGCAGCACGCCCGCCACGGTGGCGAAGCCGCCGTTGGGGTTGGTGCCACCCAGCACCGCGATCACGATGGTCAGCAGCACGTAGCTCGACCCGTAGTCGGCGCTGGCCGCCGGGTTGCGGCTGAGGAAGAGGATCCCGGCCAGGCCGCCGAGCGCGCCACACACCAGGTAGGTGCCCATCAGGGTGCGCCGCGCGCTGATCCCGGAGTAGCGGGCGGCGACCGCGTTGGCGCCCTGCAGCTGGATCTTGCGGCCGATCGCCGTCCGGTTGATCACCACCGCCACCAGCGCGGCGGCGGCCAGCAGGATGAGGAACAGGGCGGGGATGCCGACCAGGGTCGACCGGCCGATCGAGGTGAGCACCGCCGGCGCGCCGGAGATGGTCACGCCACCGGTCCACACGATCGCCAGGCCGTTGAACAGCTGCATCGTGCCCAGCGTGGTGAGGATCGGCGTGATCCCGACCACGCTGATCAGCAGCCCGTTGATCGCGCCGCAGAGCAGGCCGACGACCAGGCCCGCCACGATGATGAGCAGCGCCATCCCCTCGGCCGCCTCGGCTCCGGAAGCCGTGGCGATGGCGGTGTACAACGAGGAGATCGTGATCGCCGAGGCGTTGGCGATGGACACGATCGACAGGTCGATACCGCCGGTGAGCATGGCGATCATCATCGCCAGCGAGAGCAGGCCGATCTCGGGCGCAGCGACGCCGATGTTCTGCAGGTTCACCGGATTGAGGAAGATCCCCGGCCGCAGCGCGGCGAAGAAGGCGAAGGTGACCAGCAGCAGGATGACCATGCGGCCGGAGCCCCGCTTCACCTGGATCCGGCTGATCAGGGAAGACACCGAGTTGTCGATCCGACGGTTCGCGGTGGTCAGCGCGTTGTCGCGAGAGTCGCTCATGCCACCGTCTCCTCGTGGATCGCTGTGCTTCGGCTGCTGGCCCGGACGGTCGCCAGCGCCTGGATGCCCACGCCGGCGAGCAGCAGGATGCCGACCGCGGCCCGTTGCCAGGTGCTCGGGATGCCCACCAGCACCAGGTTGTTGTTGATCAGCTGCACCAGCAGGACGCCCAGCACGGTGCCGAGCACCGAGCCGCGGCCGCCGAAGATCGAGGCACCGCCGAGCACCACTGCCGCGATGATGTCGAGTTCGGATCCGACCAGCGACTGGGGGTTGGCGTTCTTGCCGAGGATGACGTAGATGATGCCGCCGAAGGCCGCCAGCGCGCCGACCATCATGTACAGCAGCACCTGGGTGCGGACGACCTTGATGCCCACCCGGCGGGCGGCCTCGACGTCGCCGCCGATGGCGTAGATGCCGCGGCCGAAGACTGTGTACTTCAGCATCCACCACACGCCGATCGTCACCAGGACGACCGGAACCATCATCGCGTGCAGGTAGCCGGCGCCGGGGATGTTGACCAGGTAGGCGTCGCCGGCGGCCAGCACGCTCGGCGGCAGGTTGCCGGCGGAGATGTAGCGCGAGCCGATGTAGGTGAGCAGGATGCCCTTGAACACCCCCTGGGTGCCCAGTGTCACGATCAGCGTCGGGAGCCGGAACCGGGCGATCACCACGCCGTTGAGGCCGCCCAGCAGGGCGCCGATCACCAGCGCGATGAGGAAGGCGCCGAACAGGCCCGGATCGATGCCGGAGCCCGACGACCAGGCGATCGCGCTGTAGGCGGCGAAGATGGCGATCGCGGCGAAGGACACGTCGATGCCGCCGGAGACCATCACCAGCAGTACGCCGAGCGCGAAGACCAACGGGACCATCGAGCTGCGCACCAGGCTGAAGAAGGTGGACGGGGTGAAGAAGGCCGGGCTGGCCATCGCCATCGCGATCACGAGGACGATGATGACCGCCAGCAGGATTCCCTCGTTGTTCGCGCCGCGCAGGCGCTTCAGCGCGTTCATCAGCCCGCCATCCTCTGCTGGATCTCGGCGACCTCGATCTCGTCGCCAACGAGTTCGGCGACCAACCGGCCGGCCCGCACGATGAGGACGCGGTGGCAGCTCGCGACGAGCTCCGGGATGTCGTCCGAGATCACGATGATTCCCGTTCCGTGGGCTGCGAGCCTGCGCAGGATGGTGAAGATCTCTTCCTTCGAGCCCACGTCCACGCCGACCGTGGGTCCGTTCAGCAGCAGCACGGTCGGGTTGCGATCCAGCCACTTGGCGATCACGACCCGCTGGGCGTTGCCGCCGGACAGGCTGCGCACCGGCGCCTGGGGGTTGGGAGCCTTGATCCGCAGCTGCTCGAACAGCGCGGAGATCGAATCGGCGATCCGGCGCCGGTCGAGCAGGCGCCCCTTGCCGCGATAGGAATCCAGGGAGGCGGCGACGATGTTCTCCGCGATCGGATTCTCCAGGAACAGGCCCTGGGTCAGCCGATCCTCCGGGACGTAGCCGATCCCGGCCTTCATCGCCTCCGTGATGGAGGAGATGGTCGCCGGCCGTCCGCCCACCGCGATGGTGCCCTCCTCGGCGGGATGGACGCCGAAGATCGCCTCGGCGATCTCGGCCCGGCCGGAGCCGAGCAGCCCGGTGATGCCGAGGATCTCGCCTCGCCGCAGCTCGAAGCTGACGTCGCTGAAGGCGCCGTCCCGGCCGAGCCCGTCGACCGCCAGCAGCACGTCGGCGTCGGGCTCCACCGGATCGACGTGCCGTTCCTGGCTGACGTCGCGTCCGATCATCGCCTTCGCGATGCGCTGGCCGGTGTACTCCGCGGCCGGGCCGGATTCGACCACCAGGCCATTGCGCAGCACGGTCACGTGCTGGGATATCTGCAGCACCTCGTCGAGCTTGTGGCTGACGAACATGATCGCCACGCCCCGCTCCTGGAGGCGTTCGACGATGGTGAAGAGGCGCTGCACCTCGGCGCTGGTGAGCGCGGTGGTGGGCTCGTCCATGATGAGGACGCGCGCCTCACCGACGAGGGCGCGGCAGATCGCGATCAGCTGCCGATCGGCGACCGATAGGTCGGCGACGTCGGCGTCGAGGTCGATCCTCAGGCCGAGGTCGGCGACCACGGCCTCCGCGGCAGCGCGGATCCGTCGCCTGGACGAAAGCTTGTGTCGCGCGGCCAGCTCGCTCAGATAGGCGATGTTCTCGGCCGCGGTGAGATTGGGGAAGAGCGAGAAGTCCTGGTAGATCACCTGGATGCCGGCGCGGATCGCCTCGCTGGGGGTGGTGTGGGTGAGCGGTTCGCCGCCACCGACGACGATCTCGCCGGAGTCGGGGCGTTCGACCCCGCAGATCACCTTGATGAGGGTGGATTTGCCACTGCCGTTCTCTCCGGCCAGGCAGTGCACCTCACCGGGTGCGAGTGACAGAGAGACACCGCCGAGCGCGCGTACCCCTCCGTACACCTTGACGATGTCCCGCACCTGCAGGACCGGTTCCACAGACATGAGCGGCCTGGCCCCTTTCGCCCCGGCAGGGTGGGGTCCGCCTATGCGGACCCCACCGGACCAGCAGTGTCGTTGCTCAGAAGTTGTAGTCGCCGACGTTCGACGCGTCAACAGCGACACCGGCATTGCCGGCGAACGCGTTGTCAGCGCCGGCCAACTTCACCAGCGACTCGTAACCCGGGATGCCCAGGTCGGTGCCCTCAGTGATCGTGCCGCCCTCGGCGATGATCTTCGCGATCTGGAGCTGCGCCTTGCCGGCCAGCGCCGGATCCCAGAAGAAGATCTTGTCGATCGCGCCGGACTGCAGGTACGAACCGGCGACCGACGGAATCGAGGTGCCCATCACGCAGATGTCGGCGGCCTTGCCGGCCTCGTCCACCGCGCGGGCGATGCCCACCACGTCAGTGCCGGCAGAGCCCTGGAATCCCTTGATGTCGGGGTACTTGGCCAGCAGTTCCTTGGCCTTGTTGTAGGCGACCTCTTCGTTCTCCTCGGATTCCATCGGATCCTCGAGCCGGGTCATCTTCGGGAAGTTGGCCGTCTGGTTCTCGTAGGCGCCCGAGACCCACTCGGAGTGCGAGCCGTTGGTCAGGCGACCGACGAACTGGACGTAGCCGCCCTCCTCGCCCATGCACTGGGCCAGGTTGTCCATGATCTGGGAGCCGTAGGCGGTGTTCTCGAAGCCCTCGATGTTGACATCCACGTTCTGGATGCCCACCGCTTCGTGCGAGACGACGACGATGCCGGCGGCGCGCGCGTCGCCCAGCACGGTCGCCAGACCGGCGAGGTCGTTCGGCACGACCGTGATGGCGGTCGGCTTCTGGGCGATGAGGTTCTGGATGATCTCGACCTGGCCCTCGTTGGTGGCCTGGGCCGGGCCCTCCTGGCGGGCGTCGAGCCCGGTCTCCTGGGCCCACTCCTTCACGCCGACCTCCATGCGGTCGAACCACCCGATACCGGTGGCCTTCACGACCGTGATGTAGGCACCGCCGTCGGCGGCGGGCGGCGGGGCCTCACCGGTCGGCGCCGCGGTGTTCGTCGGGGCCGGCGTGGTGGTGGTTCCACATCCCGCCACGATCAGGGCGGCGGATGCGGCGAGCAGTGCGATGGCTGGGTGCTTCCTGTTCATGCTCTCTCTTCCTTCATGCTGGAGGCACGGTCATCACGGCAGCAGTGCCATGACGACGCTTGGTAACCCGACCCTAAGACCCAGTTTCCGCGTACGTCAATCGGTTTCACGCGATTGTTATCCAAATTGTTATCTAGTTCACGCGAACCTCTGCGCGTTTCCGCGCATAACGCGCGCTATGCTGGTGCGAGCCAGCCCTCACGGGAGGAGAAGTCATGTCTCGCCGAGCCCAGATCGTGGAACTGCTGCTCGAACAGGGCTTCATGTCCACCACGGCGCTGGCCGAATCCTTCGCGGTGACGCAGTCGACGATCCGGCGCGATCTTCAGCAGCTGGAATCGCTCGACCTGGTGCAGCGGACCCACGGGGGCGTGCTGCCCACCCGCCAGGAGGAGGCTCCGTTCGACCTCAAGTACGCCCTGCACCACGCCGAGAAGGTGGCGATCGGGAAGGCCATGGCGCATCGCATCCTGGACGGCCAGGTCGTCATCCTCGACAGCGGGACCACCACGCTGGAGGTCGCCAAGCAGCTGACCAGCCAGCGGCTGACGGTGGTGACCAACGATCTGCAGATCGGAATGGTCGTCGCCGAGCGGCGCAGCGCCCACCTGGTGTTCATCGGGGGCGAGCTCATGCAGAACGACACCTCGATGTGGGGGCCGACGTCGGTCCAGCAGTTGAAGAACCTGCGCGCGAACGTCGCGATCCTGGGCACGGACACCGTGATGGAGGACGGGCTCTACTGCACCTCCAGCTACGAGCTGGAGATCAAGCAGACGATGCGCGAGATCGCCAGCGAGGCCTTCTTCGTCGCCGACAGCTCGAAATTCGGGCGGGAGGCGCTGTTCAAGTCCTTCGACCTCGACGCCTTCACGGCCGGCATCACCGACGAACTGCTGGATCCGATCCGCGCGGCGAGCTTCCCGGTGCCCCTGATCCGCGCGGCGGCCTGAACCCCTAGTCGCTCTTCTTCTTGTCGTCCGGCTTCTTCCCGCAGACCACCGGCGTCAGGCTGTTGTAGGCCCAGAAGAACGGCTCCTTCTTGACCAGCTTGTCGCCCTTGTAGAACAGGCGGTTGTAGCGGACGTCGAAGCCGGACATCGCCGACTGCGGGATGCACTTCTTGGAGTCGTCGTACTTCGGCTTGCCGGGCGCCCGCCAGTTGCTCTGGACAGGCTTGGACGCCTTCACCTTGGTGTAGGTCGGAGTCGACCACACCCGCACGGTCACCGAGCCCTGCGATCCGGTCCGGCCGGTGATCCAGGCCTGCAGCAGCACGCCGTACTCGGAGTCGTTCTTGAACTTCATGTCGACCGAATGCCAGTCCAGCGTGGCCTCACGGCCCATCGGATAGCGGTTGAAGTACAGCGAGTGCGGCTTGTGGAAGACATCCTCCAGCCCGGCGAAGAAGATCGCGTTGAACAGCGTGGTGGTGGCCTGGGAGATGCCACCACCGTAGATGTTCGGGTCGACCCGGCCGTTGGCGATGCCGCCGCCCTTCATCCAGCCGGCCTGCGGGGTGCGCTCACCCAACCGGGCATTCAGCGAAAAGGTCTCCCCGGGCGCGACGTAGGTGCCGTTGATCAGCTTGGCGGCCTTGCCGATGTTGTTGTAGCGATAGGCGCTGCCGGGGAAGTAGGTGGTGAACTCCCCGGTGACCTTCTTCACGCCGGCAGCCTTGGCGTCGTCCGTGGTGAAGGCGGGCGGCGTGGTCGTCACCGCGACCGTGGCGGTGCGGTCGCCGGCCTTGCTCAGGACGGGCAACAGGGCATCGGCCAGCGCCTGGGCATCGACGGCCTCGCCGTCGACGGACTTGACGATCTTGGGCTTGCCGCCCTTCTTGATGGTGAAGCGGGCGTCCTTCGGCTCGTTGAGCCCGAGCTTCTCCAGTTGCGGCTCGGTCTCGGAGGCCAGCGCCTTGGCGTCCAGGCGCGGCGTCAGGTCACCGTTGGAGGCCTCGAAGCTGAGCGCGGCGGCGATGGCCTCCGGCTCGATGGTGATGGTGCCCTTCTCCCCCACCTTGACCTCGACCGGCTCGGCGACGGCCGGCGCGGCGAGCTTCTCGCGCGCGGTCTCGGCCTCGGCCGTCGTGACGGCGGGCTCGGTGGTCGTGACCACGGCTGCCACGGTGGCGGTGTGCGGGAACGCACCGACCACGGCGTGCGCGGTCTCGTCCCGCTGCACCACGGCACCCTCGACTCCCGGGGTCACCTTCGGCTTGCCCTTGGCGAAGGCCAGGGCGGCATTCGCCGGCTCGGTGTCCACCTTGTCGGCCAGGGCGGCCACCACGGCGTCCAGCTTGGGTTGATCGACCGTCACCACCGCGGGCAACTCCTTGCCGCCGAAGAGCACCTGGGCGATCTGGATCGGGTTGAGGCTGCGCGTGCCGCCGGCCTGCGCGATCGACGCCGCGTAGTCCACCGTCAGCCCGGCCTCGGCCGGAGTGGCCGTCACCTCCACCTCGCCGGCCTGCAGGGTGAGGGACGCGGCCGTGCGATCGGCCAGTTCCTCGCGCAGCTTGGCTTCGGCGGTCTCGGCGCTCAGCCCGCCCACCCGCACGCCTTCGATGACGGTGTGGCGAGGCAGTCCGTCGCCGGCCATCGCGTAGCCGACGGCGTACGTTCCGCCCAGCAGCACGACGATGCCGCCAACGGTCCACAGCAGGATGCGAGCGGTGCTCGACAACCGACGCTTCGATGCGGCCACAGGACTCCTCACTTGGCGAAACTCCTCCCCATGCTACGTGAGCGAGCGAACCGCCCCGCGCCGATTCGCCGGCGGCGGATGGCTCACGTCCATCCGCCATTGCGTCAGCGCGATGCCGGCGGCCATCAGGGCAGCCCCGAAATAGCCCCGGGGGCCCATGTTCTCGCCCAGCAGCAGCGCCCCGCCGAGCGCGCCGAAGACCGACTCGGCCGACATGATCAGCGCCGCGTGGCTGGCCAGTGCGTCCCGCTGGCCGATCACCTGCAGGGTGTAGGCGATCCCGACCGAGATCAGCCCGCCGTACAGCAACGGGACGATGCCCTCGCCCAGGCCGGCGAAGGGACGGGGGTCGAGCAGCAGGGCGGCCGGCGCGCTGAGCACCGCGCACCAGGCGAACTGGGAGATCGAGAACCGCAGCGCGGAGAGCCGTCTGCTGTAGTGCTCGATCACCAGGATCTGGGCGGTCCACACGAACGCCGAAGCCAGCACGATGGCGTCGCCGAAGCCGATCTGGAAGTCGTCACCGATCGCCAGGAAGTACAGCCCGACCAGTGCCAGGCCGATCCCGACGATGGTCGTCCAGCTCGACCGGTGCCCCCGGAAGGCCGCCACCAGGGGCACGAACACCATGTAGAGCCCGGTGATGAAGGCGGCATTGCCCGCCGTCGTGTAGCTCATCGCGTACTGCTGCATGCCGACCGCGACCGCCAGCAGGGCGCCGGAGATCAGCCCGGGCACGAGCGCTGCCCGGGTCGCCTGCGCGCGGATCATCGCGGGAACCCGGCGGCGACGATCCAGCCACCACACCACCGGCACCAGCACGGCCGCGCCCATGGCGAACCGCACCGTGTTGAAGGTGAAGGCGTCGATGGACTCGGCGCCGACCCGTTGCGCCACGAAGGCGAATCCCCAGATCGCCGACGCCAGCAGCAGCAGCGCGTTGGCGCGCAGCCGGCGGGACGTGGTGGGGTTCACCCGTCGAGGCTATCGGGGGCGGCCGGCAGGTCTCTCCCCCGCCGTCCACTGGACGCCTCCACGGCCGCCCACCGGAGCCGCGTGCAGTAATTGCCAAATACTCGCCCTCCGCGACGTATGGGCGTCATGCAGGACGAGTATCTGGCAGATAGTTCCTCGGTGTCGGGCTACCGGGAGAGCGCCAACTTGGCCTTGGCGGCCACGTTCTCGGCAGTGAAGCCGTACTTGGCCAGCAACAGCCCGCCGGAGGCGGACTCACCGAAGTGCTCGACCGAGACGATCTCGCCGGCATCGCCCACCAGTTCGCGCCAGCCCATCGCCACACCGGCCTCGACCGAGACCTTGGCGGCACCGGCCGGGATGACCTGGGCGCGGTA
>Ga0102832_1001884_pt1 | contig 14264 bp, 11 predicted proteins | sample EBPBio282013_DNA_FD_88942 | JGI IMG/M metagenome (GOLD analysis project Ga0102832, IMG submission 88942) | Wastewater treatment Type I Accumulibacter community from EBPR Bioreactor in Madison, WI, USA - Reactor 2_5/28/2013_ DNA (Illumina Assembly) | ecosystem: Engineered > Bioreactor > EBPR >...
TTTGTCGTGATTTCATAATAATTTGAATTCTTTATGATTTTTTACTACTCAGACATATTGATCTTTCGACTTAATGAAAGCCCTGTGAATGAGGTAGTAGAGGAATCTTCTTCGACTATAAGACTAAATGGTTCGTTACTGAAGAAATAAATTTACTAAAAAGTTCCATTTCCTATAAATATATTCCTGTCAAGAAATCCGCATGTTTTTTTACTGTAAAAAGTCCAATTTTCGCCAGAAATATTTTTTATATCCTTAACATTTAGTTTTTCATGATTTAGAAAGCTTAACTATCCATCAACATTGGTAACAATTAAAATCAGCAGGAATAGAAACACATACATATTTTGCACTAATAGCATTAGTTTAGTTTATAAAATTTAAGAATTTAAAAGTCCTCAAGTTATAATTAAAAAGAAGGGAATTTTCTAATTTTAACTTTTTAACTTTATAATGATTTTGACAAGAAATTTATTTATTTAGTTAAAATTTAATCCTTTATTTTTTTTGTTTGCTTCTATTATTGAATAGGTAAAGCCAGTGAATTAGTTTTGTTCTAAATTTTTTCCCAATCTTTCATTTGTTTCTTTTATTTCTTTATTTGTTTCTTTTTCTTTTTCGAAGGCATCTTTTAAAACAATAACTTAGCAAATGAATTGACCTCTTATTATTTTTCTCTTGAGTTTGATAACTTTTTTTCTTTGACTTAAGATTTTTTATCAACTTGGGTAGCAAAATTAACTTTCAATATTTTGTCCTTTAATTGGAGTTTATTCATAGTTTTGATCGCCATCTTTGCTTATTAAATTTACTCATAAATAATGTAAGAGTAAGTAAAGCCATCTTTTCTTTTGAGCAGCTTAAGAGATAAGATCTTTCCAAATCTTTCAAACATCTTTTGGAGCACATTCTCAGTCATCTATAATTAAGCTTTAAATAAATTACATCCGAAGGAAGGAAACACACGTAAACTTTGGTGCTAGGAGTCAGAATGCTCTCGAGTGAAGTTCTAGGAGTCTCATTTTTAGAAGGAGAAGAGCTCATAAACTTAATTAATTTAGTAAAAAATACGAGACATAATTTGGAAGGGCTAGTATTAGAGTACCAAATTAATTTATAAGTATTTGATAAAGGAATGAATATTTTAATAAATCAATAATTTGAGTAAAATAGAGAAAATATTTAATGTTGATTTAATAATATTTAATTAATCAATGGCTAAGAGAACTAAAAAGGTTGGTATCGTCGGTAAATACGGAACAAGATACGGTTCAGCAATCAGAAAAATCGTTAAAAAATTCGAGCTCCAACAACATGCAAGATATGTCTGCCCACCATGCGGAAAGGTATTTATCAAAATAAATTATAGACTGCAGTCAAGAGAGTATCATGCGGAATCTGGAAATGCAAGGGTTGCAAAATCACTTTCGCTGGAGGAGCTTTTGAGTTCGCCACTAGCGTTGCCACAACTGCCAAAGTTACCATGAATAGATTGAAAAAGCTTAAAGAAGAAGCCCAAGCACCAAAAGAATAATAGCAACAAGTTCAAAAGAGAGTTCAAAAGAAGAGAGCTGCCAAATAATGATGAACGCTATACTGATTCATTTCTATTTAATTTCATTTTGAATCATTTTATTCACCTTTTTCCTACTTTATTCAAAGAATGTATTGACCTTTACAAATAATTTATCAGATTTGTCACTTTCAAATAATGTAGAAGATTTTATCATAAAAATGTTTTAGAAAACTTTAAACGAATAGTTATGTTATTAGGTTCTTTATACAGATCAAATTTTAGTAAATTTTTTAGTTTAGATAATTTACTCATTATTATTGAGGCTCTTTAGTAAGTGGCTGAAGTTAAGTCTCTTTTTTATCATTAAGCTCTTTATACTCTAATTTCAAAGTGATTTCTTTCTCTCTGATTCTATTTAAGACACTTTTATATAATTGTGTTGTCTTTTGCTTTGCTGAAACAATCTTTTCTGTTCCTTTTTCTCTCATTTATCTGATCATTTCCAAGACTTTTAATGAAAACATCTCATAGTTTTCATAAAGTGACTTTTTGTCAACTTTAATTTCAAGTCCTTTCTTAACTACCTTGACTGTAAGTTATTTGAAATTTTCCATTCCTGAACTGATTTTTTGAACGATTTTATCTTCTTCAAATTATCCTCTGATCAACATGGTTACATAATCCTTGGAGATATCATAAGTCATTTTCATATCATCCAAACCGAGTTCAAGCCATTCCAAAAAGACTTCTTTAGCTACGATGATTGTGGCTTTGATCTTAATATACAATGGCAACACATATGTGGTATAGTATTATTGGCCACGCTTGATCAAAACTTGATTGTATTTTTGGGCCTATTGGGCATAATAGATGACATAATCTTTCAATAACTTGTTGTAGAGACGTACAACTCTTTTCTTGAGCTGTTTTTTATCTGCCTCGGTGGACTGTTCTTATTCTGAAAGCAAGAGTTTTTAAGTTCTCGACAAGATTTAATTGGTTGTTTGTTAGACTAAGGTCATAATTTGAGTCTCAAGATTTTGTCTGATTTTAAGTACGTTCTCTTTGGTCATGGTGATCTTGCCTTCGACTTGATGTTGAATTTCACTAACAGTGTTGAAGGTTTGTTTGTAGGTTTTTAAGGTCAATGTAGAGGCTTTTTCATAGTAAGGGACGTATTGTTTGAGATTTTAGTCGATGCAGCTGATCATTCTTGTTGATGTCTTTGAAATTTATAAAAAGTATAATATTTGTTTGGAATTAATGGATAAATAGTATGATGTAATTTTAGGTTTGACGTAAATTAAGTATTTGTCATAATTATACTCTTTCTGTCCGAATATGATGCAATTTTTTATCTCAACTATATAATCTGTCATTGTTGATTATAGCTTTACTCATCATAACCCGATTTTTACTGTCTGATTTAAAGATTAGCCAAGATTTATTTGATCAAAAAGAGAATCACTCAAAAAATCCTAAGTTAGAGACTTTTGAGATTGAAAAAATTGAATTTAAGTTACTCATCTTAAAACTCAAATAATACTTTTAAAAAGTTCCATATTATCATTTTTTATCCTGTCATCCTTTAAATAAACCTATAAACACAAAAATATCAATTTTTCTTGGGATTTATCTTGAAATTTCAATAAATTTCAACAAATTATTTCTTTTTATTAGTTTAAGTTTTCAAGTCTATAATAAAAGTAGGATTCTCTTAAATGGGTTTTTAATGAATCTCCTTAAATTCTGGTTGTTTCAATGGCTTTAAAAACGATGTTGATGAATTTTAAATGTTTAGGTAAAAAAGGATAAGTTCTTATAAAATGTCTTTTAACTTTTTAACAAATTTAAATTGTTTATTCTGATAAATTAATTAAAATGAGATGTTTGAATAAAATTGCAAAAATAAAGAAAACCGAGAAGCTTAATAAAAATAGAAACTCAATAAAAAACAAATAAAAAAACTTTCAGTTGTTAAAACTGGAGTATTCAGCGATAAATAATTGTCGGGCTGAATTGGTAGATGTTTTTTTGGGGGTAGAATTATTAAATGAGGGGTTTTTAGGTATTCTTCTTAAAACTTTGTTTCTTCCTCTTTTACTGAAGTTTTTATTAAAGATTTTTAAGTTGATTTCTTGATTAGATGATAAAAGTACTATTGAAATTTATACTGTTTACAAAAATTATTAAGGCTGTTACAAAGTTACTGTGACTTTTCTAAATAGATGTGCATATTAGTGAGGGAATCAGTAAAGTGATCATTAAAAGACTTGGAGTAAAATTAGTGTTGGGGTGATAGGGTTGGAGTGGAGACAGCTTTTTAGCATTATCGTTGTGTTAAAGTAATGGAAGTATTCATTTAAAAACTATTTATACCGATAATTAATTTCTTCTTATGCTGGCTTATTTACTTCATTTATAAAAGGAAGATGTTAATTATTTCATTTTAAGCTTTATTTATTCTATCAAATGATTTTTTGAAAAAAAATTGATAGGAAATATCAATAGAGTCACCTTATTAATTTTTTTTGAGAAAGTAGATCGTCTAATTTAATTAGACCATTTTAGAACAAATTAAAATGAGGCTTTTATTAATTTTAGTATATATGGAATAGAATTTACTGGAATAAATATTTTATTAAGATAAACAAGTTCTATGGTAGACTCATTTTTGAAGTTTTTGAATTTTTAGAAAATATAAATCCTTTAAGTCGAATTACTAATTTTTTAAATCTATTAAATGGAGTTAAAAGCACCACCAATAAATATTACTTTATTAAAAATATAAATCTTAAATTTTACATATAATAAAGGCATCTACTTTAAAAATATAAACCCAATCTATTATAAACTTTGAAACAAAAATATAAAAAAATATCCATGTCGAACTAATAATAAAAGCCCATAATAGAGAATCAATAGCATTCCGAATAATCATCATCGTAGAGCGAAACTATTAACGATCGATTGAAAAAGAAACTTAAAGTCCTGTAAAATGTAAAGTAAAAAGTTTCAACTTAAAATCCTATCAATATGTCTTAAAATGTTGATATCACTGAATTAGCCCTAAAAAAGTATGATTAAATCAAACAAAATTATAACTTTGTCTCTTTTGATGAAGCCAAAAAATCAAAATCAGTGACTGTAGGATCCTATGAGAAATTTGATATCCCAACCTATGACTTTAATCAATAAATGTACAAATTCAAAAAACGTGGATTTTGTGCCAATCCTAATACTTAAGTTAAAGGTTATGTCTTTGACTAAAACAAACTTAAATTGTTAAATCAAAGCAATCCAAATGCAGAAAAAGACATTACGAATGATTAATAAGCTCAAAAACAATATGTTTAAATCTTTTAGTCACTGTAAGATAAAAAGAACAGAAAATAATTTACTAAGAAATATAAATAAATGAGATAGACTTCAGGAGGTATCGTATAAAATTACCAAAGTCCATGGGCCGGATATGGATAAAATTTATAAAATGGAGCTATCACTCCCTAACAACAATAAAAGCTTCAGTAAGCTGAAAAAAGAAAACAACAAAAAATTTAATAAGCTAAACTTTAATAAGAAAACTTTTAACCTTACAATATCTTTCATTGGAAACAGTTTTATGATTATAAAGGTTTTTCATATGTTGATCCTCCTGCTGATTTCAAACCTAATTATTCAACTAACTTCATTCCAAAAAAATAAATTCAAACATGGGTAAGCAGTCAAAAGGCGGGATATCAATGTTTAAGATTTTTCCCTAAAGTTGGTCATCTTTTGCTTGTTGGTAACCCAGAGGGAAAAGTTCATTTATTTGATGTGATGAAAAACAGAACATGTGCCCATACATATATCGGCCATACAAAAGCTATAAGAGATATCCAGTTTACTAACGATGGTAAACATTTTTTAAGTTGTGCATTCGATGGACAAGTTCATTATTGGGATACTGAATACGGAAAAGGTATTTTTTAAATATATTTTAGTTTTAAGAACATTCAAACTAAAGAGAATTCCTTTTACATCAAAATTCCATCCTACAAATCAAAATTCGTTTTTAGTTGGATCAAATAATAGAAAAATTTTACAATTTGACATTACTACAGGAACTAAGCAATTTTAATACAGTCAGCATACAGGAACAATCAATACTATTGATTTTATTGAAGAAAATAAATTCGTCAGTACAGCTGATGATAAAAAACTTTTCATTTGGGAGTACGGAATTCCTGTCGTGACTAAACACGTATCAGATCCTGAAATGAATACTATCACTGCTACTGCTATACATCCTGGAGGGTAGTATTTTGCAGGGCAGTCCTCAGATAATCAAATATGCATTTATTAAAATAAAGGAGGAAACTTCCGTCGTATAAAATCTAAAAAATTTGCCTCACATTATTCTGCTGGATATGCATGCGCCATTGATTTCAGTAATGATGGACAATTTTTAATCTCAGGAGATGAAAGAGGTAAAATCTTTTTCTATGATTGGAAAACTTCAAAAACATATCGTGCCATTGATGCTCATCCAAGTGTATGTATTGGAGTAGAATGGCATCCAAGTGATCCTAATATGGTGGCATCTTGTGGATGGTAAGGTCTGGTAAAACTTTGGCAATGATTTATGCTTAGAAGTAAAATCTCAAGTAACAAATTTAACAAAAAATTATTACTTTTCAGTGAGAAGAGTTCTTATTCTATGTTGGATTTTATAGATATTGTTTTTTTATTTAAAGAATTTTATTTTCTATCACGATAATTTTAATTAAGATTTGAGAGTAAAAGCATTTATTAGAACAAGAAGTACAGAATTATTTTAATTTTTTCTTTATTTTAGTTTACTTTTCTGTATATTTTGACTTTAATTTATTGGTTAATTTTAATTTCTATATTGGTTAAACGAGGATAAAAAAGATGATTAACAAAGAAAAATGGAAATGAAATTAATATTTAAAGTAAATTTTTATTAAAACAGCGTGTTAGGTATTTTATAGAGATCATTGATATTGTGATTTCATATGATCAGTATTAGAGTTACTCATAAATGGTAACTAGCGAGGTTTTGTAAAACCCATATTTTTTAACAAAGTTTGAGGAAAGAGGTTTTTTCTTTCTATCTTTAATTAAAGAGAGATTTTGGCTGTTTCTGGTATTGTTTTTGATAAATCTTTTATTAAGGAGTTTCATTTCAATAAGGCCGAGGTGAGAGTTAGGAAGGAAGCCTTTGAAATATAAAATAAAGGAATACTGTATTAACGACAATGGTGATTGGAGATGTTGTGAAGACGTTATTTTCTTGAGTTGATAATTTTCTTAGCTGATGCATTGATGATTTATTTGTCGCAAGTTTTTTCGTCTTGTGAATCAATTTCATCAAATGATAAATTGCTAATTATATCAGTGATACTGTCATTCATTAATTCATGTGGGTCGATCTGTGGAATTTGATCAAAAGTGCATGATTTACGATGTGATACAAACAGGTTATAGATAAGGTAAAAGAAGGCCAAAGTTGTTAGTAAAGTGCAGCCCATATAGAACTGCAATTATATTGTCGACATTTTTTGGAATTGTTAATATATTATAAAAGTACACATGAATAGAAAATGAATAATAGTAAGTGAAAAGAAAAATAAATAATAAAAAACCTAATCGTCGGGCCTATCGAACAGTATTTAATATTAACTAATATTTAACATTTCTTTTTAAACTATTTTTAAGATTTTCTTTTTAATATTTGTCTTGTTTTTCGTGTACTATTAAATTACGACTATTTACGTAAATAAATAATGGGAGATTATTTAATAAAAATATTTAATAAATTTGGTATGTTATTTGTTCAATTTAGAATTGGTTATTTTTTTTATTTAGAATTAAGAATTTGAGATGTTATTTGTTTGATTTAATATTTGGGATGTGATTAATCTAATATTTGATATCGTTTAATCTAATAGTTTTATCTGTTTAATTTAGCATTTCGTTTGTGTTAATAATTTAGTATTTATATGTTCTAATAATTAAGTATTTGGATGTAATTAATTAGTATGATAAGGATTTATAAATTGGCCTATCATAGCCCTTATAAGTGTAATATTGGAATGAAAAGTATATAATAAATACTCAAGTATAATATAAATCAATATAAACTAAATCCCAGTCTAGAATAAAAGCATATGTCCAATTACTACTATGATGAAGATTGCAAGTATTTCGCTAAACAAATGAAAAAAACCAACGAATCATAAAAACCCGCCTATTCTAAATCATCCTCAATCTTACAGTCTAAATCTTCCAAAATTTAAAATCTCAAATCGGCCAATAAGACAAATATCAATAATTAGCTAATAAAAAACCTCATTCAAATGAGGGCCAATAGTAAAAATTAACATGAAATCATCTACCTTAGTAAGATAATCAATGGGCTGTAATCAGGGTTGATTACCTTAAATTGATATGGTAAGGCGCTCTTATATAACTTTCAATAGAATGTAATCTTTAATTTCCTATCAACTTAGGAAATAATGATATTGTGTTTCATATTTTTTATCCTTTCCTTTTTTAAATCAGAGAAACCTCCTCATCTTTATTTCACCAAGAACTTATTTTCTATTTAAACTATTCATTAAATGTTATTACACTTAAATTCTCTGTTATTTCACTAAAATAGAGCTTAATTTTCTTTATTTATCTGAATAAATTGATTTGTCCTACTTTTTACTTATAAAAGTGATATTTTACTATTTATAAAGCATTTTTTTAATTTACTTTAGATTTTGAGATTTTTATAGATTTTTTTAATTCCTATGAAGTAGAAGATATACAAATGGTATTTAGATCAATATTTTTCAGTTTGTTTATTGTTTTTCAATTTATTTCAGTCAGTTTACTTTTGATTCAATGTAAGTCAAATCAATAAGTAATTACTGACTGTTTGTTTAATAAATTTATATATAAGAATCATAATTTAACAGTGTAGACCCCAATGGATCCAGGTTTTTCATTACTGAATTTACTTTCAAGTATGAACATTTGAGGTATTTTGATGTTCGTTTTGGTGATGTATTACGCTGGAACAATCGATTTGACAGAGTTCTTATGCAACATCACTCCAATTTTTGTTATTTCAGGAAGACTGTAAACAGTAACAGTTCCCTGAACTGTACTGACGAAAAGTTTTTGCTCAATGACTTCAATCACTGAGATGTTATTTCTTGTATTGTCTTTTGTTGAGTGTGAAACGACAGTAGAGACTTTGAAATCGCCTAAATTGACGGCTAAAACAGACGAGCCGCTATTGTCACTACTCCATGCTAAAACAAAAGCAATAGTGACTTAATTTATTGTGCAGTATCTTATGCTAAATACGAGTGTCTATAAGTATATGTAAAATTATAGTTACGTTGTTTTCTGGTAGTGTTAATGGGTTGTATTGGAATTGGTCTCCCAAGAAAAATAAAACCCTATTGTCGTTTGTCCCCGCTGAAAGGACTTTCATTCCCCCGATTACTGACAAATCCAAAAAGAGAATTTGAGTTATTTTTCCTGGAGTGGCGTAGGTTTTTAAAAGATTATCACTTGATAACTTATCCAAAGTTACAGTGTTTCCACTGACGTTCCATACTCTTATTTGACCGTCTTTACTTGAGGACAGCAAAATATTTGGAGTAAAGTGAATCACATCTGTCACATGGCTTTGATGCGCTTCACCAATAGTCAGTAAAATATCGTTCAGCATGTCATATACGTAAATTTCATGTAAAGTGGATTTTGGATTTTAAGTAGCAAAATAAATAAAGTTATCCTTTTGGCTGTAATAATAATAATTAAGTTAAGGCTTAGGGAATGGCCAATTTTTTTGAATTGCGAATTGAGAAGTTTATTGGTTGTATGTAAGAATCGAGATACTATTGCCCATACGGAGAATTAAAAATGTTTGGTCATCTTTTACGAATTTACCGAGTTTGCTTGGTTATTATGGTGGAATTTAATTTGAAAATGAGATACGACGAATTTTGCCTTACTAATCAAATCCATGGATTCTTGAACATTTTCCTTTTTATTAGTATCTGCAAGGCTGGTTGAATTGATAGCTCATGCAAAATTTACTTATAAATTCATCGCTGGGTTTAGGTGGCATGTTTTGTGGAGTATTATATGGTTTACCATATTGTGAACCATGCTGTCCACCCCACCCTGGTTGCTGTTGTTGCTGTGATGGAAAGTTGCCTTGATTAGTATTAGGATAGTTTTTTGGTGGGTAGTTTTGTCCACGCGGACCATCATAAGGTTGGTTGTAACGATTAGGATTCATCATTCTAGGACCTTATTGTAAACCTTGACCTCCTTGACCACCCTGACCTCCTTGGCCTCCTTGCCCTCCTTGACCAGGATGAAGGAATCTACAGGTTCCTTGAGCAAGCTTGTTACAATTATCACCAAAACGGCATATTTGTGGTTGACGTGGTTGCATTAGTTATTATTTTTAAGAAAAATTTTATTATTCTCATTTATTTAAATCTTTTTTAACATTAAAATTTTGTTTAATTCTTTACGATTAATAATCTGCTTAATGATTTTTTGTTTCAATCAATTGTATGTGAATAAACAAACAAAATTTATGCAAAGGATAAATGAAAAATAATATTTAATGAGGATATTTTGAAAATCTATTATAGCAAATAATCAATCAACTAATCATTGATCTTTAAGGTCTTCAGCAACAGACAATCCATTGGCTTTAAGAAGTGATTTGATTCTTTCCTCTGAAATGTTAACTCCTTGAATTTGCTCTTCCATATTGAAGTTAATTGATACCAACTCAATTTTTTTAGCGGATGGTGTTGTGGTCTACATGGTCTTAACCAAAGCCTTCAAGGCAAATCCATATCCTTCTTCAAGTGTCATATCTTCCTTATATTCTTGTTTAAGGAAAGAGTTTGCAGCAACGTGGTTGCTACCGATAGCGGTGGCCTTCCATCCAGCATAGTTTCCTGAAGGATCAGTTGAGTAAAGTTGGAATTTATTGTTTTTATCATAACCGGCAAACAAGAAAGCAGCACCGAATGGTCTGGATCCACCGATTTGAGTGTAGTATTGTTTAATGTCGCAAATATAAATGACGATCTCCTCAATTGGAACGTTGGATCTGTACTTGAATTTATAATCCTTTCAATTAGAGAAAAGTTTACTTGAGCGTATTATCTCAAAAGATTGATTAAGTAGTTGGCGTCAGCTGACAATCCTGAAACGACACAGAAGATATGTTTATCGATGGGGTAAATCTTTTATGAGACTTTACTTTCTTCAAGTAAGAAGGTAGCTTCGTGCTTTTCAGTGGCCAATACGACGCCTTCTTTAGTTACGATACCTGTCATTTTCAGCAAATAAAGTACCGATTGATGAGCCAGTTTTATTGATGGCTTACATGGCATATTAGATTTGTTGGAGACGTCCTTCTGGAGTGAAGGTGGTTGTTTTGGAGTCGTATTTGCGAGACATTTTTTAAAAATTATTCAAATTATTTATTAATTCATCTGTATGAAAAGATCTTTTTTTATTTTTACATGAAATGTGATCTATAATTATTTCTGAGTATAAGATTTAGTATGCTTTATTTGTTTGCTTTAAATTTTAAATAAATTTCTTTTCCATACTACTCTTAAAGTTTTTAATTAATTACAATACAATTATTTTGTATTTACCGAACAAATAGACATAATAGTAAACAAACAATGGGAAAGATAATTTAAAACTATTCATTACAACATGAACTTGGATCTGGAGTCTATTCCAAAGTCTACAAAGCTATAAATTTAAAAACAAAGCAGGATGTTGCAATTAAGATGGTAAAGGCTGAAAAGTTTAAGTAGCTGCCAAAATTATAGTAAGGAACGGTCAACTAAATTAATATTTTAACCAATCTGTAGTATTGCCCACATATCATTCGTTATTATGACATGCTTAAGACAGTTAATAATTTTTACTTTGTTTATGAGTATTGTAATGGCGGTACATTGTAAGGATTACTTAAAAGATAAGGGCCTTTGCAATAAAAAGTCGCCTTGTAATACTTTTCCCAGATCGTAGAGGCATTTAGAGTTCTTAATAAAAATAACATTATGCATAGAGACTTAAAACCAGATAATATTTTAATCAATAATGGGATATTAAAATTGGCTGATTTTGGGTTCTGCAAGCCTTTAGAAAACGAAGAAGATACTACAGGAACGATGCTAGGATCCCCTATTTACATGGCGCCTGAGATTTTGAGGGGCGAAACTTATACTATAAAAGCTGATATATGGTCTTTGGGAGTAGTTTTATTTCGTATGTTATATGGATATTGTCCTTTTGAATCAAGCAATATTGGTCAGCTAATAATGAAAATAGATGAGCAATAAATGAAAATTCCACCTGAGCCAGCAATATCACCGAGATTGGCCAATTTGTTGAGAAAAATGTTAACTAAAAATCCTTCACTAAGAGCTGATTGGTCAGAAATATTTTCCTATGAGATAAAAAATGGATAAATTGTTAGTTCAGGTATAATGAAGCTGTCAAAAAACATGACAGACAGCGGAAATAAAAGTTCATTGACTCCGACAGTTTAGTCAAGTACAAGTGGATCAAAAGCAGATTTTAGTTCATTTTCTCACAGATAAATACCAAAAATGGGAGGATTTGCGTAAAGGGCACAGCAGAGATTATAAATGAAACAGTAAACAAAGCAATAGCCAAGACATGAATTAAGACCATAACTATTATTCAATCCTAAAGACCCACATCTAAGAGCTACTTACAGTACTAAGAGCCCGATTCGTGAGAATATTAGAAAAGACTTGATGTTAAAAAATCACAGTAAATGCATTGATTTGGCGACAATGATAACTTTTTTGATGAAATACGAATGTTTTGACTCTTTGGCTTTGACGTATTTGTTTTCAATGAATGTTGAAAAGTAGTTAAATGGAGTGATGGACTCAATCAGAAAATAAGGTAACAGCATGGATGGGGATGGTTTCATTAGAGTAATATATCAGGCGGTGTAATAATAACTGAGTGAAATAAGGAGAAATTTGTAGATGTTATAGGAATAAATAAACCTGAGCAACTAAGGTTCACTTTCTAGTATTTAAAAACATCGTAGGATATATTTGAAACGTTTTATAAGTTCATTGAGATTTGACAATTTACACGAGTTGATTATGGCTTCAAGAGTCGTGGATTTGATGTAAGACTCTTTGTTTATCCGTAAATAAACTTATGAAAGGATGAGCAGGGATCAGTTGATGAAAAAAATCAGAGACAAAATGCAAACCATTCTTTAATGAGACCGTCTCGACAAAATTAGAAATAATAAGTGCCATGTTTTTCAACAAATTGATAAATTGATTTATTTATTTTGATGATTCTCTTTTGCGATCATCATTTAAATTTGCCTACTATTCATCTCAATTCACATTAAACAAAGTAGATTGATGAAGATATTGAAGTTGAATAAATTTGACAGTATTAAAGGAGTAATAAGTTAAAAGTTGAATAATTTTAATGGTAATAATATTGTGTTATTACTTATCTAATATCATAAAAATATTATTAACTTGCATACAAAGATTACAACAATAAAAGATGTAGCTTTCCATATAACAAACTTTTTCATAACTCCATCCAACACTCTCTTTCTGTCTCCACTCTCTCAAACTACTCGTAATCGGCATATTAATGTTCGGCCTTACATTGGGCTCACTGTATTTCACTTACTTCCTCTATCGCATATGGTCCCTGCCACGATCTTCCCGTGAGTTCAGATAAAACAGCGAATTCATGGTCAAGTAAAATCTGATCAGGTACTTCATCACTATCGGGTGCATATTGACCATGTGTTTACTGTTGTTTTATAATTTCGAAGAATGCGAATCAGCCATGTATATTGGCGCTGCAGTATGGGGAACTTATCTGGGATATTTCTATCTAAAAGATAAAATCAAACAACACATGCACAAAAGCAAACTCTACAAAATTTGATCTTTCAATAATAGGATTCTCTACAAAAAATCTAAGATGAAGTTTTCACTTCCTTTAATGATTTTATTTGTATTTATATTGTTCTATCAATAGATTCTCAAATGAAATTAATATGATTTTAAATTTTGATAAAATAAAATAAAATACAATTATGGAAAACTTTAAACATAACTTTTATTTGAGACTTAAGTCACCTACCGTAGCATTATCCATTTACTAATGTGAAATTCTCTATACACATTTCACACTTTGCTATGAAGTTATATTTTGTGGAATAGGAATGATACTTGCAATTTTACGGTTATTAAGTAAGGATTTTATTAAAATAGAGTCCTATTAATACAGCGTTAGTTATTGCTAACCCCAGTACTAAAATGGCTATAATAATGGCTTTAATTATCTTTTATTTGAGTCAATAAATTACAAACTTAATGTTGTTATTGCTTTACTGATACCTTACATAGTCTCTTTCTATAATCGCTGCCTAAAATAACGGTTTGGGAATAGGTTTGGCTCTGTAGAATGCCAACTATGCAGGAGATTATATTTATGACATTTTCTTTCCTTTCTTTACTTCTAATTGGGTTTAATTAGTAATAAAGAATATCGGTTGAAATTATTTAAAATACAACCTAATTAATTATCAAATGAATTACTCTACTTTATAAATAATCCAAATCAATGAATCAAATTAAAGAATAAGAAGTTGTTTATTATAAGG
>Ga0102832_1001886_pt1 | contig 14257 bp, 16 predicted proteins | sample EBPBio282013_DNA_FD_88942 | JGI IMG/M metagenome (GOLD analysis project Ga0102832, IMG submission 88942) | Wastewater treatment Type I Accumulibacter community from EBPR Bioreactor in Madison, WI, USA - Reactor 2_5/28/2013_ DNA (Illumina Assembly) | ecosystem: Engineered > Bioreactor > EBPR >...
ATCCGCAAGAATTCGAGCCCGTCACATGGCCGCGCTTTGGCGATCGCTCAAGTGCCGCGTCGTTTTTTGACCTGCGGCAGGCGGAGACAGGCGCTCCGACAAAAGGTGCATTGCATTGCAATCAAAAGACGTTGAATGTATGAGATAATCGTATTGGTTGTAGATTTTTGAGATAGCGATGATGCATGAGAACGACTTTCATGGACGCGCGACAGCCGAAACCGGCGGAGACGACCGGCTGAACTACATCAATTCCATGCTGGCCGAGCTGCACGGGATGGCGCGGTCGGCCAATCTGGTCATGCTGGCCTATCTGATCGACATGGCGCATTACGAAGCGGCCGATGAGATCGCCAGGCGCGAGGGCGCGAGCCGCAAGCGGTGACGCCTACCGTTCGGGTTCGACCAGCGAGACATCACCACCCGCGTGGCGTTCCAGGCGTCCGGCGAGGTCGAGTTCAAGCAGGATCATGAAAACCTGTGCCGGATGAAGGCCGGTGTGCCGGATCAACTCGTCCACGCCGGTCGGAACCGGCCCAAGCGCCTCGATGACGCGGTCGCGGTCCCGATCGCCGGGCGGCGGCGTGGCCGAGAAATCCGGCGGCTCGGCGAACCGGTCCGGCTCGGGCGGCGGCCTGCCCGGGGGGCTTGGCCAGCCCCCCCCGGCGGGCGGCGGCGGCGCGCAGCGTCTCTTCGGGAAAGACGGAACCTGCGTCCCAGTCGCGCGCATGGGGCGCCATCTCCGCCGCGGCAAAGTCGCGCGCGACCTGACGGAAGGCGTCCTGTTCCTCGGTGAGCGCGAAGTCCATATGGAAAAGCCTTGGGGGAACGGTGGGGAATCCCGATCCCCCAAGGCTTAGGTGGCCAGCGCCGGGGCGGTCAATTCCGCCGGGCGGCGGAGGCCGTTTGAGCGACTGGCGTCAGACCTCCCCGGTAAGTCCGGGCGAGGCATCTGCATCAGTGATGGACCATCTTGTCCTTGATCAGGCCGAGAATGGCGAGGAGCAGGCCGCCGCCGACGAAGCCGGCGACGATACCGGTCACCACGCTGGTCATGGCCATGGCGCCGCCGGCCATCAGTCCGGGCAGCAGAGCCACCACAATCTGGCCACTGAAGCCGCCACCGACGAAGCCCACGATGGTGTTGATCAGCCAGCCCTGGTCGAGATGAGGTCCGGCTTTGCCGGCGGCGTTGCCACCGACGGCACCAGCCACGGCCTGGATGAGGATGGGAAGAAAGCCTTCCATGACATACCTCCTATACGCCCCTTGCGCCGTTTCATTGCCGGCTTCGGGGCTCAACAAATAATACAAGATTGCATACAAAAACGCAACATTTTTCCAAATACGCACTCCTCCTGCGTTTTTCTGGGCCCGATGACATGCACATTCTCCTGCGACCGCCTGCAATCGCCAGTAAACTCCGGCATGACAACTTACTGACCGGAACGGTCTTCATTCTGAAATGGGGGTTCCGCGGAACGACGGGCGATTGCCGTGTCCCGGCCGCCGGCAAGTGCTCAAGTCGCTTGCCCCTCTCCTGAAACAACCGAGTGCGAGGTGACTTCCGGCCGGGCCACGAGAAAACGCCGCCCGCGCCACCCGGAACAACCCGGCGCCATTTCCCGTGCGGCCACTGTGCTTGTCGACCTCATCGCGGCCTTCCGGTCGCTGCGGCACCCGCCCGGAAGACCGGGCGGGCCACCTGCAGCGCTCAGCGACTTGCCATCATGTTCCGGACGATGCCGAGAATTGCGAGCAGCACACCGCCGCCCGCGCCGCCGGAGACCAGACTGGTGAGGATGCCGCCGACCGACAGGCCGCCGCCGGCCATGAGCTGCGGCAGGATCGACGCGACGATCTGGCCGCCGATGCCGCCGCCGAGCAGACCGGCAATGGAATTGATCAGCGTGCCCTGATCGAGGTTCGGCGAGGCCTTGCCGGCGGCATTGCCGCCGATCGCACCGCCGAGAAGCTGAATCAGGATCGGAAGGAGGGTCTCCATGATCATGCTCCCGTGTGGCCGCCGGCTGTTCGTCGCCCCTTTTCGGCCGTGCGGCGCATAAGACACAAAACCATACAATTGAGCATCCCTCGCCGAATACGTATCGCCTGCGACAACGGCCGGGACTGTTCCGAACCGTTCCAGGGTGATAGGGCATGGGGCCGACAAGCGGCGATCCGCGCCGCCGGGACGACGACCATGACCATCCGAGCGCTGCGCGAAACCTCATCCTCCGCCAAGAACGCGGCGGCGCCGAAGCTCGACCTCGCAACGCGCCTGCGCCGCAACCGCAAGGCCGACTGGTCGCGCCGGCTGGTGCGCGAGAACGTCCTGACCACCAACGACCTGATCTGGCCGCTCTTCCTGATCGACGGCGCGGAGCCGCGCCGGCCGGTGGCGACCATGCCGGGCGTCGACCGCCTCTCGGTCGACGAGGCCGTGCGCGAGGCCGAACGGGCCGCCCGCCTCGGCATCCCCGCGCTCGCGCCCTTCCCCTATGTCGACCCGGCGCTGCGCGACCCTGTCGGCTCCGAGGCGGAGAACCACCGCAATCTCATGTGCCGTGCGGTCAGCGCCATCAAGAAGGCGGTGCCCGAGATCGGCGTGATCACCGATGCCGCGCTCGATCCCTATACGTCGCACGGCCATGACGGCGTGCTGACCGAGGATGGCCGCATCCTCAACGATGAGACCGTCGCGATCCTCTGCCGGCAGGCGCTGGCGCTGGCGGAAGCGGGCGCCGACTGCATCGCCCCTTCCGACATGATGGACGGGCGGATCGGCGCCATCCGGTCGGCACTCGACGCTCAGGGCTTCACCGAAGTCCAGATCCTGAGCTACGCGGCAAAGTATGCCTCGGCCTTCTACGGTCCGTTCCGCGACGCCATCGGCACCAAGACGACGCTGGTCGGCGACAAGCGCACCTACCAGATGGACCCGGCCAACTCGGACGAGGCGATCGCGGAAGTGATGCTCGATCTCGAGGAGGGCGCCGACATGGTGATGATCAAGCCCGGCCTGCCCTATCTCGACGTGGTGGCGCGGGTGAAGGATCATTTCCGCGTGCCGACCTTCGCCTATCAGGTCTCCGGCGAGTACGCGATGATCATGGCCGCCGCCAATAATGGCTGGCTCGACGGCGACAAGGCGATGCTGGAAAGCCTGCTCGCCTTCAAGCGCGCAGGCGCCGACGGCGTGCTGACCTATTTCGCCCCGCGCGTGGCGAAGAAGCTGAAGGCCGGCGCGTAACGCGTCATCCGCACGCGCTGCGGCACGATAGTGCTGCTGCGCAGATGCGGGATCGTCCTCAGGAAAAGGCGCCTGCTCGTCACGCGGTCCCGTGTCTGCGGCGCAGCGCTTACGCGCTGCGCCGCAGACACGGGATGACACCGAGGCCCGGCAAGCGCTACCGTCGCGCCAGCATGCGCCCGCTCCTCCTGTCGATTCTGGCTGCCGTCACGCTCGCCCTCGCGGGCTGCGGAGCCGATTTCGACACCGACCAGATGCGGCTCTGCCGACAGGCGATTCCGCCGCTCAATCCGCCCAACGCCCGCATCGAGATCGAGCGAACCACCAAGGGGTCCGTGCCGCGCGCACTCAGGCTGCTCTACCGCGTCCAGCTCGGCGACGGCCTGTCGCGCCATCGCAGCATCGATTGCCTGTTCGCAAGCGAAGGAACCGGGCCGAGCCGCGGCGCGATGATCGGCCTCGCCTCGGACGGGCGGCCGATGGCCGATGCGAGCTTCTACCTGCTGCGGCGCTTCTACCTGGAGGACCGGGCCTCGCCCCCGCCAGACCCGGCCGAGCCTTCGACCGAGACCTTGCCAGCGATTCCCGCCGGCCTCGCCTACGGCCTGCAGCAGGGCCTGAGTGCCCTGCCCTCGGCCGCGATCTACGGCATGCTCGCCGCCGCCTATGCCCTCGTCTATGGCCTGACCGGGCGGATCATCCTCAGCTTCGGCGAGTTCGCGGCGCTGGGTGCACTGGCCTCGGTCGTCGGGGTCGCGCTTCTGCTCTCGCTCACGATCTCGACGCCGCTTTCGGGGCTTGCCGTCGCGTTCGCGGTCGCGATCGCCGTCTGTGCCCTGCATGGCTTCGCCATGGGCCGCTTCGTGCTGCGCCATCTCGAACGCGCGACCGGCCAGCAGCTGCTGATCGCCACGATCGGGCTCGCCATCGCCATGTCGGAATATCTCCGGCTGGCGCAGGGGCCGGAACTGCGCTGGCTGCCGCCGGTGTTCAACACGCCGATCCCGCTCGCCCATACCGGCAATTTCGTGGTTACGCTGAATCCGCTCGCGCTGACGCTGGCGGCAATCGGGCTCGGTGCGACACTCGCTGTCGTCCTGCTGATCCGCCGCACGGCCTATGGCCGCGCCTGGCGGGCTGTGTCGGACGACGCCAAGACCGCCGCGCTGTTCGGCATCGACGCGCGCGCGGTCCATGACGTTGCCGTCATCATCGCCTGCGTCTGCTGCGGTATCGCCGGCGTCATCGTCACCGCGATCTATGGCGGCATGGGCTTTGCCGGCGGCTTCTCGCTCGGCCTGAAAGCGCTCGTCGCGGCGGTCCTCGGCGGCATCGGCTCGGTCAGCGGCGCGGCTTTGGGCGGCCTCTGCATCGCCGCCTTCGAGGCCGTCTGGTCGGCGACGCTGCCGATCGAGCAGCGCGACCTCGCGGTCTACTCATTGCTCGCGATCGTGCTGATCTGGCGCCCGGGCGGCTTTTTCGGCGATGGCGAATTGACGCCGCGCCGCGTGTGAGGCCCTCTCCTTCGCCTGCCGACGGAATCGAGACCCGAGCATGAGCGAGAGCTTCGCGATCACCCCCGAGGATATCGACGCCGCTGCCGGGCGGATCGCCGGGCATGTGCTGCGCACGCCCTTGGTGCCGGCGCCACGCCTCTCAGAACTGACCGGCGCGACCGTGCTCGTGAAGCACGAGAACATGCAAGCGACCGCCTCGTTCAAGGAACGCGGTGCGGTCAACAAGCTGCTCTCGCTGAGCGAGGCCGAACGGGCGCGCGGCGTCATCGCGATGTCGGCGGGCAACCATGCCCAGGCAGTGGCCTATCACGCCAAGCGCTTCGGCACGCCCGCGACGATCGTGATGCCGGAGCCGACGCCATTGGTGAAGGTCGAGAACACGCGCGCCCATGGCGCCCGCGTCGTGCTGCACGGCGAGACGCTGTCCGAAGCCAGCCATAAGGCGCATGAACTCGCCGGAACCGAGAAGCTCACCTTCGTCCACCCCTATGACGACGCCGCCGTCATGGCCGGACAAGGCACGCTCGCACGCGAAATGCTGGCGGACGCACCCGATCTCGACATGCTGATCATCCCGCTCGGCGGCGGCGGCCTGATGGCCGGCAACGCCGTCGCGGCCAAGGCGATCAAGCCGGGGATCGAGCTGATCGGCGTCGAGGCCGGGCTCTACCCCTCCTTCTTCAACGCCGTGCACAGGCAGGACAAGCCGATCGGCGGTCCGACCCTGGCCGAAGGCATCGCGGTCAAGACCGTCGGCCAGCTCACCCTGCCGGTGATCTCCGCCCTGGTCGGCGACATCGTCCTCGTCGGCGAGGACCTGATCGAGCGCGCCGTCAACGCTTATGCCAGTCTTCAGCACAGCCTCGCGGAAGGAGCCGGCGCGGCCGGCCTCGCCGCGATGCTGAAGGAGCCGGGGCGCTATGTCGGCCGCAAGGTCGGGCTCGTGCTCACCGGCGGCAATATCGATACGCGCCTGCTCGCCGCCATCATGGTGCGCGAGCTGGAGCGCGACGACCGCATCGTCGCCTTCCGCCTGACGACCAGCGACAGGCCTGGCCTGCTCGGGAAGATTGCGAGCCTGTTCGGCGAGGAAGGGGCGAACATCCTCGAAGTCAGCCATGGTCGGCTCTTCCTCGACGTTCCCGCCAAGGGCGTCACGCTCGACGTCACCGTAGAGACGCGCGGGGCGACACATTCGCGCGCGATCGAGGACGCGCTCGCCAAGAACGGCTTCGCGCCGCGGCGGATTTTTCCGCGCGGTCTTGCGGAACCGGCCCGCTAAGCAAACATTATCCGGCGGGCGCAGCATTTCGCGCGCCGATGGAGGATCGAAGTCCCGATGAGCGATACCCGTTATGGCCAGCCGCCGGTCACGGCGCTGGAGCCGCGTCCCTACCAGAACGTCAGCGGCGTTCTCGGCTCGCGACTGTTCGCCTGGTTCATCGACATCGTCGTGCTGTTCATCCTGGGCTGGCTGGTCGTGTTCCTGCTGGCCCTGCTCGGCGTCGTCACCTTCGGCGCGACCTGGCTGCTGATTCCGATCGCCACCGTCGCGACGGCGCTCGGCTATGCCGCGCTGACGATCGGCGGGCGCAAGCAGTCGACCTGGGGCATGCGCGTCGCGGGCCTGCGCGTCGAGACCGCCAGCGGCGGGCGCCCCGACGGGCTGGCCGCAGCCGTGCATGCGCTTCTGTTCTATGTCGCGGCCGGCACCTTCCTGCTCTGGCTCGTCGACGTCGCCTGCGGCTTTGCCCGCGAGGACCGGCGCATGGGCCACGACCTGCTGACGGGCCTCGTCGTTGTTCGCACCTGATTGAGCCAGGTCAAAAGACCGCGAAACCGCTCCCGATCGGCCGCGCCGCGCTTGTTGCCGGTGCGGCCGATGTTACATTGAGAGTCGGAAGCTTCCGGGGAGCCAGCCGACGTGACGCGCCCATTGCGGGATGCCCCGCAATTCTACCTGACCTCGCCTACGACGTGCCCGTATCTGCCCGGGCGCGAGGAGCGGAAGGTGTTCACGCACCTCGTCGGCTCGCGGGCGCGCGAGCTCAACGACGTGCTCTCGCAAGGCGGCTTCCGGCGTTCGCAGAGCATCGCCTATCGCCCGGCCTGCGAGATGTGTCGTGCCTGCGTCTCGGTGCGCGTCTGCGTCAACGATTTCCGGATGACGCGCGGCTTCCGCCGGGTGCTCGCCCGCAACAGCGACCTGATCGGTGAAGCCCTGCCGCCGCGGCCGCGCTCCGAGCATTATTCCCTGTTCCGCTCCTATCTCGACGAGCGCCATCCCGATGGCGGCATGGCGACGATGTCGGCGCTCGATTTCGCGATGATGGTCGAGGACACCCATGTCGAGACCAGCCTGATCGAATATCGCCGCCACGGCCCCGATTCCGGCTTCACCGGGCGAGGTGCCGGCGACCTCTTCGCGATGGCCCTGACCGATACGCTCAGCGACGGGCTCTCGATGGTCTATTCGGTCTATGACCCCGGACTGGAACTGCGCTCGCTCGGCACCTTCATGGTGCTCGACCATATCGCCCGGGCGCGCCGCCTCGGCCTGCCTTACGTCTATCTCGGCTATTGGGTCGAGGGCTCGCCGAAGATGACCTACAAGTCGCGCTTCCTGCCGCAGGAACGCCTGATGCCGCAAGGCTGGGAGCGGGCCGAGCGCAACGTTTCAACCGATTGAAACGCATCAGCGACGCGCGGAAAACGCGCTTGCCGCCCATCGCTTCTGCCGACACTGTAGTGGCAACGGCCCCGCGGCAGACACGCATGACAGGGGCCGCACCGGAGGAATGATGAGCCAGGAACTGACCGACAGGCTGGAGCGCTGCTACACCGGCATCATCCACGACACGATGCGGGCTATGGGCCTGAAGGACTTCGTCCTGCCGCCGGAACTGCGCCCGCTCCTGCCCGGCCAGAAGCTGGCGGGCCCGGCCTTCACCGTCGAGGGCAAGACCGGCGAGTTCGACGCGCATGAGACGCTCTTGGGCTGGACCGGCCTGCTCTCGGCCGCCAAGCCCGGCCATGTCTGGGTCTGCCAGCCGAACACCAACGAGATCGCGCTGATGGGCGAGCTCTCGGCCGAGACACTGAAGAACAAGGGCGTGCGCGGCTGCGTCATCGATGGCCTCTCGCGCGATACCGAATTCATGGTCGAAATGGGCTTCCAGGCCTATTTCAAGGCCTATACGCCGCGCGACATCGTCGGCGCCTGGCTGCCCAAGGCGGTCGACGAGCCGATCAAGATCGGCGAGGTCTGGATCCGGCCGGGCGACTACATCCTCGCCGATCGCGACGGTGTCGTCCGCATTCCCGCCGAGATCATCGAGGAAGTCCTGGAGAAGTCCGAGACCGCGATCACGGCCGAGAACAAGGTCCGCACCGCGATCCTCGCCGGCACCGATCCGCAGAAGGCCTATCTGCAATACGGCAAGTTTTGAGACACTCCACCCGCGCCCGTCATTCCGGGCGGAGCGAAGCGGAGACCCGGGATCCATTCCGGAGCGCTCACAAATGAAGTTCAGGCATGGATCCCGGATCGGCGCCGCCAAGGCAGCCTGTCCGGGATGACAGCCGGAGGGAAAGAAACAGGGCCATGACCCACGATCCGCGCCTCATCCTGCTCGATCCGCGCGATAACGTTTTCGTCGCGCGGGTTCGCCTCAAGGCCGGCGAGACGGTCGAGACCGGCGCCGGCCCGGCGACGCTCGACCGCGACATCGCGCTCGCCCACAAACTCGCCCGCCGCACGATTGCGGCCGGCGAGAAGATCCTGAAATACGGTGCGCCGATCGGTGTCGCGACCGAGACGATCGCACCGGGCGCGCATGTCCATGTCCACAACATGCGCAGCGACTACACACCAACCCATCATCTCGAAGACGAACGCAAGGCGGGAGCCTCGGCATGAGCACGATGCGCGGCTATCTCCGGTCCGACGGGCGCAAGGGCATCCGCAACACGGTCGCGGTCGCCTATCTCGTCGAATGTGCCCATCATGTCGCCCGCGAGATCACCCTGCCCTGGCGCGAGGAAGGCGTCCACGCCATCGGCTTCCCCGGCTGCTATCCGAACCCCTATGCCGAGCGGATGATGGAGCAGCTCTGCACCCATCCGAATGTCGGCGCCGTGCTCTTGGTCTCGCTCGGCTGCGAGAGCTTCAACAAATACGCGCTGGAGCGGGCGGTGCGCGCCAGCGGGCGGCCGGTGAAGACGATCATCATCCAGGGCACCGGCGGCACCCGCGCCTCGATCCGCGAGGGCCGCGCCTGGGTCGAGGAACAACGCTGCCTGCTCGACGCGCAGGAGACGGTGCCTATGGCCGTCTCCGAACTCGTGGTCGGCACGGTCTGCGGCGGCTCGGACGGCACCTCCGGCATCACCGGCAATCCGGCCGCCGGACGCGCCTTCGACCAGCTCATCGCAGAAGGCGCCGCCTGCATCTTCGAGGAGACCGGCGAGCTGATCGGCTGCGAGCACATCATGGCGGCGCGCGCGGTCACCCCCGAACTCGGCGCCGAACTGGAGAAATCCGTGGCCAAGGCGGCACGCTACTACGCGACGCTGGGCTACGGCTCCTTCGCCGCCGGCAATGCCGAGGGCGGGCTCTCGACCATCGAGGAGAAATCGATGGGCGCCTATGCCAAGTCCGGGGCCTCGCCGATCTCCGGCCTGATCAAGCCGGGCGACGTGCCCCCACATGGCGGGCTCTACCTGCTCGACGTCGTGCCGGATGGCGAGGTCCGATTCGGCTTCCCGAACATCAACGACAATGCCGAGATCGCGGAACTGATCGCCTGCGGCGCGCATTGCGTGCTGTTCGTGACGGGCCGAGGCTCGGTCGTCGGCTCGGCGATCTCGCCCGTCGTCAAAATCTGCGCCAATCCCGAGACCTATCGCCGGATGTCCGAGGACATGGATATCGATGCCGGGCGCATTCTCGAAGGCCGCGCCGGGCTCGATGAAGTTGGCACCGAGATCCGCGATCTCGTCGTCTCGCTCGGCCGGAGCGGCCGGACGAAATCCGAAGAGCTCGGCCATCAGGAGTTCATTCTGACCTACAAGAGCTTCGAGCCGCTCGGCCCAGCCTGCCTGCCGGCGTAAGCAAGGGCGCGTCACGAAGCCGCTTCCACCGATCGCGCGGATTGGGTAAGCCTTCGTCCATGACGGGAGCTACGGGACGGATGAACTGGCGGAGGGGCGCGATCGCGCTCATCGCCGTCTATGTCCTCGTCCTGCAGACGACGCTGGTCGCGCTTGCCGCCGGATTGTCGGCGCAGCCCTCCGCCGGGCTTGTACATCCGCTCTGTGCGCCCGGCCAGACGGCGCCGTTCGATCCCGCGCCCGATGGCAGCGGCGCGAAACTGCCGGATTGCTGCGCGAGCTTGTGCCTGTCGACGGCGATCGCGCTACCGCCGCCATTCCCGGCCACCGACCCTGCCGCGCACAGGCCCGTCCTCGCCTTTGCTCGCAGCCCGTCAGCGGAACAGGTCTCGTCTCCTTCGGCTCCGGGTTCCCCACTCGGCGCGCGCGCTCCCCCTGCCCCGGTCTGAAGCCCTTCCTCCTTCAGCTCAGACCAGGATTTATCCATGACAACCGTCTCAACGGCGACGGCCGCGCCCGAACGCGCAGGCCGGCCAGCCGCATCGCTCTACCGCGCCGTCTGGCGCTGGCATTTCTATGCCGGACTGATCACCCTGCCCTTCCTCATCCTGCTGGCCGTGACCGGCGGGCTCTACCTCTTCCGGGCCGAGATCGACGGCCTGATCCATCGCGACGTCAAGCGGGTCGAGGCCCGGATGACGGGCGTGCGGCCGCCCAGCGAAATCGTGGCGCAGGCCGTGAAGGCCTTCCCCGGACAGGCGGTTAAGTACCTGCCGGCGGAAACCGCGACCGCCTCGGCCGAGGTCACGGTCCGCAATCCGGCGGGGACGCGGATGGTGGTCTATGTCGACCCCTACGATGCCCGCGTGCTCGGCCAGATCCCGGACAAGGGCACGGTGATGTGGGTGATCCGGCAGCTCCACAGCCTCGCCTATTTCGGGCCGATCGCGAACGGCGCCCTCGAAATCGCCGGGGGCTGGGCGATCCTGCTGGTGCTGACCGGCCTCTATCTGTGGTGGCCCCGCAAGCAGGGCGGCGGCGTTGTCACGGTCCGGGGCAAGCCGCGCCAGCGCGTGTTCTGGCGCGATCTCCATGCGGTCACCGGCCTCTTTGCCGGCGGCTTCATCCTGTTCCTCGCGATCACCGGCATGCCCTGGTCGGTGCTGTGGGGCGCCAAGGTCAATCAATGGGCCAACGGCCATAACTTCGGCTATCCGACCGGCCTGCGCGTCGCCGTGCCGATGTCTGACGAGCATCTCGCCCATGTCACGCCAACGACCTGGTCGCTGGAGCAAGCGAAGCTGCCGGCCTCTCAGACCACAGGCGGCGATGCGATCGGCCTCGATGCCGCCGTCGCCACCTTCGATCGGCTGGGCCTGACGCGCGGCTATGCCGTCAATCTCCCGGGCGGTCCGGGCGGGGTCTATACCGGCTCGGTCTACCCGAAGGACATGGCGCTCCAGCGCGTCATCCATCTCGACCAATATAGCGGCAAGCCTCTGATCGACATGAGCTATGCCGATTACGGCCCGCTCGGCAAAGCGCTGGAATGGGGCATCAATGTCCATATGGGGCAGGAATTCGGCGTGACGAACCAGATCGTGATGCTCGCCGCCTGCTTCGCCATCGTCCTGCTCTGCGTTTCGGCGCTGGTGATGTGGTGGAAGCGGCGCCCGCAAGGGTCCCTCGGCGTACCGCCGCTGCCGGCTGAGAAGGCAACGCTACGTGTGGTCGTGGCCTTGCTCGCCATTGGCGGCCTCATCTTTCCGCTGGTCGGGCTGTCGCTCATCGTCATGGTGATGATCGACGCCGTACTGACAAGAAACATACAGCCTATGAGCGCATAATCGAGGAGCCTGCCTCCCCGAGCAGCAGGCTTACCCACGGACTGAACAACGGGGCGTCATTGCCCCGTTGTTCAGAAAAGAAAGCGATCGCCTTAAGAGTAAATCAAGCCGGGCCTGCGCAGAGTGCCACCACTGCTTTGCCGTGGGAGCCCTCATGCTGCGTAATCTGACCCGGATGCCGGCGGACATGTCGTCGGATTCGCGCCGGCAGCTTCTCCATGCCGTGACGGATCTCTTCCTGCTCGACCACGCCCCGAACGAGGCCGCCAAGGAGCATTACGGCGAGATCGCGACCGGTTCGCTCGGCCATCTCGGCGACGAGGACCGCAAGGGCTATGCCGATCGCGTCGCCGCGATACCGACCCTGCCGCACAATGTCGCGGTCACGCTCGGCGGCGACAGCAATGCCGAGGTCGCGCGCCTCGTGCTCTCGCTCTCCCCGGTCCTGACCGATACCGATCTCGCCGCCATCGCCGTCACCCAGTCGCAGCAGCACCTCGTCGCCATCGCCGAGCGCGCACGCCTTTCCGAGGGCGTCACCGACATCCTCGTCGAGCGCGGCGACCAGAAGGTGCTGCATACCGTCAGCGCCAATGAAGGTGCCACCTTCTCCGATCGCGGCTTCGACCGGCTGCTGGAGCGCGGCGGGGACGATGCCACCATCACCGACGCGCTCGCTCGGCGCTCCGATCTCGCGCCGAACCGCGCGCAGCGCGTCCTGCGGATCGTCGAACAGTTCTCCGACGGCGGCAATGCGGCGCCAGCCACTGACGCGAGCGTTTCGCTTGCCCGCCAGGCGCGCCAGCAGCGCCTCGAGGTCAAGCTGCTGCTCTCCGACCTCGCCGCCAAGGTGCGCGAGGTCGACGACGTGCTGACCATGCTGGCCGATGAGGACCGCGCCTATCACCTCTCGCAGGTGCTGGCAGAGATCTCCGGCATCTCGATCGAGCAGGCGCTGCGCGTGCTGATGCAGCGGGATTCCAGCGGCATCGCGGTCGCCTGCCGCTCGCTCGGCATCGGCGCCACCGCCTTCCGCGCCATCCTGCAATTGCGGGCGCGGCGGCTCTATTTCTCCTCGCGCGACGTCGACGACGATGTCGACGCCTATGACAAGCTCGATCTCGCGACCGCGGAGCGGACGCTGCGCTTCCTCAAGCTCAGAACCAAGATCGCCTGAGGCGCAGCCGGCCCTGGCCACAAAACCGCGACATTCGCCTCGCTCCATGCTAGCCTTCGACGGGGCAGGCTGTCGCGAGGACGCTTTCGACGTGAGATTTCCGCTTCTTTCCGCCGTGACGCTCGCCGCCCTGCTCGGCGCGGGCGCATCGGCACAGGCGCAGGCCTACCTGCCCCTGTCCGGCTTTGCGCCGCTGCCTTCCTTCGCCTGGGACCGGCCCAGCCTCTCGCCGAAATGGGAGGGGTCCTATGCCCGCATCTCCTCGGGCTTCCAGGTCACCAGCTCGAAGCATATGCGCACCAGCGCCGGCCCGACGATTGGGCTGGAGGCGGGCAAGATGCTGCGCGAAGGCAATTTCGTCTACGGTATCGCCGGCGCGATCGATTACGCCCCCGCGGTCGGCGGCTATGGTTATCCGAGCTTCGGAAATGTCGCCTATACTCGTGACTTGGCCGGCGCCTTCAGGGTCCAGGCCGGCGTGCTCGTGACGCCCGACGTCATGCTCTACACGACGGCAGGGTTGACCGCGGCCAACGAGACCTGGCGCTACGGCGCGACGGCCTTCTCCTCGCCCTTCAGCCGCAGCAACATCGCCGTGCGACCCGAGGCGCGCGCCGGCGTGCTCTGGGCCGTCACCGACAAGATCACGATCGGCCTCGAAGCCGGCATCATCGGGCAGGAAATCCGCTGAGACGCTGATTCAGGCGGTTGCGACCTTGATTCCGGCTTTGCCGGCAAGCCTTTGATATGGCGTCATTCTCGGGCTTGATCCGAGAATCCCTTGCCGAGAGCGACCTGATCCCAAGATGCCCGGTTCAAGCCCGAGCATGACGCAATTCCGGCCTCACCCGCCGAACGTATTGCTCTTCGGGAAGCCCTTGGGCGGCAGGCGCCCGGCTTCGGCGCGGTGGCCGAGCCATTCCAGCAGATCGGCCTGCGTCACCGTCCAGGTCCGGCCGGAGGTGTCGAGCCAGGTCAGGCCGTCAGCCAGATTGAAGGTCCTGGCGTCGGAGAGGCCACCATCCTTGTAGCGCTGCAGGCGGACGCCCTTGCCGCGGCCCATTTCCGCCACTTCCGAGATGGGGAAACAGAGCAGCTTGCGGTTCTCGCCGATGATCGCGACATGGTCGCCATCGGCCGGGACCGCCAGCATCGCGACATGCGCGCCGTCGACATTGAGCACCTGCCGCCCTTTACGGGTATTGGCGACGACATCGTCGGCGGGAGCGACGAAGCCCCTGCCCTCGCTCGACACCATCAGCAGTTTCGTGCCGGGCTTGTAGGGGAAGGCGGAGACGATCTCGGCCGTCTCCTCCAGCTCGATCATCAGGCGGATCGGATCGCCGAAGCC
>Ga0102832_1001887_pt1 | contig 14255 bp, 8 predicted proteins | sample EBPBio282013_DNA_FD_88942 | JGI IMG/M metagenome (GOLD analysis project Ga0102832, IMG submission 88942) | Wastewater treatment Type I Accumulibacter community from EBPR Bioreactor in Madison, WI, USA - Reactor 2_5/28/2013_ DNA (Illumina Assembly) | ecosystem: Engineered > Bioreactor > EBPR >...
AGACAAGTAAAAGATTATTGAAATTAAGGATATTCTTTAAGGTACTTTCTCAAAAGATCAAAGTGTTTTTGGTTGAAAGATAGATCAATATGGACCCATTCATCGTAAAGCTGAAAAATTTTTTATTGTGTTTTTTATAAATTGCATTTTGTTATCAGTTAAGTTGTATTTTAATTGAACCCTACCCATTACTCAAGTTGTTTTCGGCATCCTTAAAAGAATTAAACTAATTGATTCTATTCGATTACTATTGAATGAGAATTAAAAAGGCTTAAGATAGTTGATAAGAATAATATTTTGAACAGATTCGTATTCATATTTTCACAGACTATTTAAATGAAATAATGAAAATTTGAATATTGAAAAAGTCATTTAAGTTCCATTAAAAGATTTGAAGTTATTTCAACGATTTATATTTTTAACCGATATTTTTTAGATAGTTCTATAATTTTAGGAAATTAATGAAATAAAAAGATCATTCATATTAAGAGGTTTATTCATTATAAAAAAGGGATAACAAAAATTATACTTTCTGATTAAACAAAGTGATTTTCTTGATTGATCAATGTTTTCAAGACAAGTAACTGTGGTTTTTTCGTTTTCGGTCGCTAAGAATTCCATAAATCTTTCAAAAAACTATTATAAAATATTGTAGGTCGATGTCAAATGCGATCAAAAAGTTTTGAAGAACTCATATTTGAAATTGGTAAAAACTCTTCATCCTGACGTAAATCCGAACGGGAAAGAAAAGTTTACTTAAGTACAAGAGGCCTATGAGGTCCTCTCGGATAAAGAACTCAAAAGCTACTATGATCAAAATAATCATTGCACCAACTCTACAGCACAACATGCCAGTTCTAATAAGTAAACTCATAGCTCTCAATCAAAGTCAAGATAAACAAACTCTGGCCATACTTATTATCAGCACAGATCATATGCCAGTTAAAACCCCCATGATTATTTCTACAATCATTCTAATTCTCAGGCGCAATCTAAAAAACAAAAAAGAAACGAATAATATTAAGATTAAGATGAATAGTATCAAAAAAAGTCAACAAATTTCAATAGATAATAAAAATATTCTCGCTCTCAAGCTTCTTGGCAATAATTTCAAAGAAGAAAGCAGTTTTAAGAGGAGAGATAATTTCGTCATGAGAAACCTTAATAAAGAGCAATGAGAGACAAACTCAAAGCTATGAGAGGTTTTACTTCTTCGCATAACGTTCTTTGGGGTAGACATCACATTCGCCATGATCATATCACAGAAAATCCCTATGAAATTGATAGAAAAAGATAAGAATAGCTCCGCCAAATGATGCCTGACAAAGTAAGAAAGTTCTACGATAAATTAATGGATAAAATTTCAAAAATAGCTCAAGAATGAGAAGTTTAACTTGACTACTTTTTTTTTACTCTTCAAATCTTAAAAAAAGAAAAATTTCCTTCAAGATTAAACGAATAAAATAGGATTTGATATACTCTACATTGAATAAAACACTTCATTAATAAATAATTTGTTACGTATTTACACAATGTTATAAAGCAAAAGAAAAAAATAAGATTAGAATTTAATGAAATAAAGATAATCAACGGGCTCCAGTTAATCTGTTGAGTTCATTAATAAGATGATCTCTTTCGATGGCGAGACCCTCATTATCTCTCAAGATTTGACCAATGTATTCTTCAGCTTGTCTGAGATGACCGAGAACTTATTGGAGTTATCTTTCCGCTTATTATTTAGCTTGTTGAAGAGCTAATGTTTCACTTGTTGAGGTTGAACCTTGTGAACCGGTTATTTGTTTGATTTTATGGTTGAGTCTGTTGATTTATTCTAACAAGAAGATGATTCTTAAGTCTTTTTGGGCGATTTAAACCCTGCCTCTATTTTAAAGTTCAACTAATTGAGCATTTAGTTCAATGATTGCACTGTTTGAACCTTAAACCATGGTGTTGTTGGTGATTGTTTATTGCTTAAATCCTCCTTCTAATTGGCTTAACTTTACTTCAAGGTCTTGAATGTAATTTTAAGCATTGACCAAATGACCAATAACTTCAACTCTTTCTGCATCAATTGCGCTGAGTTTGTGATTCAATCGATTGATTTCTTCCAACAAAATAAGTGTTCTGAATTGTTCAGTTGCTAATTTTCCTTGAAGTTCGTCGTCAACTTCTGGTGATTTTGAGCTAATCATTGATTTTCTTTCGAGTTCTTCAAATCTGGATTTATAAGTAGTCGCTTCAGATCTGAAAGTTGACAGTTGAATATTAATGGTACTGATTTCAGTTTTATAAAGAGAAATCTTTTGTTCATATTCCAATGAAATTCTGTTGAGCTCAGCATGGAGATTTTGATTTTCTGCTCTCAAAGAGAAAATTTCATTTTCAAGTTCAGCAGGAACAACAACTTGAGGTGGTCTGTTCTCAAACTCGAAAATGTAGTTTTCAGCATTGATTAAGTTTTGCCTCAATTCTTCTGAAACATAATTGAGTCTGTTGATTTCTTCGAGTAAAATGATGACTCTGAATTCAAGTTGGGCAATTTCGAATGCTTTATCTTCACCTGATTATGCTGGTCTTTATGAAATTAATCTTTAAAGCCTTTAGTTTTAAGTGGCTAATAAATTGATTCTCTTTTCGATTTCTGGAGGAATTCTGAATTCGACTTTTTGTTCTATTCTGGTTTCAACTCTTGCTGGTCTGGTTTGAAGTTCGTTGATTATAAGAGTGAGTCTTTCATTTTATTGAGCCAAGAATGCTAATCTGGCTTCAATTTCTGGTGGAATTTGGAATTCAACAGTTCTGTTAGAAGTTTGACTTAATTCATTCAATCTGATTTCACATTGTTCAATGTAACTTTCGGCATTAATCAAATGTGAATGGATTTCTTTTACAACATGATTGAGTCTGTTAATTTCTTCAAGCAAAATGATTTTTTGAAGGGTCATACCAGCAATCTCTTGTTCAAGTTATTCAGGTACAACGTATTGAACGTTAGTTTGAATAACTGTAGATGATTGTTCATGGAGGCGCATTTAAAGTTGCTCAATAAAGTTTTCAGCATTTATTAATTGAGAGTGAACTTATTTTACAGAATGGTTCAATCTGTTAATTTCTTCAAGTAAGATGATTTTTTGAAGGGTCATGCCTGCGATTTCTTGTTCAATTTATTCAGGTACAACGTATTGAACATTTTGAACAACATTTGATGATTGTTAATGGATGCGTATTTCAAGTTGTTAGATATGGTTTTAAGCATTGACCAAGTATGATGATACTTCTTTTAATGCATGATTTAATCTGTTGATTTCTTCCAACAAAATTATCACTCTGAATTTTACTTTAGAATAGTCAGCCTCAAGTTATGGGTTGGCTGAAACTGATTGAGAAGCAACGACTGGTCTGTTTTCGAGTTCAATCACAAGTTTTGACAATCTTTCGTTTTATTGAGTCAAAAATGCAATTTTATTTTGAATTTCAGGGGAAATTTCATTTTCATAAACTGGAACGGATGTGATTTGGACAGGAGGTCTTCTTTCAAATTCAGAGATAACAGCAATTAATCTTTCATTTTATTGAGTCAAGAAAATCAATCTATCTTGAACTTAAGCTGGGACTTGGTATTAAATTCTTGGGGCAGATGGAGCTTCAACCTTATTTTGGAGTTCAATAACATAAGCGTTAAGTCTTTAATTTTCTTGAGCCAAGAAAGTAACTTTGTTTTGAATTTCAGGAGGAATTTGGAATTAAACTTTAGTATGAGTTGATAAAGGAACACTAACTCTTAAGTGTTTAATTTCGTCAATGTAGTTTTGGATAAGGGTATTGAGTCTGTGATTTTCTTGTGATAAGTAAGTAAGTTGAGCTTCAACTTCAGGAGGAATGATAGCTTGTCTTTGTTAAATAGAACTTTGGATTTCTTAAATGTAAGATTCAGCGTTTTCAAGATATTTTCTTGTTTCGATGATTTTTTGATTGAGTCTGTTGATTTCTTCCATAAGAATGATGACTCTGAAATCTCTCTCTCCTAACTTTGCATAATGTTCATCTTCTGAAACACCATTAACTTGTGTTACTGATAAGCGAGATTGAAGTTCTTCAATTAATAATGAATATCTTGTGTTTTATTATTCAAGGTGGGTGACTTTTTCGACAATGTAGGTTGGGACATTTTCTTTCAAGTTGTTTTTTTCAAGTTCGAGTTGAATTTCTTCAATGTAATTTTCGGCTTTGAGCAAGTATGCGTGAAGCTCTTCAGATTTAACGATAAGTTCTTGTTATCTTTGTTTTAATCTGTTAATTTCTTCAAGCAAGATAATAATTCTAAAATTGAGTTTACCTTGTTCAAAGATCCATTTCTCATTTTCAACAATAATCTTTGGTTGTGGTTGAACAACAGTTTGTTATCTTGAAATTCTTTCTTCAAGTTTCCAATTGGTTTGTTGTAATGTTGAAATTTGACTTTCGTATTGAGTGAAGGTCTTTTCATATTGGGATATTTGAAGTTAATATTGTTGAATTTTACTTGTCAATGAATAAATTTCACTTCTGAGTTGTTCAACTTGAGGATCGGCTCTTGGAGCTGGAGCTGGTTTTTATTGTCTTTCAAGTTGGGAAATTCTGGTTGTGTACTCTCTTATTTGGACATTTAATTGTGAGATCTCAGTTTGATATTGATTAAGGCGTGAATTGAGTTGACTGAATTGACTTTCGTATTGGGAAAGTTGTTGAGTCAATGAAGTGACCTTTGAATTTAATTGAAAGATTGTGGTTTGGCTTTCATTAAATCTGAGTTGCCATTCGTTGGTTTTACTGCCTTGACTTTCAAGGAAAAATATTCTTTCTTTCAAAGTCCTGATTTCAGTGTCTCTTTGAATCAACAATGCGTTAAGCCTGTCGATTTAGGTTCTATTTCCTGTATTTCTTCTTTCTACTTCAATAATAGTGGTCAGTCGGGTGATTTCTTCTCTCAAGAAAGTAGTTTACCTGATAAGGAGAGTATTTTGTTCGACAATTTTGGAGCTTAAATATTAATAAATTTTTTACTAATCATTTCTGAATGAGTATTTTCCTTTAGCGTCCAGACTCATTCTGGATTTATTTTGAGCTGAAGTGTCAAATGAGTAAAGCTTTGGAAATCCAGTACGATATTGAGAATCGTAAACTTGATTATGATGGACTGTTGAAGGTTGGAGATCAATTGTTTCATAAAGCCTTGATTGAGGATTTTTGCTTAAGACATTTGATCCATTTATTTGTCGGAATTGGCTTCCCGACTGGACAAGAACTTGTTGATTAGACTCCATTCTTGATATAAGTTTTGGATATTATTTAATTTCTGTGAATAAAATTTATTACTTTTTTAATTTGAAATCATATTTTAGTTTTACAAGCATATATGGAATCTTTGAATTTTTAAAAAAGACCTTTAAGGTTATTTCGATTTCATCCTTAGACAGGAAAATGAATAAAACAACGCCAAAAGCCTAACAAAAAACCAGAAATGAATTTTAAGAATTCATCTAAATTCATTGATGATATGATTTCTGATGTTTTTTTTTCATAAGATCAACAAAATCTTTTTAGACTTAATTTAATTCTATCTATTTAGCCTTAATAAAACAAGTTGGATCATCTTTTCGAAGCCATAGAAAGAAAATAATTAAAAGAGATTTGAATCGACAGTTATTGATTTAAATTTAAATTGTCCAATTAAATTGAGCTGTTTTTGTCGATTTCTATTTAATAGTTAAAAAAAATTATAAAAATACGCCAAATTATATTAACACAACTAAATGATGACCTAGCGTCACTAGGAGACGAATCTTTATGAAATTCCAAACTGCTCTATCTGTCTTGTCGAAATGACTTAAGATCTCTCAACCTTAAATTGTGGTCATGTCTATCATACTTAATGCTTGATGCGCCATTTGGAGTTCAGAGGGACATGTCCAAACTGCCAAAAACGATCACAGAGACAAGTAATTTATTTATTTTTACATTAAGGAATTAAAGCCTGTCTTTTTCCCTTTAGTTAAGAACACCCAGTCTGCTATGATGATGCGTCAAATTTTAGGAAGCATTTCAACCGAATAAAGGAATCAAGTTCAATAGCTTTTCTAAAAACTTAAGGTAACGAATGAAAAGAACGAAAAGCTTTAGTATGACTTAAAATAATCAGAAAAGTATCTAAAGAGGTAAAAAGATTAGCTAAATAAAACTAAAACAGAGTTTAATAAAACTAAGATTTAACTTTAGACTTTAAAAAGAGACATCATTTCTCTCAAACAGCTCATATAAAATCTTCAAATCTAAAACAAACGGGCTAATTAGGAAAATTTTGATATAAATATCAAGCTACAAGAGTATAAGTAAAAAGAGTCTTAGTATTAAAAATATAAGATACTTAAACGAAAAACTATCGAGAACTCCCAATCCATAATTTCATATAAACAGTAATTAGAGGCTAAATAAACACCTGACAAAGATATGGCCAAAATATTTTTCGATATGATAATGATAAAAAATCTTGAAGTATTGAAGCTTAAAAATTAAAAGGAAATTTTTCCTCATAAAATTGCTGAAAAGTAAGAATAGATCTCTCAATTTAAACAGAAGCTTTAAAGGGAGAGAAGATAGAATAAATAATTACAATAAAAACAAGCAAATATCAAAAAGAAATATGATGATCTCAAAATTAAGTATAAAAATTTAGCTTAAAAGTATAAATCTAAATGTCAATAAGGTATTTCAGATGAAGACAATTACTAAGATAGTATGCTTTCTAGGCCAAGCTTCCCTATTTTTCCCACAACAAATGTATCCTCGAAATCAAGCGGCAATCTTTCAACTTTTATCAAACCATAAAATATTCCCATGAATGAAAATAAACCTACTAAAAAAAATTCTTCGGGTATCTTTGATCCTATTCTTGAAGAGGAATAAATCAAGTAAAGCTCAAAGGTCAACCAAAGTCTAAATCCAAAGAGACCAGCTCAACAATCGCTCAATAATTTTGTAACCCAAAAAAGCAATTTAGTAAATCCTTTTGGATCATTTGGAGGAATTTCTAACAAGAAAAAACTTGAAGAAAAAAAAATTGGAGGCATGAAAAGTCTTTTCTGATGAATTATTACCGATTTCAGAACAATTTTCTTTAATTTTTAGCATATCTTCTTAGGCTATGTAATCAAGAAAAAAAATTACAGTTATTGAGTATTTTTATTTATTTTGCTAAATCATTTTTAAATCCTTTCTTGGTTAAAAAAATATATAAAATCAATCAGATCAAGTTAAAATTAGAATTAGCAGAATTTTTGACATTTAATGTGATTGTTTTCATTTTTTCTTTTATTCGATTAAGTAGAGTAAATTTTGTAATTATTAAATACTTATCATAGAATCTTTATTTAAGTCAGCTATTTTAATCATTTATTGAAGAATTTATTAATCGGCTTGGATGTTCAGTTATTGAATCAATCGCCTTAATGTCTGAATTGTGATGAATCCACGTTTTTAATCATCCAAAAGTTATAAAAGTTCATTCGCATGTAAAGTCGGTTACTTTTTAAGTACTTTTGATGTCATTAAAGGCAAAAATTAATCAAATTACATAAAGCCTCTTCCTTCAGAACATAAAGTGCAGATCTTTTGGTAGATTGTTCTGCTTTTAAATTATTATCCCATATTTTACAGTAATATCTTTATATCTTGTATTAAAAAATATTTTACCCTCTGGCTTTACTTTCCCTTAGTTATTAGGATTGAGAAGCTTAAAATAGCTCTATATCTATTCGAATTACTTTTGTGAAATACCATATTTTTCATAGTTTTTGTAGCTCATTCTTTTAGTTATAAATTTTTATCCATTTTATTTGGATTTCATTTTACTGAAAATTATAAAAGTAAAAAAAATGAAATCTTTAAGATAAAATTTATAAAGTATTTTAAAAGATTTAAAAAATATTAAAAAGTCTTTTTTTATGTTTTTGACTTTTTGCTAACTGAACAAAATGACAATCAAGACGTTAAAATGAAGAATTTCAATCGTTTAATAGCTTACCAATTAAAAATTAAGTCAGTTTATAATAAAAAGAATGAATTTTCCAATAAAAAATGAGAGTCGCCAACCTTTTTACAGATCGCAAGTAACCTCAAAACCTTAACAAACATCTCCAATATCAAAAGGCTCTAAGATTAATAATTTCAAACTATCTTTTGTCCCTAATTCGGCTAAAAATTAAAACCAATATCAAAATCGATAAGTGAAAGTAATTTAAACTAATTAAAAAAATTATGTGAAAGGATATGGCCATTTACTTTCTCCAAAAGTAACTAAAACAAACAACTCTCCATTGTTGACTTATAGATCAGCATAAAATTTTAGTCCAAGAACAGTAAGATAAAATGGTTATTCAAAGTAAAATTAAGTTTAATTGGAAGAAAATCGTAGTGTAAAATTTATAACCAAATTAAGACAGGAAATTTCATCGAAAAATAACATAAATCAATGTTCGAGAGTAACCAAAAAGCCATAAAAAGTAAGGCTTACTTCAAACAAAGATAATGAAAAAAATATGGTTCAATTTTTAGCTTAATTTTTAAAAAAATAAGATTCAGATTCAGATGTGTAGAATAACAATATTTCTAAAAATAAAAGAAAATACTAACTTTCTGATGATAGCTAACTATTAAGTTTACACTAAAGCCCTGAAAGATAAACTTTTGAGAAAAAGCTTATTTTTAAATGTAAAGCTCTTAATGAAGAACTTGGGAATAAAGAAAGATAAATCTCAGAATTAAAATAAGCTCTTCAAAATTTTGAAATAAATCATGTCTCCTCGTTAAAAGCCTTGAGAACTTAATATTCAATTCATATTTAGAAAAAGAATTCTTAAATTTAAGCATTTAAAAACCAATTATCTGTACTTTAAAGCTCAATAAAAATTACAGCCAAAAATAAAAATCTAAAGTAAAAAAATTTATAGTAGCAGATTCAAAAGTATGTAAACTTACTCAAATAAAGTGAACAGAAAAGAAATAAAATGGTATTGTAATTTGAAAATGTTTTAAAGCAAAAGCTAAATACGAAATAAAAGTTTCTATAGGAAAAATTTTAAGTCTAATTCTTAGAAATTTCACAATAAAATAAAACTCTAAAAGCTTAACTTTAGAAATAAAGGAAAAATTATGAATAATCTTTACAAGAAAAACATGACCTTTATGAAGAAAATAAATTTCTGTCATTAGAGGTGGTAAATTATACAAAATGGAACTAATAATTAGAGCAAAAGATTATATTTATTTAGAGAAAACTCAATTAATCTGAAAAGGTTTCTAAGAAGCTTAAAAAATTAAATTAAAATTTATGTGAAGAAATAAACTAAATCAAATAAAAATATTAAAAAAATCAAAGTCGCCCCGAGGAAAATCATATTTTTCAGAATAAATTAACTCAATAAATATAAACCCTTAGATTCGAAAACCAATCTTTAAAGAATTAAATTGATTTAAACCAAAAATAATACTAAAGACTTAATTAATCGTACATAAAATAAATATAAATTTTAGAGACAAGATAGAAATGCTTAAACAAAGAAAATATTAAAATTTTGGAATAAGCAGACTTTTTAAGGAGATAAATTTTTAACTTAAGAAGCTTGGTCGCTACATTATAACAGAGCCTAGAAGAGAATAAGATGTAAAATAGAGATTATGAAAGTCTCAAAAAGTAACATTAGAAATAGTTAAGATAAAAGTCATAAATTATCAATAATCTTAAGATAGAAAACATTCACAAACAGAGCGAGGTGGAAAGTTTACAACAAAAATCTAAGTAACTTTAACTAACTCTTAACTTAATGAAGCTGGAATTTGGGAAAAGCAAGATGGTAAATGAAAAAATCTAAAATAATGTTTAATAAATTTCACAAAATAATTAATCAAAGACATAAGATTACTAAAAAGTCAGCTAATGTCTTTCGAGAATTCAATAGTTGTAAAACTAGTTGAAAGAGTTGATAAATAAATTTAAACGATAAAAGTAAGCTATGATAAAAAAGCATCACTAAGAAAAATAAGGTCTTTAAGAGAAATTGAAAAAAATAGGAAAGTAAAATTTTAATAATTAGTTGTCTTTGAAAAGCTAAAAAGAAAATTTATTGACTTAGATTCAGAAACATAAATAAAACATTGTTAGCTTAGAACTGGCAATACAAAAATTTGATAAAAAACATTAAATGCTAAAAGAATAAGTCAGCCTTAAGTAAGCTAAGATTAAATAACAAATCAAAACTATGCAAAATATGTAGGGCTAGCACTATTAAGATAACAAGAGATACCAATAAAATTTATCACTGAAATAAACTCTTTATGAATAAAAAATAAAAAATCAGCAAATAAATTTAAAACAAAATGTATAGAAAATGATATTAAAGATTTAAGATTGTCTCAAAGAATCTATTCGAACAATATCAACAAAAAATACAGAAAAGAAAAATAATTTATCAAATATCAAGGGCGAAAATGAAATCAATAAATTTGATTTAGGAATATAATCATTTGAAACCCCTTTAAAAGTGAATAGCCTGCCATTAAAGAAAAAAATAAAATTATAAATGAACTCTCCATCTGATAGAAATAAAAAATTAGAGTAAAGCGATGAGTTTTAGGTCAATTTTGTCAAAAGGACTTAAGAGATAGTTTATAAAATAAACTTATTGAACAAAAAAATTATTTTTTATGAATAAGAAATATCTAAAATTGAGTCTTTAAAATAATCCTAGTCTTTGAGAGTTCGTCAGGACTTTTTACTGAAAGTATCAGAGCTTGAGAAGAAAGTCATTGAAAAGTAATATGAATTAGAGAAGGCTGGACGGTCGATTGATTAAATGAAACGATAAAAAGATGAAATAAAAAAACTAAACCAAAAACTTAGAGAGTAAAACAATGAGAAGTAGAAAATGATTGAATAACTGAAATCTACATGTGAAAGAAATGAAAAACTATTAGATGAGTAAGAATAAAAAATGCAACTAAAATAGAGGGAACATAAAAAGTCTTTAAGAATTTTGAACAATCTTTTAGAATAATACTAGACAAAAATTGAGAAGCTTTAATTGTAAAGGTAAAGCTTCAAAAATAATAAACAATCTTAGAATTCATAAGAATATTCAGCTGAAGGAAGTTCATATTATAATTAAAGAGAATAAAATTATTTAATGAAAATAGTTTAAAATAGGCTGGAATAAATAAGAGCCGAAAATTAAATACTTTCAAGTCAATTTTAGGCAATAAAGGATTAGTTACAAGATTAAAAGTAATATATTATTGAGCTGAATGAAAAAATTGAACATGTACAAAAAGAAAATTAGTGTTTAGAAAATTAAAATAAAAAAAATAAATAAGCTCTCAGTCTAAAATAGCTTCAAGAACTAAAAGCGACAAACAAAATTGAACAACTTCAAAGTTAAATTACTTAGCTTTAATAAAATATTGATGAAAAATAACAAATTATTAAAGCCACTCATATCTAATTAGCTAAAATCAATAAATTGACTGTCGAAAAAGACAAAAGTATTCTATAGCTTGAGACAAAATTACAAAAATCAACAAAACATTTATCATAAATCTAAATTAAAATGACAAATACTGAAAATTAACAAAAAACAAAATAAAGCTAACTTTAAAATCTAAAGACATTAAAGCTTTAATAATACAAGAACTACACTTTTATAGTAGAAAACCTAAAAAATCAGATAAAATCTTAACACCAAAAAGAATAATCACTAAAAAGGGAGTTTTCTAATCAAATAAATTCAATCCAAAGCAATCATTTAATACAAATCTAAGCATTAATAAAATAAAACCAGTAATTGATAAAAAATTCACATCAATAAATGATAAACAAATAGTATTAAATTCAATCTTATAGATAGTAAATATCGTCTCTTAAAGCCTCAATATAACAGCTTCATATCTAAGTCGAAGAGTGGAGATTTATTTGCTAAAGTAACAATCTTAACAAAAGTCTCAGCTTTTAAATCTATCAATCTAAAAAATCATCCATTGAAAAAAGATCTCATATAAAATAAAAATCTAAGGCTTCTTCTCAAAGTAAGCCTCTTGGTAATGATTGTTCGTAGATAGTTCGTGATTATAATTAGCAACCTAACTTTAAGGGACATGACAAAAATATCCAACGAGTTCACTTTTAGGTAAAAAATTATCCGCCTAAAAATACGTACCTGAATCTTTTAGACTTCATAAAATCCTCTTTATCATATGAATAGATTCAGTAAAGTAAAAAACTGTTCGATTCTCATAATCTTCAAGGCGATATTTCATTCTTTTGAACATTCTAACAGTTTTTGAATGAATTTTCCATATAAAATGATAGTTTTTTTTTCTTCTTTTTTCCATTAATTATTGTTTCGGAATAAAAAATAGACAAAAATCTACTGCTTCTTTTATCTGAAGTAAAAGAGTTGTTTTCTATTCGGCTTTTGGAGTTTTTAATACTTTTCCCTTTAAGCAATCTAAATCATATAAGTATTTTCTAAAAAAATAAGCCCTTTACCGTTTTAAGTATCAATAAACATTCATGAATGTTTTTGTTTTAAAAAATAAGTCAATATCTTTAATAATTTTTGTTCGCCTTAGCTAAACTTAGAACTATCGTTTATCAAAGGATCCAAATAAAACGATACTTTTATTTACTGCACTAAGGTATAATAGTAATTTGCAAAAACTATTAAGTTTTTCTGTTACATAAAATTAGTTCAAAACCGTTCATCTTAAAAAACTTGAATAAATAACATTGCATTTGAAAGAGTGCAACAAAAATATCTTAGAAAAAGTTTAAAGATTAGAGTATTCTGGAACCTTTTTTGATAAATCTAAATTTGTAACTTTTGAGAAACATCACTAATTTGAGTTGAAAATAAAGTTAATATTAAGAATGTAATTTTCTATTTTGAAACAACGTAAAAATCGAATTTAAATATCTCAACTCCAAAAACAATCTTTTTGCTAAAACATATATTCTCAGCTTAAAAGCATCTCTTTTCTTAGCATTCAGAAAGATTTTAAAAGTATGGGTCTCAATGGAGAAATTGCATCATGTTATTAGTTTTTAAAGGTTTTATTTGATCAAAGATTTGATTTTTCAATATTTAAATAGAAAATTGATTTACCAGATATAAAAAATATTTAAAAATGACAGCTAACACCAGAGAGTAACACCTTTATATGGCCAAAATCACCGAGCAAACCGAAAGATTCGAAGACATGCTCGAAGCCATGAACAAAGTTGTTCAAGCCAACGCCGATCTTAGCGTTGAAGAAAGAAATCTCTTATCAGTTGCCTACAAGAACACCATTGGTTCAAGAAGAACTGCCTGGAGAGCTCTTAACTCAATTGAGAAGAAGGAGGAACAAAAACAATCAAAGAACCTCCCACTCCTCAAGGGATACAAGGGAAAAATCGAAGGAGAACTCAACAGATACTGCAACGAAATCCTTAACTTGATCGACACTCAACTCCTCGCCAAGGCCTCCAACCCAGAAGCTCAAGTCTTCTATCACAAAATGAAGGGAGATTATTATAGATACATCTCAGAATACACCAGTGGTGCTGATCACGATAAAGCCGGTGAGAACGCCCATGCCGCCTACAAAGCTGCCTCAGAAAAAGCTGAAGAATCATTGAAGACCACCCACCCAATCAGATTGGGTCTTGCCCTTAACTACTCAGTCTTCTACTATGAAGTCAAGAACGACCCATCAAAAGCCTGTCAACTTGCCAAGCAAGCTTTCGATGATGCCATTGCCGATATTGATCAAATCGAAGAAGACCAATACAAGGATGCCACCACCATCATGCAATTGATCAGAGACAACTTGACTCTTTGGACTTCCGAACTTGAAGAAGGAGAAAACTGATTCAAGGGGTATGATTGATTCATAATCACCGTATATATAAAGCCATAGTTTTTTTGAATTTGAGATATTTTAAATCAAATATTTAAATCTAACTTAATGCTAGTGTATCTATCTATCGTTTTTTATTGAATGTTCAATGTAGCTTAATCAAGAAAAATGTTAAAGTTTTTGTTAAAAAAAATGTTATTTGTATAAACCTGATGCTTTTACCATTGAATATGACTAGAGTTGAAGAAAATTGCAGGCATCGAGGGAAAAAAGTGATAAAATTGACAGAAAATAAGTTAATGACAATTATTGATGATTTTATTTATCAT
>Ga0102832_1001888_pt1 | contig 14233 bp, 10 predicted proteins | sample EBPBio282013_DNA_FD_88942 | JGI IMG/M metagenome (GOLD analysis project Ga0102832, IMG submission 88942) | Wastewater treatment Type I Accumulibacter community from EBPR Bioreactor in Madison, WI, USA - Reactor 2_5/28/2013_ DNA (Illumina Assembly) | ecosystem: Engineered > Bioreactor > EBPR >...
GCCCCGCAGCGTCCGCTGGTCGACGAGAACGACTGGCGCGTCAGCCGCCCGGCCCGCCCGGCGGTCCGCGCCGAGACCGCTCCCGCCGCCCGCCCGATGGCCCGCCCCGCGGCCGGTGGCGAGCGCGCGCCGAACCTGTTCCAGCGCATCACCGGTGCGTTCGCGTCGCAGAAGCCGGCCGCCGCCGCGGCGCCGGCCGAGCCGCCGGCCCCGCGCCCGGCGCCGGAAAACGTCGTGTCGGTGGCCCCCAAGGCCGCTCCGCGCCCGGCCCCGGCCCAGGCCTCGATCAATCTCGATGTCACCGAGCGGGCCAAGCCGGCCCGCGAGGACGACGACCTGCAGATCCCCGCGTTCCTGCGCCGTCAGGCGAACTAGACGCGGGCCTGCAAGTTCTTCACGCATCACACTGGAGGGGCCCGCGCGGCCCCTCTTTTTTCTGGCGCGACATGATATAACCGCGCCGGTTCAAAGGGGCTCACGCTTGGGTATGAACGTCGTCTTTTCCTGGATTCGCGGCTCGGCCGCGGGATGCGCGCTGATCGTGGCGGCGTCCCTCGTTCTCGCCGGCTGCGGTTCGGACGACGACAATGCCAACTACGTCGAGCAGCCGGTCGAGGTACTGTACAACCGCGCCCTCGATGATCTCGGCGCGATGAACTACAAGGCCGCCGCCAAGGGCTTCGAGGAAGTCGACCGCCAGCATCCCTACTCGGTGTGGGCGACCAAGGCGCAGATCATGGCGGCCTTCGCCTACTACCAGTCGAACAAGTACGACGACGCCATCGTGGCGCTCGACCGCTTCATCCAGCTGCACCCGGGCCACCGCGACATCCCCTACGCCTACTACCTGAAGGCGCTCTGCTACTACGAGCAGATCTCCGACGTCGGCCGCGACCAGCGCATGACGCAGCAGGCGCTCGAGGCGCTGGCCGAGGTGGTGAAGCGCTTCCCCGAATCGCCCTATGCCCGCGACGCGCGCCTCAAGGTCGAGCTGGCGATCGACCATCTCGCCGGCAAGGAGATGGCGATCGGCCGCTACTACCAGTCCAACCAGCAGTATGTCGGCGCGATCAACCGCTACCGCGTGGTGATCGAGCGCTACCAGACGACGACGCACGTCCCCGAGGCGCTGCACCGGCTGGTCGAGAGCTACCTGTCGCTCGGCGTGAAGCAGGAAGCCAAGGAGACCGCGGCGGTGCTCGGCTACAACTTCCCGGGCAGCGAGTGGTACCAGGACAGCTACTTCCTGATGACCGGCGAAGGCGAACGGCCGCCCGACGAGACGCGGCGCTGGTTCTTCGGCCTGTTCTGAGCCGCCGATGCTGGTCTCGCTATCGATCCGCGACTTCGTGCTGATCGAGAAGCTCGACCTCGACTTCGTGCGCTCCGGCAAGAAGGGTCTCGGCGCCCTGACCGGCGAGACCGGCGCCGGCAAATCCATCCTGATCGACGCGCTCGGCCTCGCGCTGGGTCACCGCGCCGACTCCGGCACGGTGCGGCGCGGCGCGGCGCAGGCCTCGGTCGCCGCCTCGTTCGACCTGCCGCGGCCGCACGCCGCGCGGTTGGTGCTGGCCGAGCAGGGCATGGACGACGAGGACGTGCTGACGCTGCGCCGGGTGATCGCCGCCGACGGCCGCGGCCGCGCCTTCGTCAACGACCAGCCGGCCTCGGTGGCGCTGTTGCGCCGGCTGGGCGAGACGCTGGTCGAGATCCAGGGCCAGATGGAGCAGCACGGCCTGCTCGACGCCTCGACCCACCGCGGCTCGCTCGACGCCTTCGCCGGCCTCGAGAAGCAGGCCGCCGCCGTGCGCGCGGCGTGGCAGGCGTGGCGCGCGGCCGAGCGGGCGCATGCCGAGGCGGCAGAGGCCGCGGCGGCGGCGCGCCGCGACGAGGACTTCCTGCGCCACGCCGTCAAGGAACTGGAGGCGCTGGCGCCGCGGCCCGACGACGAGGACAAGCTGGCCGAGGAGCGCCAGCTGCTGCGCGCCGGCAGCGCGATCGGCGAGGCGGTGGCGCAGGCGCTGTCGGAACTGGAGCACGGTCGCGGCGCGCTGGGCGCGCTGCGCGGCGCCCACCGGCTGATCGAGCGCACCGCGGACAAGGCGGCGGGCCGGCTCGACGTCGCGCTGGCCGCGCTCGACCGCGCGCTCAGCGAGGCGACCGAGGCGCAGGCCCAGCTCGAGCAGGCGCGCGACTCGCTGGAGTTCGACCCCAAGAAGCTCGACAGGATCGAGGAGCGGCTGTTCGCGCTGCGCGCCGCGGCACGCAAGCACGGCGTCGCGGTTGGCGACCTCGCCGCCCTCGCCGAACGCTTTCGCGGCCAGCTGTCGGCGCTCGACGACGGCGAGGCCGGCCTGAAGCGGCTGGCCGGCGAAGCGAAGACCGCGCGGGCGGCCTACGTCGCGGCGGCCGAGGCGCAGGCGGCGGCACGGCGCAAGGGCGCCGCGAAGCTCGACAAGGCGGTGGCGGCCGAGCTGGCGCCGCTCAAGCTCGACAAGGCGCGCTTCGTCACCGAGCTCGCGGCGCTGCCCGAGGCCGAGTGGTCCGAGCACGGCTCCGACCGCGTCCAGTTCACCGTCTCGACCAATCCCGGCGCGCCGCCGGCGCCGATCGCGAAGATCGCGTCGGGCGGCGAGCTGTCGCGCTTCCTGCTGGCGCTCAAGGTCTGCCTCGCCAAGGTCGGCGATGCCGCCACCATCGTGTTCGACGAGGTCGATTCCGGCATCGGTGGCGCCACGGCGGCCGCGGTCGGCGACCGCCTGAAGCGGCTGGCGCGCGAGGTCCAGGTGCTGGTCGTGACCCACTCGCCGCAGGTCGCGGCGCTGGCCGACCGCCACTGGCTGATCCAGAAGACCACGACGCGCAGCACCGCCAGCACCGACGTCGTGCCGCTCGACGCCAAGGGCCGGCGCGAGGAGATCGCGCGCATGCTGTCGGGCGCCGAGGTGACGGCCGAGGCGCGCGCCGCGGCCGACCGCCTGCTGGCCGCCGCGGAGTAGGAGGGGGCGATGTCGCGTGCCGCCAAGGTGGTCGCCTCGCTGTCGGTCGACGAGCTCACCGAGCGCCAGGGCCGCGCCGAGCACAAGCGGCTGGCCGACGAGATCGCCCGTCACGACAAGCTCTACCACGAGCAGGATTCGCCGGAGATCTCCGACGCCGACTACGACAAGCTGCGCCGGCGGCTGAAGGCGATCGAGGAACGCTTCCCGCAGCTGGTCGACATGTTCAGCCCGACGCAGCGCGTCGCGCCGACGCCGACCACCGCCTTCGCCAAGGTGCGCCACGCGCGGCCGATGCTGTCGCTCGACAACGCGTTCAGCGACGAGGAACTGCAGGGCTTCGTCGACCGGGTGCGGCGCGGGCTGGAGCGCGAGATCGACCTCGCGCCCGACGCCGAGATCGCGCTGGCCTGCGAGCCCAAGATCGACGGCCTGTCGATCAGCCTGCGCTACGAAGACGGCGAATTCACCGTCGGCGCCACCCGCGGCGACGGCTCGGTCGGCGAGGACGTCACCGCCAACCTGCGGACCATCCAGGACATCCCGCACAAGCTGAAGGGCAAGTTCCCCGGCACGATCGACGTGCGCGGCGAGATCTACATGGAGCGCGCCGCGTTCCAGGAGATGAACCGGCGCCAGGAAGCGGCCGACGAGAAGACCTTCGCCAACCCGCGCAACGCCGCCGCCGGCTCGCTGCGCCAGCTCGATCCCGAGATCACCGCGACGCGGCCGCTGCGCTTCTTCGCCTATGCCTGGGGCGAGGCCGAGCCGCGGCCGTGGAAGACCCACAGCGAGTACCTCAAGCTGCTCAGGGGCTGGGGCTTCCGCGTCAACCCGCTGTCGCAGCTCTGCCGCACGCCCGAGGAGGTGCTGGCCTACTACCGCCAGATGGGCGTCGAGCGGCCGTCGCTGCCCTACGACATCGACGGCGTCGTCTACAAGGTCGACCGCATCGACTGGCAGGAGCGGCTGGGCTTCGTCAGCCGCGCGCCGCGCTGGGCGATCGCCCACAAGTTCCCGGCCGAGCAGGCGCGCACCCGGTTGAACGGCATCCTGATCCAGGTCGGCCGCACCGGCGCGCTGACCCCGGTGGCCGACCTCGAGCCGGTCAATGTCGGCGGCGTGATGGTGTCGCGCGCCTCGCTGCACAACGCCGACGAGATCGAGCGGCTCGACGTGCGGGTCGGCGACATGGTGGTGGTGCAGCGCGCCGGCGACGTCATCCCGCAGGTGCTGGGCTTCGTGCCCGAGGAACGGCCGAAGAAGACCCACAAGTTCCATTTCCCGACCCACTGCCCGTGCCCGCTGGAGACGCCGGTGGCGGCCGAGGAGGGCGGCGTGGTGCGGCGCTGCTCGGGCGGGCTGGAATGCCCGTTCCAGCAGGTCGAGCGCCTGCGCTACTTCGTGTCGCGCGGCTGCTTCGACATCGAGGGGCTGGGCGGCGTCCACATCGAGAACTTCCACCGCGACGGCCTGCTCAAGGTGCCGGGCGACGTCTTCCGGCTGCCGGAGAAGGCCGACGAGATCGGCCGCCGCGAGGGCTGGGGCAAGACCTCGGTGCAGAAGCTGGTGGCCGCCATCGAGGCGCGGCGCACCATCCCGCTCGACCGCTTCATCAACGCCATCGGCATCCCGCTGATCGGCGAGGCGACGGCCAAGATCCTCGCCCAGGAATACGGCGAGGTCGACGACTGGCTGGACGAGATGCTGAAGGCGACGCGCGAGCGCGCCGCTTACGAGGGCCTGCCCAAGAAGGAGAAGGCTGCCGCCGAGGTCGGGCCGTCCTATGGCCGGCTGTGCAACGTCGAGCAGATCGGCGTCACCACGGCCGACGCGATGGGCGAATTCTTCCGCGAGGGCCACAACGTCGAGATCATCCGCGACCTGCGCCGCCAGCTGACGGTGCAGCCGGTGACCCGCCGCGTCGTCGCCGACGACGCGCGGCTCAAGGACAAGGTCGTGGTGTTCACCGGCGAGATGACGTCGATGACCCGCGACCAGGCCAAGGCGCGCGCTGAGGAGCTGGGCGCCAAGGTCACCGACTCGGTGTCGAAGAAGACCAGCCTGGTGGTGGTCGGCGAGAACGCCGGCTCGAAGGCCCGCAAGGCCGCCGAGCTCGGCATCCCGACGATGACCGAGGAAGAGTGGCTGAAGCTGGCCGAGTGACGCCGGGCGTCCCCGGCAGACCGCGCGATCAGTTCACCTGGGGTTCCGCCGAGGGGGCCTTCTTCAGCGAGCCGATCGGTGGCAGCGGGGCATCGAGCAGCGCGACGCAATCCAGGATGCCGGTATCGCTGGGCGCCTTCTTGAAGGGGACATCGTCACCCGCCAGCGGCTGCTTCGCCGACCGCAGGATCGAGCGGAAGGCCTCGACCCGCTGCCAGCCGACGTAGCCACCGTTGTCGAGTTCCTCGCCCCGCATCCTGAGCCACATGGCGGCGGCGCCCGACACGTGGACGGTGGCGTAGGAGGTGCCATCGCCCACGCCGAAGTTCATGTGCGGTTCGGGCAGCCCGAGCACGGCATTGGGCCGCGGCACGTCGTCGGCCGGCGCCCAGACATCGACGTACTTGCGCCCGTCGTCGTAGTCGAAGCAGATCTTCCGGTTCGCGTTGATGCCGCCCACCAGGATGCTGCGCGAGTAGCGGCCGGGATAGACCGTGAAGCCGACCGCCTGCGGTGCATCGGCGGTCTGCCCGGCGGCGGCGGCGATAATGACGCCCCGCTCGTAGGCATGGTCGACGGCTCGACCCAGCGCGTGCATCTGCTTGCGGTTGCCGATCACCGACTGCACCCCCAGGCTGATCGAGATCACGTCGGCCAGGTTGCGATCGACCGCGTCCATGATGGCGAGGGCGGCATTGACGATGGTCTGGCCGGTCAGCATCACGCCGTTGGTCACGCGGTACGGCACGACCGGCACCGTCGGGCAGACGCCCGTGTAGGTCCCCGCGAGGTTGCCGCACAGCGTGCCGAGGGTGCGGGTGCCGTGGCCCGGCGTCGCGATCCCGAGCCCGCCGCCGTAGTCGAGCGGATCGCGCGGTTCGCTCGCGCCGGGGTCCATGTAGTTTCGGCCGTCGGCGATGCGCAGCGCCGGCGCCGCGCTGCCCAGGTTGAACACGGCATGGTTGGTGAAGCCGGTGTCGAGGTGGGCGACGGTCACGCCGCGCCAGTCGTTGTGGGGACCGAGTTCCGCCGCGACGCGCATCATGGCTTCGCGCGAACGAACGACGTCGATGTTCCAACTGTTGCTGGGCATGGTTCCTCCGGGGTCGCGATACAACCATAGATAGTATCGCGCGCGCGGGCGGAACTGCCAAGGAGCTCCGCGCCGCCGTCCTCGGTCGCGAAATCGGCGAGCCGGCCGGCTTCCCGGTATCCGGGCGCGATGCTACAGCTTCCGGCCCGTCACCAACGGTCGAACGCTGGAGTTTCAAGGAATGGATCTGGCCCGCTTCCCGCGCCGTCGCTACACGCATGCCCCCACGCCCATCGAGTTCATGCCGCACTTCACCAAGGCGCTGGCGGCGTCCTGCCCGGGCGGCGTCGGGCCCGACGTCTGGATCAAGCGCGACGACCAGCTCGGCCTGTTCCCCGGCGGCAACAAGACCCGCAAGCTCGAGTTCCTCGCCGGAGACGCGCTGGCGCAGGGCGCCGACACGCTGATCACCTGCGGCGCGCCGCAGTCGAACCACTGCCGCATCACGCTGGCCGCGGCGGTGCGCGAGGGCCTGAAGTGCCGCTTCGTGATCGAGGAGCGGGTGCCCGGCACGTACAAGAAGGAAGCCGGCGGCAACAACTTCCTGTTCGAGCTGATGGGCATCGAGGCGATCACGGTGGTGCCGGGCGGCACCGACATGGGCGCCGCGATGTCGAAGGTGGCTCAGGAAGTCGCCTCGCTGGGCCGCAAGGGCTACATCATTCCCGGCGGCGGCTCGAACGCGATCGGCGGGCTGGGCTATGTCGCCTGCGTGCAGGAGATGCAGGAGCAGTGGCTCGACATGGGCCTCGCCCTCGACGCCGTCGTGGTCGGCTCGGGCAGCTCGGGCACGCATGGCGGCATGGTGGCGGGCTTCCATGGCAACAACATCCGCACGCCGCTGATCGGCATCGGCGTCAGCCGCGATCCCGCCGACCAGGAGCCGCTGGTCCACAAGGAGGCGCAGGCGGTCGCCGACCTGCTGGGACTCGGCAAGATCCCGCGCGAGGCGGTGAAGAGCGTCGGCGGCTACTGGCAGCCCAAGTACTCGGTGCCGAACAAGAAGATGGTCGAGGCGGTCCAGATGGTGGCCCGGACCGAGGGCATCCTGCTCGACCCGGTCTATACCGGGAAGATCATGGCCGGCCTGATCGGGCTGGCCCGCCAGGGCCACTTCAAGCCCGGCGCCAAGGTCCTGTTCATGCACACCGGCGGCCTGCCGTCGCTGCACATGTACGAGGACGTCGTGCTCGGCCGCACCGAGGTCGTCGACTAGGTCAGATCGCGCGGGTTGCCGTCGCCAGCCAGTCGCGGGTGGCGGCGTCGACCTGCGGCGCCACCGTCTCGCGCACCCGGCGGTGATAGTCGTTCAGCCAGCGCCGCTCGGCCTCGGTCAGCAGCGCCGGCTCGACGCAGGCGAGGTCGATCGGCGCGAGCGTCAGCGTCTCGAACTCGAGGTAGCGCCGGTCGGCGCCCTCGATGGTCGCCTCGCGCACCGCCACCAGGTTCTCGATGCGGATGCCGTAGCCGCCCGCCTTGTAGTAGCCGGGCTCGTTGCTGACGACCATGCCGGGCTCGAGCGCGACGCTGTTCGGCATCTTGGAAATGCGGTGCGGTCCCTCGTGGACCGACAGGTAGGCGCCGACGCCGTGGCCGGTGCCGTGGTCGTAGTCGAGCCCGGCCTGCCACAGCGCGTAGCGCGCCAGCACGTCGAGCTGCGAGCCGGTGGTCCCGGCCGGGAAGCGCGCCATGGCCAGCGCGATGTGGCCCTTCAGCACGCGGGTGAAACGGTCGCGCATCTCCGCCGTCGGCGTGCCGACCGCCACGGTGCGCGTGATGTCGGTCGTGCCGTCGCGGTACTGGCCGCCCGAGTCGACGAGGTAGAGGCTGCCCGGTTCGAGCGTGCGCTCGGTCGCGGGCGTCGCGTGGTAGTGCACGATGGCGCCGTTGGGACCGGCGCCCGAGATCGTGTCGAACGACAGGTCGCGCAGCGCACCGGTCTCCTGCCGCATCGCCTGCAGCCGGTCCGACACCGCGATCTCGCGCAGCGTGCCGGCGGCGGACTCGCGCGCCAGCCAGCACAGGAAGCGGCTGACCGCGGCGCCGTCGCGGCGGTGCGCGGCGCGGATGCCGGCCAGCTCGACGTCGTTCTTGGCCGCCTTGGGCAGCGCCACCGGGTCGGCCTCGCGGACCAGCGTCACGCCGGCCGCCTGGAGGCGGCGCGCCGCCCAGACCGGCGCCGTCGAGGTCTCGACCAGCACCTTCGCCTTGACCTGGCCCAGCGTGTCGAGCGCGGGGCCGAGCGCGTCGACCGACGCCAGGGTCACGGCGTTGCCGAGCCACGCCAGCGTGCGGTCGGGCACCTTGCGGCGGTCCATGTAGAGATCGACGTGGCCGTCGGCGTGCAGCAGCGCGAAGCCCAGCGGGAAGGGCGTGCGGGGCACGTCGCCGCCGCGCACATTGAGCAGCCAGGCGATCGAGTCGGGCGCGGTCAGCAGCGCGACGTCGGCGCCCCTGGCGCGGATTGCCGCGCCGATGCGGGCACGCTTGGCGGCGCTCGGCTCGCCCGCGAACGCGTCCTCGTGCGGCAGCACCGGCGCCAGCGGCGGCGGCGGCCGGTCGCGCCACACCGCGTCGACCGGGTTGCCCTCGACCGCGACCAGCTCGCCGCCGGCACGCTGGCAGGCGCGGGCGAAGCGTTCGTAGCCGTCCAGCGTCACCAGCCACGGATCGACGCCGAGCTTGCCGCCGGCCGGCAGGTTGTCGGCGATCCAGGCTTCCGGCGACTGCTCCGGCACCTGGTGCGGCGCGAAGGACGCGGTGTCGACCTGCGCCCGGACCGCCAGCGTGTAGCGGCCGTCGATGAAGATCGCGGCGCGCTCGGCCAGCACCACGGCGAGGCCGGCCGAGCCGGTGAAGCCGGTCAGCCAGGCCAGGCGCTGCGAGCCGCGCGGCACGTACTCGCCCTGGTGCTCGTCGGCGCGCGGCACCAGGAAGCCGTCGAGGCCGCGGCGCTTCAGCTCGGCGCGCAGGTCGGCCAGCCGGCTCGCCGGCGCCGGGCTGGCGCCCAGCCCGTCGTCGCCGCGCGCGAGGTCCTGGCGCCACGCCTCCAGGGCCTGGGTCAGGGCGGGGCCTGCCGCCGGATCGACCAGTTCGACCCATTCCGGTCCGGCCAGCCCCTCGGGGGCGGCGGCGACGCCGCGCATCAGGGACTCCAGGGCGGCGGGGTCGGGGCTGCGGCCGTGCTGGCGGAGCAGGGTCAGGACGTCGTCGGGAGCGGAACTGGCGGTGGAACTCATGGGTGCTGAGCCTACGCGGTGGGCTTGGGGGACGTAAACCGGGCAATAATCTGTCTTTCGCGCCTGCGAAATGCGCAACGCGGTTGGATCATGCGCCAGACGCATAGCAGTCGTTCCAAGCCATCACTTAAACTGTAATCAGCGGGCTCTATATTTGCTGGGTGCGGTGCAGCATCCCCTTCTGCGGTGCACAAAAGGAGCTAACCAATGATGACCCAGCCGATCCAGATGTTTGAAAATCTGACCAGCGAAACTACGCCGGCCGGGGGAAACGCTACCGTCAAGACGATCTACCAGACCGGCTCGGCCCAAGTGGACCGTCGCCTGCTCGAGTTGCACGCCCGCTACGCCCGGGCGGAGTTCCTGGCCAACGCCATCGGTGACGCCGTGCTGTGGCTGCGCCGCCAGGGCGCCAAGCTGGCGGCGGCGGTCCGTGCCGACATCCAGCTGCGCCATGCCGAGAGCCAGCTCTACCGCATGAGCGACCGCGAGCTCAGCGACATGGGCCTGTGCCGCGCCGACATCGCCTTCGCGGTGCGCGAGGCGGCCGAGGGCCTGATGCCGACCATCGATCCGGTCACCCAGCAGCCGCTGCCGGCGAACGAGAACGCCCGCCGCATGGCCCACAGTGTTGCGTAACGACAGCGTTGCGTAAGAGTTGAGTAGCGTAAGCGTAAGCGTACAGGGCCGGCGAAAGCCGGCCCTTTTACTTTGGGTCGCGTGCTACCCCCGCCGGAGCAGCAGCGTCCGCCACACCGCGCCGCCGGTCTCGCGATCGACGTGGCGCACCGGGTCGAAGCCCCAGCGCCCGTAGACGTCGAGGATGTCGTCGGCCTGCTCGAGCAGCAGGCCGCTCAGCAGCACGTGGCCGCCCGGCCGCACCGCGTTCGAGAAGGTGTCGGACAGCTCCATCAGCGGTCCCGCCAGGATGTTGGCGACCACGAGGTCGTAGGGGACCTTGGCCCGCAGCTCGTCGTGGCGCAGGCCGATCGCGTGCACGAAGCGGCACAGCTCGGCGACGCCGTTCAGGCCGGCATTCTCGATCGCGACCTCGACCGCCTCGGCGTCGTTGTCTCCGCCCAGCACCGGCCGGCGCCACAGCTTGGCCATGGCGATGGCGAGGATGCCGCTGCCGCAGCCGACGTCGACCGCGTTCGCGGTGGCCGCGGCGTCGAGCGTCGCCAGCATCTCGAGGCAGCCGCGCGTCGTGGCGTGGGTGCCGGTGCCGAACGCCATGCCGGCATCGATGCGCAGCGCGATGCTGCCGGCCGGCTGGCCCTCGGCGTTGTGGGAGGGATGGACCCAGAACGGGCCGACCGCGAAGGGCTGGAACGAGCGCTGGTTCTCGACCACCCAGTCGACCTCGGGCAGCGCTTCCCAGGCCCAGGCCGGTTCGGCGGCGCCGAGCGCGCGGGCGCTGTCGGCGATCGCCGACGCCACCATCGGGTCCTCGCTCTCGCCGTAGACCTCGATGCGCCACGGGCCATTCAGCGAGACCTCGCAGCTGGTCACCACCAGGCCCGCCTCGGACAGGCGCTCGTCGAGCGCGTTCTCCCAGGCCGCGCGGTCGCTCGCCGACACGGTGAAACTCGCCTTGCTTGCGCTCATCGTCACTCTGCCAGGTAGAGGGCGCGCTCGGGCGCCAGGGCCACGCCGACCGTCGTGCCGGCGTCGTGCAGGTCGCCGGTCGACTGGAACGGCGCGTCGACCAGGATCTCGGTGCCGCCGACATCGACGCCGTAGCGGACCGTGGCGCCGAGGAACTCGCGGTGGGTGATCGGGCCGCGCAGCGCGCCGTCGGGCGTGAGCGCGGCGTGCTGCGGCCGGAACACCAGCCGCGCGCCGGCCGGCACCGCCGCGCCGCGCGGCAGCGCCACGCGGGCGCCGCCCGTGACCTCGAAGGCGTCGCCCGCGACCCGCCCGGGCAGGATGTTGGCGGTGCCGAGGAAGCCCGCGACGAACAGGTTGGCCGGCCGCTCGTAGAGTTCCATCGGCGTGCCGACCTGGCGGATCACGCCGGCCTCCATGACGGCGATGCGGTCGCACATCGTGTTGGCTTCTTCCTGGTCGTGGGTGACGAAGATCGTGGTCAGGCCGAGCCGCTGCTGCAGCGCGCGCAGCTCGCGCCGGACGCTGAGCCGCATGCGGGCGTCGAGGTTGCTGAGCGGCTCGTCGAGCAGCAGCACCTTGGGCTCGATGGCGATGGTGCGGGCCAGCGCGACGCGCTGCTGCTGGCCGCCCGACAGCTGCGCCGGGCGGCGGCCGGCATAGGCCTCCAGCCCGACCAGCGCCAGCGCCTCGGCGACGCGGCGCTCGATCTCGGCGCGCGGCCGGCGCCGCTCCTCCAGCCCGAAGGCGACGTTCTGCGCCACCGTCATGTGCGGCCACAGCGCGTAGCTCTGGAACACCATGCCGACGTCGCGCTGCCACGGCGGCAGGCCGGCGACGTCGCTGCCGTCGAGCAGGACCTGGCCGGTCTGCGCCTGCGCGAAGCCGGCGATCAGGCGCAGCAGGGTGGTCTTGCCGCAGCCCGAGGGGCCGAGGAAGGCGAACAGCTCGCCCGGCCGGATCGACAGGTCGACGTCCTTCAGGACACGGGTCGCGCCGTAGCTCAGGTTGACGTCGCGGATATCGATGCTTACCGCCGGGGGCATGGTGTTCATATATCGAGCCCCCGGGCGCGTTGCGAGCGGCTGACGACGACCTGCGACAGGCCCATGCAGACCGCGACGATGACCACGGCGATGACGCCCAGCGCCGCGCCGGCGCCGCGCCCGGCCGGGGTCTGCATCAGCACGTAGAGGCCATAGGACAAGGGCGCGTCGGAATTGTTCTGGACCAGCATCAGCACCGCCGACAGCTCGACCGCCGCGGTGGCGAAGCTGGTGACGAAGCCGGCGGCCAGCCCGCCGGTCATCAGCGGCACGACGATGCGGCGCACGATGCGCGAGCGCCGCGCGCCGAGGTTCTCGGCGGCTTCCTCGAGCGACACCGAGATCTGCTGCAGGGCGGCGTAGGCGGCGCGCAGCGCGTAGGGCAGGCGGCGGATGGCGATCGCCAGCACGATCATGATCCACAGCGTCGCCATCGGCACGCCGCCGGGCAGGGTGATGCCGTAGAAGGCGCGCAGGTAGCCGATGCCCAGCACGACGCCCGGCACCGCCAGCGCCGCGCCGGCCAGCCAGTCGAGCGCCTGGCGGCCGGGCAGGCGGGTGCGCAGCACGAGGTAGGCGATGGCGGCGCCGATCACCACGTCGATCGCCGCGGCCAGCCCCGAGTAGAGCAGCGTGTTGCGGATGTAGACCGAGCTGTCGCCCAGCACGCGGGCGTAGTGGGCCAGCGTGAAGCCGTCGGGCAGCGGGCTGAACGACCACACGGTGGCGAGCGACAGCAGCAAGAGGCCGACATGCGGCGCCAGCACCAGCGCCAGCACGAACAGCACCAGCGCGTAGGCCAGCACCGACTGGCCGCGCGACAGCTTGCGCCGGTTGAGACCGCCGCCGCCGCGCTGGGCGGTGGCGTAGTCCTTGCCCTTCAGGACCCGCGCGGAGCCCCACATGGTGACCACCGCGATGGCGATCAGCACCACCGAGATGACGTAGCCCATCGGGTCGTCGATGCCGATCGAGGTGATGCGCAGGTAGGCCTGCGGGGCCAGCATCTCCTTGACGTTGAGCAGCAGCGGGCTGGCGACGTCGTCGAACACCTTGACGAACACCAGGCTGGCGCCGGCGACGTAGCCGGGCAGGGCGAGCGGGAAGGCGATGCGGCGGAACAGCCGGATGCCGTGGCTGCCGAGGTTCTGGGCGGCCTCCTCCATGGCGCGGTCGATGTTGCGCAGCGCCGCCGACAGGTTGACCAGGATGAAGGGGAAGTAGTGGATCGCCTGCAGGAAGATGACGCCGTTCAGCCCTTCCATGATGTCGAGCCGGACGTCGAACCACTCGTCGAGCAGCAGGTTCACCGTGCCGTTGCGGCCGAACAGCAGCTGCATCGCCACCGCGCCGACGAACGGCGGCATGATCAGCGGCAGGAAGCCCAGCGTCTGGACCAGCGCGGCGCCGCGGAACTCGAAGCGCGTCGTCAGGTAGGCGAGCGGCAGCGCCAGCACCGACGCCCACACCACCGTCATCGCCGACACCCAGACCGAGTTCCAGAACGAGCGCACGAACAGGTCGGTGCGCGCGAAGTCGAGGAAGTTCACCAGCGTCGGCGCGCCGGTGCCCTTCTCGGTGAAGGCGACGTAGACGACGGCGCCGACCGGAACGACCAGGAAGATCGCGAGGAACGCGGCGATCGCCAGTGCGAGCAATGCCGGTCCCGAAAAGGTCCCTCGCTGGGCTCGGGATGACAGGTGGGCGACGCTCACTTCGCGAGCTTCGTCGCCTCTTCCGCCTTGGCCTTGGCCGCGGCGTACTTGTCCTTGGCGAAGGTCGCCCAGGCCTGTTCGAGCTCGGCCTGGCGGGCGGTCTTCTGCTTGCCCCCGGTGAAGGCGGCGCGCATCTCCGCCGACTCCGCCTGGGCGGCGGTGACCGGCATGGCGGCGACCAGGTCGCGGGCTTCCTTGACCAGCGCGCGGGCGGCGGCGTTGTCCTTCTTCGCCAGGGCCGCCTCGGCCTCGTGGATCGCCTTGGTGGCGGCCTTCAGCGGCTCGAGCTGGAAGGTCACCAGCTGGTCGAACAGCACGTCGACCGCCTCGCTGCGCTTCTCCGACAGGCCGGCGTCGAAGGTCAGCA
>Ga0102832_1001889_pt1 | contig 14205 bp, 9 predicted proteins | sample EBPBio282013_DNA_FD_88942 | JGI IMG/M metagenome (GOLD analysis project Ga0102832, IMG submission 88942) | Wastewater treatment Type I Accumulibacter community from EBPR Bioreactor in Madison, WI, USA - Reactor 2_5/28/2013_ DNA (Illumina Assembly) | ecosystem: Engineered > Bioreactor > EBPR >...
GACAGGGCTGGAAACCAAAGCAATGAAATTGAGACGGATACCATTATCCTCAATAATCTCTAATTTTTTAAGTTTTATATCAAACAACTCAAACTCATCCTTTTTAACTGAAATGCAATCCTAAAAACCCTCATCAAATTTATTAATCAAAAAGTAACTCTTCATCAAGTCCCGCAAAGATGACATCAAACAACTCTACGAATTCAGACAAAAGGTAAAAATCTACTTAAATTCCAGCCCTTAGGAAGAGGTGCTTACGGTGTCGTTTATTTAGGCCGTATGATAGAACCTCCAAATTAATACAGAGTCGTCAAGGTCATTTCCAAAAAGTACGTTAAAAATCCCGAAGCCTTGCAAAATTAAATACAAATTTTACGAAAGCTTGATCATCCAAACATAATAAAACTTTACGAAGTCTTTGAAGACGATAAAAACCTTTACCTTGTTCAAGAGTATTTTTTTTAATTAAAAAAGTTATTGCGAAGGCGGTGAACTGTTTTAACGCTTATAATAACATGGCAACTTTAACGAATAAGACGCAAGGATAATCTTCAGACAAATGGTCGATATGTTAAAGTATTTGCATTCCCAAAAGATTGCTCATCGAGATCTTAAACCTGAAAATTTCTTGATGAATTCAAAACAGTCCATGTAAATCAAACTTATTGACTTCGGATTATCATATCAGTGGTAGAATGATATGAACAAGTAATTGATTGCTCAGAAAAAAAATAAATTAATCGGCACATCGTATTACATCGCACCATAAGTAAAATTTGATATAAGAAAGGTATTGGAGCTTGATTATGATTAACGCTGTGATATTTGGTCTCTTGGTGTGTTATTGTACATTTTAACCACAGCAGCTCCTCCATTTGATGGAGAAGATGATCGTAAAATTATGTAAAACGTAAAAAAGATGCAGTTTTCCCTCTCAAGTATTAAATTTGTCTAAAAAATAGCTGAATAATCGATTGGCCTTAGTCCTGAACTTAAGGATCTAATTAGAAAAATTTTAGTTACTAAAGATAAACGATTAACTTTGAATCAGATCCTCTAACATCCATGGATGAAGGCAGGCAAGGCCAGCACTGTTCCTTTAGCAATCGATTTTAAAAAGTTCCGTGCTTTTTCTAAATTCTCTAAAGTATTTTTTAGTTTATAAAAAAGCTAAAAACCTTATCAGTAGCCTTTATAGCCTCTCAAATACCTGAGAAACAGATTCATGAATTGGGATTGCTTTTTAAACAGATTGACGCTAATTGTGATGGATACATAACTGTTTAAGAACTGAAGTCAGCATTGGACAATCAACATTAAAACACGTCAATCCAATAATTGAAGTCAATCATGGATTCTATTGACACTGATAAGAATGGAAAAATTAATTACAACGAGTTTGTCGCATGTTGTTTGTAAAACTCTGTCTTGCAAAATGAAAAATATTTGATTTATGTGTTCCAGTCTTTTGATAAAGACAAAAGTGGAAAGATTTCCAAAAAATAATTCAAAGAAATCCTTTAAGATTCAGGCTTAACCCAAATATCAGGCAGATTAATCGATGATTTGGTTGAAAGTTGTGACAAAGACAAAGATGGAGAAATTAATTATATGTAATTCCTTGAAACTATGAGATCATGAACATTCTAAAGACTAAAAAGAAGTTAAGATAATTTAACCTATCATTTTCATAACATATTTTGTATCTGACATTTCACTAAGAAAAATCTTTTATTATTCATTATCTTAATAATCACAATTATCCCATTATTAAAAGTCAAAATATAAATCTGATTTCTTCAAATTAAAATTTAAAACAATTAACTTTATAACAAACATTATTTATTAACTAAATCTTATACAGAAGAACAAAAAAACCCCAACTCAGAAATCATACAAATATTTTCCTTACTCATTTTTCATAAAAAACAACTCAAACTTACTTAATAAATGAACTCCTCTTCAGAATCCCTTTAAACCATCTTCCGCCTTGTACTTTTAAGTTTTATCATTTCATAGGCACCCACACAACCTTAATACTTAGTTAAACTTTTAACTCAAGGACGTAAAAGCGGTTTCTAATCATTCATCAATCGAAAATTAATATGGCCATTTTTAATGAACCTTTAATACGATAAGATCTAAGACTAGCCAGCTTTTGAATGGAAATAAAAAATGGACCACAACAGTCCAGATTATGAACAATTACAAAAAGACGCCGAACGATCATTGTCATCGATGAAAACTTTTTAAACAATCAACAAAGTCCATCTGTACATTATCTTCATAACATAAGAAAAAAGCGACAAAATGATGTATTGACAGTTCTGGACAACTTTTTTGGCCATAATCCTTAATTAAGATACATCCAAGGTTTTCATGATGTAGCTTCCGTGTTTATCACAATTTTTGGCAATAATATTGGTTACTTTATGATGTCAAAAGCCGGTAAAGCTTATTTCCATGATTTCTTAAAATTTGATGTCGGTCATATTGGAATTGTTGTGAGCGAAATCGTAATGTAACTGGTCACCAGAGAAGATAAATAATTTGAGGATATATTTGCATGCTTTAGCGAATCTAAGTTTTTAATTTTTATAATTCCTTGGATATTTACTTGGTTTGCTCACGTTTTCTCAAGCTTAAAAACAATATGTAGAATTTGGGACTACATTTTATGTACAGGTCCCTTTGGAGCAATTTACCTTACAGCAGGTATCATCTTGACAACGAAATAACATTTAATTGAGTATTGCGAATAATTTGACGTAATTTTTTATTTAAAAAAAGTAAGCAAATATTCAAAGTTTTTACCAAAAACAAGCCAAATAAGAAACTTTATAAATATAAAAAGCCATTCAAAAAGCAATCGAATTGGAAGAAAAGATAAATGTTCGAGAACTTTCTGGGTATTAAAAATTCAAACCAGACTCTATGTTCAGATTTTAAAACTTTTACAAAGAAGTAAGTCTATTAGAAAAGTATCATCGCTTTATGTAAGAAAAAAAAACCAGGGAAAAAAGGAATAAAACTCTTAAGACGGCTGCTTTCTTACTAGCCACAGGAGCTGTTGCCTTAATGTTGTATAAATCTTCAGGATGGAAAAATATGGTTAAAGGTCATTTTGGGGATTTATGAGTAATTTCAAGTTAAATGTTTTTTATATTTATTTTTTAAAAACTTGCAAGGTACTCTGAATGTTTTTTATCATAAGAGGAAAAAATAACATGATTAAGTTTTGAATTAGGATGATAGTCATAGAAGTCCAGTAGAGCACATAGAATTGGTGTATTTCATTTTATCTTTTAATTTTTATAGAAGTTTAACTTTTCGTTAAAGTTTTACTTATTTTTACTAAATTTGATTTTAAGGATATTTGGTAAATTGTTGACGAGGTAATTTGTGGATTATATTTTTTTGAGGAGCACTTATCTAAAAAGGAACATAACTTTATTTATTCTTGGAAGTCATTTAAATTGGCTGGATTTTGCAGCATTATTAAGCGTATTTTTAGAGGTTATAATTGATAATAAATTGAGGAATTTATTCGATTGCAAAGGCATTCTTATCTTTAGTCAATTGTTTAAAACTATCAATATTTTCCAATATTCTTCTGATAGGATTAATTTCAGTGATTGGTAGTTTGTTGTTTAAAAAATTTTGCATTTTGACTTAAAGCTCTTATAAATCATAAATGATCGGTGTTATTTTATCGATACTTTATTTTGTTTGGTTATTAAGTTTGTTACAATGTTACCCCAACTAATCGATGATGTGGCTTCGCTTTGCTTCTAATAATTAAAATTGCGTGTTAAAAAATTAATTTACTTTATCTACCAACTTATTGTAAGAAATTTTGAGTCCATTATTTTACATTCCGTATTTTACTTATTAAAAATGAGACTTTATTTGTTTACTGATTCGCACTTGTTACATCAAAGTGCTTTTTATTCTCGGTAAAGCTTCTTCAAATGTGCTTACTTCATGTTTGTGATGCTTTCCTAATTTTACAAAATTTTTACCTCTGATATACTCTTTAATAGCAAGGGCCTCTTCACAAGACCAACAGTAAACATATTATCCAAAGAGTATGGTTTCATTCCCACTCGACTGAGAGGAAGACCTCATTTCATATTCTCTGAACTTTTCATTTCTTTGTTTGTTTGTCACAATATTGTCACCATTTAGTGGGATTTCATGATACACAGAACATGTTTGACATTGATATCGAAATATATTGTTCACAAAAGATTGTCTTGGGATGCATTCAGGACATATTATATGAGAACAAGGCAGTTATATGGCTTTTTATATCAAAGATTCTTACTTTGGCCTTTAGTTTTTAGACACGAAGAACATAACATTTTTTTGCTGTTTATATTTTTTCGAAATTTTTGTTTATTAACTTTTTAGCATATAATAAAAACACTTTTTATATTCGTTGATAAATGAAATAAATTTTATTTCATCCAAAATATTTATGAAATTATCAATCAAACTTATCAGCAATCTCAAAAAGAAATCAAACTACCTTTTAAATTGGTTAAAAAGATCAAGAAAGTAGAGAGGTCGCGTAGCTCAGTTGGTTAGAGCGTTGTGCTAATAACGCAACGGTCGAGGGTTCGATCCCCCCCGTGACCACTTTTTTTATGAGTTTTTACTTCAGGGGAAAAGAATATAAATAATTTGGTGGATGGGTAGGAAAAACCCATAATGTAGATGTGGAGATAAAATAGATGATAAAGAGTTTTAAAGATATTAGGATTGGACGAAGCCTAAAGCGTGGTATGATTGCTTAGAGATAATTTTAAGTGAGTTTACCAGGTCCGAAACTGACTCGGAAAGGTTGAGCGAAAGTTCCCTTGAAGAGAATCCTATATTCCAAATCAGAATACAGTTAGCTATTCGTAGCCATTGGATTCTAGACAAACCATAGGAGATACATTCTTTTTTTGTAAGAGTAAAAAAAATTCATGAGAAAAAGGAGTGAAAATCCTCAAGAATTAAGTAAAATTCATTAGTATTAATGTTTAATCATTGATTTTAACTGAGATGAGAAATTGATTTGGTTTAATTTCCATCTTAGTGAATGATCTTTTAATATTTGGTTTTGGATAATTTTTTTCAATGATTACTATAAAATTAACAGATTAATAAAGGAGATGATAAATTTGTAAAAGTAAGTTTATTATAAATAGTTACAAAGTTCAAATATTAAACCATCTCGAAAGAACTCTAAATAATAAACAACAAATCTTTAAGGAACAAAAAGACAGAATCAACTTTGTTTTTAAGAAAAAGGCTAATTAGGATTTAAAGAAAAGATTAAAAAGTATTTAGTAACAAAAAGATATGTCATCACATTCTCTTAACAATAATTACAGTCAATAATTTGAGTCATATGAATAACAGTAACATTCATAGCGATAGGCTGAGTAATATTTTGTAAGACAACGTCTACGCAACTAAGCCTACAAAAGGACTACAGACTATGTTCATCCCAGAGTTAACTTTTTTGACCATCAACCTATAGACAGCAAGTAGTCCTAATAATTAAGGAAATAACTCATCACTTTATACAAACCCAAAGTAGAATTCGTTCGTGGCCAATATGACCCTTAATAACTAACCAAAGACTACACACATACTTATGACCAGTTTGTTCAAATGACCGTAAAAAATTAACTTCAATAAAAATTGCTTACCTAATCCATAGGTTAAATGCATTAAATGGCTGATACCCTTCTCAATAATCCCCTCAGCCTCATGGATAATAACAAAGACATACTTTATCTATATTCTAAAACTGAGCCTTCTTAAAACTAACAAGAATAAATCAACCGAATCTTCTAAAAATATTAACACGCTTATAAATAAGGAGTCTAAGTCGAAGACAACTAAGCTTAAGACACCATCAAAAAAGCCAAACAGTTTCTTAGAGATAGATATACCTGAAACTTAAGTAATTGAACTTCTTTTCTACTAAAATATTCTCAAATTGATAATGTATTTTTTCAACTTTTTATCCCTTTTTTATGAATTGTCAAAATCTGAATTTAAATTCCATACATAAATTATTATAATGTGATCTTTAAAAACAATACTTAAGAAAATTTGATATGGGTTTGGGTAAAATCATATTTTTCATCGCTGCTCCCATCACAGGAATGACGATTGCTGCCTTTTCATTAAAAAAATAACTTCCAAAAGCATGTCGCATATTCGGCAACTACATAGGTTTGTCATATGTTTGTTTCAAGTCCATGATAAAAATAATGAAACCACAAGATCATATGACTTACTAAATGATCGATATTGCTCGAAAAACATCCCAACAGGTAAATTATTTTATTATGATAAAGTCACAAGCTTTGAGAAGGGAGTTGAGAAATACAGTAAAAAAAGTAAAGCAAGAGATTAAGTAAAAGCGAGATGAAACTTTTACAGAGTTTTAAAAATAGTTTCCAATATTAAAAGATCAGATCGATGATAAAAACTAAAGTAAAGATGACAGAATTGAAAGTATAATGACTTCTAAACTGAGTTAAGAACTTAAAAGTAATTAATCGACGAGTTAATCAATTATCCAAATGCAAATTAAAAAAAAGTAGCTTCTTAACAAAAAGATACTCAACAAAGAGTCTAAGAAGTTTCACTAAGTTATATGAATAAAAACTTCATATTTTTTTACATTTTTATTTTTGTATCTTCCTAATTAGTTTGGTAAGCTCTATTTTTTAATACAAAGATCAAAATTCAATTTTCTTTGATTAAAGCTATAATAAAAAATAAATAAATTCAAATAAAATTATTAATTTTAAGAATATAAAACTGTGATTACAACAAATAAAAGATATTAATTAATTTTAGATTTTAAACAAAATGGCATATCTTGTTGGAAAACTTAGCGTCTTGGCTCTTTTGGTCTTACTTGCTGCTTCTCAAGCCTCCATCCCAACCCCAGACCCAAGTTGGGATGATTACAAAATTAAATCATGCTGCCCAAAAGACTTCATTGAAGTTAGCAATTATTGTGTTCAATGTACTGCCCCCAACGTTTTTGACGTTATTGATCAAAGATGCAGACCATGCCCAGCTGATCACACTTACAACAATCAAACTAAAAGATGTGACTGTAAAGTCCCATGTGAACTTCCAAGACAACTCAACGCCAACAACGTTTGCGAATGCCCAGCTGATCAAAAGGGAAATAGAAGAGTCTGGAACGAATCTGACAGAACTTGCAACTGTCCATCAAATCTCCCACTCTGGAACGGTAAATATTGTGTTGCTTGCCCAGCTGGAACTGAATTCGATCCAAAAGAAAAACAATGTTATCACTGTCCAGACGGATTCGTCAGAGATTACAGCAGCCACGCCTGTATTCCAGGACTTTGATCATCCAATTTATACATTTATTGTCTTACTTTTTAGTTTATTTTTTTCAAATTCGTTTAATTCATAGATTGGAGCCAAAATTTATTTGAATTCAATATTAAAATGGATAAATTTACTGAATAGAAAGATATGACCTTTAAAAGATACCATCCTTTGTCAATTACTTTTAAAGAAAATACAAAATCAATGAATTAAATGTCCAATTAAACAAAATAACTTCAACAATTAAGTAATTCCGGGCTAATGGAAGAGAAAAACTTGTAATAAAAAATTTATTGATTTTATTTAATTTATAAAGATTGTAAAATAATTAATTGGAAAATATGGCATATCTTATTGTCAAGGTCGCCTTGGTCGCTCTTATCTGCAGCAGTGCTTTCGCCCAATCCATTCCAAACGATGGACTTGGAAAATACCAACAACAATCATGTTGCCCACAAGGATACAACATCGCTGGTGTTTATTGTGTTAAATGTAATGCCCCAAAACATTGGGATGCCGTCAACCAAAGATGTGTTACCTGTGATGCTGGTCACGTTTGGGATTCTAATGTCCACGAATGCACCTGTTGTGAACTCCCAAGACAAGTTATCGGAAGTGACTGTGTTTGCCCACCACCAAAAACTATCTGGAATGCCGCCTCAAAAACCTGCTCATGCCCACCAAACACTTTCGGTGACAATTGTATTCCATGCCCAGCCCCAAGAGTCTGGAATTACGGATCAAACACTTGTGAATGCCCAGCCCCAACCACTGTCTGGAACGGACAACAATGTGTCTGCCCAGCTGGAAGATATGGACCATCATGTGTTGAATGCCCAGCCCCAAGATTCTGGGATGTTACCACCAACCAATGTATTTGTCAAAAACCTTTCGTCTGGAACGGACAAGACTGTGTTTGCCCAGCTGGATTTTTCTTGTATCAAGGAAGATGTGCCAGATGTCCAGATGGATATACTTGGGAAAACAACCAATGTAAAGCTTGCCCATGCACTTATAAGGATTTGGAAATCCTCAGAGCTTGAGAGTGATACATTTATTGATTTATGGTTAAAATACTTTCATTTTTATCAATTGACTAAAAGATTCTTCTACAATAGCCTGTACAAATATATGAAAAATTGGTTTGAATTTCTTCAACATTTTAATTTTAAATTTATTTTCAAATTCATATTCGATTTTTTTATTTTGCTCAATAGTTTAAAATTCTTATAAATAATTAAAGGTTGATGTAAAATATTTCTAAAGTGTTGAAAAAATAAAAATCAAGTTAGAATCATTAGTATTTTAGAAAAAACATTATGAATCGATATTTAGGATGAATTTAACAATTTTTTGGGAAGCATTTATATTAAAACTTTAATATTTTTTCTCCGAAAAGTATTTAATTTTAGAGAAATAAAATAAATTAAAACAGAAATTAGAAATTTTCCAGTTATCCTACTTTTTAAAGACTTATAATTTTTATGATTCGATGTAGATAAAACTTTCTCTGTCATTGAAGACTGTTTTTATGCATTAAAAATCGTTTGCCATTTTAAGTAAGTTTTTAGGTATATAAATATTTAATGCCATAACTTTGGTATGAATTTTTACTTTAAAAAGAACTGTTATGAGGACTACTGTCAGTTTTCAAAGATATAGATTCGCTCGATGAAAGTGAACTGATTTGACTCTTATGAATTGAGTCCATCGACTCATTGACTGCTGGATTTTTATATGTTCTTTTATGACATTGTTGATGAGTTTAAGGATCAGAGATTTGGGACATTTTTATAGGTAAACCTGGCGCATTATTAACAAAGTTTCCGTTGGATTACTTTCTAAAGATGTTATTGTAAGATCCCAACTTTCCGACAATCAAATTATTTAAAAAAGTTTAATTTTTTCTTTGGCCTTAGGTATCAATTTAAGATACCTGATATTCAAAATATTCACTATTTTCTCTTTTTAGGCTATTTCTTTGGTTATTCTCGCTGGAAAGCTTGGCGCTAAGACTTTAAAATGCATCTTAAATATTTTGCTTATTTTGTTGACTGTTAGAACTGGAGCCACTGTCGGCTTTCTTTCTTAACCATTACTTTTTAACAATTTAGAGTTCGTTAGTTTTGATCTAAAGCTAATGACAGAGTTATTGAACAACAGTTTTGCATCTTCTTAATTAAGTAGATTTTTCATAGCATTATTATTCAATTGAGACAAATTTTTGTTTATAATTTTCTTTTGATTTTTTAGTTTTTTATAGTTACTTTTTGAGTCTTGAGTTTTCATTTGTTAATTGTTAATTTTGTAAATATTTTTAATTGAGTTCGATTTTCATTTAGTCAAGTTAAAGTTTCAACATTTAAAGTTCGAAAGGATCATCAGTAAATAAATACTTATCTTTTGTGATTTAAGAGTTTTCATTATTTTATGGAGATGACTGTGATCTTCTTAACAAAAATTATTCGTCTTATTTCAATCTTTTTTGAAGTTAAATTTGATACTTTTCGATTTCCTCTTAAAATTTCATTTTGACTTCATTTTACTTTTTAATCAACATATTATTCAGTTCCTAATCAAATTACCAAATTAAACGTTACATTTCTTATTGTTGTTTTTTTGTCAACTTCTCGAATCTTTATATTTTCTAAACATACAAATTTATTTTGTCTTTATACCGAAACTCATTGTATTGATATTCATTCAGTTTCAGCCTAATTGACTGATACTTTTATTAAAGCGATTTCTTCTACTGCTGTATTTTACCCAATTTTGTTGTAAATTCTTTAGCCAGTTATCGACATATCGTCAAATATTTTATTCGCTCAAGTTACTCTTGTCTTTGACGTTGTTGTATAAAAGTTGATTGGATCGGAGTTGCTATTATAGGAGCTACGATGGAAGGAGGCTGCAATACTTGTGGGTTTGTAGTAAGTTGATAAGGAGCTACAGAATTTGAAGAAGAGGCATTATTTTTGGGATTAATTCCTACATTCATTAATAAAGTTTTGCTTTGGAATTTTTGTTGTTGAGGGTTGTTCATCATTTAAAGTTAAATATATTTTTGTCTCAATTAACTGATGGTTTTAGTCAGTTCATTAATCCAAATTTATTTGGCCTTGATCATTTCTTCTAATTTGGGGATTGGTAACTGCTTATACTTTTAAAGTTCTTATTCGTTTTTGACATTTAATTATTTGCACTGTTAATATTAAATGGTGATTTTTTATAGAAGGGATGACTTCTGTTGAAGTTAAAGTGAGGTTTAATTGAGTTTTTACTGATGATTTTTTAATTATTGGCTTAAATGAATTTTTTATTATTCGATTTGAATTATTCTTTAGTTCAATTATGTAATCTTGGATTATAAACTTTGCTGATTCTGTATAAATTCGAGACTCTCTTACAATCTTTTGTTTATTTAGGTATTTAAAGATTATATCTGCTGTGATAGAAGAGAATTTTACTGTTTTAGTTGAGTTTTTTATAGGTAGAGCTTTGACATGTTGATAGTCGTTTGATTTTGCTAACTTTTCATGCTCTTTATGGTTTAAGTTTATTGATGAAGTTTTTTATGTATTTAATTAAGTTTAGTGGCTGATAACCTGAGATGAGATAATAAGTGCAGACTTTGAGACTTTTCAGTTTTAAACTGATCTCTTAAGAGTTTGAGCCAGTTTTTTAGCATTTTAATTTATTGTTTCATGTCCATGTTGTCCTTGTCCAATATAGCCTTGTCCATGAGACACTGTTCGTTCTATTGTATCAATTCGGCATATTGTTCTTGGCTTATAATGGTGTATGAAATCATCTTTACTTTTGGTTTATATTTTTCACTTTAAATATTTTTTATTTTACAGGTTAAAAACAAAGAAAAATAAATTTTGACTGACTTCATGTCAATTATTTCTTAAGACAAATCCCAAAACTGATTTAGTATCTGACATTCAAAGGTATTTAGATTTCTATACAAAATTTGAATGAATCAGTGGACGGAAGATAAAAACGATGAGAATTGTTGATTCAAATATAAATTATTTTATTCAATTAAAACTTTCTATTTCTTATCTTTTATTTTAATTCTATCTTTAAATTAAAATTTTCTTATAAAAAAACATACTTTATTTTTAAAATTAAAAGTATTTTTTTTACATTAAAAAAACATTTATAAAAATTAAAAAATTATATCAATCAGGTAAGTAAGGTATAATTGAGTATAGAGGGAAGTAAGGCTAAATTTCTGATAGTTTTCATTGAGACACATTCTTTGTAAAATAGTTAAGTGCATTTTCAAGCTATTCTTTTATTACTCCTGCAAACTTTATAATCTACCTGAGTCGGGCCTATCGGCTAGAATACCCTAAAAAATCTGGCTCTTAATACTTTGTGAAGTTGGAAATAATTTTAGTCTAATGATTTTTATTTTCATCAATCATGGTACCATTTTAGATAGTTTTATTAGAATGCTAAATCTTGCATTTATCTGAAACATCTTCTTGTTTTATTTGCTAAAATGACAAAATTTACTTCAAATCGATTTACTTCAAACTTCCTACTCCTGTAAAAGGTTGGATTTCTTTAAACTCAAAGAGATTAATTGAAGGAAATGATAAATTATTGTTGAAGATATTAGATTGGCATTTATAGTTTTATTATTAATCTTCCATGAAAAAGTTTACTTTTCTTTATTTATCGAAGTTTGCTTTTTCTTTTTTTTACACCATTTAGCAATAATTTTAGAGGAACTATTAAAAGATTTTTTAATCGCACTCATTGAAACTACTTAATGATAATGGAGAGACAGTTTTTTATTTTTCAGACCTCATTTGATTCTTAGCTTAATTTTTTTTTTATTAATATGATTTAGCAATCTATTAATTATTTTGAAATTTTGAAATAAACAGTCTTAATTTTAATTACTAAAAGGTATTTTTTATTTTAAAAATATCCCTTGCTTTTGTCGATTTAATCTTGGCTAATCTAAATCAATTTTATCCAAAAACAAATGATTTCAATTTTTCCTATTAAATATCTATTCAATTAACTTATCGAATAAATCCGTCAAATATTTGATAAATTATAACTCAATACATTTAATAAAAATAAGCTTTGTATTCAATACAGAAATGTAGAATCTCCTGTAAGAAGAACCAGATTTGTATATAAATCATCTTCTTGAACAATAACCTTACTTTTAAAACGATCTGTCCATAATTAATTTTATACAAAAAGACTCTCCTGTAAAAAATAAAAAAATTAGCATATGTGCTTGGAATGATCAAGTCTATGAGAATGCATAGATTTCCTAAAGAAAGGTCATGTCTTCTCCTAAAATCCAGTCTCAAAAAACCAGAATTTAAGATTTTTTAGCAACAATTAAAAACAAAAATGGAGAATTTGGAGGTGCGAGAGGTCTATTTAGTAACAAAATAAAAAAATCCAGTCTTGATTCTTATGACTCATAAAAACCTTAAATGTTTTTACCTTTAAGCAACACAATTATTACATTTCCAAAATCAAGAAGCCAAAGTCGCAAAATATAGGGAGAATAGAGAATAATTTTAGAGAAACTTTATAGAAAAAGACAGAAATCTAAAGTGATACCAAAGTAAATTTTCATCAATCCGAGTGGAATTTATGGTAAATCGCAAGGCAAGTTCCCTGTGAAAAATTATTTAGCAAAGAATAGGAGCTTTATCGACTAAAGATCACCCAAAAAGATTTACAATCCTTAAGAGAAATCAATACTGGCTAAAATGAGAAGGAGGTTTCCAAACTCATACTACAAAAAAACGGCTGGTATATTTCCATTTTAGGAAGAAAATGAAAGGTCTTTGATAGAGAAAAATGAAAGAATATACTTAAGTGATAAAGATAATGAAACTTTTTAAAAAAGCTTAAGGAAAATTAAATCCAGAAATGAATAATTGTAGAAATCTCCCATTAGCAAAATGTACAAAACTATTCAAGCTAATGCAAAGTTTCATAACATAAATTTAGGATGTTAAAGAGAACTGTCTATATCAAAAGTTAAGTAATAGGCCAAAAATACCCATTTGAATAGAATGAAAATTGTTGAAAAAAATGAGATACAACTCTTAGGCTCTACGATATCAAAATGGAAGAATGAAGCCAGCAAAAAGTTGCATGGAAATTAATGATCAACTATTCACAATTTTCCATCATTAATATACTGAAGACTCTTAATTTTTAAATAAGAATAAATCTTTTGAATTTACAAACAAATCTAAATTTTAAACTCAAGCTGCCCAAAAAAGTATTATAAAATGATTATATACGAATCAATTTTATTCTTTTTTAATTTCTTTAATAAGTTTAGTTTTAAATGAAAGTGTTAAATTAAAAAATAAAAACAAAAATAGGAAATGAAAAGTTTCAATGGCTAAATAGAAATTGAAGTATTTTCCCAACTGATTGAGACCATTCTATATTCCCGACTGATTGCTAAAAATGGGATGAAGTAGCAAATCAAGTCCGTCATAGAAAAGCTTAAAGGACCGAGTCACGATGAAGGGATAGGGTTACATATGGGAATCGAAATTATTTCGAAGATTCACTAAGGATGTGAATTTCACGTGGCTAAAGTATTAAGAAAGCACTTTGAAGATCATCATAGCGATGTTTACAGCATATATTTGTAAATATTTACCCTCCATAATAAAAAGGCAAAATAATAAGATAGTTCTCACTTTTATCGGTCAGAAAACTAGCTGACATAAAAATGGGTGTTCAGCAAAAATGTTCTCGGAAGCAAAAGACTGTTATTTTAAAAGAATGAAGCGAAGAGCGACTTGTTTCTTCATG
>Ga0102832_1001892_pt1 | contig 14183 bp, 3 predicted proteins | sample EBPBio282013_DNA_FD_88942 | JGI IMG/M metagenome (GOLD analysis project Ga0102832, IMG submission 88942) | Wastewater treatment Type I Accumulibacter community from EBPR Bioreactor in Madison, WI, USA - Reactor 2_5/28/2013_ DNA (Illumina Assembly) | ecosystem: Engineered > Bioreactor > EBPR >...
AAATAGTTAATTACTTATTTATTTGTTTGTTTATTTATCAAGCTATATTTTTCTACTGACGAAAGTGGTAAAAAGTCAAAACCACCAAAAACATAAATTTCCTGAGTTTAATAAATTGCAATTGAAGAATGCGTACATCTTGCAACATTCATTTGTGAGGTTTATGTCCATTAATTATTGGCAACATCGTATTTTTATACTGATGACATATAAGAATTACCATCAAACCCGCCAATAGCATAGATACCATCGGCAAGGACTGATGATGATAAAGCTCTACGTGCGTATTTCATTTTGGCAAGTTGTTTCCATTGTTTTGTTTTAAGGTCAAAACATTCTACTGTTTTTAATGGTTAGTTATTTGTGCCACCAAATCCACCAATTGCATAAATTTTTTCATCATTTCCAAGTGTGATAGAAAGTTCATCACGGGATTCGATCATAGATTGAAGCTTTTTCCATTACTTTGTTTTTATGTTGAAAGTTTCGACAGTGTTAAGAATATTTTAACCATCATTTCCACCTATCAAATAGACTTAATCATCTATTAAGGTGATACCGAACCCACTTCGACTTTTACTCATTGTGCCTATTTTGAACCAAGAGTTTCTATCAAAATCATACATCTCAATATCATTCAACCTTTCCTTACCCCTCTTGCCCCCAAACACATACAATTTTTTGTCAGCAAAGACAGCTCCAAACTTTGACCGATTGGAACTAAGTGGGGCAACTTATTAATAGGACATATTCATCAAATCTAGCTTAACAATATTATTATTTTACTAACTAAATCCTCCTAAAATATAAACAGATCGATTTTCTGTCATAAACGATGTCATATTGGACATAAAAGAGTTGCAAAGAGATTATCTCGGATCAACGGATGATATGTCGGGGCTCATATAATCTACAACTTAAATTTTCTTTATTGACTTTTTCTTACCCGAGTCGCCACAAGATACTGTCGCAGTAATATTGTTGCTTACTTTGAGAACTTTTTAACGATTTTAACGATCTATCGTCTTAACGAATGGTGTCTGAACATGATGTGAAATGGATTCTTTCCTTGCGCTGACTTTCTTTTGTGGCTTATTATTTTGACAGTTACTAATATTTGAAAAAGCTGCTTTTTTAAACCCTCTGATAGGTTCTACAAATCCTGGCTTTTGACTTTTAGGAGGAATATTTGATTGAATCTGGCTATTATTAGAACCAAAATTTGATATTTTTGGTGGATTTTTTTAATTTGTCAATATCTTTATACAACTTTAAAGAATGGAGCTTTTTGACTGTTGGAATGTTAAAACTTTAGGATTGTCATAATTATTGAGCTTAATTAAGTTTATTTCGATCTATTTTTCTCTCAAACAATCCAAAAAGTCCATTTAAGAAAAACATTGAAAAGCATTAATCGACATCAATATATGATTAATTTACTATTTTTTGTTAAAGTAAAGTTCGTTCTTTTATATGAATTTTTAATCGTTAACCTTAAAAATACCTTAAATTTCCTTTAATAAACTTAGCTCATGCTCATCAATCAGCTTTCTTATGGTTTAAAAAGTTTATTTAACGACTTAATTTACCATAGTGTAATTTTTATACGTTTACGTTTGATTTTTTTGGTTTTCTTATGATTTTTATTCCATCAACTTAAGGTAAGATTGAAGTTTCTATACTTTAGTATTAAAAATGGATGATTCGATCTCAAAAGCCTTTGAGATTGAGTTCATTTAATGATTTTTATGACCATCTTATAAAATGCATTGTATGCAAATTAATTGTTTTTCATTTGAGCAAAAAGCTTTATGAATAGGATAAAAATTTACCTTAAAACTTTTTAAGATGTTTTGGACATTGCTTTGGCTGATTATTTTTTTATGGTATCAAGGCGAGATTTTTAGGCAAAGAATTTACTTTATCAATAAAAGTATTCGTCCTACATTGAAAACATTCTATTTTCCCATTTCTGAACAATTCATGACAACACTTTTCACAAAGCGTATGCCCACACATAACCAAAAGTTTCGGTACATACTTATCTTCGTCATATTTAGAAAAACATCGACTACAATTCATTTCCCTTTTAACTATAAAAAACGGCTAATCAATTTTAAATTATATCTATTAATCTATTAATCTGTATTTTTTTTAATTAGTAAATTTAATAAAGTTTGAAAAATATAATTTATGAATTTATTTTTTAAATGTCATATTTTAATTTAACTTTTTGACTATAGCTATTTTATTTCATAAAATAATTTCCTATGTAATAATAATAGTTGACTTTTTTTTTTTGGATGTGATAATTTTATTCATGCCTTAAGTCCATATTCATTTTTTTCAATAGAAATATGAAAAGCTTTGTTGTCCGGACATATTTTAGTATGAAAGAACCGTTTATTCAAAAATTCAGTTTTTAGAGAAATTGAAAAATTCTGTGTCAAAAAAATTTCCTTTTTAATATGGAATGCAAAAAATACAATCTAAATGTAATGATACGATTGGAGTTTGAGAATCTTCATTAAATCTGTAGTTTTTTAACGAAAAAATTTTGTTGTTCCCATCTGTCTTCTAATTATCGTTGAATATTTTTGTGTTATAAATTATTTTTTAATTTTATTCTATCATGGGCAACTAAACATACACAGTTCAATCTAATATAGACAGAAAACATTCAGGGGATGATAAATGTACATCTTCTTCTGACAGTCATCCTAATTTTGAAGATTTACAAGATTTTGAGACATAATCTATCGAAGATAACAAATTCTTTCATTTTCTTGACTAAAGTTTTAAAGAAAAAAAAATCGCTAGTAAGTAAATTCAATTCAAAATAATTGATTAAAATAACATTACAAAGAAAAAACCGATACTTCAAGAACACTCTTTCTCTTCTAATTTAGAAGAAACTTAATAGTATTTAAATTAAAAGTCAAATTTTTATTCTTAAATGGAAGATATGAATTCTGTGATTTCCTAACAATCTTATTTCTCAGCCAACAATCAATCTTACTAATTTTATCTTTCATCAGGTGATAAAATCACAGAAAAATAAGATTTAATGACAAGATCGTCATTTTCAAGCTATGGTTCAAAATATAAACAATTAAACATTAGACATTCAAATTTTGTCAAAGTCAGGAATCTTAAATTCTAAGATTTTTACGAAAATCTTTAAAAAATCGGATAGGGAGCTACAGGTCGTGTTTTTACTGCAAGATGCAAGATGACCAACTAAATTAGAGCAGTAAAAGTTTTGAAAAATAAATTTATGAAAAGAATGCGTTCTAAACAAACTTTACATTCTGAACTTGACATGTTAAAAACTTTTGATCACCCGAATATTATCAAAGTCTACGATGTTTTTTGTACCTAAAATCTTTACTATGTCGTCACTGAATACTGTTCAGGAGGGACACTTCAAGAATACGTTACTAATAATAAACGTCTTGACCCAAAATTGGTTAAGATAATATTCAGGCAACTTTTGACAGTCCTATGTTATCTTCATAGCTTATCAGTAATTCATAGAGACATCAAGATGGATAACATAGTTTTTAAGACTAACCCAAATTAATGTTAAAACCTCGATGATGTTCAAATCAAGATTATAGATTTTGGACTTGCCAAAAAAGCAAAATTTAAAGCTTTAAATAAGGACACCCCATGTTTGGGAACTCCTTTGTACATGGCTCCTTAAATAATGAAGGGGCATTACTCCTAAAAATGTGATGTATGGGCCAGTGGGGTTATATTGCATTACTTGCTCTTTAACTAATTTCCATTTTAATCAGGAGAAGTTTAGTTTGTTTACAAAAAGATAACGTCATAGCAAATCAATTTTACAAGTAATTTTTATTTTTATTTCAGAGCCTTATTGGAAAAAAATTCCCAATGATGCAAGAATCTTATTGCAAAGTATGCTTTAAAAAAATGGAGCAAGAAGAATCACTGCTTGCGATGCATTAAAATCTTAATGGTTTTCAGAGTCCATTACAAATAAAGGTACTAGAGCAGAGAAAGACTTAATATATTAAAAATTGACATCTTATAAAAAAGAGAACAATTTTATTTCGATAATTGAGTCATACATAATATTTGCCAAATCAACAAGAGATCCTCGTCATCAAGAATTAGTAAAGTTATTTCACAAATTTGATGAAAATAACAATGGCTGTATAGAAGTTCATGAGTTGTAACAAATTTTGAAATAGAACATTTTCCTCAACAAAAAAAAAGAAAAATTTGAAGTAAGATAAATGGTAGCTAAAATTGACAAGAATAAAAGCGGTAAGATAGAAATTAGTGAGTTTCTAAGCTTATTTGTTGATAGAAATGAACTTTTTACTGAAGAATGTCTTAAAAACGCATTCGATTTCTTTGACTAAGACAAAGATGGATCAATTGACCGTTAGGAGTTAGAAAAAATGCTTTAAGGCTGTGATGATGAGTAATTTAAGGACATGTGGAGAGACCTAGATACAGATAAAGACAATAAAATTTCAAAGATGTAATTCATTAAGTACTTAAAGCGTCTTAATGATGAAGACATGCAATAATCTTCTACAAAATCGATCAAGATTCAATAATAATGATCGAAAATTAATATTTATTTGTTTTTCTATTTAATCAATAGTTACCTTTTTTTTTATTAAAAACTAGTGGTATTTAATTTATTAGATATTTAAGTATATAATTTTAATTAATTTCATAAATATAAACAAAAAATAGAACAACATTTTTTTTAACAAAGAATTAATAAATTTCAATTAAAATAAAAAAAACAATTTATCGATCATTCAATGTCCAATAAAAAAGATTCTAGCCACTTTTGTTTATTGTTCTAAAGATTGGACTCAAAAATTGATTAACTCCACTTCATCATTAACCCCAGTCAAGTTAATTTATGGATGTACGGGGTCGTCATTTGCCTCGATTTCCAACTGATAAGTTGGCTGGTTGACATCAGACTCTTTTTTAAACTTTAAGATTCTCTCTCTAGGGCTGTATTCCAAGTGTATTATATCCCCTGTAGTATAAGTAAATGGCTAGAATTTACTGTTATACTCCTTTTGATAGCTGCTCCATGAATATCCATTTGAGCTGATAAGATAATTACCATGACCTGTGTTTGAATAGTTGAACATGTAGTTTGATTTTTTTATTGCGTTGATATGGCATACACCGACACCGATCCATGAAGCTAATTTTATTATGCGAACGCCCCATTTTTTTACTGATTGCGTTTCTATTTTTTATAAAAAGAATTACTTGACAGACAAGGCTCTAAAATGACTAATCTTTCACTTCCTGATGTTGTCATTTTTGCCTGTGTAGGGCTTATTAATGTCATATTATTAGGCTTGAGATCTTATGAAAAGTACACTCTCAGCTTTTTTTCCTCTTCGATTATAAGTGGAAACAAATTAAGGACTTCATTGTCATTAAACCTATGTGAGCCTTGCAACTTTTCCAACATTTCTAACGTATTATTCATTGCCTAAATCTTATTCCCCAACACGATCTCAGCGACATTCACTTTCGACCATTCTTAAGGCTCAATATTACTAAAATACTTGTTATACATATTTTTAACAAACCAATTCAGCCTGTCGATGAGTTTATGATTTTCTTATTAAAAAAGTTCGACAGTTTTTTATACAAGTCGATAAAAATCCAATAAAGACTGAATTTGAATGTTTCGATATTGCTAGAATGTACGAATCACAAGTTATGGATGTGAAAAAGATTCTGAATGTTTAGTTATCTTGGTTAGGATTTGATGAAATATGTTGTCAATTTGTGCACATAGGGGTGCGAATTTTTAGGACTTTTTTTACACTGACATAACTTGTTTTAGGAAGATTTTGATAGGGACTTTTTCATGATCGACATGATTTTACAACGAGCATAAATAACACATCACTCGCTGGTCATTTTGACAATCTGGCTAAAGACAGACGTAATTCAATGGTTATTATTCATGACCCTCATGTGGACAAGTGAAGTTTCGCAATGAATTTTATAAAAGACTATTTGACATGATTTATTATTAATTGGTTTGGATATTTATTATAACTTTAAAAGATTGTTAAATTTTAATTTTACTTCATTTTGCTAGATTTAATAAAGAAAAATAAATTTTAAATTGTAAAATCGTGTATTTGTAATTTTTTGTGAGAATTTTCAATGGTTAAAAGAGGTTTTTTATTGAACAAGGTTTATTTTTCTATTTTCGTAGACAAAAATGTTAGCTAAACTACCAGAGTTAGTGTAATAGTAAAAAACGCATAGTATATAAAAAATTCTTCTTCTTTAAAAGAATTTAGCTATTTCTATTTAAGAATTGTCAAAAATAAAAGATAGAATAAATAGGATTTTATTATTTTAACTTTTTTTTACTAATTAATTAACAAAATGGAAAAATATTTCCCATCAACCTACCAAAGCGGAATCCTACCAAGTAAAAGCTATTCCGCTTATAGTTCTATGATTTCACTTTCTCAAAAACCCAAAAATAAATAACTCGTTACAAGTCAAAAATCAATACAAGATAAAACGTTTAATAATTAAAAACCCTTTACCTTCAAAAAAGATCTCAACAAGACAGTCTCAATTCTATCATCCACATAACGCTCAACGTTTAAATCAGTATAAAAAAATGACTCCTTCATTAAAAGCAGTAAAACGCTCGTATCATAATGGAAACCGAGATCAAACTTTTTCGCAAAAAAGAAATAACAAATACCAATAAAATAATTCAGTATCAAAGACCAAAAATAATTACGATAAACAGATTCAACTTTATGTCAGTCACCAAAATCTCATTTGAAATACGGATTAAAAATCAGCGATTTTAAAAAGCTTCGATTACTCGGAAATGGAAAATACGCCAGTGTTTATATGGTCAAGTATACTTTTTATTTTATTTCACATAGACATATCGCTACAGGTTTTGTTTCCGCCTTGAAAATAATACGTAAAGTAGACATTCAGCACTTACCCGCAGTAGAAAAGAACCAAATGATTAATCAGCTTTTAAGATAAATTAAGATTCAAATGTATCTTGATCATCCAAATTTGGTGAAATTATACAGCTTTTTTGATGACTCATACAATATTTACTTGTTAATGGAATTGGGGTGTGATGGGCAGTTGTATGATTTGATGAAGAAAAGGCCCAAGCTTAAGGAGGACTCGGTATCTCTTATTACGAGAGAGATTGTTGAAGGATTAACGTACATGCACAAACATAAAGTTATCCATCGCGATCTCAAACCATAAAATATCGTCTTAATTCATGTAATTTTATTTTCTATTGAAGGGATTTGCTAAAATTTGTGACTTTGGCTGGTCTGTTTACTGCTCACAAGATTTAAGGTCAACATTTTGTGGCACTCCATTGTATTTGTCTCCTTAAATATTAAAAGGAAACATGTATAATGAAAAGATAGATACCTGGGCGATAGGGACTTTAGCATATTAATTGTACTGTGCAGACAATCCTTTTAAAATAAAAAAGAAGGAAGATTTGTCTAAAATCATTACTGAGGATTTTGTTATGAAAACAGGCTCACCATAATTAAGAGACTTCATAACATTTATCCTTAAAAAGGACCCAACGAAGCGCCCAGATGCCCAACAAATTAAGCATCATCAGTTTTTAAGAAAGTACAGAGATCTCGATACCTCCTAAGAGATATGTTCACTTGTATATAAAAAGTAAATAAGCGTTCACAAATCATATACAATGTGACTTTAATTTAATAGATGGGATATTTTTTCTTTTTTCTAGATAGTTCTTTTTTTCATTTTACACTTTAAAAATAAATTTTTATTTGATAGCATAAAAACATGCATTTAAATTTTTCGCTCTTTTTTAAAAAAATAAATGATCAATAAAAAATAAATGGATTTTGGTCAATAACTAAAGAATTTTTCAAAAAATTGATTTAAAAGTTAAAATATTACACATTTGAATAGAAGTAATCATTTAAATTATCTTTTAAGTAGGGGCTTTTTAAATTTTTTTATCATAATTATTTTCATTGAGAGATATTTTCGAAAATAGTTGTCTGATTTTTAATGATATTTTGGTCTTATTTGACTGCTAAGCAACTTTTTTTACGATTCTAACCAATATTTGGGACAGTTTTACTGACTTCATCATTAGGATTTTAAAATATTTAAAATTTTTTACTGCTGTACAATCTATCCAACTTTTACTTTTGGATTTTACCCCGTATATTACTATTTTCCCTGATATTATCGATGGTGAACCTCTAAACATAACTGGTCTTCATATTTAAACAAGCAAAGAGACAATATGCGCTTGCGATGAATATCATGACTAAAAAGACACCGACATATTAAAAAAACTGTTAATGACTTTCATCAGAATAAATAAAGTAAACCTCGAACAGTACAATAATGATGATTATTGTCAATGTGACCATGTTGTTTTAGTTTAACATTTTTTACTTTCTAAGAAGATATTAATTTTTTTTGTTTGTTTGTTATAAATGAGTTTTTTACTGTCAACCTAGTTCGGATAATTAATTTTTAAATTTTAAATTAAGATTATTTAAAATTTAAAGTCATGAGTAATTCATTTATTTTAAAGTTGAACAGAAAGTTAGTTTAATGTAAATTTTTTATGATATAATATTTATTTTTAAAAAAAATATGACTTTCAAAAAATAAAAAAAATTAACGAACATTGTATTGTATCAGTCTTAAATGAAAAGAAGTCATTTTTAGAATGCATCTTCATATGAAGATAGGGCAATTTAATTCCAAAGTCCATCTATATGTATCACTCAATAAACTTTAAATCAAGCTTAACATTTATCTCACTCTTAATCATTTATAAGATAATCTCCAACCTATTAATCTTTTTTAAGCTCTTATATTATTTTAAGAAACTTATTTTAAGCTAATTTTTTATCCTGTCTTATTGCCTTGTTGATCGATATAGCCAATGCTATCCTGACCACAATCACAGGGTCAACAGCTATTTTCTAAATCACATCAATAAACTTCTATTAAAAGTTTTCTATCTTGTACAAATTTTCAACCATAGCAGCAAATGTTTGACGTTGAACAAATTTCTCACTCAACCCGAATCCTTTTATCGACTCAATTGCCATTTATTTGTAAATCTCGATGCTTGTTAATGAATCGATAACAAAGTAAATTTGACGGGCTGCTTATATTCGAACCTAGCTTACATTGTCGTTACATAATTTCAAACTTATTGGGAAAATGTATTTGAAAACTGTCTACGTCTCGTATATCATAGCTAACTATTTTAGTTGATGTGCAATACTATAACGAACACGCCACTTTTTAGGATCTTTTTGTAACACTAAAAAGACGTCAATCAAATTCTCCCTTGTTACAGTATCAAACAGCCTAACAAATTATGACAAGTGATCAATAGCATCCAACTTTAATGAATCCGACTTGTCTTTTAATATCGTATCGAGTGCAGTAAACATGTGCTATTTTGCTAATTATGGACCGATTATTGAACTGATTTCATGAAGGCTAGATGCGATGGGTTTTTTTACTTACTATATTTTATGTAAAAAGTACTTCATTTCTATGATGAATAAGTCTTTAGAATAGTTTTCTCATATCCTACCAACTTTTTCCACCCGCTCTGTACAATACACCAGGGAAGAAAAATGAGACTTTATTAAGAATTTCGTTTTATCTGCTTACAAGGCCGTTGATTTCATGGTCCATCAACCTCAAGTAAATTTACATCAATTTCTCAGGCATCGAATTAGATTAATAATTGGCTAAAAACTATGGTATGGCTTTAAAAGCTGAAACCTTAACAATTTTGTTGCCATCTTTAGTGAACGCTAGCAACGCATTTGCCAAGGCCTATTTCTTTCCTACAGTCAATTTAACCAACTGCGAAATAATCTCCACACAGGCCTTCCTCACACCCCAAACCTTTTCCAAACACTTTTGAAGATAAAAACCCTCAATCATTTACTTATCAAAGAACTATTTAGTAACATTTTAACCCAACACTTTCAACTCGGTAATAATTTATTTCTTCACTCTTACACTTGACTAATTGTAAAGCTTAATGTATTATTAAAGAAAGAATTTTTCATTCTCTTACTCAGATAAGTCCGGCGTGAGATGAACTATTAATTGTATGGATACAATCTTATTTTATTAGTCGTTATTATGACCCATTTCAATGGCCATTTTGATGATTTATTTCTTTTACTATGCTGATATCCATCCCTTAAGACTGCTTAGAATTCGATTTGCCTATTACTTAATCTATTGAATTTGTTTAATGAAAAATTACTTATAAATGCACACCTTGTATTAGGGTCATTAATGGCGTGAAAATGTATTGTTGGTAGTCTTCGGGTTTGGCCTTTTCATGTGTAATAAACTGGTTACGATAGAACTCAATAAGTTATTTTTGTATATCTTAATGATCCTTAGCCTATTGAGAAATAAATCAATAACTTACTATTTCTAGCATAAGTGTATACAACATATTTTTATCTTTACAAGTGTCTTCTATGGCTTGGATATTTTTTGCCATACTTAGACGATGGTAAAATTTTAATGAATGATACTATTAGATGGATTTTTTAAGCTATTATGGTTGATAGTCAATAAAGATGGCATTTTATTATACTTAGTAACGATTTACAGTGATGAATTATACCTAGCTTTATTACTTTATGATTTATGACAGGTCGGCGGGTGGGGTGATGGTAGGGGGTTATTGCATTGTTGAGGTGGGGTTCATTTGTTTTTTAGTTTTTGTTATAGGAATCGTTGCTTGATTGTTTACTTTTCTTATTGTTTGTTTGTGAATTGTTTTATATATTTAAATCAATCAATCAATTAATTAATGAACGATTGTGTAGTTAGTTGTTAATAAAATAAAATAAAAAAAAGCGACAATCTAAATATAACAATTGGACTCAATCATCATTTACTATATTATTATTAAAAACGAAATAAAAAAAAAAGAAACGAATAAAAAACACACAGAAAAATTATGAATAAATCATTTTATTTTTATTTAACTTATCACAGAACAATATTTTGCACAAGCTTTTCTATCTACGAATAATCCTATAGACTATGTTATTAACTTTCAGCGAATGACTCTTCGCCATTTGAGATATCCTCCTAGTCATCAATAAGGATATTTTGCCAACAATATTAACTCAAATATTATTACTTGCTTTCATTACTACTTTCTTAGTCAGAACTCCATCCTTATGATATTTAAGTTTTTATTCTATTGTCAATGGGTGATTTGTTATAACGTTTTATATACGGTGACACGCTGGGTAACTCTGACTCGAAGAGCTAGTCGTCGATGAATGACTTGTACAGATTGGATGAACTGGCCAGAGAAGAATTGTAATAAGAAATATTATTGGAGTCAAATTGTTTGTTTGGTGTCAGTGTCTATGGCAAGCTGGCATCTATTGACTATAGTTGACGATAATATTATGTATAGTATTGGTATGCTTGACGAATTTGCTACTCATTCTACTCACGAGATTGGTTCTTACATCTATTACATCTTTTTCTAAATGAAAAATTCAAATTGTTGCATTGCACACAAATCCAATCACCCTATCGGCTCTATTGACACTATCTCTGACCAATAAAACCATTCTACCATTGTATTTATATATTATTTGTTGTCATCAAATTTCTTCTTTAGTCTTTTTTTTTAATGTTATACTTCTTTTTTTATATAAAATTACTTTTTTATTTTAGTAAAAAATATTCCATGTTATGATATTGTATTTCTATTCTGTTTTTAGTATTAAATTATTTCTTTATCTTGATATTCCTTTTTTATTTTGTTAAAATTATTAAAAGATTCTTCTATTTTGTTCCTTTTTATTAAGAAAAAAACAAAATATAAAAAAAAAATGCGGTTCAAAGAAATCTAAAAAAGTATCTATCAACAATAAACTCATCGACAATAAATTGAAAGGCTTAAAGAAAGGATACAGACTATCATCTGCCTAAAATACTTCAAAGAAACCATTCTGTGGACGTTATCAAAAAGAGAGAACTATAGCTTGAAAATAGTAGATTGGTAAAAAAACTATAATAAACAAAAACAAAACCCTCACGGTACTTCAACGAAGTTATTGGTGTCGATACAGAGAAATTATTTGTAAAGAGAAAAAATAATCAAATGAAAACTAAATTGAAACAAAAGCCAAAGATTTGTATGTCTTTAAATCACTAACTTGATGATAATAATGTCAGCCATATGGATTATTGAGTCATTACGATGTCGATGAACAATATCCAGTGCAAAGGCAAATTTCGGGATAAAAAAATTCGACTTTGGTAAGCTCTTTAATAAAACAAAAAACAAAACAGAAATGTTTCACCAAAATACTAAAGTTACTTCATCCAAAAATGTATTTCTTTATTAATAAAAAAAATTTTTTGTTAGTAATATAAAATCATCAAAGATGACAGACTTTCTAGTGATTTATTTATTGTTTTCAATATTAAGGGAAAAAGTTTTTTTAAAGAAGTTTAATGGATGGATTTTTTATGTTTTTCAAAATTTATCTAATTAAATAAATCCAATACAAAAAAAATTATTCAAAATCGTTAGATATTAAAAAGAGTAAAATTTGAACATAAGAAAAATCAATCGATAAAAATTTAAAATAAATCATCAATAAAAAACAAAATAGTAAAGCCTTATTCTCTCTGCAAAAATTATCATAAAAAGAATGTCCTTCCAACAGTTATTTTAACCATTTAGAGACAAGCCAAGAATAGTAATAAACGACAAGTTCATTGGCGATCAAGGTGCACATGAATTAGCAGGATTTTTGTAGCAACATGGCAGAGTGTAATCGTTATAAATAAAGAGCAACGACATCTCCTCTTAAGGATTCATATAAATCTTTACAAGCCTTCAACGCAACCCACAACTGCGCCAACTAATCATTGAATACAATAATTTAGGCCAGGACAATTACAACGACTGGTAATCCTCATTAAACCAACTATTAGCCAGTTGCTCAAGATTCTAACGTCTAAATATCTCGAATAACAAAATATCAAGCTAAAGTTTTAAGCGAATAGTAAGCCAATTAGCCCAAGCAAAAAACTTGAAACTTTTATAAATGAGATATAACAATATTAGTAGTGCTGATGTGGATTTGTTAGTGGCTGAGTTGAAGGCTGTGAGGAATTAGTCTCTATTGTATGTGTAATTAGCAGGCAACAAGATCAAGAAATAAGCTATAGAAAGTTTATAAGCGATATTGAAAGCAAACAGGAACAAGAACCCAATCAGTAAGGATAAATTAATGATGACAACTGGAGGTAATATAACAGGAGGACTTTTGGGTTAGACAATGAACATTGACAACACACAGACAAATTTTATGGGCAGTGGAAACACATTTTACATGAACAAGACCAATGCGATTGATGACTTGTCAAGAGAAAATGTTATCAAGCATTTATAAGATTTACTTGATCAAAATAGAAAGGACACTGCTGAAATGAAAGTGAGATTGGAAAAAGAGTTGGAGGAACTTCAAAAGAGGGAAAAGAATGACTCACGGGAGTTGACTGAGTTAGATAGGAAATGTAATTAGCTAATGATCCATAATAGGAATCTCAAATTTTAGCTATAGAGAACAATAGGCGAACACGAACAAATCTAGCGAGACCAAGATCACAACGTACGCCTACATGAAGAAAAACTCCGTTAAGCCAACAAATAACTCTTAGAACTTTAATCAAAATACCAATAGATATAATAGCGTATGGCAAAATAACACGAATCAAAAATGAAATAAATCTCAAGATAATGGTAAGGCAGACTAAGAACTATCGAGTAAAAGATAAGGCAATCATAAAATGAGAATAATGTCATAGAAAATTAGATAAGGAAATGTTTAGAAAAGAAGTAAAGGCTCAAATTGGATTATTTATAGCAATAGACTATTATTAGAAATAGAGTTTAAGATGAGGAGACACAAAGGTATGCATTTAAAATGTCTGCTTTATAGTCAAAGTTGAAATAACTTTAGTAAACACGTTAACGTTACATAAGGAGGAATCAATAATTATTGTACGAAATAGAAAAGACCTAAACCAACTATCAGCAAGAAATCGTGCAT
>Ga0102832_1001893_pt1 | contig 14176 bp, 12 predicted proteins | sample EBPBio282013_DNA_FD_88942 | JGI IMG/M metagenome (GOLD analysis project Ga0102832, IMG submission 88942) | Wastewater treatment Type I Accumulibacter community from EBPR Bioreactor in Madison, WI, USA - Reactor 2_5/28/2013_ DNA (Illumina Assembly) | ecosystem: Engineered > Bioreactor > EBPR >...
AACGCCGCGCCCATGTTGCTCTGCGCCCGCGCGTGGCCACGGTGGGCGAGCGGCGCCCACAGGTCGAGCGCGACGCCCGGCTGGCCGGCGTTCCAGGCGGCCAGCGCCTCTTCCATCACCTGCTCGTCGCGGCGCGCGCCGCCGAAGATCCTAGACAGCCACGACATCGCGTCCGTCCAGCTGCGCGGCGAACGCCGCCTCGTCGTCGAGCGTGCGCAGGTCGAGCCACAGCGCGCCGTCGGCGATGCGGCCGATCACCGGGATCGGCAGGCCGCGCAGGGCGGCGGCGAGGCCGTCGAGCTTCTTGCCGCGCAGCGTCAGCGCGAACGACGGCAGGAGGTCGACCGGCAGCGCCCCTGACCCGATCTGGCCGCGCGACTCCTCGATTGCGACGGCCACGCCGGCCTTGGCGAAGGCCCGCTTCGCGACCGGCAGCAGCCGCTCGGCGATCGCGCGAATGTCGGCGGCGGGACGCGCCAGCGCGCGCACCGTCGGCAGGCGCTCGACCAGCCGGGCCGGGTCGGCGTAGAGCCGCAGCGTCGCCTCGAGCGCGGCCAGCCGCACCTTGTCGAGGCGCAGGGCGCGCTTCATCGGGTGGCGGGCGATCCGCGAGATCCAGTCGCGGCGGCCGACCACCAGGCCGGCCTGCGGCCCGCCCAGCAGCTTGTCGCCGGAGAAGGTGACGACGTCGATGCCGGCCTCGATCGCCTCGCGCGCCGTCGGCTCGTGCGGCAGGCCCCAGGTCTCGAGGTCGACCAGCGTGCCGCTGCCGAGATCCTCGATCACCGGCAGCCCCTTCTCGCGGGCCAGCGGCACCAGCTCGGCGGCGCTCACCGACTTCGAGAAGCCGGTGACGGCGTAGTTCGAGGGATGGACCTTCATGATCGCCGCGGTGTCGGGCCCGATCGCCTCGGCGTAGTCCTTCAGGTGGGTGCGGTTGGTGGTGCCGACCTCGACCAGGCGGCAGCCAGCGCGGGCCATGATGTCGGGGATGCGGAAGGCGCCGCCGATCTCGATCAGCTCGCCGCGCGAGACGATGACCTCGCGGCCCTGCGCCATCGCGGCCAGCACCAGCAGCACCGCGGCGGCGTTGTTGTTGACGGCGCAGGCCGCCTCGGCGCCGGTCAGGCGGTGCAGCCACGGACCGACATGGTCGTCGCGCTCGCCGCGGCCGCCGTCGGCGAGGTCGTATTCCAGCGTGGTCGGCGAGCGCATCGCCTCGACGGCGGCGGCGATCGCCTCCTCGGCCAGCAGGGCGCGGCCGAGGTTGGTGTGCAGCACCGTGCCGGTCAGGTTGAAGACGCGGCGCTGCGACGGCTCGACCAGCCGGGCGAGCCGTGCCGCGCACCAGCGGGCGCAGGCCGCCTCGTCGCCGACCTCGTCGCTGCCCCGCTTCTCGTCGGCCCAGGCGCGCAGCGCCTCGACGACCAGCGGCCGGCCGGCGCGCGCCACCAGGGCCGCCAGGGCGGGCCAGTTGGCCATGCGATCGATGGAAGGCGGACGCCGCGAAGGGCTGGCAGAGGCTAGGTCGTCACGCGACACGGTCGATTCCCCGGGGACGTCTTCCCGGGCTCAAGTGCCCGGCGCCCCCAATGTGGCCCGATTGGCCGGCGTCGGCAACGCCGGACGGATGTCAGTTGTTGCCGTCGCCGCCCGACATGACGCCCAGCACGAACGGGTTGGGCACCCGGGAGAAGCCCTCCTCGCCGACCAGCACGTCGAGGCCGAGCGAGGCGAGGTCGTCGGCCAGCGGTTCCACCGGCTTGGCCTTCTCGAGGTAGAAGACCTTGGAATAGCCGTGGCAGGCCTCGCAGCACTCGGCCCTGAGGTAGGTCGTGCCGGCCAGCTGGCGGAAGGACACCTTGTCGGTGCTGCCGCAATGGACGCAGCGCGTGCGGGTGTAGCGCCACGCGGTCGCGCACAGGGCGCAGTGCAGGTGGCGGTGGCCGAACTTCGTTCCGCCCGGGGAGACCACGCCGGCGACGGCGGGTGACCCGCAGGCCGGGCAGGTCCCGCGGTCGGCCGGGTCGAGCGACGCGGCCTCGAGCAGCGCCGCCATGCGCGTCCAGGCGACCTGCAGCGCCGCCGCCACGAACACCATGCGCGCCGTCTCGTCCGGCTTCACGTCGCCCTGCAGGTAGCGGTCGGCCAGCGCCTCGAGATCCTTCTCCCCGGCCGCGGCCAGCCACGACCGCGCTTCCTCGGCCGGCGCCGGCAACACGGCGCGGTCGACGCGCTCGACGATGCGCGCCAGCGCCACCCGCCAGGTCTCGTCGCGCGCCAGGGTCTCGGGGTCGAGCGGCGCGGTCTCGCCGCCCTCGGCCTGGGCCGGCAGCGTGCCGGGCGGCAGGCCGTCGAGCGCGCCATGCTGGGCATCGACGATCGCGGCAAGGGTGCGCAGGAAGCCTTCGAGCTCGTGGCCCGGGGCGAGGTCGCGCAGCCGCCCGGCCCGGCGGGAGAACACCGTGACCAGGTCGGGCAGCCGGACGGGCTCGCTCTGGGCGACGTCGCCCAGGGTTGTTTCGGTCGGAAGGTTCAGGACTTGCCCGTTCCCTGGCGGACTTCCTGGCGCAGCCACTTGCGATGGTGCTTCCAGCTCCAGCCGCGCGTGACGGTGCCGCGGGTCATCGCCCGCAGGGTGCCCTTGACCCAGATCGCCGCGTAGACGTGGACGATCCAGATCAGGATGGCGCCGATCGCGCACAGCGCGTGGACCACCGCCGACAGGCGCTTCTGGTCGATCGAGGTGTAGGCCTCGAAGTAGACGTCCCACAGCACGAGGCCGCTGCAGAACAGCAGCAGGATCAGGATCGACTGGCCCCAGAAGACCAGCTTCTGGCCGGCATTGTACTTGCCGATCTCGGGCAGGCCTTCCTCGTCGCCGTTCAGCACCTTGCCCGGATTCATGATCCAGACCGTGTCCTCGCGCTTCCACAGGTTGAGCTTGAAGAAGCGGAAGAACATGCCGGTGAAGCTGATCGCGAGCACGACGCCGATCCACGGGTGGATGGCGCGCGTCGCCTGGCCACCGCCGAACAGGTGCGTCAGGAAGAACAGCGACGGGTGGAACAGCGCCATGCCCGACAGCGCCAGCAGGATCAGCGACACCGCCGTGATCCAGTGGTTGATGCGGGCCCCGGTGGTGTAGCGCGAGACGGTGTTGGTGTCCGAGCTCATGCCTGCTTGCCCCCGGCGAGTTCGTCGCCCTTCTTGTCGTCCTCGGCACTGACCTCGTTGGGGCCCTTGCTGATGTAGTGCAGGAAGCCGAACACGCCGGCGAAGGCAATCGCCGCCAGCGACAAGGGCTTCACGAGGCCCTTCCAGAAGCCGACCATCGGGCTGATGCGCGGGTCGTCGGGCAACCCGGCATAGAGCGACGGCTTGTCGGCGTGGTGCAGCACGTACATGACGTGCGTGCCGCCGACGCCCGGCGGATCGTACAGGCCGGCGTTCTTGTAGCCCCGCGACTTGAGGTCGGCGACGCGGTGCTCGGCGTGGACGAGCATGTCCTCCTTCGAGCCGAAGTAGATCGCCTGGGTCGGGCACGCCTTGGCGCAGGCCGGGGCCTGGCCGACCGCGACGCGGTCCGAGCACAGCGTGCACTTGTAGGCCTTGCGATCGACCTTCGAGATGCGCGGCACGTTGAACGGGCAGCCCTTCACGCAGTAGCCGCAGCCGATGCAGTTCTCCGACACGAAGTCGACGATGCCGTTGGTGTACTGCACGATCGCGCCCGGCGCCGGGCAGGCCTTGAGGCAGCCCGGGTCGTCGCAGTGCATGCAGCCCTGCTTGCGGATCAACCACTCGAAGTCGTCGCCGTGCTCGTACTCGGTGAACTTCATCACCGTCCACGAGGTCGGCGTCAGGTCGGTCGGGTTGTCGTAGCTGCCTTCGAAATAGCCGACCGGTTCGACCAGGTCGTTCCACTGCAGGCAGGCCGCCTGGCAGGCCTTGCAGCCGATGCACTTCGAGACATCGATCAGCTTGGCGACCTCGACGGGCGACTTGCGGACCTGCGGCGGGGCCTCGGTCGAGGCCGAGCGGCGGCGGAGGTCGAGGGACTGAAGCGTTGCCATGTTCCCCTCCTCCTCAGCTCACGGCCGGCGCGGCGGGCGCCGTGGTTTTCTTGACGTCGACGAGGAACGCCTTGAATTCCGGCGTGCTCGCGCTGATGTCGCCGACCGGCGGCGTCAGGTTGTTGGTGCCATAGCTCTTCCGCGCCTGGCCGACGAAGCCGTAGTGGATCGGCAGGCCGATCACGTCGCACGGCTTGCCGTCGACCATCATCGGCCGCAGGCGCTTGGTGACCAGCACCTTGGCCTTGATCGAGCCGCGCTGGCTGGTGACCTCGATCCAGTCGCCGTTGGCAATGCCGCGCGCCTTGGCCAGCCGTTCGCCCATCTCGACGAACATCTCCGGCTGCAGGACCGCGTTGGTGTGAACGCTCTTGGTCCAGTAGTGGAAGTGCTCGGTGAGGCGGTACGTCGTCGCCACCACCGGGAACTTGTCCGGCGTGCCGAGCGACTTCGCATCGTCCTTGAACAAGCGCACGATCGGGTTGGTGCTGACCTTGGGGTGCAGCGGGTTGGCGATGAACGCGTCCATCGGCTCGTAATGCTCGGGGAACGGCCCATCGGCCATGCCCGCGCGCGAGAACAGGCGGGCGGTGCCTTCCTGGTTCATGATGAACGGCCCGACGTTCTTGTCGGGCGCCACGGTCGGCGCGTAGTCCGGCACGTCCGCGCCGGTCCAGCGCGAGCCGTTCCACCACACGTACTTCTTGCGCTCGCTCCACGGCTTGCCGTTGGCGTCGGCCGAGGCGCGGTTGTAGAGCACGCGGCGGTTGGCCGGCCAGGCGAAGCCCCAGTTCGGGTAGACGCCCTTGCCGGTCGGATCGCTGGTGTCGCGCTTCATCGAGATGTTGCCGGCCTCGGTGTAGACGCCGGTGTAGATCCAGCAGCCGCCCGAGGTCTTGCCGTCGTCGCGCATCAGCCCGAACGTCGGCAGGAGCTGGCCGGCGCGCAGCAGCGTCTTCGAGGGGTCCGCCGGGTCCGGCAGGTCCTCGAGGGCGTAGCCGTTGATCTCCTTGAGGAGTTCGGCCGGCGCCGGGTTCGCCGGGTTGGTGTAGTTCCAGGCGAGGTTGAGGATCGGGTCCGGGAAGGCACCGCCGTCCTTGGCGTACTTCGCCTTCAGGCGATTGAACAGGTCGGCGACGATCTGAATGTCGCTGCGCGACTCGCCCGGGCCGTCGGCCGCCTTCCAGTGCCACTGGATGACGCGGCTCGAGTTGGTGAACGAGCCCTCGTCCTCGGCGAACGCCGTGGCCGGGAGCTGGAACACCTCGGTCTGGATCGACTTCGAATCGACGTTGTGGAACTCGCCGTGGTTCTCCCAGAACCGCGCGGTCTCGGTGTCGAGCGGGTCGATCGTGACCAGCCACTTGAGCTTCGACATGCCGGCCAGCACCTTCGGCTTGTCCGGCGCGGCCATCAGGATGTTGAGGCCCTGCGCGACCAGGCCGTTCATCTGCCCGTTCGCCATCATGTCGACGATCTTCAGCGTGTCGTAGCTGGTGTCGAACTTGGGCAGCCAGTCGTACGCCCAGTCGTTGTCCTTCGTCGCGGCCGCGCCGAAGAAGGCCTTCTGCTGGCTGACGAAGAACTTCCCGTAGTTCTGCCAGAAGCTGGTCTGGCCCGGACGCAACGGCTTGAAGCCGCGCGGCTTCATGTAGTCCGCGAAGGTCGCCTCGCGGTCGTTCGGCAGGACCAGGTAGCCCGGCGTCGAGGTGGTCAGCAGCGCGAGGTCGGTGATGCCCTGCACGTTGGCGTGGCCGCGCAGCGCGTTCACGCCGCCGCCCGGCATGCCCATGTTGCCCAGCAGCAGCTGGATCATGGCCATCGCGCGGATGTTCTGCGAGCCGGTCGTGTGCTGCGTCCAGCCGAGCGCGTACATCGAGGTCATCGTGCGCTCGCCGTTGGCCGTGGTGGCCATCATCTCGCACACCTGGAGGAACTTGGCCTTCGGGGTGCCGCAGATGCGCTCGACCATCTCGGGCGTGTAGCGCTCGACATGGGCCTTCAGCAGGTTGATGACGCAGCGCGGGTTCTGCAGCGTCTCGTCGACCTTGGCCATCCCCTGCTCGTCGAGCTCGTAGTCCCACGAGGAGCGGTCGACGTAGGTCTTCTTGGCCTCGTCCCAGCCCGAGAACAGCCCGTCCTGGAAGCCGTAGCCGTCCTTGACGATGTAGGCGGCGTTGGTGAACGCCTTGGTGTACTCGGCGTGGATCTTGTTGTTGCCCAGCAGGTAGCGCATCACGCCCGAGAGGAACGCGATGTCGGTGCCCGGCCGGATCGGGGCGTAGAAGTCGGCGACGGCGGCCGAGCGCGTGAAGCGCGGATCGACCACGATGAGCTTGGCGCCGTTGTTGGCCTTCGCCTCGGTGACCCACTTGAAGCCACAGGGGTGAGCCTCGGCGGCATTGCCGCCCATGATCAGGATGACATCGGCGTTCTTGATGTCATTCCACGAGTTCGTCATCGAGCCACGGCCGAAAGTGGGGCCAAGACTGGCCACCGTTGGTCCGTGTCAAATTCTTGCTTGGTTCTCCAATGGTAGGAGCCCGGTCGCCCGGATCACCTTGTAGACCAGGTAACCCGCCTCGTTGGTCTGCGCCGAGGTGCCGAAGAAGCCGGTCGAGGTCCAGCGGTTGACCGTGACGCCATCGCGGTTCTTGGCGATGAAGTTCTTGTCGCGGTCTTCCTTCATCAGGGTGGCGATGCGGTCCATCGCGAAGTCCCAGGTCACGCGCTCGAACTTGTCGCTGCCCGGCTTGCGATGCATCGGGTACTTGAGCCGCTGCGGGCTCTTCACGAAGTCGAGCGCCGCCGCGCCGCGCGGGCACAGGGTGCCGCGGTTCACCGGGTTGTCCGGGTCGCCTTCGATGTGGATCACCGAGGACTTGGCGTTCTTCGAGCCGTCGCCCATCGAGTAGATCAGGACGCCGCAGCTCACCGAGCAGTACGGGCAGGTGTTGCGCGTCTCGGTGGCGCGCTCGAGCTTGTAGGGCCGGACGCCGGCCGCGAGCGCGTCGCCCGCGCCGCCGAAGCCCAGGGCGCCAACCGAGGAAGCGGCGAGGCCAGCGGCGCTCACCTTCATGAATTGCCGGCGTGAAACGGCCATGTTGGTAGACTCCATCCCCTTCAACCCGGGCCACTTGCTCCGTGACATTCTCGGGTTTTGTCTCGTGGAATGAAACGCAGATGGGCTGAAAGTTCAATCCAAAACGACGTGACCGTCACTTTTCGAGGGGGATAGCCGACTTTCTGGGTGCCGGGGTCATGCACCCGTCATTCTTTTCGATTATTCTGGAAAGATGGAATCCAGTGATGCCGCCCGCGGCTTCGCCGCTCTCGCCCAGCACGCTCGGCTCGACCTGGTGCGCCTGCTGGCCGGAAAGGGCCCCAGCGGCATGGCGGCGGGCGACCTGGCCGGGGCGATGGGAATGCCCCCATCGACCCTTTCCTTTCACCTCAACGCGCTGGCCAACGCCGGCCTGGTCCAGTCGGCCCGGCAGGGCCGGCAGGTCTTCTACAGCGTCCGCTTCGCCGGCCTGCGCGCCCTGTTCGGCTACCTCACGGAGACCTGCTGCGGCGGTCGCCCGGAGCTCTGCCTCGACCTGCCGGTCGCGCCGGCCTTCAACGTCCTCTTCCTGTGTACGCGCAACTCGGGCCGCTCGCTGATCGCCCAGGCGATCCTCGAGCAGGTCGGCAAGGGCCGCTTCCATGCCTATTCCGCCGGCTCCCACCCGGCCGCCGCGCCGATGCCGGAAGTGATCGACAGGCTGCGGGCGCTCGGCCACGACACCGACCGGCTGCATTGCAAATCATGGGATGTCTTCGCCGGCCCCGACGCGCCGCGCATGGATTTCGTGATCGCCCTTTGCGACACGCTGGAGGGCCAGCGCTGCCCCGAGGTCGGCGCCAACGTGCTGACCGCGTCGTGGCCCCTGCCCGACCCGGCGAAGCTCGACGGCACGCCGGCGGAGCGCGCCGTCTTCATCAACGAGCTCTACGGCATGGTGCGTCGCCGGCTCGAGATCTTCGTCAACCTGCCGCACGCCTCGCTCGACCGCCTGGCGCTGAAGCAGCGTCTCGACGCGCTGGGTCCCGACCTTCGTTCTCCCGGAGACCGCTGAATGTCGCTCTTCGAACGCTACCTGACGCTCTGGGTCACCCTCTGCATCGTCGTCGGCATCGCGCTCGGCCACCTGCTGCCCGGCCTGTTCCACGCGATCGGCACCGCCGAGGTCGCGCACGTCAACCTTCCGGTCGCGGTGCTGATCTGGGCGATGATCATCCCGATGCTGGCCAAGGTCGACTTCGGCGCGATCGGCAAGGTGCGCGAGCACTGGCGCGGCATCGGCGTGACGCTGTTCATCAACTGGGCGGTCAAGCCGTTCTCGATGGCGCTGCTGGGCTGGCTGTTCGTCGGCACGCTGTTCCGGCCGTGGCTGCCGGCCGACCAGGTCGACAGCTACATCGCCGGCCTCATCCTGCTCGCCGCCGCCCCGTGCACCGCCATGGTCTTCGTGTGGAGCAACCTGTCCGATGGCGAGCCCGACTTCACGCTCACCCAGGTGGCGCTGAACGACACCATCATGGTGTTCGCCTTCGCGCCGATCGTCGGCCTGCTGCTCGGCCTGTCGGCGATCCGCGTGCCGTGGGAGACGCTGCTGCTCTCGGTCGGGCTCTACATCGTCGTGCCGGTGGTGCTGGCGCAGGTCGTGCGCGGTCGCGTGCTCGCGAGGGCCGGCGCAGCAGGTCTCGCCGCCCTGCTCGGCCGCCTGCAGCCGCTGTCGCTGGTCGCCCTGCTGACCACGCTGGTGCTGCTGTTCGGCTTCCAGGGCGAGCAGATCATCGCGCAGCCGCTGGTCATCGCCCTGCTGGCCGTGCCGATCCTGATCCAGGTCTACTTCAACGCCGGGCTGGCCTACCTGTTGAACCGCGCCACCGGCGAAGCCCACTGCGTCGCCGCGCCCTCGGCGCTGATCGGCGCCAGCAATTTCTTCGAACTGGCGGTGGCGGCGGCGATCAGCCTGTTCGGCTTTTCCTCCGGCGCGGCGCTGGCCACCGTGGTCGGCGTGCTGATCGAGGTGCCGGTCATGCTGTCCGTCGTGAAGATCGTGAACGCCAGCAAGGGCTGGTACGAGGCGGGTGCCGCCCGGCGTTCCTGACATTATTTCGAAATTTCCGGAAATACCGTTGACTCTTCCGGGCGGCGACCTAGATTTGCCGTCATGAAGATCGAAGACGCTGCCGCGCGCCTGGAAGCGCTGGGCAATCCGACCCGCCTGAGGGCCTTCCGACTGCTGGTGCGGGCCGGCGCCGAGGGCATGCCGGTCGGCCGCCTGCAGGAGCGGCTGGAGATCGCGCCCTCCACCCTGTCGCATCACCTGAAGGTGCTGGTGACGGTCGGCCTCGTGACGCAGACGCGCGAGGGCACCACGCTGGTCTGCCATACCAACTACGACCTGATGCGCGGCCTGATCGACTACATGGCCGAGCAATGCTGTGCCGAGGGCAGTTGCCCGCCCAAGGCGCGGCCCGCCCGCGCCGCCTGAATTTCATCGCCGGAGCCCCGCCATGCCCGATTCGCTCGCCAAGCCCAAGACCGTCGCCATCCTGGGCGCGGGTCCCGTCGGCCTCGCCGCCGCGGCCCGCGTGCTGGAGCGCGGCATGACGCCGGTGGTGCTCGAGGCCGGCCCGGAGGCCGCCCACGCGGTGCGCCAGTGGCGTCACGTCCGCATGTTCTCGCCCTGGGAGTACAACGTCGACGAGTCGGCCGGCCGGCTGCTCGCGGCGACGGGCTGGAATGCGCCGGCACCCGACGCCTACCCGACCGGCGGCGACCTCGTCGACCTCTACCTCGAGCCGCTGGCGACCCGCACGCCGATCAAGGACCACCTGCGCACCAACAGCCGCGTGACCGCGGTGGCGCGCGGCGGTTTCGACAAGCTGAAGAGCAACGGCCGCGCCTTCGAGCCCTTCACCGTGCGCTACCGCGACGACAAGGGTGCGCAGCAGCTGAAGGCCGACGCGGTGATCGACGTCACCGGCACCTGGTTCTCGCCCAATCCCGCCGGCGCCGACGGCCTGCCGGCGCTCGGCGAGGAGGACGCCCAGGACCGCGTCGCCTACGCCATGCCCGACGTGCTGGGCCGCGACCGCGCCCGCTATGCCGGGCGCACGGTGGCGGTGCTGGGCGCCGGGCATTCGGCGATCGGCACGCTGATCGACCTCGGACGCCTCAAGGACGAGGCGCCGGGGACCGAGGTGATCTGGCTGCTGCGCGGCGACCGGCCCGACAAGGCGTTCGGCGGCGGCGCCAACGACAAGCTCGCCGCGCGCGGCGCGCTGGGCATCGCCTTCTCCGAGCTCGTCGCGGGCGGCAAGGTCCACGTCGAAGCCGGCTTTGCCGTCTGCCACGTGCGGCTCGAGGGCGACAAGCTGCGTGTCGCCACCGCCAGCGGCTGCGGTGGCCGCCACGTGCTGGTCGACCAGCTGGTCGTCGCGACCGGCTTCCGGCCCTCGTTCGATTTCCTGCGCGAGGTGCGGCTCTCGCTCGATCCGACGGTCGAAGCGCCGCCGGCGCTGGCGCCCCTGATCGATCCCAACCTCCACAGCTGCGGCACGGTGCGCCCGCATGGCGCGCGCGAACTCGCCCAGCCCGATCCTGGCTTCTACATCGCCGGCATGAAGAGCTACGGCCGCGCGCCGACCTTCCTGATGCGCACCGGCTACGAACAGGTGCGCTCGATCGTGGCCGAGATCGCCGGTGACAGGGACGCGGCAGCGCGCGTCGAGCTGGTGCTGCCCGAGACCGGCGTCTGCGCCGGCCCCGTGACGAGCGCCGCGCCGGCCGCCTCAGGCTGTTGCGGCCCCGCCAAGCCCCAGGCCGAGGCGAAGAAGGGTTGCTGCGGCTGATGACGGCGCCGGCCCGGAGCGGGGCCCGCCTCGTCGCGCTGGTCTGCACCGCCCAGGTGTTCGTGCAGATCGGCGCCTTCTACTGGCCGGCGCTGCTGCCGCAGATGATGCGGCACTGGTCGCTGTCGAACGGCGAGGCCGGCTGGGTCACCGCGGCCTTCTACGGCGCCTACATGCTGGCGGTGCCGGTGCTGGTGACGCTCACCGACCGCATCGACGCCAAGCGCGTCTACCTGTTCGGCGTCGGCTGCACGGTGGTGGCCCACCTCGCCTTCGGCCTGCTGGCCGACGGCTTCTGGTCGGCGACCGCGCTGCGCGCGCTGGCCGGCCTGGGCTGGGCCGGCACCTACATGACCGGGCTGAAGCTGCTGGCCGACCAGGTCGACGCGAAGATGATGAGCCGCGCCGTCACGGGCCACGCTGCCAGCATCGGCATCTCGGGCGCGGTGTCCTTCGTGCTGGGCGACCAGCTGGCGCAGGCCTTCGGCTGGCCGCTGGCCTTCGCCAGCGCCGGCCTGACCGCCGCGATCGCCTGGGTGACCGTCGCCCTCGCCGTGCCGGGCCGCCCGCCACCCCCGCGCACCACCGGGGGACCGGCGCTGTTCGACTTCCGGCCGGTGCTGCGCAACCGCTCGGCGCTCGCCTACTCGCTGGCCTACTGCGTGCACACGCTCGAGATGAACGCCCTGCGCGGCTGGGGCGTCGCCTTCCTCGCCTGGGTCGCGTCGTCGAACGGGCTCCAGGACGAACTGCTGTCGCCCACTGTCGTGGCCACGGTGCTGGGACTGCTCGGCACACTGGCCAGCGTGTTCGGCAACGAGGCCTCGATCCGCTTCGGACGGCGGCGGCTGGTGATCGCCGCCATGATCCTGTCGATCGGGCTCGGCCTGGCGCTCGGCTTCGTCGGCGCCCTCGGCTACTGGATCGCCGTCGTGCTGGTGATCGTCTACGGCATGGTGATCTGGCTCGACTCCTCGTCGCTGACCGCCGGCGCGGCCGGTGCCGCCGACCCGGCGCGTCGCGGCGCGACGCTCGCGGTGCACTCGATGCTGGGCTACGGCGGCGGCTTCGTCGGCCCGCTGGCGATCGGCTGGACGCTCGACGCCGCGGGCGGCGCGTCGCGGCTCGGCTGGGGCCTCGCCTTCGCGGCCGTCGCGGCCTTCATCGCGCTCGGGCTGGCCGCCTTCGTCGCGCTGCGTCCGCGCGGTCTCGCCGGCGACCGCGCCGACTAGTCGTAGGCGCCGGCCAGGAAGCGCGCCCGCGCGGCGGTGCGGGCGAGCTTGCCCGAGGTGGTGCGCGGCAGGCCGGGACGGCGGCCGACCAGCACCACCTGGCTGTCGAGCCCCGTCGTCTCCTTCACCGCCTGGCGCATCTCGCCGGCCAGCCGGTCGCGCTCGGCCGCGCTCTCGGGCCGGAACTCGGCCAGCACGATCACCTTCTCGGTGTCGTCGGCCTCGATCGAGAAGGCGCAGCATTCGCCACGGCTGCCCGGGTGGCGCTCGCCGATCGCCCACTCGATGTCCTGCGGCCAGACGTTGCGGCCGTTCACGATGATCAGATCCTTGGCGCGCCCCGTGACGACGATTTCACCCGCGAGCATGTATCCAAGGTCGCCGGTATCGAGCCAGCCATCGGCCGACAGGACCTCGCGGCTGGCTTCGGGTTCGCCGAAATAGCCCGGCATGATGCTGGGCCCTTTCACGAAGATGCGGCCCACTTCGCGGTCGGCCAGCACTTTGCCGTCGGCGTCGCGCACTTCGAGCTGGTGCCCCGGCAGCACGCGGCCGCACAACACGAAACGGCGCGCCTGGCGATCGTCGGTGGGATCGGTTGCAGGCACCGCGCGCTGCGTTTCCGCAAGCGCCGCGCGATCGACGGTATCGGTGCAGACGCCCCTGTCGTGCGGGCTGAAGGTGATGGCCAGGCACACCTCGGCCATGCCGTAGCTCGGGATGAAGGCCTTGCTGCTGAAGCCTGCGGCCTCGAAGGTCGAGGCAAAGCGCTCCAGCACGTCGGCGCGCACCATGTCGCCGCCGATACCCGCATGGCGCCAGCAGCTCAGGTCGAGATCGGCCGGCACCTGGGCGGCGCCACGACGGACGGCGAGGTCGTAGCCGAAGCTCGGGCTGTAGGAGATCGTGCCGCGATTGCGCGACATCAGGTTGAGCCACTGCATCGGCCGGCGGGCAAAGTCGCGCGGCGTCATGTAGTCGATCGACAGCTGGGCGCTGAGCGGCGCCATCAGGAAGCCGATCAGGCCCATGTCGTGATAGAGCGGCAGCCAGCTCACGGCCCGATCGCCCACGACGACATCGAGACCGGCCGATCCCGTCATGCCCGCGAGGTTGGCCATCAGCGCGCGCTGGGTAATCTGCACGCCGTGCGGATGGCGCGTGCTGCCGGACGAAAACTGGATGTAACAATGATCGTCCGCACCGAGCGGACGAAGATCGACCGGCTTCTCGGGCAGCGCCTGCAGCACGTCCATGCCGCCATGGAGGCGGACGGCGGGGAAATCCCTGGCCGCTTCGCCGAGATAGCCTGCCAGATCGTCGAGACCGAAGGCCGCCACCGCGCCGGAGGCGGCAATCTGCCGGCGGAGCTGGTCGAGATAGGCCTCTTTGCCGCCGATGCCGACCGGGATGGACACCGGCACGGGAAGGAGGCCGGCATACTGCGCGCCGAAGAAGGAATCGAAAAAGCCCGGCCAGGTATCGGCCACGATGATCAGCCGCTCGCCGGGCTCGACGCCGAGATGGTAGCCGCGCACTTCGCCAGGCTCCGTGAGCAGAATCACACACTTTCAGACAAGAACGTTGCCGAGGAGGCCGTACCGTGACCACCGCAGAACACACTTCTGTACCCGAGCACGCCCCGAACCTGAGCGGGCCTTTCGGCTACGGCGACCGGGTGCAGCTGACAGGCCCGAAGGGGCGCCTGAACACCATCACGCTCGTGCCGGGGGGCGAGTTTCACAGCCACCGCGGCATGGTGAAGCACGACGACCTCGTTGGGCTGCCCGATGGGTCGGTGGTGAGCAACAGTAGTGACGAGGAGTATCTCGCGCTGCGCCCGTTGCTCAGCGACTTCGTCATGTCGATGCCCCGTGGCGCGGCGATCGTGTACCCGAAAGATGCCGCGCAGATCCTTTCGCTCGCAGATATCTTTCCGGGTGCCAAGGTTGTCGAGGCAGG